>Ga0256833_1000389_pt1 | contig 35075 bp, 25 predicted proteins | sample 356284metaG_FD_190535 | JGI IMG/M metagenome (GOLD analysis project Ga0256833, IMG submission 190535) | Hydrothermal vent microbial communities from Mid Atlantic Ridge, Atlantic Ocean - 356-284 | ecosystem: Environmental > Aquatic > Marine > Hydrothermal vents | place: Atlantic Ocean: Mid... | reverse complement strand
ACTCTTGAACCGCCTTCTCATGGATAAATCTCAGGATATCGTGGTAGGTCTCGCAATTTTCCATCCTGAATTCTTCAATCAGTGGATCCACGAGGTTTAGCGGTGCAACTGCATTGAGTAATCTTCTAAGCAGCCTAAAATCCCTGGATTCAAACACATTTATGACGCGGGAATTCCTGTAGACCAGGAGTTCATGCACCTTGCCCTTGTAGATCTTTTGGTCTTCCGCATCTACCGTTATCTCCATGCCGTCATGTACCTTGTCGAGTATTCCCGTGACATTCACGAGGCAAGGCACCCCAAGCTCTCTGCATATGGTGGCCATATGGCTAACAGGTGTGCCAACCTCTGTGACTATTGCAGAGACCTTTTTCATCACCTGGACAAAATTGGACATGTCTCTTGGGCTGACAAGCACCGCCCCTTCTGGGATGTCATCCAGGTCCTTGAGGGTCCTGACGATCTTTACAGGCCCATAGCCTATTCCCTGTTGGGCAGTCATACCCACTCCACTGGAGATTACCTCGTATTTATCCTCCAGATCGAGAAGGGCCCTTTCTACACGTTCATCATGTTTGACTAAAAGCTCTCTGGACTGAAGGATCAAGAGACGATCCCTCTTGTCCACAACCCACTCTACGTCTTGAGGGCGCTTGAAGTAATTTTCCAACCGGCTACCTATTTGGGCAAGCTTCAAGACCTCCTGGTCCGTGAGACATGGTTTGTCCTGGAGGTCCACCGGGACATCTCTTTTCTCAAGTCCCCCTGCCGGGCTCAGGTACAAGGCCTGCCTCTTTTTACTGATCTCCTTTTTGACGATCTTCAGGCCATCCCGCTTGGACACGCGAAACAGATCTGTCGGCATCTTCCCATCCACCACGGCCTCACCTTGGCCCCAGTTCCCCACTATGACCATATCCTCCGACAGAGAATCCAATGGATCGACCGTATAGAGCACCCCACTGCTCCTGGCATCCACCATAACCTGACAGATGGCGGCTATGGACATCTGGCCTTCACCCTCCAGGACAGTACGCCTGTATGCTATCACGTGTTTACCAAATAGACTTGCCATGACCTTTCTATAGGCAAGAAAGATATCCTGGGCAGTGGCCATGACGTTGAGCACCGTATCGAATTGGCCAGCAAACGAAAAATCCATGTCCTCTTCCTGGGCACTGCTCCTGACGGCAAGATGTGTGCGTGCCTTATCGAGCTTTATCTGGGCCAAGGCATAGGCGATCTCATCAAGTAGACGTGGCGGTGGCTCAATCCTTTCTATCTTTTCCTTGACTTGCCTACGAAGTGTCTCTATCTCATCTGGATTTACCACAGGGGATGCAATAAGCCCTTCGAGTCTATCGATTATATTGGCCAGACCACTATATGTGATGACATCGTGATACGCCCTTGTGGTTATCACAAAGCCCTCTGGGACTGGGAGGCCGAGATCCCTGATGATCTTGGCAAGATGCCTGGCCTTGCCCCCTACTATGGCGCTATGTGCCCTGGAGATGTCCTTCAATAGGATTACAGGAGGCCCTGTTCTGTCTTCTCTCTGCTTAAGTATCTCGAGCAGATGCCTTGTAACCCTGTCATAGACCTCGTAAAGATCCTTGTACCTGTTATCGCATAGGGTGTTTAGGGCATTGACACTTCTGAGAACAGCCTGGGAGAGGCGTTCATAGGACTCTTCGATATAACGCTTGTCAAAGATATAATCGCCACTGAGTTTTTCCCCCATGTCAGCGATTATCTCAAGGGCTACCTGATTCGACCGAAGAACCTTCTTGAACTGTTCGAATTTGGTCTTTATGGAGACCTCTTGACGCCCTTTTTGGACGCCCAGGCTACCCTTAATTTTATCAATGATCCCTTGAAAAAACGCCACTAACTTATCTCTCCTGGAGAATAAAAAGCCCCTACCTTTATCTGTCTTTTATGGCAAGGCAGGGGCTGAATATTGAATTAAAAGATATTTCCTGGTTAAGAAAACCTACTTAATGGCCGCCACCTCCCTTGAATACCATGCCGACACCAAATCCAGCAATAATAGCCACCACGATAGCGATAATACCATAAACTGCTGGTTTTTCGAAGGCCATATGTGAAAGGATTTCCTCTATCCCTACCCTTTCATCTTTTATCTTTGCCTCAGCCTTGTCTACAACCTTTCCATCCTTTACGGCATATACCTCTACTATGTATTCCCCTGGTGGGGCCTCGAAAGGCCAGTCGATATTGAGGCTGTAGGAATGGTTGGCAGTATCCACCTTGATCACTCCCGACTGTTCGAGATAAAGGTGCTCGACCTTTTTGAACTTCATTAACTCCTTGAGCCACTTCTCCCTGTCAAGATTCTTCAGGTTACTCTTTATGACAGCCTTTTTCTTTAGGGAATCAAACCCGATAGACAGCTCCTTGCATGTATCTGGAGAAAGGAGTTCATGGGTATCCTTGGTGGAATACACCAGATAGACCTTGGGTACATTTTCAAAAATCATTGTACCAAGTTTCATCCAGAATATCCCTCCGGCCTTGCCTTTGTATTTGAGGTGCTCTTCGCCTGGAGGGGAATAGATCTGGACTATGAGATCTTGAGTCGTCAGGCCTTCACCGGTTATCGACACCTTTGTCCCATGATAACCAAGGCTTATTGGGATCTTCCCTGGAGAGACCTTGCATGTCAAGGCCATAGCCTGACTACCCAAGAATATCCCCACAGCCAATACCATGATGCTGACAGCCACGTATTTTGTGATCTTCTTAAATTGCTTCATGATCAATGCCCTCCTCCGTGTGCCAGTAACAAGGATGGTTCCAGAACCAGGCCAAGAATCATCTTCACTGTTACACCAAGGACTATTATTGCCAGCAATATCTTGAGCTGATCACCGTGGAGCTTCTTTCCAAGAGTAGTACCCACCTGGGCCCCGATAGTAGAGCCGGCAAGAAGCAAGATGGCCAAAACGATGTCCACTGTATGGTTTTGATATGCTTGAAGGAAAGTAACCTCTACACAGGTGAACATTATCTGGAAGAGACTGGTTCCAACCACAACGTGCATGGGCATGCGAAGGAGATAGATCATGACAGGAACCATGAGGAAGCCACCACCAACCCCCATGATTGCCGCCAATACGCCAACGAATATGCCCAGAGCTATTGGCAGAATGGCCGAATGGGTAACGCCTGATTTCTCGAAATGGACCTGGAAAGGCAGAGAAGACAACATACCCTTTTTCTTGGCCTTTGCCTTCTTCTTGTCCTCTTCCCTTTTCAGTTCGGCCTCAGACATGGATGCTGCTGCCTTTTGCTTTTTGAGGGCATTTAGGCTCTCGAAAAACATAAAAGCACCAACCACGCCCAACATGATGACATAGGTCATCTTGATCAGGAAATCAGCCCCTCCTGTAGCCCTCAAGACCTTGATCACATGGACACCCAGGGCGCCGCCGGTAAAGCCACCTACCAGGAGCAAAAGGCCCATCTTGAAATCCACGTTTCCAAGCCGCCAATGGGCCAAGGTGCCTGATGCAGAGGCCGCAACGATCTGGTTGGCATCTGTAGCTGCGGCAACTGTAGGTGGAATACCTATCATCATGAGAAGAGGGGTCATGAGAAACCCCCCACCTACCCCGAAGAGGCCTGATAAAAGGCCCACCAGCAAGCCCAGGCCCACTACCAGCCAGAGGCTCACACTGGTTAGTGCAATTGGCAAATAGACATACATATTAAACCCTCCTAATTATTTTTTCCCTTGAATAAACAGGGGCCCTGCCACAATCCAGGGCTATGCCTGTCATATCTCTCTGGGATACCTTAGTCCTTTCCACTTCCAATCAGCCAAATACCATCTCTATTGGATAAAGGCAGCAATCGGAACTAATCTGTTTGAGAACTTTCTTAAAGTCCTTCTCACTCCACGGTTTTGCGAGAAACACGGTCAGATCCTCTCCCATGTACCAGCGGCGGTTCTGGCATATCCTTTTAACCAGGGCCGATAACCATTTCTGTTTCTTATCGAAGTCGTCTTGATTCACGGTTCCCATGATCAAACAGGTGATCTTACTCTCAACGAGGAACTCCACCAGACTATCCTCGTCTCTTTCATCAATGAGGTTGTATGAAAGCTGGACCCCCTCGAAATTTCCAAGACTCGATATCAAAGAAAGAAATTCAGAAGGAGAACAGCTCTGCCACCGTTCAGAACAAGAATTCCCCGAAATCGCATGTCTGTCTGGCATAAGCAGTATGGACAAAAGCCTCGCCTCCATTCTCCTGGCCAGTTTTACTGCACAAAAACTCGCATACAGATCCGAAGTATTACCATCTGCCAAAAGCGCTACCCTTTTCTCCATTCCCTGATTCGCTACCTCAAGCTTCCTTTACAACTATATGGATCATCACAAAAACTCTGGAAAATTTATATTCAGGAGTTGAGAACCTTAGTTGAATGTGTTACTGGCAATTAAAGTGCCAAATGACGTAACATATTGTTTTGAAAAGGCTTTTATAAAAAAAGCACTGAAGTTTCCAAGATTGTGTGCAAAAAATAACAAGACATTTGTTTCATTCAGAAACAACCATATATAACCTATTGAGATTATATAATTTTTTCACATGTAACACCTGTTTCTCTTCGAAACAGCTCTACTTCAAAGAATTGGAGCCAGATCATGCAGCTCGCAGGCTTGGTGAAGATGTAAGGTATCGAGGAAGCAGGAATCAGAACTCGTATGCGGCCAAAGACGTTTATCCGGTAGTAGGAAAGAAAAAAACAAAAAGGCCGGCAAAGGCCGGCTCAAAAGCATACTTCCATGTCCTGTGGCCCAAAGGCCATTGGGACAGCAAAATGGTGTCTCTAAGGTGTCATGACTATCCTGAACCCCAAGGCAGAATTGCCCTTATATGGGAAAAAACCATGACGATAGGCCGATCTACATGCATCAGGTAACGCATCCCAACCACCTCCCCTTTCAACCTTGAGTACCCCATTTGCAGGGCCAGGAGGATCCTTTTCAGGGGACTTGGAATAATAATCAACACTGTACCAGTCATTACACCATTCCCACACGTTACCATGCATGTCGTACAGGCCCCACACATTTGGTTTCAACTGCCCCACTTCGTGGGTCTGGGCATTGGCGTTGTGATAATACCATGCGAAGAGGGGAAGATCTGCTACCATGTCACCAAAACAATAGGAACCTGGCTCACCTGCCCGTGCTGCATATTCCCATTCAGCCTCTGTAGGAAGCCTATACTTTTCTGTCTTTTCCATCTTATTGAGCTTCTTTATGAATTCCATTGCATCATTCCAAGAGACATTCTCTACAGGCCTCTTGTGCCCCTTGAAATGGCTGGGATTATTACCCATCACCTTTACCCATTGCTCTTGGGTCACCTCATATTTGCCCATGTAAAAAGGTTTGGTAATGGTCACCTTATGCCTTGGTAGCTCATCTATATCTGCATTTTCAAAATGTCTGCTGGCCCCCATCATGAAAGTACCTGCAGGGATCAAGACAAACTCCATCCCAATACTGTTTTTATAGGTATCTGCAAATACCTTTCCCACTGGGCTGGCCAAAAAGCCTAAACAAATGGACATAAAAATAACCAGATACTGCCATTTTCCATTCATAACTTATAAAACCTCCTTGATTTTAACCATCTTCCTTGAAAGCACCGGCCCATTAAAAGTATGTCTCGACTCATTTACGCACAAGAGCCTGTATCTGTCAATTTTCCCCATTCGGCCACCCCTAAGGATCACCCTTTTGCCCAGGCCAAGGCATAGCCTTCTCATGGGTCTTGTTCTTGAACAAAACTTCCAATCTTCACAGGTAGCCATTCATCCCGGGTTATGCACTCCAAATGTCTGATTAAAGATTTTTTATAAGGCAAATACTTTCGCCCAAAAGGTGAAGATTCTTTTGCTCTAAAAACTCTGACGTTTGAAGCCGCAAGGGACTCGCAATTTTACCGAATCTGCTTTGTTGTCGGGTAATTGAAGTACCAAAATACGTCTGCATGCCCTGGTGCGCATCTTCGGCAAACTTGCGGGCTACATAATCCTGGGTCATCTATTGGGCCTCAGGAGTTATGACCGCCAATGTCTTCTTGGCGCACCTACCAAGTACTGCACGTGCCACACTCCCCACGATTATATCTGTAAAAGGACTGCGCACAGTGCGGCCCACAAAGACTATGTCTGCACTCGATGATTCCGCCTCTGACACTATGACCTCGGCAGGATCCCCTGGCATTACCTTCTTATCCATCCTATCCCTTTCGATACCAGAGCTTGTCAATATCTTGACCGCTTTCTCCAGAATTCCTTCGGCCTCCTGGACAGGAGAAGGCCACAGATTCTTCTCGGCTGCCTTGGCTATGTCGACTACGTCTACGACATTCAGTAATAGGATACGTGCCTCTGGCACGAAGTTCATCAATATCGCTGCCTCTTCCACTGCCGCCAGGGAACCAGGGGAACCATCGACAGGGACGAGAAGGCTTCGAAAGTCCACCTTGCTCCCATCCGGAGGATAGTCCGTACCAGGTATATAGACAGAACAAGAACCGTTCCCATATAGGATACCCGAGGTTACACTGCCAATGAAAGAACCCTTCACCGGATCCATGCACCGTCTCTGCATAACAATTGTGGAATATTCATTTTCCTTCACGAAATCTATTATGACCCGTGAAGGCTTCCCATCCTTTACCTTGGAATCGATATGCCCTTCTGGATATATCTTCTTGATGATCTCAGCCGCCTCGTCCAACACCGGCTGGATCTGCTTATTGATGAAATCTTCCTTGAGCCGCTTGAACAAGTCGCTTTCGAGTACAGTGTCGACCCTTATATCTATATTTGCCATATGGGTACTGAGATACCTTCCAGCCATGACATGCAGCAGGGTGATCTCCTTGACCCTGTCCTTGCATACGGCGGCAAGAGAACCAGCCAGTCCGCAGGCTGCCTTATAGGTGCCTTTTCCGTCAATGGGCAGCAAGAATTTCGTAAGAGGTTCTACCTTTTGTACCATTTTTCCCCCTCTTTTTTACTGTTTTAGATTTCTCCAATGATCAATTATTTCGCTGTTCATACAAGCCACTTGTTTAATAAAAGATCAGTAACCAGACATTGGCAATGGCCACACTAACAAGCATATACGGGAAGGCCACTTTCATGAAACCAAAAAATTTCATTGGATGTCCTGCCGATTCTGCGATACCAAGGGTTACGACATTGGCACTTGCACCTATCATGGTACCGTTACCTCCAAAACATGCACCAAATGCCAATGCCCACCAGAGGACACCAGAATCAGCGCCTGGTATCACCTGGGTCAGATATCCCACTATCGGAAGCATGGTTGCTGTAAATGGTATGTTGTCCACGAATGCACTCATAATCGCAGATACCCATAGGATGAGGCAGATAGAGGTTACCAGACTGCCATGAGACAGATGAAGTACCCAGTCGGCAATAAGATCCAACAGGCCTGTTTCTTCCACTGCCCCTACAAGTATGAATAGAAACATGAAAAAGAGAAGTGTGGTCCACTCTATGTCTTTTTCTATGAGGGTCAATAGATCGATCTTTTTCGTGAGCAAACCATAGGTGAACAGCAGGGCAGCCCCAAAAAGTGCTGCAATACTCACCTCCATGTGCCAATAGCCATGGGTCAAAAACATACCCACCACTATGCCCATTATGATGCCACCGACTGTGAGAAGCTGGGAATCGGTGATCTGGTATTCCTGCCGGAGTTTTTCTATGAAGGCCTGTATATCAGTTACGGTGGCCTTCCCATACTCCTTGCCATAGGCAAACCTGGAATATACAAAAAGGACCACCATAGAGACTATACACACGGGAGTAAGGTTTATGACAAAATCCATAAAGGTAAGCCCGGCATATGAGCCGATCATGATGTTTGGAGGATCACCTATCAATGTAGCCGTTCCACCAATATTTGAGGCCAACACCTCTGGTATGAGGAGGGCCAGGGGGTTGATACCAAGGGACAAGGCAATCTCTATGCTTACAGGGGTAAGCAAAAGCATGGTTGTGACATTGTCCAGGAATGCGGATGCCACAGCAGTAAAACTCATGAGTATTACCGACAGCAAGATTACATTCCCTTTTGCCAGTCTGTAGCATTGATAAGCCGACCATTGAAACACCCCTGTGTGCTTCAGGATACCCACGATGATCATCATGCCCATGAGGAGGAAGATGACATTCATATCAATGGCATGAATGGCACTCTCGTAGGAAAGGATATGGTATTCCGGATTTATTGTCCCCAGGGTATAGCTGATGACCAACATGGTGGCTGCACCAAGCATTGCAGCCAAGGTCCTGTGTAGAAGCTCGAAAGAAATGAGAACATATGCGAGGATAAAGATAATGGTGGCTATCCAGAAGGCAGGCCCTTGTGTGCGCTTTATGGTGAGATCCACATGTGCCAGGTATCTCTGCCCATCGAAAGCGATCCTCGTATTGTCCAAGCTGACCCTTCCAGTCTCATAGCTCGGCTTGAATGCCTCTATCTCTATCTTGGCACCCTTGATGCTTCCTGGAGGCAATGCGAGCACGGTCTGAAACGTCCCGTCAGCCTCTGTCTTGAGCCCGGCCTCTCCATGGGCGTGCTGGCCCTTCTTGGCCACTGGCTCCAGTTCCTGCCCATTTAAAAAGACCTTCAGTTTGACATCGTCCACCCCTGTACTGTGGGGATTTGAGATCTTCCCGGAAATGGCAAGGGTTTCTCCAGGCCCAGATGCCTCAGAGCCCCCTGTATCTCCTGAATGGCCATGGGCTTTTTCAGCAACAGCAGTGCCAGCCATAGGGAGAAGAATGACTGCAAGAAATAGCACCACAGTAGCAATAATAGACCCAGCCTTACAGCCCGAATTGCTGAAGACAGGCATAGACAAATCCGTATTCATAATACAAGCCCTCCTATCAAGCGGAAATACCGTAAACGAATTTGAGCATGGCCATCATTACAACGAGATATAATATGGTCATACCGGTCCCGGCCCTTACATAATCAATGGTACGATACCCACCTGGCCTCATGATGAGTGCATTCACCTGATGTGTAGGGAGTACAAACGTATTGGAGGCTGCTATGCCCACCACCAAGGCCGCCATCTTGGGATCTGCCCCAGCCTGAAATGCCATGTTCATGGTAAGAGGAACCAGCAGCACGGTAGCACCAACATTTGAAGCCACAAGGGTGAAGAATGAGGTCAGGAGGCCAACGATCAGTAGCAGCATAAATGGACTCACCTCTCCCATGGCATTCATGATACTCGTGGCAATGTAACGGGCTGCCCCTGTGGTCTCAAAGGCTATACCCAAAGGTATCAAACCGCCAAGTAAAAAAACCGTCATCCAGTCCACTGACTGATAGGCCTCATCTATGGACATGACCTTCAAAAGCACCATGCCAAGGGCCCCACTGAGAAGAGATATGGAAAGCTGAACATGGAAGCCAAGGGCCAGGGTAAGGGCAAGAGCCAGGCAGGCCAAGGCTGGCAGGGCCTTATCTGGCCGCATTATTTCACCCTTGAGGTCCTCGGTAAAAAGCAGGATTCCCTTCTTCTTCAGATAATGAAGCCTCTCCCATGGCCCAAGTAAGAGAAGACCATCTCCAGAGCGCAGCTTCATCCTCGAGATATTCCTTCGTATGATCTCACCCCCCTTGTTCAGGGCAAGAGGATTTACTCCAAAGGTCTTTCTGAAATGGAGGTCCCTCATGGTAGTGCCAACGAGTTTTGAATTTGGGGGAATGACCGCCTCCACGACACCGCTATTATTGGGAGAAAGCATCTCTGCAAAATACTCCATATCCTCCTTTGCCTTCCAACCAAGATCATGCTCTATTTCTTTTACATGTTGTTGCCTGCCAAAAACGGCCACTATGTCTCCAGGCTCGACAACATCGTCCCTCTGGGGAGAAAGGATCATCTTCTTCTCTTTTGGCTTATAGATCCCAACGATGGTCGACTTGTATGTAGGTCTGAAATTTAGATCATCGAGACTTCTCGGCCTCCATTTTTCCGGCACAACCATCTCGAAGGGCCTCTTGCCCACCTTAATGGAATAAAGGCTCTCGACCTGTCCAGACATGAGCCCTGAACCTTCCTGGGCCTCTTTGGCAGGAAGGATCCACCTACCCAATAGGGCGAAATAGACGATGCCTGCAAGCAAAAGGGCAAGACCCATGGGGGTGACAGTAAAAAGGCCAAAGGGTTCAAAGGCCTTGCCTCCCAATAAAGAGATATTGTTGTTCCACCACTGCTCCATGAGGTCGTTAAGGAGGATCAATGGACTTGAACCAACGAGGGTGATACATCCGCCAATGATTGCACAAAACCCCATTGGCATGAGTATGCGTGATATTGGCACGCCAAGCTGCTTGCTGATCCTGGTAGCAGCAGGCATGAAGAGGGCGGCTGCACCTATATTTTGCATGAAACTTGAGATAAGACCCACTGTTGCCGCAATGAGGGCCATTATCCTCGTCTCTGACTTCCCAGCAAGCTTTATGATCTGCCTGGCAAGGATATTCATGACCCCGGTCTTATCAAGACCAGCCCCGATGATAATTACAGCTATGATGGAGACCACTGCATTGGAACTAAGTCCACTGATGGCCTGCTTGGCAGTGACAACTCCAAGGAGGGGCAATATGACCATCATCAAGATCCCAACAACATCCACCCTTACCCATTCAAAGATGAATAACAAAATGGCAAAGACAAGCACAGCAAGCACTATCATGATGTCATTTGTCAGGACAGGGGATTGCGACACCAATTTTTCGGCTGCAAACACTGATTGCCCCAAAAACATGAGTAAACAGGCAAATACACCTGCAAACATCTCTTTAACGAATCTGTTCTTCATAATTCTCCCTACCATGTTCTTTTTTTATTAAGTCCCTCTTATATATATACGGCCAATTAAACCTTTTACACAATTAATTACAAAAAAACGGCAGTAGCTACGAGATGACTACTGCCGTTCAACCTGTCTTCTAAGGCACTTAGTTTGTCAAAGTGCCATTATTGGCAAACAACCCTCAATCATCTTTATTGCAATTGAAAAAATTAAATCCAAAAAAATGTTGCAAACATATAAGAACAGACAAGCTACAAGCCCTCGGCCCTGGCCTGGAGCATGCCCCTTATCATGGCTGCCGATATGATTATGCCAGCAGCCCCAAGGGCGGCGACCAGAGCCCAAAAACTTATGGCATCGTATAATGCCGCTGTTTGAGGAGTCAAAGGAGGACGAAGGCCCAAGTCTGCGAGATAGGCTGGTATCTTTGCCCCACGACTGACAGAAACTATGAGCATGACAGCCCCCATGACTATCTTTATCATATAGTCCTTTACATAGGTTGTCCCCAGGGCACCAAGCTGTACCCCGATCAGAGAGGCAGCGAGGATCAACAAAGTAAGACGAATATCAATCAGACCACTCAAACCCCATTGTATGGACCCCCACATACCCATGACAAATGCGATTACCAACTCGGTAGCACTTGCAACCACAGCAGACGCACCTATGACGTAAATAAGCCCAGGCACCCCGATAAAACCACCTACTGCTATAGTGGCTGCCAGCATACCAGTTGCCACCCCCACTGGTATGGTAAACCAGATGGAGATTGTTATGCCTGCCTGCTTGAAATGGATCATTGGAGGCAGGTTTATCTTCTGTAGGGCCAAGGCAAGTTTTGTGACTTCGGCCTCTTTCCCACCTTTCTTTAGTTTAAAAGCATCATAGAAAACATATGTACCCACTACTACAAGTATTATGACGAACATGAGACTCACATAGAGGTTGGAGCCGGCATTGCCCCAATGATCCAGTATGTATTTCTGTATCTGTATACCTATCTGGACCCCAACGATAGCAGAAGCAGCCATGAAAAGGCCGAGTTTCACATCGGCCTGCCCGTACTTCCAACGTTTATAAGCACCTACCATTGCCTTGGGAAACTTGTGACACATGTTACTGGCCACTGCAACAGCCCCGGGGACCCCCAAAGACATCATGGAGGGTGTGAGCACAAAGGCCCCTCCTGAGCCAATAAAGCCGCTCAACAGTCCCCCAATCAGACCAACCACCAAAAGGGCTATCACCTTGCTCACCGGAAGGTCTATAAACATTATCGAGATACGCTTGACCTCGTTGGTGATCTCATGTCCCTCTGTTTTAAGTGTCACCAAGACCTTCCTGTTCATGGGTATATCTTCGGGCTTGATGTCTTCTGACAGTTTCAAGCTGATCTCTTCACCTGTGACATCCTTCTTGAATATTGCTGTATGGTCAGGGTTGATCTTGAGAAAAAAACCCTTGATCAGGTTCTTTGGAGGACCACCTCCTCCTGCAAGTACTACAGTTGCCGTCAAACAGCATACCAATACTATTACCATTGCCATTAAAAGACGTTTCATCACCATTGCCTCCTCCGGAAATACTGCTTCTTGATTTTCTTAATGTCCTCCCTTAGGTTCTATCCCCAATAGTGCGAGAAAATTACTGGCGAATGCACCATGAACAAACGAGAACAAGAGTGCTGTCCCCACTGGATAGACTGTATGCCAGCCACCCATTGTGTAAGTTGTGGTCACCCAGTCCACATTGGAAAACAACAGGTAGTACAAAGTTCCGGACAAGGCACCAAAGACCAAGGTCTTGATAGCGAGAGCGCGTTTGGATTTTTTCGGTTTCATAATGAAACACCCTCCATTTTTCAGAATGAATCCTTATTCACAAGCAGCCACAGTATTTAGACCCAACTGCTACGCCTGTCAAGGCTCATTATAAATTTTTCACACACTGGAAGTCACCACCTGCGACAAAAAATTTATTGATTTTTCAGGATAAATACTGCTTCATTTTGCAACAAAAAATTCCCCCACGTGGTGTGTTGTCACTATGGAAACAGGCAGTTCAATAGGACGACAAGACCATGCAAAGGTTATAGTATCGTGATAAGATAGAAATTTGTGCATATTTTAATCTGGATTATACAGCTCACAGGCTTTCAGAAGATACGAGGAGGGCACACATATGTATTTTTGGCACTTCAACTGCCAGGCACCAAAACAGATTCAGCAAGATTGCAAGCCCTTGGAGCCTCAAATGCCTGAAGACTGATCACAGATTGGACTTCACCTTTATAGAACGAAAATAAAATGGGATCAGATGTATGCTAACCATGTAATCATTCAAAAGAATTGTCTTTTTCAGGTATCTTGACTGCACAATCTGGGCTTCACCATTGATATGGGCGATATTCTTTTCAGGACAGACCATGACATCAAGCAGAAGGATAATAGCAATCGGTGATATTCACGGCTGTAGTACCAAACTACATGACCTCCTTGAACGCCTCTCCCTTCGGGATGAAGACACGGCAGTCTTTCTTGGGGATTACATAGGTCGGGGCCCCGACTCAAAGGAGGTTATCTCAACCCTCGTCCAGCTACAAAAGACATTTGAAAGGGTTGTTTGCCTCTTGGGAAACCATGAAAATCTGCTCCTGGAATATGTCAAGGCCCCGGATGAGGCCCTTATTCCATATCTCAGACAGCAAAAGATAGAAAATTTTCTCAGGAGCTATGGAGAAGAGGACCTGAGCCGCCTTCACACCCTTTCATTCATGCCAGAAGAACATACTCGGTTCCTAAAAAATCTGAAGCTCTTTCACGAAGAAGGGGAATACTTCTTCGTACACGCCGGGGTCAGACCTGATATAGCCTTGGAGAAACAGACGGCCATGGATTTTTGCGAGGTGCGGGATATCTTTTTGGAATCCAGGGTCACTATTGGCAAGACCGTGGTATTTGGCCACACACCTTTTGAGCTTCCTCTGGTGACAGAAGACAAGATCGGCATAGACACCGGGGCAGCCTATGGCAACCTGCTCACTGCTGTCGTACTGCCAGAGAGGAAATTTGTTCACGCATGAGTCACGTCCTGCTTTTCCTCTTTCCCCTGCTGCCTCGAGATCATCTCCACGAGTTTATTAAGCTCATAGTCCCCTTCGTAAAAGGCGTCGGCAACCAGGTGGGGGGTTTCGTCACTGTACATGGCCGCATCTATAAGCCTTGTAAAGCCAAGAAGCCTACCGACTATTACGAGCTTTTCCTCGATGACCTCGGCCGGGGCATATGCGAATGTGGCATTCACCAGGTCTGCCTTGACATCAGTGAAAAAATCTGCACGCTCGAGTATCTCCCCTATGGCACGGGCTCGCCTGTTACGCTGTTTCAAGGTGGTCCCTCCACCCTTGAACCGGAATTTTACGTGGTTCTCTCTGTGATCGAGGCCACATAGGCTATCCACCATGGTGAAATGAAAATCCATCCTGGCATTGAGGTTGAGATAATCCCTGGCAATTATCAGATAGTTTGGCATACCAAGAGGCCTTTGACTCCTGGTGTCAGACATCCATCGCCCCACTACGGAACTGACATTGCCGACCACAGGAGGAGGCCCTGCCCATCTGAGCCCTGGGGTGGAGATTCCCTTCCACAAGGCCTTGAAGGGCCGGCAGCGTATTTCATCAGGGGTAACACTTCTCTTTTTTTTCAGTTCCGGCACCAATCCTCCTCCCATATCTATTATCTGGAGGAAAAAGGGGATATCGCTCTCGAGCTTGTAGACAACACCAGATGTCTCTTCAAGTAGTTCATCTCCTGCCTTGAAAAAGGCCATTACGGCCTTTTCATGCACGTAGCGCACTATATCGTGGAGAGAACGGCACTCCATGATGGAAAAAGTAGGCCCATAGGCATCTGTCAGGTTCAGTTTGACGGTCAATGCCTTGAGCTCTTCCAGCACAGTATTCTTCTGTTGGCCTGCTTCAAGGGATTTTTGTTGCTGTTGTCTTCTTTTCCTGAACTCGGCTATGGCATCTTTTATCTCCTGGTCCTCTGCCTCAAACACCCTGCCATGATCGGCATCGATGGTGACCCAAGTTCCATCCTCGAGCCTTTTCATGGCATCGACAAGGCCCACCAACATCGGCCTGCCATATTCCCTAGCAACACACGAAAGGTGATCTGCCGGATTGCCAAAATCCACCAAGAGTCCAACGATACGGCTCATGACCTTAGCTGCATCCACGAGACTACGATGCATGACCAAGATGGTGGGCTCGTCAAAGGAGGCATCAAGGTCTTGACGGCTACGTATCTTTTTTACCTTGCCTGTCACTATCCCCCTGGAGGTTATCAGGCTCTCTTCGAACAAGGAGGTCCTGTGCTCCAGATCAAACTTGCGCTTCTTCGACGGCCCCTCCAGGATCAGAGGACGGGCCTGGATGATCCAAACCCTCCCCTCCTTGTCAATGGCCCATTCTATATCCTGGTGGCCTCCAAGGACCTTTTCTATCCTGAGACTGAGAGACACAAGCTCCCTTACCTCGTCTTCTGACAGGACAGGCCTCTGTTGCATCCCAGGGGGAATATCCTCTTCCCTGAGGCCTCCTTTTGGGTCCAGTGTCAGGCGCTTTGTCTTCTTCGCTATGACAGGGGGCTCTGCAAAGAGCACGCCAGCCTCTGACCTCCTGAATGGCTTGTACACATCAACCATAGAGGCGCCAGAGACTACCAGCTCCCCCATACCATACAGGGCGCTGATGAGCATGGTCCTCAGTTCCTGGTCATTCGGATCCAGAGAGAAAATGACCCCGGCCTTTTCCGCGTCTACCATCTCTATGCACAAGACAGCCATGTTGAAATCCAAGGCATTCATACCAGCCCCGATCCTGTAAGCCAGACTCCGACCATTGAAATTGCTTGCAATGACCTCTTTTACTGCCTTCTTGAGACCTTCAAAGGAGACCACATTCAACACAGACGTGAACTGCCCAGCAAACGAATGCTGCGCCCCATCTTCACTAAGGGCACTGCTCCTTACGGCAAGCCCCTTGCCCTGCTCAAAGAATTTGGAGGACATACGCCTGAGGGCCTCCTCCAAGGGGCCGGGAAGTTGTGCCCCCATTACCTGTCTTTTGATTTCCTCCTCCAGTTGGCTGGTCATCTCTTTGCCCTTGAAAATAACAGGTTGAAGCCTTTTCAGTATTGCAATGGACAACCCGCTTTCTTCGAGAAAATATCGGCATCCATTGACCAACACGGAAAACCCATCAGGCACATGAAACCCATCTTCAGCCCTCAATTTCGCCAAGGTACAGGCCTTTCCCCCTGCAAATTGAGAACACTGAGGAGGCAATTCCTCGATGGGTACACAATAGGGGAGATCCTTGTAGCTGGGGATCTTTTTCAACAACTCATCGATCCTCGCGCCAACCTTCTTCTGGATGTTGAACAAGGCTGCGTGCCTGTCGTAATCGAGTTGGTTCAGCTTCTCCACAAGCTCGGCTGTCACATCCACGAGCTCGCGGATCTTGTGCCTGACATCTGGACCAAAGAAATCCGACTCCCTAAACTTCAGATCGATGTCAGTAATAAGCTCCACGGCCCTGGTATTTTCATAGAGAAGCGACCGAAATATCTGATACCTCCATTTGAGTTCTTGGAGATACTCATGGGCCTTTTGCTGACGTTTCTCCTGGAAACGCCCCACCTGTTTTTTCAGCCAGTCCAGCATCTATAAATGTGCCCCCGATTGTTAAGTGCACTCCCGGCACAAGTCCAGGAAACCATCGTAGAACCGTTCAACCGCATCTTCATCCGCCATCCTCACATCGAGCTGTCTGGTAAACGCGATCAGTTCCCCGATATGCTGAAGCACTGTGAGCAGGTTATGATTTTCTATCCCCTTGATTTTCCCTATGACTACATCCTTCCTCACTTCTGTCTTGAAACCAAGGGTTTCAAGTATCCATCTTATGAGCTCGACCCTTTTTCTCCTCTTGGACTCTTCTGCAAATCCACCTGCGAAACGAAAGTATATGTAATTCTTATCAGGCTCATGGCTGACAAAGGAATCTATTACATTGTAATGATAGCCGAGCAGCAGGCTCAGGTTCATATATTCCCTGCCTACTATGGCCAGATTCTGGCCCGAGTATTCAGGGGGATTAGTCAACATGCTCACCGGCCGGGTCATACTGGAGAAAAGGTCGCCAATTGCAAAGGGGGCAGGCTCCCTGTCCCAGGCATCCTGTCTCAAAAGGCCTTTCAATAGGGCATTCATCGGCACGCTAAGAATCTGTCCCACCTCGATCTGGCTGCCCCCTTCCTCTGCTTCCACCCCATCTCCTATGTCGATTATGGTGATCTTTATCGGGAGATCGGCCTCTAATTCAAAGGCCCTTTCTCCCTCTATCTCCTTGACAGAAGAAAATTGCTCGATCAAGGAATCAACCGCCTTTATATGAGAAAAATGGATGATATCATGAATGGTCTTGCAATTTTCAGGGACAAAATCACTGGCCCCTGGATCGACCATGTAGAGAGGGGCCACATAACTGAGAATCCTTCTGAGGGCCTTGATCTCTGGTTCTTCCATGTACTCCCAGTCACGCCTTGCCTCTTGCTCCACCAGCTCTTCTATTATCCCCAGATAGACCTTTCTCTCATCGGCATCCACAGTCACCTCCATCCCATCTTCCAGAACCGATGTAGCCTTTCCAGTGCCGAAGATTGCCGGTACCCTGTATTCCCTGGCAATGGTGGCGAGATGTCCCGTAGAGCTCCCCACATCCGTTATAATCGCTCCTGCCTTCTTGAGTACGCGACTCAACCTTGGATGGGCGTACCTGGAAACCACGATGGCCCCAACAGGCACCTTTTCCAAGTCACCATCCGGGTCAACATGGACAACCTTCCCCGATGCCACCCCGAGCTGAGCTGTATGACCAAGGCCATCCAATAGCACAGGGAAGCCCTCTATGATCTTTTCTATGTCTGCATCCATTGGCTTCGGGGCAACTTGAATGGCAAGAAGCCTGTTCTGGAGCATTGTCAGCCTGCCCTCGTTGTCAAGGGCCCATTCCATGTCGCGAGGAGTACCAAAGGCCTTCTCGCACAACATGGCTGTCTCGGCAATAGTTTTCAGGTCCTTTGTGGTGAGCAGGGAAGAGCCCCTTTTCAAATGGGCCGTAGTCTGATCGAGGGCTCGCTTGCCATCGGGCAACCTGTGGTCCGAGGGTTTCTCGGATATGAAGCTCAACACAAGGGGGAAGGGATATAGACGCTTGAGCACATAGTGTTCGCCACTCAGATGACCACCTACCAAGCTCTCGCCAAGTCCCTCTACAGCACCAATGACGAGGCAATCCTTGTGCTCCCCAAGGGGCTCTCTGGTATAGGCCACGCCTGAAACAGCAGCATCTATCATCTCCTGAACCCCAACGGCCACCGGGTTAGAAGAAAGGTCCCTGTCTCTTCCGAGATAGTTCATGACCTCTGGCATGAACCTGGCCATGATCACCTCTTTGTACGCATCGAACAGGTCTTCAGAAGAGACATTCAAAACAGTATGAAACTGGCCGGCAAAACTCCTTTCCGTGTCTTCACCAATGGCACTGCTGCGAATTGCAAGCTTTGAAAATGCCCCGATTTCCTGGTATAGATCTTCGAGTGCCACCTTTACAGCCTCTGCCATCTCCTCTGGCACGGCAGATTCTTTGAACACTGCCCTCACCTCTTTCTCGATTGCATCTGCATCGGAGACCTTCTCGTATATCTTTTTTATCTTGGGGATTATATCATTGGCCTCGAGAAAAAGATTGTAAGCTGCAACCGTTATGGCAAACCCACGTGGTATGTTCACCTGGAAGTTGTTGTGCATATCTGCAAGGTTGGCGTTCTTGGAGCCCACCACCTCGTCGAGATCGCGATTTATATCCCGGTATGAGAGGGTCAGTTCATCTCCAAGAGAACCTGTGCCTCCAGAGAGAATGTCCTCAAGGATACATCTCAACGATTCCAGTCTGTCGAAGAGGACAAGATAATGACCATTGGTCAGGCTATTGAGATTGAAAACGACCTTTCTGGTGGTCTCACAAACAGTGGTGACAAAATCCACCAAAAAGGCCCTATCGAAGAGATAGTTGCCCCCGAGCACCCGTTCTGCATGGGCAATCTCCTCCAGAATCTGGTTATTGAGGTCCAGGATATTCCTGAAATACTGGAATGTTCGTCTAAGAGGTCTTTTTCTTGTCTTTCTCATGGTGCCTCATCAAGCTGGCAATCCCTCCTCCAAGTAAGATAGAACAGAACTGCTTCTTTTGGCTATTTGTTGTCGAGATGAGAACTGAAACTCCCATAGGCCCCTCTTGAATGAGCAATATTTGAACCGTCAGAAGATCATGACATAATCGTTACAGAAGACCAAAAGAATTGTTTCTCAAATTAACACTTTTGTCAACTTCACTTTTCCCAGCCTGCATCCTCGTCCATGAAATAAATGGATCTTTGGTTGGCCTGTCCACGTCCAAGGACAAGATGGAGACAACCATAATGACTGAAACTAATGACAAACCAATCTCCAAAGTGTAAAAATTATCCACCATGGAAAACCGTGCTAAAAACATACTCGATCTCATAGGAAATACCCCTCTGGTACCCCTGAGGCGTCTAAACCCCTTCAAAGACGTCACCATACTGGTAAAGCTCGAGTCCTTTAACCCGGGTGGCTCCATAAAGGATCGTATTGCCCTCAACATGATAGAATCTGCAGAACGCCGTGGAGAACTCACGAAAGACAGGATAGTACTCGAGGCAAGCAGTGGAAATACAGGTATAGGCCTGGCCCTTGTCTGTGCGGTCAAGGGCTACCGCTGCCTGATTGCCATGAGTGAGGCGGCAAGTCTTGAGAGAAGAAAAATCATGAGGGCCTATGGGGCAGAGATCTTGCTCACCCCGGCACGCCTTGGAACTGATGGAGCTATTGAGACAGTCTATAAACTTTTCAGGGAACAGCCGGAAAGATATTACCTCACTGATCAATTCAATAACCCTGACAACTGGAAGACCCATTATCTATATACTGCCCAGGAGATATGGGATCAGACAGGGGGCAGTGTTGATGCAATAATCTCCACCATGGGCACTACAGGGACACTGATGGGGATAGTAAAGCGCTTTCGAGAACTATCCCCTGATGTGAAAATCATAGGGGTTGAACCCTTTCTCGGGCATGCCATCCAGGGCCTGAAAAACATGAAGGAGTCCTACCGGCCCGGTATATTTGACAAACGTCTACCCGACGACATAGTCAATTGCCCTGACGAAGAGGCATTTGAAACTGCCAGGCGGCTTGCACGGGAAGAGGGGATCTTTGCCGGTATGAGCTCTGGAGCTGCCGTTGCCATAGCCATACGCCAGGCAGCAGGCATGGATTCGGGTACTATAGTGGCGATCCTGCCAGATGGGGGGGAACGCTATCTCAGCACCACCCTATTTTCCTTCCCAGAAGAACATGATGAAGACCAGGGTGAAGTACTTCGATTCATCAATACGTCCACCAGGAAAAAGGAGATCTTCGAACCACTAAAGCCTGGACGTGCTGGAATCTACTCGTGTGGGCCTACTGCCTGTGAACACATGGACCTATCCATGGCAAGAAGGGTATTATCTGCAGACCTCTTGAAACGCACCCTTCGATACCTGGGCTACGAAATCACCCATGTAATGAATATAACCGACATGGATGACCGAACCATAAGTGAGGCAATCAGACAAAATCGCCCGCTCGAGGAACTGACCACGGAATTTACCAATTCTTTTTTCGAAGACCTATCCCAATTAAGATGTCTCCCCGCTGATTACTATCCCAGGGCCAGCCACCACGTGTCTGAGATGATAGAAACCACCAAGAGACTGATTGAACAAGGCTTTGCCTATGAACGTCACGGTTCTGTCTATTTTGACATCTCAAAGCTTCCAGACTACGGAAGGTTTTCCAAGATAGATCTCAAAGGTATAGATATAGGCAGGACAGTGGACCTGGATGACTATGAAAAAGACAGCCCCTATGACTTCACGTTGTTCAAACGGGTAAATCTGGATGAACTGAAAAGAGGGATCGGCTATAGCACGCCATGGGGCCAAGCACGACCAGGCTGGCATGTCGAATGTGCGGCAATGGCCATGAAATACCTGGGTGATTTCTTTGACATACACACCAGTGGAACGAACCTCATCTTCCCCCACCATGAAAATGAAACGGCCATTGCCAAGGCCCTAACCGGAAAGGATCTGGCAAGATACTGGCTCCACTGTGAACTGATTCTTGTCAATGGCAGGAAGATGAGCCCCAAGAACAAAAATATCATAACAGTGAAGGACCTGATGGAAGCAGGATTTTCAGGCCGGCAGATCCGTTTTTTCCTACTTCGCTCATACTATAGAAAACCTGTCACTTTTTCCTACAAAGCATTGACAGATGCCTGCCGTGGGCTTTCGAGAATCGATGCCTTCAAATCGGACATAAACACTTGTCTGTTCCTGAGGCCAGAGGAACCAGTATCAACAGAGATCCAAAAGGCCATAGACAGACTTGATAAGAATTTTTTTTCAGCGATATGCGACGATCTGAATACCTCGGCAGCCTTTGGCACAATCTTTACATTTATACGGAACATAAATCCCCTGATTGCAAAGGGAAAGGTCAATGCGAACGATGCCATTACCATTGCCAAGACCTTCAGGGCATTTGACTCGATAGTAGGGGTGCTGGAATTCGATCTTACCAGCAAAAAATTGTCGCCCGAGGCCTCGGCATTGATAGAAAAACGCCAGATCGCAAGACAGGAAAAGAGATTTCAAGATGCTGATCGAATCAGAAAAAGGCTACTCGCACTCGGGATAGAGCTGATAGACACGGCAAATGGCCCGCGGTTGAGATTCATATCCGGCAAAGAAAAAAGTTCAGGCCAATAGGCCCTGAACATGGCCATCATGTCGTCAAATCCTTCTTCTTCAGCCACCAAGATAGCAAGGTCTGCAAAATCCGTCAGTGCTGCTGTATTTCTCTCCAGGCTCCTAGGCCTTGTACGGGAACAGGTCCTGGCCGGGCTGTTTGGTGCAGGTACCTCCATGGATGCCTTCGTAGTCGCCTTCAGGATACCAAATCTGCTCAGGGATCTCTTTGCAGAAGGGGCCTTGAGCTCTGCCTTTGTCACAGTTTTTACCGAATATCAGGAAAAGAAAGACCTGGAGGCCACCCATAGACTTGTAAACAATGTGCTCACATCCATAACCATCATCATCTCCATCATTTGTCTCCTTGGGATCTACTTTTCCAAGGACCTTGTCATGATCATGGCCCCGGAATTTGTCCAGATACCAGGCAAGATCCAGCTGGCCACAGCGTTAACGCAGATCATGTTCCCTTTCTTGTTGCTCATCTCCATATCGGCCCTCGTCATGGGACTATTGAACACCAGGGGATACTTCTTCGTCCCTGCCTTTGCGTCCAGTTGCTTCAACCTGGGTTCCATAATAATTGGCGGTGGGCTTGCCCTCTCCATCCCTGCCCTTGGTTATCCTGCAATATATGGCATGGCCATAGGCACGTTGGCAGGGGGAGGGCTACAGCTCCTTATTCAGATGCCTTGCTTCAGGAGAGAAGGTTTCAGAATCAGACCTATTTTGGATCTTCGGGACCCTGGACTACTGAAGGTGGGTAGGTTGATCATCCCTGCCATAATTGGACTTTCTGCCACCCAGATAAATATCTTCGTAAATACGAACTTTGCATCCCGCTGTGCAGAAGGCAGTGTGGCATGGCTAAATTATGCCTTCAGGCTCATGCAGTTCCCCATTGGGCTCTTTGGGGTAGCCCTGTCTGTGGCTACCCTTCCCATGGTTGCCAAACAGGCTACACAAGGGGCATCCAAGGACCTGGGAGACACCCTTGTCTCTGCATTGATACTCGCCTTTGCCCTGACCCTTCCCGCAGCGACAGGACTGTGGCTACTGGCAGAACCGATAATAGGCCTCATATTCAGACATGGACACTTCACACAGTTTGACACACTGATGACTGCACAGGCCTTGAAGTTTTACTCTATAGGCCTGATAGCCTATTCTGCTGTCAAGATCATCGTACCTGTGTACTATGCACTCGATGATACCAAGTGGCCAGTAATCGGCAGTTTTCTTACGGTAGGGGCCAACGTTGTCATAATACTTTTCACCCTGGAGAGCTTTCAACACAGGGCTATCGCGCTTTCCACCTCCATAACTATGATCTTCAACTTTCTATTCCTGGCCGTGATCTTGTACAAAAAGACAGGTGGCTATCCTGCAAGAAGACTCATTGCTGCCTTTTTAAAGATAGCATGTGCCTCTGCCTTCATGGCAGTTGCAGTCTACTTTACTGCTATATGGACATACCTGGGGGAAAAAACAGCGGGCCTTTTGGTCCAGGTATCTGTCAGCATAGTGGTAGGGATTGTAGTATATGTTACAGGGGTAATGATAATGGATCTAAAGGAAGCCAAAGACATCCTCCAGGCCCTTATCCGCCTTTTCCATAAGGCCCGCTGATATAGAAAAAAACCTAACTGCAGTTGATCCGCCTGTTTTTTTGTTCCATTGGGAAATGCAATATCTTTGTCTCTACAGTGGGAGAAACAGGGTCGTGACTGGCCTTGATACCCTTGGCTACCTCCAATAACCTTTCAAGATTCCTGAGGAGGCCATTCTCACCATATACACTATCCATTAACATCTTGTGGAACATGAAACAGGCCTCAAGGGCATTCTTGCACTTTTTACGCTTCATGTCCAAACTCCATTGAAACTTTCTGAGCCTGTCCTGGACCTCTGGAGGCCGCTGACAGATCTCTTCTTCAATCAGTTCCTTTCTCGTCTGCTCGAACCTGTCTGGATCCAACTCAAAAAGCCTACAAAGCTCCTCATAGTCCACAGTAACTGCCTTATTTTTAGACATCTTACTCTGAATCTCCCCTCATTTTTGATTAAGTAAAAGCAATCACCGTACCTTATCTTCCTTAAAAAAAGGGTAAAATCATAGAGGAATCAGGACAAGATAAAGACACAACAAAAGAAATGGAAAATATTTTCCCATTGAGAAAATATTTTCCACGGAAATCTTTTTCCCATTTCATCTGGACTCGGCAATTGCCCAGAGATCCAACACCCCTATATTCTTTATGATCCTGCCGTCCTGATCCAGCACGGGCATTTCCTTGATATCGTTCCTAATAAACTTCATGATTACCTCTTCCACATCCTCGTCCAAACTGGCAGATATCAACTTCTTATCCATTATATCCCGGGCCGTCCGGCAGGTGATACAGGAAAGAAGATCCCTGGTGCTGAGCCTGGTTGCACATTGCCTCTTGCCAGTTACCACCTTGACAAGACTACCCAGAGATATCTCCCCTACTATTCTCTTATCTCTGTCTTCCACATAGATACTCCTGACCCCCCTGTTTTCCCTGACCAGTTCGGTCAGGTCGGGAATCGATGTATCTATCGATACCTTCAAGAAATCATGGTTTGGAAGCCTGTCTATTATCTCATTGAGCTTCACTTATGCACCTCTATTTAGACCTGGGATCCCCCAGCCCATTTTCTACATTGCAAACGCCTTAAAAACATAGCTCATCCGTCTGATATCTGACCAGCCTTTTTGAGGCAATGGTGCAACAAAACCGGTGCTATAAATTCATTGAGCATCACTGAACCGATGACAGCATTGACGACTATCCTACCAGCCAACTCTGGGAAAAGGTCCTGGGCAAGAAGTACGAGTCCGATGGTCACTCCTGCTTGAGGAAACAGTGCAAGGCCCAGATAGCGAGAGACAGTATTCGATGCCCGAGAGATCCTTGCACCTATCCAGACACCGATTTGTTTCCCAACCATGCGGACTATGAGCAAAAATATGGCCAGAAATCCAGTGGTCTCCAGGATGGAGATATCCATGTGGGCGCCTGCCAATGTGAAGAAGAGCCCAAAAACTGCATCTTCCAGGTATTCCAACACTCTGAAATAGGTCTGAAGGCCGGGTGCTTGATTTACGATGACAAAACCCGCCACCATATTCGAGAGGATAGACGAGGCATGAATGATGGACGAAATGGAGGTGATACAAAAGAGCACCCCCAGTACGACCATGAGCAAAGCCTCCTTCCTCTCTACATGACGCCCGGTAAATGACATCACATAACCACCAGCCCCTCCAAGCAAAACAGATAGACCTATCTCTATGAATGGCATCAAGACCATATTGCCAAATATCTTGTCCACTCCGAGTATTGCCTGGGTCATGACACCGGCGATTGAAAAAAATACAACTGTAAGCGCATCGTCGAGGGCAATAACACCCAAGAGTATATTTGTAAATTCTCCCCTGGCGCCAGCCTCGGACACCACAGCAAGGACGGCACCCGGGGCAGTAGCTGCTGAAATGGCACCTATGACCAGGGCCACGGACAAATACATGGCCGTGGTTGAAAGACTACCCTGGGAAAAGCCTGGGAAAAACCTCAGACAGATGAAGACAGCCCCTCCTGTAACCACGAACGCCCCAACAGCCTGAGACAACGTGATCCAGCCAATCTGGTGAACCACTGATCTTATACTCCTCAGGTCAAGGCTGCCTCCTATGTTGAATGCAATGATCGATAGGGCCACCTCTGTAATGAAATGGAGCCGTTGATTCACAGTGTCCACAGTGAGCAGGTGGAAAATGGATGGGCTGAACATCACCCCCACTATTAGATAGCCGCTCACCCGGGGCAGATGTAGCTTGTTGGCGAGCCTACCACCCCAATAGCCGAAAAAGAGCAACAACCCTGTTGTTAGAAGTGGATTTTCTATCAAGTTCTCCTTCCTTTCCCTTTAAGGATTCCCACAAAACAGCAAATAGAGAGAAAAAACTATTTGATAATAACACACCCCTTACACTTTGTGGCTAACTCGGTCTTTGATAGTCACCCTGTCCATTTAGAACAGGGCCAATTTCTTTGCCCTTATTCTTGACTAAAATTTTGACGTTAAGTAAATTATGTTACTTACTGACCTGATGGTCGGCCCTGCGGAGGGATGGCCGAGTGGTTTAAGGCGGCGGTCTTGAAAACCGCTGTGCCGAGAGGCACCGTGGGTTCGAATCCTACTCCCTCCGCCAAAATTTTTTGTAGAAAGAGATCGGAGAGGTGACCGAGAGGCTGAAGGTGCTCGCCTGCTAAGTGAGTGTGTGCCGAAAGGTGCACCGTGGGTTCGAATCCCACCCTCTCCGCCAATCTTGAGTTTTGTTCCGGCATAATTGCCGGTTTTTTTATATGGCCCTTTTTTCAGGGCCATCAGTTCCCAGGAGGAAAACCATCATGATGACAGATTTTCTTTTCACATCAGAATCCGTTACTGAAGGACATCCTGACAAGGTAGCGGATCAGATTTCAGACGCAATACTTGACTCTATTCTCACCCAAGACCCCTATGCCAAGGTAGCCTGTGAGACAATGGTTACAACGGGCTTAGCCCTGATAGCCGGTGAAATCACGACGAAGGCCTATGTGGATATGCCCAAAGTAGTAAGAGGCACAATCAAGGAGATTGGTTACAGCGACTCCAGTATGGGCTTTGACTGGCAGACCTGTGCTGTGCTCACCAGCATTGACAAACAGTCGCCTGACATAGCAATGGGAGTTGACAGAAACGGTGACATAGGGGCTGGAGATCAAGGGCTGATGTTCGGCTATGCCACGGACGAGACCCCTGATTTCATGCCCATGCCCATATGGTATGCGCACAAGCTGGCCCAAAAGCTTGCACAGGTCAGGAAAAGTGGAGTAATCCCCTTTCTCAGGCCTGATGGCAAGAGCCAGGTCACCATCCAATACCGTGACAGAAGGCCTGTGGCAGTTCACTCTCTGGTAATAGCAGCCCAGCATACCCCAGAGGTAACCCATAAGGAGGTTGAAGAGGCCATAATAGAAGAGGTAATAAGAAAGGTGGTTGCCCCGGAACACCTCACACCTGATACAAAATACTTCATCAACAGTACGGGACGTTTCGTGGTGGGCGGCCCCTTGGCAGACTGTGGCGTAACAGGCAGAAAAATCATCGTTGATACCTATGGAGGTAGGGGACATCATGGAGGAGGTGCATTTTCTGGAAAGGACCCAACGAAGGTTGACCGCTCTCCCTCCTATATGGCTCGCTATGTGGCAAAAAATATCGTTGCAGCAGGCATAGCAGGCGAGTGCGAGGTCCAGATAGCCTATGCGATTGGCGTCACCAAACCCCTTGCCATCAATGTGCGGACCTTTGGGACTGAAAAGATACCCCAAGACAATATCGTGAAGCTCATTGAGGAAAATTTCAGTTTCAAACCCAAGGACATCATTGAATATCTGGACCTGAGAAGGCCCATCTACAAAAAGACTGCCGCATATGGCCATTTTGGCAGGCCAGAGCCGGAATTCACCTGGGAGAAACTGGACATGGTGGAGACCCTAAAGGAAAAAGCAGGTCTTTGAGCCGTGCAAAAAAACAAATATCAAGGAGAAACCAAGATCAGATGAAATATCATATCAAGGATGAATCACTGGCTGAGGCAGGAAGACTGCGCATAGAATGGGCTGCCCAGAGCATGCCTGTACTCAACCTTATAAAAGAAAGATTCTTACAAGAACAGCCACTAAAGGACATCCGTCTGGGGGCCTGTCTGCACGTTACAACCGAGACGGCTGCCCTGTGCCAGACACTCAAGGCTGGTGGTGCAGAGGTCTATCTCTGTGCCTCTAATCCCTTGAGCACCCAAGACGACGTAGCCGCCTCCCTGGTCGTACACGACAAGATACCTGTCTTTGCAATAAAAGGGGAGGACAACAATACCTATTACGACCATCTTCGAGCCGTAATAGACTCGAGACCCCAGATCACAATGGACGATGGGGCAGATCTGGTATCAACCCTTCACCAGGAGAGGAAGGAATTGCTCAGTGAAATAATAGGAGGCACGGAAGAGACGACAACTGGCGTCATAAGACTTAGGGCAATGGCTGCAGACGGGGTGCTCCACTACCCTATCATTGCGGTAAATGACGCTGATACCAAACACCTTTTTGACAACCGCTATGGCACAGGACAGTCTACCATAGATGGCATTATCCGGGCTACCAACAGGTTGATTGCCGGCAGCGTTTTCGTGGTTTCAGGCTATGGCTGGTGTGGAAAAGGAGTGGCCATGAGGGCAAAAGGCCATGGAGCAAGGGTGATCATAACAGAGGTCGATCCACTTCGGGCCCTCGAGGCCGTAATGGATGGTTTCGAAGTCATGCCAATAAAAGACGCGGCGGCCATAGGTGACTTCTTCTGTACTGTCACTGGAGATATCCATGTGATCCGCCAAGAACACTTTCTCGAGATGAAAGATGGGGCCATTGTAGCGAATTCCGGACACTTCAATGTGGAATTGGACCTGGATTCTCTGGAGGAAGTCACTGAAGCCAAACGGATTATCAGACCCTTCGTAGAAGAATACAAACTAAAGAACGGAAGAAGGATATACGTGCTTGGAGAAGGACGTCTGATAAACCTGGCAGCAGCAGAAGGACATCCTTCGAGCGTCATGGACATGAGTTTTGCCAATCAGGCCCTTTGTTCTGAATATATGGTAAAATCAGCAGACACCCTGGAAAATACAGTCTATGGCGTGCCAAAAGAGATCGACAAGGAGATCGCCAGGCTCAAACTGATCAGCATGAAAATAGACATCGACACATTGACTGAAGAACAGGAAAAATATCTGTCCTCATGGGAGATGGGCACATAAACATGGTTGACAGGGAGTCAACCAGGATTATGCAGATCACAAGCTTGTACTGATCTTTTAAAAAGCTATTTACATAAATAAATATTACCTTTAAAAAGGGCAGAAGGTTTTCAAAACACATTCTGCCCTTTTTATTTGTCCTAATGAATGGGAGCTTATTTCTCTAATGCCCCAAAAGATAAATTTTTGGCTTGGAGCAACTCTTCATGTCTAAGACACAGGAAACAAACAAAAAGAAACTCTGGGGTGGTAGGTTTGCCCAGGCGACCAGTGATGTCGTGGAGAAATTTTCTGCCTCAGAACATTTCGACAGACGCCTTTATCCCCAAGACATCCTGGGCAGCCAGGCACATGCCCGTATGCTTTCAAGGTGTGGGATCATATCGAAACAGGATGCAGAAAAGATCGTTGCTGGCCTTGAAGAGATAAAACGACAAATCCGTCAAGGCAGCTTTGAATGGAGAGCAGAGCTTGAAGATGTCCACATGAATATCGAAAAGGCCCTTACCGACCTCATTGGTGAGGCCGGCGGCAGGCTTCATACGGCTCGCTCCAGAAATGATCAGGTTGCAACCGATCTCAGGATGTATGTAAGGGAGCAGATCATGAAGGTGGACAGGCTTCTTGCGGGCCTTCAAGGTGCCTTCATCCACCAAGCACGGGAGCACATGGGACTTATCATGCCTGGCTTTACCCATCTCCAAAAGGCACAGCCAGTGCTGTGGAGCCATCACATGCTCGCCTATTTCGAGATGTTCAAGAGGGATAGACTCAGACTGAGAGATTGTTTAAAGAGGGTAAATATCTGTCCGCTGGGCAGTGCTGCCCTGGCTGGGACGGACTTTGAGATAGACCGATACATGACAGCCAGGGAATTAGGTTTTGATGACGTATGTACAAACAGCCTGGATGCAGTCTCAGACAGGGATTTTGCCATTGAGTTCGTATTCGTTTTGTGCACTGTCATGATGCATCTCAGCAGGCTATCGGAAGAATTGGTACTGTGGACATCGTCTGAATTCGCCTTTGTAGAATTGCCGGATGCCTTTTGCACGGGTTCCAGCATCATGCCCCAAAAAAAGAACCCAGACGTGCCCGAACTCGTTCGTGGCAAGACAGGTAGGGTCTATGGCCATCTCATTGCCCTTTTGACCCTCATGAAAGGCCTCCCCCTTGCCTATAACAGGGACCTGCAGGAAGACAAAGAGGCCCTCTTCGACGCCCTGGACACTGCATCATCATGTCTCAATGTCATGAAATTCTTGGTAGCAGGCATGGAACCGAGATATGACAGGCTTCAGGAGGACACAAAGACAGGATTTCTGACAGCAACCGATCTTGCGGACTATCTCGTAAAAAAAGGGCTTCCCTTCAGGCAGGCCCATGAGGTAGTTGGCAAGGCAGTGGCCAGGTGTATTGCATCCAACAGAGAACTGACAGATCTAGACCTTGCAGAACTCAAGTCCCTTCACCCCTCCATCCAGGAGGATGTCTTGAAGGTATTAGATGTCAAGGGCTCTGTAGACTCCAGAAATTGCCCAGGTGGCACAGGCACAGAAGCTGTCAAAGAACAACTCAAGGAAGCAGAGAGATGGTTGGCCGGGTTTCAACTACTATGAAAAAAACATTCAAGAACACCTTATGCCTTTTGTTGATGCTGCTTTTTTCCCTCCCAATATCCTGTGGCCGAAAGAGGGCACCAGTCCCACCGGGGACATTGAGGCCAGAAAGGATCAAAGACCTTTCGTATAAAATCACCTCGCAGGGCGTGATCCTGACCTGGAGTGTACCAGTCAGAAACCATGATGGTAGCCCCTTGTCCTATGTAAAAGAGTTCAGGCTATACAAGGCACAGGTACCTATAGATGGTGGCTGCCTGGAATGCCCGCCAAACTATGGAGAGCCCATTACCATCAAACTAGCCTCAAAACCTGAACCGGGTAGAAAAATCCACTATGAAGACACCACACTTGAGCCTGGCTATTACTATATATACCAGGTGCGTACGGTCAAAGGCCTCTTGAATATATCTGATTTTTCAAACAAGGTCTATTTTGCCTGGCACTCTCCACCCGATGCCCCAAGGAGCTTAACTGCCGAGGTATCCGAAAAGGGTGTGAGGCTATCCTGGCTCCCACCAGAAAAGTTTCAGGATGGTACCCCCATAAGATCCCCTATGAGATATGCAATTCTTAGAAAATTCGACGACGAAAAGGACTGGACCAGACTTCGTGGCACCACAGAGAAGACCTCTTGGTTCAACAAGATCAGGCGCACATATAGATACGTCGAATATAAAGTGATACCCATTTTTTCATTTCACGGCACAGAGATAGAGGGCATGGCATCGGCTCCCATCTTGGTCAGGGCCAAGGGCTTTGGTTTCCTCGGTGCACCTAAGATCGCCAAGGTCGAGAAGAAAACCGATGGCATCCATGTCCTTTGGCAACGACTCAAGAGATATGATATCTCAGGATACAATGTATATCGGAAGAATCCATCTAGGATCATATTCAAATTAAACAACTATCCTGTAAGATCCACCACATTTATCGACAAGACCCTCTTGAAAAAGGGGGTCTATAGATACTTTGTTACAGCAGTCGATGATTCCTATCCTCCAAATGAAAGCCCCCCATCAAAAATGATTGCTATTGAAATAGACTGATTGAAAAAAAGGCTGAAAGGGCATAGCTATCTATGAAGAATGAGAGCTTTTATTACAAGGGAAATGAACTCTTTTGCGAACAAGTACCTGTTTCTGAGATCGCAAAAACCGTAGGCACGCCTGTATATTGCTATTCATCGAGGCATTTGATCAACCGTTTCAAGGCATATGATAAGGCCTTTGATCAAAGAGATCACCTCATATGTTTTGCCGTAAAGGCAAACAGCAATCTTGCGGTCTTGAATCTGTTGGCAAGGCTTGGTGCAGGTGCTGATATCGTCTCTGGCGGAGAACTATTTAGGGCCATCAAGGCTGGTATCCCTTCAAGACGGATAGTCTATTCTGGTGTTGGGAAGACCAAGGCCGAAATGGCCTATGCCCTAAAGGAAGATATCCTCATGTTCAATGTGGAATCCCTCGAGGAGTTATACGAACTTGAAGCCATATCCAAAAACCTTGGCAAACGGGCGAGGATATCCATTAGGGTCAATCCCGATGTGGACCCAAAGACCCATCCATATATCTCCACCGGGCTTAAAAAGAACAAATTCGGACTATCTGCCCCCCAGGCTTTAATGGCCTATCAGAAGGCCAATGAGTCAAAGTGGCTGGAAGTAATAGGTATCGACTGCCATATCGGTTCACAGATCCTGGAGACCACACCCTTCATAAATGCCTTTGAAAAGATGCGAGAACTCATGAATGAACTCTCTTCCATGGGTATCGAACTGTCTTATATCGATCTTGGAGGAGGGCTCGGCATCTCTTATCACCAGGAGACCCCTCCTGCCCCTGGGGATTATGTTGCTGCAATCCTGGCCCTGGCCAAGGATCTGGATCAGACCATAATAATTGAGCCAGGCCGTTCAATATGTGGAAACAGCGGCATACTCCTAACGAGGCTCCTTTACAACAAGAAAGGCAGTATGAAAAACTTTTATGTGGTCGATGGGGCAATGAATGACCTTGGCCGTCCCAGCCTCTATGACGCATACCATGAGATATTGCCTGTAATCCAAAAGGCAGATTCCGCTGATATACTCGTGGACGTTGTGGGACCAATATGTGAAACAGGGGACTTCCTTGCAAGAGACAGAAAACTCCCCCCCTTGTCCAAGGGTGAGCTGCTGGCGGTCATGAGTGCCGGGGCATACGGCTTCACCATGTCTTCCAATTACAACTCCAGGCCAAAGCCTGCGGAGGTCATGGTAGCAGGAGAGCGCTTTGAGATAGTCAGAAGGCGTCAGACATACGAAGACCTCATCCAAGGTGAGGTGATACCCGAATGGGAGGCCATGTCCGTATGAAATCAAGAATCGCATTTAAAAAGATGCATGGCAGCGGAAACGACTTCATCCTTATTGACAACAGAAGACATGTCATAGGATTGTCAGATGCACCAGGATTGGCTACGAAGTTTTGTAAGAGGCATTTTGGTATAGGGGCAGACGGGCTCATACTCATAGACAATTCTGATGAAGCGGATTTCAAGTGGCATTTTTTCAATGCAGATGGAAGTCATGCAGATATGTGCGGCAATGGGGGGAGATGTGCAGCACGCTTTGCAGTACTCGAAAACATATGTGGGCCTGATCTAAGATTCGAGACAGGCGCAGGCATCATCAAGGCAGAGGTAAAAGGCCCAATGGTAAAACTTCAGCTCACCACGCCAAAGGACCTAAGACTCGATCTCGAAATTACACTGCACGAGACAAAAGAGACTGTACACTTCATAGACACAGGTGTTCCCCACACAGTACTCCTTCTCAATGACCTTGAGACAACCCCTGTGTTCGAACTCGGAAGGCTTATTAGATATCACCAGGCCTTTAGCCCCGAGGGTACGAATGTGGACTTCGTACAGGTAACAGGCCCCTCCAACATCCTCATTCGAACCTATGAAAGGGGTGTGGAAGACGAAACCCACGCATGTGGCACAGGGGCTGTGGCAAGCGCCCTGATCTCCAGTCTAAAAGGCCTGGTGGAACCACCGGTAGAAGTCACCACCTGGGGAGGAGAAAAGCTCACGATCTATTTTGAAAAAGATGAGGCCCCCCATTTCAAAGAGGTCTATTTGGAGGGGAAGGCCATCTTGGTCTATTCAGGAGTGACAGAAGAAATTTGATCCCTCCAAAAAAAGAGACGGGCTGATCTTGCCCGCCTCTTACATCACTTGGCTGCATCCAGACCTATTGTTTCATGAAGGCCTCCCACTGCTCCCCGTTGGGCCCCAGGAGATACTGGGTATTCACAGCGGCGAACTCCCCTGGATGATCCACCCTTACGGTCACGAAACCACCATTCTGGCCCAGGATCTTAGCACGACTGTCGCGCACGAATCCCTGTTGGCCCTCGGTCTTTGTGACAACTATGGGATTGGCCCCGATATATGGCAATTTTACTATCATGCCTTCGTGTTGTACATCTTCATTGAAGCCGATTTTCAACACATAGCCCTTGGCCATGCCCTGGCCTTCCAGATAGATCTGTTCGGCTGAGGGCTGATAGCCACATTCTGTAATCTCCGGCTTGAGCCCTTCTGGAATGTAGAAATAGAGCTTTTGATTCCAGGGGCTGTTGACAACCTGCCTAACATACTCGGCTTCCCGTTCTTCAGGACTGAGTAGGTCTGGATCAATCTCTTCTATCTCGTCACCCCGGACCTTGCCCTCCGCCACCATGTAGAAGAGTTCCTCTGCATGATGCCTGCTGAGTTTCAAGACGGAATCAGCCCTTGCCCCGAGAAAATCCATCCCGTCTGCATGTATAGGACGTATGTAGGCCACTTCCCCGTCTACTATGAAAAGGCCGTCTGGATTGGCAGGCACCATGCCAGACCTCTTCATCCAAATAGGGGCATCTTCTGGGACAGCATCGGGATCGTAGCGCAGAAAGCGGTTTTCCTCTGTAAACCACGGTGGTGCCCAGGGCACGAAGTTTATCACCCTGTCGGTTATCCTGTGGGCACCTGGATCCTTGGTGTAATCCCCGTGACAATCATAACAGCTACGGGCACCAAGGGCATATTCCTTTGGTTGCACACCATGGGAGTCGGAAAAATAATGTCCAGCCAAAAAGAGCACAGGCCTTGGATCGGTCTCTCCCTCTGCCTTCAACACCTTGATAAGTGCCTGCTGCATGGCCTTTACGTCTTCCGGCCACCAAAGGTCAGGAAACATATCACCCGTATGATCGAAGATCACGTAACCGCTATCCTTGAGTACCAATCTTCCTACCTCTGGATTGGTGGCATAGCCTGGATCATTTGGTGGGATAGCTGCAAGCTCAGATCTGGGGACAAGCCCATATGTGCCTGGCAACCAGAAGGAATCAACTGCAGCATTTATCTCCCTCAAGTAGAGGATCTTTGCCCCTCCATAGGCAATGCTACTCATATTGGCATCAGGCTCTGGGTTGACATCCACCCAGGTGAGGATGGAGATGGGATTACCTATGGTAATCTGGGGATAGCCATTTCTGCCATTTGCATAATATAGAGGGGGGATGTTCTCGTTGTCATATACTGGATCAAAGGTTATGGGCACCCCTTCTTCCTGGTATTGCTTCATATTGAACTGGTAGAGAAACTTCCAGAAGTCAAAGTTTGGATTGGTAGGCATACCATTGACC
>Ga0256833_1000388_pt1 | contig 35076 bp, 33 predicted proteins | sample 356284metaG_FD_190535 | JGI IMG/M metagenome (GOLD analysis project Ga0256833, IMG submission 190535) | Hydrothermal vent microbial communities from Mid Atlantic Ridge, Atlantic Ocean - 356-284 | ecosystem: Environmental > Aquatic > Marine > Hydrothermal vents | place: Atlantic Ocean: Mid... | reverse complement strand
CATGGCACCCTAAGTATCAATGCAGAATGAATTGAAAGTCATTGTGCGCACCATGAAGGAAGGATACTCACTTTTTTGTATCAATGCAGAATGAATTGAAAGACTTATGGGACGCTATTTACCGTAGAGCGCTGCAGTCGGGTATCAATGCAGAATGAATTGAAAGGCTGGCTGTAGTACGCGGTGCTGTACATCCAGCTACCGGTATCAATGCAGAATGAATTGAAAGAAGCATTCCGAGCACTGTTTCTATCTCCATTTTTCCTCGTATCAATGCAGAATGAATTGAAAGATAACACCGCCGAGTAAGGAAGAGCCTGCCGTGCCACCGTATCAATGCAGAATGAATTGAAAGTTTGTTGTGGGGGTTAATAAATGCGTTTTTACGTTTATGGTATCAATGCAGAATGAATTGAAAGAAGGGTCTTCCCCAGCATCCCTGTGGGCTTCCCTGCCTGTATCAATGCAGAATGAATTGAAAGCCCTGAATATCACTCAGTGATCACCCCCTCGTACACCTTGTATCAATGCAGAATGAATTGAAAGCGCGTGATTTCAGGGTGAACTGAGTTTGAACTCCTCAGGTATCAATGCAGAATGAATTGAAAGGCCTTGAGGAAATGGTGTCTGGCCTCGTGGACGAGACTGTATCAATGCAGAATGAATTGAAAGAGCAACACGCGACCCTTACTAACTCCCCCATACACCACCGTATCAAACAAGAATGAATTGAAAGCTACTGGTTCTTTTTTCCTGGGGTGTGTTGTGTTTGCGTGGGTTTTGGTGCTTTATTTTTGTTGTTTTAATGTTTGTTGTGGTATTGGTGTTGGGTGGGTGGTTTGTGTCCGTATGTGAGGGAGGTCGCTATTAGGGAGTTCCTCGATGCCCTCCTTAAAGGGGTTGATCACCAGGTTAAGGGGTGTTTAAGGTACGGTGCTAGGTGTAGGGATCCTCCGGCAATCACCTCCACCTTCTTAAGGAGCGTGTTGGGCTTCAGCGAGTTTAGGGTTAAGAGGTTCTGGAGGGTTGCTAAGTCCCTTACCGGGTACTCACTCAATGTTTACAGGTTGAGGGACGCGTGGTTTCACCTAGTGCTCACTGTTAGGAGGGGCGGGGTGCTAGCTGTTAATGGGGGTGATTTCTTCCCTGACATGTTTGATTGCCTTAAGCTTGAGTGTGTTGAGTTCACTAATGAGAATGCCCTCTACCTCTACTTGGAGGGTGGGTTGGGTGGGGAGGCGTTGAGGGTTAACGTGGTGCATGTCCTAACTAAACTGCTCTCCGTTAGGCCGTCATGCTACGAGACCCTACTGAACGCTGTGGAGAGTGTGAGTAAGGGGGATCTGAGGGGCGGTGCCTCGGCCGTGGCCTGCCTCTTCAGGGTGCTTAGGGACTACAGCAACGCGTTAGCGGACATAATACCGGTCATACCTAAGTCGCTGTCCGAACTACTGCTCCTCTCACCCGCCCTAAACGCGGTGGTGGGTAAGGTTAGGTTGGGGGTGAGGCGTAAGGGTTAGTGCTTAAGGCTTTAGGTACGGGGCCATTAATTCGGGGGGAAGTAACTCCTTGAGGGTGTTGCGTGGTTATGACCCTTTTCAATGAGTTCTTAATGGGCCTAATGTTCCGCCCTCCTTTTACTGGGTAATACGGTTCTTAGGTGGGGTGCTGGGTGAGGGTATTACTGGCGTTACCCCCGGACATCCATGACTTGGAGATATACAGGGTGATAGGGTTTAACGCCCCTCCCCTTGGCCTGGCGAGCATAGCGGCGGTCCTTGAGGAGGGAGGGCATGAGGTTAGGATACTGGACACACCGACACTCAGTATGAGTACCGATGAGTTCATTAGGGAGGTTAGGGCGTGGGGGCCTGACGTTATAGGGATCTCGATCCAGACACCCATGGCTCCGAGGGCGTACAGAACCATTAAGTTGCTTAAGGAGGTAATGCCCGACGTCCCAATAGTTGTCGGGGGGACGCACCCCACCTTCATGTATGAGGAGGCGTTAAGGAACGGCGCCGACGTTGTGGTGAGGTTCGAGGGCGAGTACACAATGTTGGAGCTAGCGAGCGTCATGGAGCGTGAGGGCTTAAGCCGCGAAGCGTTGAGGAGGGTTAAGGGCATAGCGTTTAAGGGTGGGGATGGTGAGGTCATCGTCACTGAGAGGCGCCCCTACATAAGTAACTTAGACGAGTTACCGTGGCCCGCCAGGCACTTACTGCCAATGGATAGGTACACGGTCTTCGGAAAGCCGATTAAGGTGGCGCACGTCATGGCTAGTAGGGGGTGCCCCTACGGCTGCGCCTACTGCTCAACCTCCTACTTCTGGGGCAGGAGGATAAGGTTCAGGTCAGCCAAGAACGTTGCGGACGAGATCGAGCACCTGGTCGAGAAGTACGGTGCTAAGAACATAGTCTTCACTGACGACGAGCTAACCGTGAATAGGGGGTTCGTGTACGGCCTAGTTAAGGAGGTTAAGGAGAGGGGCCTGGACGTTACCTTCGCCTGCGGCTCGAGAGTGGATCACGTGGATAGGGATTACCTCAAGTTCCTCTACAGCAACGGCTTCACAACGCTCTACTTCGGCGTCGAATCAGCGTCGCAGGATACCCTGGACCGGATAGGTAAGGGAATTAAGGTGGAGCAGGCGGTGAGGGTGTTCAGGTGGGTTAAGGAGATCGGGGGATTCGCCACCGGGAGCTTCATACTGGGGTTCCCGTGGGAGACCGTGGACGATATGAAGAGGACGGTGGAGCTAGCCATTAAGCTCGACCCCAACTACGCGCAGTTCACGGTCCTCACGCCGTACCCGGGAACCCCGATCTACGAGTACGCGCTTAAGAATAACTTAATAGTTGACTGGAATTGGGAGCACTACACAACCATAAAGCCAGTGATGAGGGGCTTCCACTTCACGGTCAGGGACTTAGGGAGGATGCTCACGTACGCGTACAGGAGGTTCTACTTAAGGCTCTCCTTCCTCCTCAGGGAATTAAGGGCCGGCAGGCTGTGGGACATACTCTCGATCCTTGCGAGGGAGTTGAGGAGAGTTGTGAGGATGTGAAGCCTCCGAGCCTGTGAGGCCAACGCAACTCTTTAATAGGTATGCGAACGATATTCACACGGGCGGAATATGTCGGTCGATATAATGGTTAAGTCCTCCGTCGAGTTTAGGCCCTCACCCTCATTAGTGCGGATGTACTGGATGTATAGTCTGTGGTACTTCATCCCCGCGGCCCTTTGTAGCGGGTTGCTTGCCTTAATAAGCGTCTGGGCGTCGCTCACGGCGTTCGCAGTGCTCGTGGTAATCCCCGCCGCCCTCCTAACCTACTGGATCCCGAGGTTCTACAGGAGCATTACCTTCAAGTTGGAGGGGGACCACGCATACGCTAAGTATGGGGTGTGGTGGGTTAAGGAGAAGCGCGTTCCCTACAACCTGGTCTCGGAGGTCAGGTTGAGGCAGGGCCCCCTGCAGAGGTTGTATGGGCTGGCATGCGTTGACGTCTTCACCCCCGCCACCGGCGTTCAGAAACCTGAGCTCACGTTCTTTCAGCTAAACGCTGACGAGGCCTCACAGGTCGCGTCAGAGCTCAGGGCTAGGGCAGGCATACTGACGAGTAGGGAAAGGCGCGTTATTGAGGAGGAGATACTTGCTGAGCTTAAGGCGATTAAAAAATTACTTGAACTCATGTCAAGACAGAGCGGGAGTAAGTAGGGGGAGGCGCTCAAGACAACTCGCTTCCGCTAAGCTGGTAGTGCTAGAGTACTCTGTACCGTATCACCGTCGCTATCAGCGACGGCAGATGCCTTATATTAATTTTCGAGAATTCCCCCTCTATTACACTAGGATCCTTCATCACTAGCTGCATCCAGTCTTCCATAGCGTTTAAAGCCTTTTCGACTAGACCATTGATTATTTTACGGATTAGCGGATTCCTTATGGTAGAGAGCACCTTTGGGTATATGGCACGTGAGAATTTTAGGCTCAACGTCCAGCCAGCACTTATGCAGTCAAGGGCCTCCTGCGGTAGATCCTTGAGGACCTTGAACCCTGCTATGCCCTCGACCTGCGTCCCACCCATTGGTATGAGAAACAGAGGGAATACCCATCCCTTAAATCCCTCGTCCTTGAGCTTATCTATGAGCTCCGTAGTCCTCACGTAGTCCTCAGGCGTTGCGTCGGGGAACCCAATAATGTAGGTGAGGCATGGGTACCAGTAATTGTCGTTAAGAAGTTTAACTCCCCTCAACACCACATCAGGCCATTCCTCAGGAGACCAAGGATATGGCTTACCTCTGAAATATTTGCTGACCAGTCTTGGACTCCCGCTCTCTAACCCCACCTGCGGGAAGGTAGGCTCACCGGCTGAGAATCCATTAACGTCCGTTATGAATTTGACGGCGTTCCTCGCCACAAGAGCTGATGATAGTGTTACGTGGCTAAAGCCCACCCTACTAACACTATACCTTTTTGCTATCTTAAGAGTCTCTGAGAAGAGCTTCATCACCGCTTCAGGGTTAAATTCAAGGCCCCTAGCGCCGTAGAGTAACACATCCTCGGTAACATAGCCGACAGCCCTGACCCCCGCCTTAAGGTTCAGCTCTACCTCCCTCAAGACTACGTTAAGCGGTATGGACCTGAAAAAGAACATTGTAGGGCTACAGAACTTGCACCTCCTAGGGCACCCGCGAGTAATCTGTACTACGCCGTTCCTCGACGGAGTAACTATTGGCGGGATCGCATCTGCAGGTACGACATCCCCTCTAATGTACTTAGGTACGTCCTCACCGTCAAGTATTTTCCTTACTACGAGCGGGAACGTGAGCTCAGCCTCACCGTCGAAGAGCACGTCTATGCCAAACCTGCTTTCAAGGCCCCTAAGTTGCCACACACCAGGACCGCCCACAACGACCTTAAACCTATACTTCCTTTTCAGCCTCGCCAACCTCCCCATTAACCTCTCAAACTCATGCTGCGTACAAGTTACCCCACCACCAGTTAATGCTCTGAGGGTCCATGACACCGGCGCTAACCCCTGAGGATCAAGCACATGCACACCAACCACGACTGTATCATCATCTATTACCCTCTCAGCACGCTCTGGAGGGATAATGGCAACCTCATCACGCTTGAACCCCGCCGCAAGTAGTGCGGCCTCAACCTTAGCTACTGGGTATGGCGCGAGTACTGCCCTACCGTCACGCCCCACAGGTACTGGAGGGGCAAGTACCCTATACTCGATGAAACCTGGCACTAGTCTCAAGGGCATACAGAGGCCGAATCCTAGGGCATCATCATTACTAAAACTCGTGAATACAGCTCTATCGGCTGTGAGCACGATCTTAACCATGGTTCAAGATCCCCAAGGACTGCCTCTTAGAAAGTTCTCCTCGAGCCTCTACAAAGTTCTTTGAGGAGCCCTTCCTAATCCCATCGTTAATGCCCATCAGCCAGCAACCATTGAGGCGCTTCAGGGTCTTTGCCAACCCTACATCCTTTCTGAGAGCTTCATTAAGCTTTAATTGGGTCGCTCCAGCTGACTCAGGTAGCGGTGTCTGAGTGCACACTCCCACATATTCCTCCTCATTCCTCAGGTTTAGCCTTTCATAGCTTTCCATACGTGCATGGGGTACGGCCCCAACACACCCGGTTGGCTGGGATGAACCATTAGCTACTAGCCCTCCCTTAATGGCATGAATCGCTAAGGCATGAGAGTGCTGATCCCAGAAAATTAGGGGCACAATCGAACACTCAGGATTCTTGGTAGAGATCCCTAAACTTCTGTGAGCGTATTTATATAATTCCGTTGTGACTACTGCTTCCATGCTATATCTCCATGAATTACTACAAGTTTTGTCGGCTAATAATTTTCGGTATTTTCCGAACATTCAGAAATAAGCGGAAAGGAAAGAGAATTAACATGATACAAGCACGATTAAACTACTTAGCACGTTTCATAATACCAAGAGCTAATGAGGATTCCACCTACGTCATGCCCTATTGAACCAAAGGGTTAAGGATAAGGATGAGCTGAACTACCCTGATTGCCCGTAATTAATCAGTTTAATTACCTTAATAGGAAAAGGCTTAAATACCTCGGAGTTCGATGTATTGTGGGGGAGACTAGTGAGGGAATCAGGAGGCTTCCTCCCCATGAAAGCGCTCGCCGTATACTTAGTCACGTCGTTTGGGGCGGCATACGCCCTCGATATTCCCTTAGTGACCGGCGCGGTTTCGCTGAAGTACTTCGGCGTTGAGGCTTCCGTGAGGATGTGGGTGCCCTTTCTAGGCGTGGTGGTTGCCTTACTTGCCTGCGGGGTTCCGCTTAGGGAGGGGCTTAAGCGCTTGGGCGTTAGGTTAGGGAGGCTGGCGTACCTGCCGTTAGGACTGATCATGCCGTACATCATCTACTTAGTCGGCGTTGGTGTCTGCTACCTCATGGGTTACGCACCCGTTAATCCCGTGGAGGCTACGCTAAGCAATCCTCAAGTCCCGCAGCAGGTGAAGGAGCTAATACTGAGGTCCGGGCCGGGAGTATTCTTGGTTCTTCAACTTGTGAATGCGGCGATAGCTGGCTTAACGATTAACGCGTTACTCGCCCTCGGCGAGGAGGTGGGGTGGAGGGGCTTGATGTACGCGGTGCTCTACCCTAGGTACGGGTTACTTGCCTCAACCGCGGTGATAGGTGTTACGTGGGGTTTGTGGCACGCACCCCTAATACTGTTTCTTGGGTACAGTATGCCGCATCATAAGGACTTGATAGGCTTAGCTATGTATTGCGCGGTGACGACTTCATGGACATTAATACTTCTCCTGCTTAGGAGAGGGAGTGGGTCAGTACTGCCCGCAGCAATCATGCATGGAACCATTAACGCGTTGGGGGGCTTAATGGTGCTAACATATCCTAACGTGGATGAGCTTTACGTGCTCCCCGTAGGGGTTGCTTCCTTAGTGGCTTCCACCATAGTTGGCGGTGTGCTTGCTGCCCTTCTAGGGAGAGCCGGAGCGAGGCGGTAGCTTAGACAAAAGCGTTAAGCATGCTGACCAGCTCCACGGCACTAACCCACTTTCGGGAAGAAGTGCTTGCACCTGCACGCCCTGTCCCTAACGCACCTCCTTATCGCTATCTCAGCTAACCCAATGATGACGTTGCATATGTGTGTTGCGTGGGTTCTGCGTTCCGGCGCCCGGCAGAATTGAATCACCTTAAGCGCTTTCCTAACGTCATTCTCCATTACCGCGTGCGTGGAGGCGCGGAAGAGCTCGCTTAAATCCTCTAAAGCAACTGCCGGCATCCTATCGCCATCCATTGAGAGGAGGGTCATGAGCTCCTTCATCTTCTCCATCATGGACAGGATGTCGAGGAGTGGTGGGGTTTCCTCCGGTGACGCCATCGCTATCCTGCCCCTAACCAACCTCATTGTCGCGTTATACACCTTAGTGAACTCCGTTTGAAATGCTTCAGCATCATCACTGCCTTTCTTAACTAGCGCACGCATGTACTCCTCCACTATCCTCATCGCCCTTGAGAGGAGGTGCTGCGGGTCGACCGGGAACTCACTGACCACTATGTCGTATGTTTCCCTACCCCTACTCACTAGGAGGAACCCCGTTATCCTTCTGTTTAGCTCCATGATTAACCTCGATATGCTCTGCTCATCGCCCCTCACCCTGACCCGAGTTATGCCCTCAACGTACGCGGCGACTATCTCCTGAACACCGACATCCACGCCGTCCTTCGAAACATCGACGAATATCTGCATGCTGTTCTCCTGTTGCGACGTGCCTTGACCCTGCGGCGGGGTTCTTGGCGCAACCATTATTGATGAGCCGTCGAAAAAGAGGTCTACTAGGGATCCGGGGCTAAGGCCTAGGTCCTCTAACCACTTCTTAGGAAGTATTAACGCTGTTGAGGCCGTACCTAGCTTCATCAGCTTCCTCACATCGTGCTCGACCAATTAAGGCACCAGAAACATATATTGTATATACAGTACATAAACGCTACTCACACAATGTTTGATTAAATGATGAACCAGTTCAACAGGGAGGCAGGTCTTGGCACAGTTACTTAAGTTAATTCCGAAAGAAACAATGCCCGGAACCCTAGCGCGTGACGTCGCCGTTAAGTACGGTAGGGAGAGGAGATACCTCATAAGGATGCTACAGGAAATACAGTCCACTTACGGCTACCTGCCGCAGGAAGCCTTAAGGGTAGTAGCTAATGAGTTAAGAATACCGTTAACGGAGGTATTAACGGTCGCCACGTTCTACCACCAATTCAGGCTGGAGAGGCCGGGTGAGTTCATCATAATGCTGTGCATGGGTACCGCATGTCATCTGAGGGGGAACGCGGCAAACTACGAATTCCTCAGGACTTACCTAGGGATTAGGTCAGGCAAGTCAACGACTGATGACGGAATCTTCAGCGTCGAGAAAGCTAGGTGCTTCGGTTGCTGCAGCCTAGCACCGGTGGTGATGGTTGTGAGCAGGGATGGAAGCTACAGGAGGCTCTACGGCGACGTGACACCGGCTAAGCTGAGGAGGATAGTGGCGGAGCACCGGGCTAAGCTGGCTAAGTAAGGGGTGACGCCCTCATTGGGGGATAGCGGCTCGTGGAGCTTAATGAGTAGATGCTGCGGTAGGTGCTGGCACAGCCTCGAGTACCCCTGCCGCAACTACGTCAGGTGCAGGACTGAGGGCCCGCTCTGCCATGACGACCCCTCCTGCCGAGCCCTCAGGACGGGGAGGATACGCTACATTAAGGAGGGGCCGGGAGGGTACAGGATTAAAGTCCCGCTGGCCAGCTGCTCCATCGCTGCGGGAGCGAAGGAAGTGCTGGCCGCCATCGAGGAGGCTGTTGAGGGTCTAGGAATACCGCGGGATGCCGTCAAGACCGTGGGGTGCACGGGGCTGTGCTACCTAGATCCGTGGCTGGAGCTTAAGGCGCCGGGCATGCCGGCCGCGCTATACGGTAATGTCAAGCCTGACGAGGTTGAGGACATTCTGAGGAGGTACTTCACCGACAATGACGTTAGTGGCGCGTACGCCATAAGCGAGAGGACGGGGAGGGCGGAAGGCGAGAATAACGTGCCGACGCTGAGCGAGCTCGACGTGTGGAGGTTGCAGGTCAGGTACGTGTCCAGGAACTGCGGCGTGGTTAACCCGGAGTCCATTGAGGACTACGTAGTGTACGGGGGGTATAGGGGGCTTGACCGCGCCTTAAGGATGAGTCCGGAGGAGGTCATCGAGGAGGTTAAGAAGTCCGGGTTGAGGGGTAGGGGAGGTGCTGGGTTCCCGACATGGCTTAAGTGGAGGATCTGCAGGAACCAGCCCAGCAAGGAGAAGTACGTCATAGTGAACGCGGATGAGGGTGACCCGGGAGCCTTCATGAATAGGTTGCTTGCGGAGTCAGACCCGCATAGGGTGCTGGAGGGCTTGATAATAGCGGGGTACGCCGTAGGGGCTACGAAGGGATTCATATTCGTTAGGGCTGAGAAGCCGCTAATGGCTGAAAGGCTTCAGAAGGCCGTGGAGGAGGCCAGGAAGTACGGTCTCCTCGGGAGGAACATCTTGGGTAGGGGCTTCGACTTCGACGTCGAAGTCATACTCAGTGCCGGTGCCTTCGTGTGCGGTGAGGAAACAGCGTTGATAGCCGCTATAGAGGGCAGGGCGACGCCAAGGCAGAGGCCACCGTACCCGGCCGTGGTTGGGCTCTGGGGCAAGCCCACCGTCATAAACAACGTTGAGACCCTAGCACACGTAGCTACGTTAATGGCTGAGGGTTGGGAGAGCTTCGCCGCCTACGGCACCGAGAGGAGTAAAGGCACTAAGATGTTCTGCGTTACCGGCGCGGTCAGGAGAACCGGGGCGTACGAGGTTCCGATAGGGACCACGCTCAGAACCCTCGTCGAGAGAATAGCTGGCGGCGTTAAGGAGGGTAGGAAGCTTAAGGCCGTGCAGATAGGCGGGCCCAGCGGCGGTTGCGTGCCTGCACACCTCCTTGACACGCCCATAGATTACGAGAGTCTGCGGGACGCGGGAGCGATCATGGGGTCAGGAGGCATCGTGGTCATGGATGACACCGCATGCATGGTTGACGTCGCCAAATACTTCACATCCTTCATCGTCGCCGAGTCCTGCGGTAAGTGCTTCCCCTGCCGCGTCGGAACTAAGATACTCTACGACACGCTGACAAGGATAACCGAGGGAAGAGGAACGCTGGAAGACTTGGAGGTCCTGGAGAGTGTGGGGAGGGTGGTTAGGGATGCGAGCCTATGCGCCCTAGGCGGGACAGCCCCTAACCCCATCCTCTCAACGCTAAGGTACTTCAGGGACGAGTACCTAGCACACATAATTGATAAAAGGTGCCCTGCAGGCGTCTGCACTAAGTTACTGAAGTACAGCATCAACCCAGACAAGTGCGTGGGGTGCGGCACGTGCGTCAAGCACTGCCCCGCAGGTGCCATAAGTAAGGACGAGGAGTCGGGGAAGTACATCATTAATCAGGAGAAGTGCGTTAAGTGCGGCACGTGCGTCACGGTATGCCCCGTGAACGCGGTTGTGAAGGAGGTGTGAAGCCCTGGTGCGCGTGATCGTCAACGGCAAGGAAGTTCACGTACCGGAGGGTGAAACCGTCCTCGCAGCCCTCAAGAAGGCTGGGGACGCCGTACCGACGTTGTGTTTCTTCGGGCACATGTATAGGGAAGCGTCATGCAGGATGTGCTTGGTTGAGTTAAGGAACGGTAAGCTAGTGCCTGCGTGCGCGTACCCGGTCTCCGACGGGCTTGAGGTGAGGACCGACACGCCGAGGGTTAGGGAAGCGAGGAGAACCGTGGTTGAGTTCATACTATCGATCCACAGGGTCAGGTGCTGGTCGTGCCCCAGGAAGGGAGGGAGCTGTGAGCTCCTCAAGCTAGCCACGGCATACTGGGTTGAGGGAATACCTGTGTGTTCTTCATGCCCGCTCTACGGTGAGGATTGCCTAGTAATTAAGGGTGAACCCTGCCTAGGCCCGATAACCATCGCTGGGTGCGGTGACCCGTGCCCAGGTAACGGGTCACCATGCATAGGATGTAGAGGGCCTGTGACCCGGAGGGACGTGCTTGAGGCCGCGGCGCAGTTCTACGTAAGTAACGGCGTCGGGCTGGAGGACGTGCTTGAGGTAGCCTCCATGTTTTGGGAGGGCCTACCCAGCTATGGCGTGCTTAAAGCGTCGTTAGGAAGGGCCTTCAAGAAGGCGTTAGGGGGTGGCGTGGATTGAGGCTCACCCGCGTGGAGGGAGTTGATAGGGTATTCGGGCACTTAGAGCTGGAGGTGCTGGAGGGTGATGGCGAGATTAAGGCGTTCTTTAGGGTAACGCATGGCGCTAGGTTCATAGAGTTAACCGTGAAGGGCAGGCCGTGCTGGGAGGTCCCCTACATAGCGTCGAGGATCTGCGGCGCGTGCAGCATAGCTCATTACGTCGCCTCGATGAGGGCTGTAGAGCATGCGTTAGGGCTAGATGCTGGGGAGTGGGTTGGGGACTTCAGGGATGCCGTGAATATGATTCAGGTAGCTCAGAACCACTTAGTTCACCTAGCCTTCCTAGCGCTTCCCGATTACGTGGGCGTTCAGGGCTTAAGCGACCTGAAGAGCAGGGCAGGTCGCCTAGTGATTAACTCGATGAAGTTAAACACCACCTGCCTTAAAGTAATTAAGTTGATTGCGGGCAGGATAGTTAACCCTAACACGCTGGGGGTGGGTGGCTTACTTAAGCGGCCGTTCAAGGGCCCGTTACTCAAGGCTACTGATTACCTTAGGGAGTGTGAGGCTCTGGCTAAGGAGGTCGTTGACGAGGCACTAGCCCTGCTCAAGATACCGGAACTCAGGGATCCAGCAAACAACTGCATGGCCTTGAAGCCCAGGAGAGCATACCTAACTACGGGGGACGAGATACTCACCTCCACGGGCCTGTCTTTCAAGCCAAGTAATTACGAGGAGTACTTGGAGGAGGCGCGGCTTGAGTACTCTAACTCCAAAGCAGTAGTCCTCAGCGGCGCGCCCGTTCACGTGGGTGCTAGGGCCAGGTACGAGTTGCTTAAGGACTACTCCCGCGACCTTAACGCGCCCAAGGCAGACCTCAGCAACCCCTTCAGCAACCTAATAATCAAGGCCGTAGAGATCCCGTACTGCATCACGGCGGCGAGGGAGATCCTGGAAGACCTTGCTAGGAGAACGACCGACACCGTAGTTGACCCGCCGCGTGACGGTGGCGATGGTGAGGGTGTCGGAGTGGTGGAGGCGCCTAGGGGCCTCCTAATACATCATTACGTCGTGTCTGGCAAGCGTGTAGTGAACGCGAACATCATCACACCAACGGAGATTAACGCCAAGCACATAGAGGCCTCCGCTAAGGCGCTGGCGGAGTCTCTAGTCAGTGATGGGCGACCCCTTAACGCTGGCGAGCTACAGCGTAAGCTAACAATGCTTGTTAGGGCATACGACCCGTGCCTCCCATGCGTCGTGCACGTGTCCGTGGTGAGGGGGAGGAAGCATGCGTGAGAAGGTAGTCATGGGTATATACTCCTTAACGGGTTGTGAAGGTTGTAGGCATGAGGTAGTGAATCTAGGTGAGAGGTTACTGCAGGCGTTAGAGGACCTCAATATTGAGTTGGCGTACGAGCCCCTCCTAGGGCTATCTGCCGAGCGCAGCGAGTACGATATAGTCTTCGTTGAGGGTGCCGTGATGAGCGAGGCTGAGGTCAGGAGGTTGAGGGAGGTTAGGGAGAAGGCAAAGGTACTTGTTGCTATGGGCACGTGCGCATCCTTAGGCGGGGTAGCTTCGGCCTATGAGGTCTTGGATGTTGACGTGGTTAAGGTGAAGTATGGTTCAGCAGCCCTAGCGAGTCGAGGGAGGGTTCGGAGGGGCACCCCAATATCGAAGTTCGTGAAGGTTGACTACTACCTTAGGGGCTGCCCGGTAAACCCTGAGGAGTTCCTTAAGCTGCTGTCGGAGCTAGCCCGCAGTGTTTGGGTGAGGCAGGGTGAGAGGAGATTCGAGTTTATTCGGGAGTACATTGCCTCAATATCTGGTAAGGTAATGAGGCTTGATGGTGAGAAGTGCGTCGTGTGCGGCAGGTGCGTAGGCATATGCAACGCGCTTGGGGTTAATGCCTTAGGAACCGTGAACAGGGGGATAAGGGTAGCCATCAGCACGCCCTTCGCAACCCCCTTCGAGGACGCTGGGTGCGTCTCATGCGGGCTCTGCGCCAAGTACTGCCCAGTAGGAGCCCTCACGTACAGAGATGACGTGCTGGTGACGCAGAAAATGCTTAAGGGAGGGAACGTGGATGCCTACGTAGAGCCGGAGGCCCTAGCATCCCTCGCTGAGGCGTTCAACGCCTCACCATGGTCCGTCATAACCTCCCTCAAGGCCGTTGGGTTCAGCAAGGTCATCCTGTGGAGCCCGGAGTTGAGGGGATCCGCGGAATCATTGACGATAGTCCCCGCTAGCCCGGCTGAGCACGCATACGTGCGTAACCTGTACCCGAGCTTAACTAAGTACCTAGCTGAGCCCCCGGAGATACCGTCGGACGGCATACTCATAACGCAGTGCGTTGCTAGGAAGCTTCAGGGGAGCCCCGTCCTAACGGCTAGGGAGGCGGAGAAGCTCCTGGCCAGCATACCCGTGGACACCATGGTTGAAAGCGGGCCGGACGCCGTTAAGATGGGTGTTAAGTACCCGATCGCTAGGGCGGTAGGGCCATACGAGGTCAGGGGAGCCTTAGAGGCGGTCATGAGTGGGTACTTCAGGGGAGGGACGATCGCCATCTACGTATGCCCTGGGGGGTGCTTAATGGGTGGCGGGCAGACATTTCCGAAGACAGAACTTGGCATGATAGAGGAAGCTAGGGAGAGAATTTACCGCGAAATAATGTTTAGGATAGACCGCCGCTAACACTCCTCGTTCCCAGCGTCGATGCCGTAGTGCGGCATCTGCCGGACTGGCCTAGGAGGTCGGAACCTGCGCACTGGGATCTAAGTTAAAAATCAAGCATATAACCAGCAGGCTACGAAGTGATCCTTTTCAACTTCCTTAAGCACGGGCTCTTCCCTCCTGCACCTCTCTGTGGTGTGTGGGCAGCGCGGATGGAACCTACAGCCAGGAGGCGGGTTGATGGGGCTTGGGGGCTCGCCGCTAACGCGTATTCTCTCCTTCGACTTGGCTAGTTCGGGATCCGGTATGGGTATCGATGACAGTAACGCTTTAGTGTATGGGTGGAGCGGGCTCTCGAAGAGCTTCTTCGCCGGGGCTAGCTCAACGAGTTTCCCTAAGTACATCACGGCGATCCTGTCGCTCATGTACTTAACGACCCCTAAGTTATGGCTAATGAATAGGTACGTTAACTCGTACTTCCTTTGTAGATCCTTGAGTAGGTTCAGTATCTGCGCTTGCACGGACACGTCCAGCGCTGACGTTGGTTCGTCGAGAACCATGAACTTGGGTCTTAGCGCGAGCGTCCTTGCAATAGCTATTCTTTGCCTCTGCCCTCCAGAGAATTCGTGTGGGTACCTGTACAGGTGGGTTTCGTTTAACCCTACCTCGTAGAGTAGCTTAATAACGAATTCCTCGGGGTCGTCGACGTGTATCTTGTGGATGCGTACTGGCTCCATTATTATGTTGAATACGGTCATCCTGGGGTCGAGGCTTGAGTACGGGTCTTGGAACACTATGTTTGCCTGCCTTCTAAACTCCTTAAGCGCCTTACCCCTGAGCTTCGTGACGTCCTCACCATCGAAGTATATCTTGCCTGCCGTGGGTTTAAGGAGCCTCAGTATCAGTTTACCGGTCGTGGTCTTACCGCATCCTGACTCTCCCACAAGGCCCAGCGTCTCTCCCTTCCTTATTTCGAATGAGATATTATCGACGGCCTTAACCCAGCCCTTCGTGAATAGGATACCACCTACCGGGAAGTACTTCTTGAGGCCCTCAACCTTAATTAACGCTTCACTCACGCCTCCCCACCCCCTTTCTCAGCGTAAAGCCAGCACCTGACGTAATGTGACGGGCCCACCCTAACTAGGGGCGGTTTCTCGCGCCTGCACCTCTCTGTGGTGTGTGGGCAGCGCGGATGGAACCTACAGCCAGGAGGCGGGTTGATGAGGTTGGGCACCGTACCCGGTATTGACTCCAATTTCTCTATCTCGGTTAATGGGTTAGGCACCGCCCTTAGCAGGCCAACGGTGTAGGGATGACGGGGCCTCTTAAAGAGCTCGTCGACCGGCGCGACCTCAACGATGTTGCCGGCATAAAGAACAGCGACCCTCTCGCACATCTCAGCGACAACGCCCATGTCGTGTGTGATTAGCAGAACGGTTAGGCCCTTCCTCTTCTTAAGCTCTCTCAGAAGATCCAGTACTTGCGCCTGCACCGTAACGTCCAAGTACGAGGTGGGCTCGTCGGCTATTAGTAGCTGCGGCTCATTACTTAAGCCCATGCTTATGACTACTCTCTGCCTCATACCGCCGCTTAACTCGTGCGGGTATGCCTTAGCACGGCTCTCAGGGTCGGGTATGAGTACCTCTCTAAGCAACTTGATTGCCCTTGCAAACCCTTCTTTCTCATCCTTAACGGTTCCGTGATCAACCATTGTTTCCGCAATCTGATACCCAACCACGTATAGCGGGTCGAGGGCCGCGGACGGGTCTTGAATTATGTAAGCTATCTCCTTCCCCCTTATTTCCCGTAACTTGCTTTCGGGGAGGTCGAGGATATTAATTACTTCGCCATCCCTATGATAGAGCACCTTCCCCTTAACTATCCTCCCGGGTGGGGGCACAATGTTCGTTAACGTCCTCGATACCACTGTCTTGCCGCAACCGGTCTCGCCAACCAAGCAGAACGTTTCACCGCGGTATATCGTGAATGACACGTCCTCGATCGCCTTAACGATTCCTGCGTAGGTATAGAAGTAAACGTATAGGTTCTTCACCTCGATTAGAGGTTTTCTCCCCTCACCATCACTCATTCTTGCGTCACCTCCTCACCCCTCTTCCTTTTCTTCACCTTGAACTCAATGCTCCTCCTGGTCCTCGGGTCTAAGATATCTCTGAGGGTGTCGCCGAAGAGGTTCCAGCCAAGGACGGAGATGAGTATGGCTAAACCAGGTATCATTACTAACCACCATGCGCCGTTGACGAGGTACTGCGAGCCATGTTGCACTATGGCGCCCCAGTCAGGTATCTTCATCTGCGCGCCGAAGAGGAAGCTCAGGCCCGCCTCAACAAGGATCACGTTACCTACGTCCAGAGTCATCAGCACGAGTAGGGGGCCTATTATGTTGGGTAGTATGTGCTTAGTCATTATGCCTACTGAGCTCATGCTGAGGGCCTTGGCTGCCTCTACGTAAACATTGTTCTTCTCCTGAAGCGTCAAACCCCTAGTGAACCTCGCGTACCCGGGCCACCAAACGATCCACAATGCCACCACTATTGAGAGTGTTTGGGCCATGTTCAAGGCGTCATTCGGCTTCACCGCGAATACGAATGAGACCAGGCCAGTTAAGTACGGGTTATTAGCTATGGCCATGGCCATCCTATCCGTCAATGCAGCGCTCAGCGCTAGTGCCAGTATCAACCCTGGGAAGGCTAGGAACATGTCCGTTACCCTCATAATGAACTCATCTACAATACCTCCGTAGTAACCTGATATCAGCCCCAACATTATCCCTATCGCTATACCTACAGGGAGCACCAGGGCCGTAACCACTAAGGATATCCTCGCGCCGTAGAGCATCTGGCTAAGCAAGTCCCGGCCTAAGTCATCAGTACCTAGCAAAGCCCCGTCAGTTCCGGGAGGTGCTAGGAAGTACTTCTTGTACTGCCCCGTCGCCATTATGAAGGAGAAGTCGTAGCTGTGTGGAGCTATTATGGGGCCTATGATCCCTACGACTATGAATGACATTCCTAGGATCAAGCCAGCTATGCCTATGGGTGATCGGTTCAATGCGTAAAGCATTAACCTCCATTCCTCCACCCTGCTACGGTTCCTGCGGTACCAGTCCTTCCTGAAAAGCGTTATTACCTTGACAAGGAACGAGATTAGCGCATCAGAGAACCTATCAAGTACTTTCTTCTCGTACGCTTCCTCAGACATCAGAACCTCACCCTCGGATCTATTATGGCGTATAGGATGTCCACCACGAGGTTAGTTATTATGAAGATTAACGCCGCAAGGAGTGTGCCCGCTATGAGGACCGGGAAGTCCATGTTAAATATGGCCTGCACCATCGCCCTACCCATCCCAGGTATGCCGAACACCGTCTCAGTAATGGGGGCACCACCCAATAGCCCCCCGAACTGAAGGCCCAGCACGGTGACAACGGGCACTAACGCGTTCCTCAGTGAATGCATGAAGATCCTGCTACGCCTTAAGCCCCTCATCTTAGCGAAGTATATGAAGTCAGAGTTCATTGCCTCTAGGAATGAGTTCCTCACCAGCCTAGCTATGACCCCTATGCCGGCGAACCCTAGGGTGAAGCCCGGCAGTATGAACCTCTTTATGTTCTCCACGAAGGTGTTCCAGTCGCCGGTCAGTAGCGCATCTATTATTGGCACGCCAGTTATGTGTGTCTTGGGGTAAGGCACGCCCGCTACCGTTATCCACCCAAGCATGTAGAAGAACACGTAAATGAATATGTAACCCAGCCAGAAGATTGGGACGGACACGCCTATTAATGCCCAAACCCTTACTAGGGCATCTATTATGGTGTCCTTCTTTAACGCTGACACTATGCCTAACGGTATACCTAACACTATCAGGAAGAACAGGGCGAATAACGTTAACTGGAAGGTTATGGGGAATCTCGAAAGCATGTAGGTCATTACCTTGTAGTTAAAGAGTGGGTCAACAATCGAGTTCGTCAGTATGCCCTTCATAAAGAAGTAGTACTGAACATACCAAGGGTCGTTAAGGTGATATTCCTTAACGATCATCGCGACAACTTGGGGGTTCGCCTTTATTCCTCCCGCCCATGCCCTAGCAGGGTTGGCGGGTATAACGAAGGCTATTATGAACGTTATTAGTGTTACGCCTATCAGCGTTGGTATGAACGTTATTGACCTACGTACAAGGAACCTTTTTAGGTCAGCCATCGTCGCGCACCCACCACATCCTCGCGTTATGCACGCGCATGTTCGGCACCGAAGTAAGCTACCGGGAGTGTTGTGAAGGGGAAAGAAAAAGGGTTTCGGTTAGCTAGTTGAAGGGTGTTCGCGCGTTAACCTCACCCGCTGAAGCCGTAGAGCTCCTGCCAGAGCTGCTTATCCCAGTAGTACGGGTTGTACTTCAGTATTATGTAGGAGTCCTGCTTGAAGCTGGCCACGTAGTACGGGCCTGTCCCTATCGGGTGCGTGTGTAGGTAGAGATGTGTTGGCTCCTTATTGCCCGTGCCTATGTATTTTGCCCACGCTGACGGGTTCTTACCCCACTTCGCCGCATTCATGGCCTCAAGGTACTTGCCCTTCAGCTGGTTAACGTTATCAAATAGGTACTTCGCCGGTATTATCATAGTGAACGGGTCTGCTAAAATGTTAAGGATCGCGCTGTACGGCTTGTACAGCTTCAGCATCACCACGCCGGCCGTCTTGCCGTTGTAGCCGAAGAACTTCAGTAGGTCGCTGAGTGACTTAACCTCGATGGTCTTGCCGTTGTAGGTTGCGTAGAGCGGGTGTTGTGCTAGGTACTGGTTGAATTCCTTCTCGGTGTACACGGTACTAGCGTTCACATCGATGAAGGTCGTTATCATCCATGACGGATCTAGACCTAACCTAGCTATCCTCCATATCGTGAAGAGCACGTCAGTAGCGTTCACGTCATACACTTTGTTGTGCCACGGGTCATACGCCTTCATACCGCCCCTAATCACGAAGAACCATTCGGTGCCGTCCTTGCTGTAGGCCCATGCGACAGCGGCGTCAGGCACTACGTGACTCGTGTCGCTCTTCCAGTAGGTTACTAAGGTATCACCGATCTCGTGGAATATCTCCCAGCCGAAGGTCTCGTAGCTCTTGGCTGGGTCGAAGCTCTGCGGCCACCCGATCGTAGTGATTACTAGAGTGTTCCTGTCGTTCTTGTAGTTACCTATGCCTATCGATGGCGTCACAGGCGGCTTCTCCTCCCATACTAAGTCCCATCTCTCAGCTAGGATCGGGTTGTAGTACCTGCCCTTAACCCAGTTCCAGTAGTCACGCACAATCTTATTCTGGGCTAACCAGATCATGGGTACCTCTAAGTTCGATATCCTCTCAACAGCCTGGTAGATCGCTTCCCTCACCGTCTGGTTAACTTCGTACCTACCAGCCTGGATCAGGGCGTCGAGCGTGGTGTTTCTGTAGAATGCTGGGTCAATGGTGTTGAAGGCTGAGCAGTTCTCGGGCGGTATCTGCTTAGCGGCTAGCTTGTACTGCACCACTATTATGGGTTTACCGCTTACGGACACTGAAGCACCAGTGCCTTCCGGACCCACCACTACGTAGTACTTGGGGGTATCGATTACCTTGGCTGAGGAGAGGTATTTACTGACGTCAGCGGGGCTCTGTACCGTGTAGACCTTTACGGAATCGAATTTCGTGCCGCCACCAACTAACGGGCCGGCATAGTCGTCAGGGTCGTTGTAGTCGGGTGCCCAGCCGATGATGTACACATCGAACTGGGGCTTCTCCGTCCTCTCCAGTAGCTGCGGCCATGAAAGTGACTGAACCATTACTTTGAAGCCTAGCTGACCCCATGACTGCGACAGTAGTGTGGCTATCTTAGCTCTGGCCGTGTTGCCTTGGTTGTAGTAGATCGTGATCGTGTACTTGCTTGGGTTAATGCCTGCTTTCCGGAGGAGCTCTTTAGCCTTAGCTATGTTGTACGTGTAGTTTATTACTTTGTAATCGGTCCAGCCTAACATCCCCTTCGGAATCACTCCAACCAAGCTGACTACGGTATTGGCGTAGACTGTCCGCCATATCATCTGGTAAGGTACGGCGTAAGCTAGTGCCTTCCTAACTAGGACGTTATTGAAAGGCTTTTTGAGACAGTTGAACACTATAAAGGCAATGTCGAATGAGAGGCCCATACTCTGCTTTATTATCTTGTAGCCATCAATAGTGGTTCCTGCTAAAGCATTTAATTGGTCTGGCGGAACAACACCTAGATCGGCGACGCCTTTCTTAATTGTGAGTACTCGAGTGCTCGCATCATTCTGTATTAGATAAATCACTGTTGTGTGGAAGGCGCCAGGATGTAGGGGCTTCACGGACGTAGTAGTTGTAGTGGTGGTTGTCGTGGTTGTGGTTGAGGTTGTTGTCGACGATGTTGTGGTAGTGGTGCTTGTGGGTGTGCCCGTGACTGTCGTGGTTGCCTGCACCGTCTTAGTTACTGTCTGTGTCTGCGTCACGGTCGTTGCTGATGTTATAGTGGTGGTCACGGGAGCAACACTTCTTGAACCAGCGAAGTATCCTACACCCGCCGCGATTATCGCAACTATGATGATTGCGGCTATGGTTCCAGCACCGACTTTTGAGAGCGCCTTACGACTGACGTGCATAGCGTTAAGTCACCACTACCTAGAGAGGGGAGGTGGTTTAAATTTTTTATCGAACCGAAGATCGGCCCTTAACTTTTAGTTAAGGTTAACCTACTTTCATGGGAAAGGATAATCACATTTTACTGCATCACAATAACGCAGAAAACACTAACTACCTTAATTTAGTGCAGTAATAATTCATCACCTACCCCACAACATTTGAATTGATTAGTATTATTAAGTAACGCCCCGTTACTATGCAAACCGTTAAAAGCCGTGTCACCCTTGAGTGGATGAAGAGGGAATGCTCTTGAGTGACGTAGCTAACGGGGAGAGGCTCCTCATACCATGTTATGCTATAACGTTGAGGAACTCTAAGAGTTACTTCATAGATGCTTACTTCATGAAGTCCCTTAAGGTGCTGGCTCGAAGGTCGTTGATGATATACCCTCCTGAGGGAAGCGTTTCAGGAGTTGTTTGGGGCCACGCCAAGCTCCTGAGGCCGGCGTACTCCATTAATGAAGCGTTAGGCATGCTTAGGGAGGCGTACCTATGGTCGTGTGAGAAACGATTAAACCGAGCTAAGAAGATACTATCGCGTTTCAGGGCATCACTACTCTTTCCTGTAGCGGCCTTCAGGAAAATTGAGTCGGATGAGGATCTAGTACTGGATAGTGAGTTAGCTGGCGCGATATACATTCTTGAGGGAGTGTTCGGACGAAAGTCCCTCCTCAGTAAACTGGATGTGGCGAGATATGAGGTAACGCACGTGGAGGTGAACGTGAGCTTAAAGGGAAATAACGAGGCCATTATATCATCATCGAATAGCTCCATAGCGCGGGCATATGCATGGCTCTATAAAAGAGATGAAGGATTCAGTAAAACGCTTGCCGAGATCCTCAGGGAGTGATCACGGCTAAAACAGAAAAGTAGTAATGCGGTCGGCTTAAGCGCAAGTTAATGCTTAAATTTAAGCCGCTTTAGCTCCTTAACCCACGTTGATTACGTAAAGCTACCTGAGGGGTAATGAAGTTGATCTTAATGTTCAGTTATTAACGAGACAATGTTAATCTTTAAGTTGGGTTCATTAATTTCCTAAGAGCAACTTTAAAAATATATTCACGTAATCATATAAATAGTGCAGCACAGCAAAGTGGGTGGGAGGTGATGGGAGAGGGTATGACGGTGACCCGTGGTTCGGTGGGCTCGCAAGGGGGTGGCGGGTTCTTCTTTGGTGTGAGGGATTTAGACAAGCATTATTCCCACGCGATCAGGCCAGGTACGATTATCTTGGTGGCCGGCCACCCCGGTGCTGGTAAGACGACGTTCGCTGCGAAGATGTGCTATGCTAACGTGTTAGCAGGTAAGTCGTGTCTGTACGTATCATTCAATGAGGAGCGGGACAAATTTCTGGAGTGGATGAAGGGCTTAGGCTTCGATTTCACGGAGCTTGAGAGTAAGGGGTTATTTAGGTTCGTTAAGCTACCTGTACTCACTGAGGACACGTTATTCTCTGACCTCATGGATATCCTTGTAGAGAACATACATAAGTTCAAACCGGCGATCGTTGTAATAGATAGCATAACGCCTGTCGGCGAGATACTTGGCGAGAGAGGCGCTAAGATGAGGTCATTCCTCCAGAACTTCCTCACTAACCTCTCAAAGTCCATTCAAGGAGTGATCGTGCTGGTTGCTGAAATACCACTATCTACCGAATACGTTTCCTTGGGCTCGGCTGAGTTCGTCGCGGACGTCGTGATAATAATGAAGCATAGAGTTGAGGGGAGCAGGCTTGTAAGGACTATGGAGCTCAGGAAGGTTAGGGGGGTGGCGATAACGGTTGCTGAAATACCCTTCGCCATAAGGGAGGGTGAAGGCATTAGGGTCTTCACACCGCCAATAATGAGGAGAAGCGCCGGGCCAGACCTAAGGAGATCTTACGTACCTAGATGCGCTGTGCTTAAGGACGTGCTTGACCACATCCACCCCGGAATGTCTATCTCCTACCTGACGCCCACCACGGCTAAGGGACCGGGTTACTTACTCATACCCTTAATTGATCTAGTTCTGCAACATGATCTTAAAGTGGCGTTGGTAAGTTACAGGCTAACAGCGGCTGAGGTGAGGCACTACTTCGGGGAATTCCTGAAGAAAGCAGGGTTAGAGGACTTGAGTGAGAAGCTATGGGGTCGAGTAGTATATGCTGAGGGCGTTAACCCGACCACGCATAGCTTAGAGGAGGTTCTCCATAGGGTGCTGGATGCCTTGAAGAGGAACCCCGACGTCATGATACTTCATGGGGTCGAGAACCTATTCATAGTTTACGGGAACCCACAGAAAACCTATAACAGCCTATTCAACATTGTGCAACATGACAAGACCCTCGGAGTCATCACTGTCCTCCTGGCCTCCACGGTCGACGAGCACGTGAAGAACATGCTCTCCAACATAGCCGATGTAGTGATGTGTGAGACCTACGAAACCCGTGATTCTGTAGGCAGGTTACATCCACGCACATACGTGTGGGCCTCAGGAAACGTGCCGAAGATCCTTGACTATGAGGAGGTGCTGGAATGCCTAGAGGAGATTAGGGGGAGCCTTAGTGGGTGCGGGGGTGAGGGTGCCTAGTGATGGGGAACCACTACGAGAACTTAACTGAGGCCATTAACGCCGTGGATGAGGTGCTCCGCCGCTCATTAATGGGTGTGTACCTAGCGTTAAACACCGTCGCTAAGGTCAGGTACGGCATGGGTTTCGCCGAACTGCTGTTCAAGGACCCTGAGAAGGCTACCGAGCTAGTTAGGGAGTACGCGGCCGGTGATGAAGGTAGTCTGACCTTCATAATGAGGGCAGCGCTTAGCGCTTTGACCGATGATAGGAACGTTCTCGACGAATTAATGAAGGTTGTGAAGGATGGGGATTACTTACGTATGCGTGAGCTCCTGCTTAAGGTTGCGTCACTACCTATTTATAGGGTAAGTCCACGTGATTTACGGAAGTGAATTCCCCTAAGCTCTCTCCTTAGTGGTTAAATTTAAGTGGGTTGCTCCATGAGTTAATGGGCCGTTTTGACGTGTTAAGGCGCCGATTAACCTACAGGGTAGTTGCCACAGCGTTAGGTCTGTTGCTAGCGTTAGTTGCCGTTGTCGCGCAGTTCGTGGGTAATGGCGGGTCTATGGTGTTGCTTGCTGACGCATCACTCTTTATTGCTTCAGCCGCGTTGCTCTCAACTGGTTTGGGGGTATCAACATCAATAATTGAGATATTGTGGGGTGTTTTCGCCACTTACTTAGGCATTCAGCTCCAGTCGCCTCTGGATGTGTTGGGCTCTATTGGTTCGGTGTTCCTCCTCTTTATCCTAGGCCTTGATATGAGGATGGAGGTTACCCTCCACCTAGCTAGGAGGTATGCTTGGTCCGCCATAATGACGTACGAGGTCACCTTCCTAGGCGTGTTCCTGATTACTTACCACATTGAGGGAGTGATGATTGACGCGTTGAGTGTCGCCCTAATACTCTCGGCAGGTAATGCCGTAATGACTTACTCGTTAGTAAAGGCGTTAGGGCTGGATAGGGCGAGGGTGGGTAACTCCGTGGTCATCCCCACACTCATAATGCAGTTCGCGTCCATAATGGCCTTCGTTGCTTTGGTCGGTGGCGTCACACGGACGATACTTGTGTACTTACTTATGGCTGTGTTGGCGTTAGTGGTTCTTCCGAAGGTGGCTCGCTACGTGATAGTTTCGCTCCCGACTAGGAGGGAAACGGAGGCCGAGTTAAGGATAGTGATCGCTTCCCTCCTAATACTTGCGCTACTCTCTCAAGAGCTGGGCGTTAGCGCATCGATAATAGCCTTCATTCTCGGGCTAGCCCTCTCAGAGAGCGTGAGAACCGCTGAGGCGGTCGAGAATAAGTTAAGGGGCTTAACCAACGGCTTCCTCGCCCCCATCTTCTTCTTCGTCGTCGGGTTAAGGTTCGTGCCGCCCTCAACACCTGCTGCCTACCTAGCAATACCGCTCCTGGCGGGCGCGTTATGGGTGAGTAAGGTTGAATTATTCAGAAAGTTCCTCGCACTAACCGGTGGTTTAAGGATAAGTAGGAAATTAGCCATGACGACGCTACCAAACATATCGGTCGCCGCGTTAATCGCTGAGATGGGGTTAACGTCAGGCGTCCTTAGTGAGGTAGCGTACGCCGTCGTTATAACGACGGCGTTACTGATGAGCGTTATTGCGGCCGCCGTGTTACGTGCCCCGCCTGCAGAACCCTAGGCGTTGTCGTGATGCGTGGTGTGCATGCTAATTACCCTTGGAGTACTTACTGAACGCAGGTGTGGTGATGTGAGGAGCTCTAGGGAAGCAAGGAGGAGGGAGCCCGTGTTGCTGGGGTGGAGGGACGTCCTAGCGTTAGTTGAGGCTGTCAAGAAGGCTGAGGAGGTAAAGCCTTCCCAGCAGGCGAAGCGGGACGTGTTTAAGAAGTTCGGCATACTCGGTAAGCGTAAGGATCCCCCGCTAACCGCCATATTTTACAGGGTCATGACGAGGCAGGGGATCCTCGACATGGTTATTAGGGAGGTCACGGGCGTTAAGAACGTGCTACTCCTAGATCCCCACTTAAGGGCCGCCTTACGAGTCTTCACGGAGCTTGAGGCCTTCAGCAGGAACTCCGTTAGGTACGAGAACCCTCATGAAGTGCGGAAGCGGGTATCAGCGTACCTCTCAACTAGGTCACACCCCTTCGTGGGTATGTGGTTCTGGGACGTGTCGCGGGAGTTGAGGAAGCATAAGCCGAAGCCAAGGAACCATGAGGAGGAGCTCATGTTCAGGTACATGCTTCCATTATGGTACGTTAAGAGGGTCAGCAAGTTACTCGGGATGCGGGAGGCGGAAGAGTACTTCAAGGCCCTTAACAGGAAGCCCAAGATAAGCGTGAGGGTCAACACGCTTAGGGCGAGCGTGGATGATGTGGTTAATGCTCTGGAGAAGGAAGGGATTAAAGTGGAGGTTTCCCGCGTGGTACCAACAGTGCTTAGATTCGAAGGCCCCTACAACTTCGACGCCTCAGACCTGTTCAAGGATGGGAAGATCGTGATTCAGGAGGAGGCGGCGGCGTTAGCGCCTCACATACTCAACCCCAAGCCGGGTGAGTTCGTGGTTGACTTAGCGGCCGCGCCCGGAGGCAAGACCGAGTTAATGGGGGAGTTAATGCAGAACGAGGGCGTCATACACGCCTTCGACATCGATAAGCGGAGAATAAGGAGGATGAAGGAGTTGCTTAGGAGGGCAGGCGTGAGGAACGTCGTCATACACGTGGAGGACGCTAGGAAGGCACCCGCGATACTTGGTAAGGGCGTCGCTGATAAGGTGCTTGTGGACGCTCCATGCACCTCGGACGGAACCATAATGAAGAACCCTGACCTGCGCTGGAGGCTCATGGAGAGTGAAGTACCTAAGTTCGCGCAGTTGCAGTACGAGATGCTTAAGGCGGCGCTCAAGCTGGTTAAGCCGGGAGGCCTCATACTGTACACGACATGCTCCGCCCTCAAGGAGGAGGATGAGGACGTGGTTGAGAGGCTACTCAAGAAGGAGGGTTCGAAGCTGGAGTTAGTTGAGCTTCGAGGCCCTTACGAGCCAGGCTTCCTTAAGGGCACCATGCGTGCTTGGCCTCACAAGCACCCAACCATAGGCTTCTTCTACGCCCTCCTAAGAAGGGTTAGGTGAGTGGGTTTAGTTTGGGTAGGGTGCCGAAGCATAAGGTCGAGAGGGCCCCCGAGTTTCGGGAGGTGCTGTACGATGAGGTGCGGTGGGGCATACTGAAGGAGCTTAGGGACAATGCGTTAAGAATTATGGGGGCGTTGACTTCCTGCGGCTTGAAACCCATTGTGCACGGCTCAGTTGCGCGGGGGGACGTGGATAGGGGGAGTGATATTGACGTCGTGATCCCGTACGTTGTTCAGCCATATCTTGTCGAGCTTTGCTTGGAGAGGGCGGGGCTTACGTTAGTGAACAGGTATGTGGTACAGGCAACTCCGGCAATGACCCCTAAAGCGTACATAGAGTTAGATACGCATGGGTTGAGAACCGTTTCGTTCCCCCTACGTCACCTCGGGACGCGTGAGTGGGAGTTCTACAGGTTCGGCGGCCTCCTAGATATCGATGGTCTTCGCGCGGGCAGACGCGTGCCCGGAGTTAATAAGTCATTAATACTCATAATACCCACGCCGAGAGGGCATAGGGAAGCTCCCGTCATCGGGTATGAGGGCTACGTAGCTAAGGTGCTCGGCGTCTCCGTCGAGACCGTGCTGGAAAGGATTAGGGTGCTGACGCGGAGGGACAGGCATGGGCGGACAGGTGTTTTCCTCAAATACGTCTTATCGCCTAATGAGAGCTTCGAGGAAGCCATTAACAGGTTAATCGAGGTAGGAAAGATTAGGATTTAAGGGGTGAAGGAACTCCGCACCGCGCGGGCAAGCATGTTGAAGTACTTCTCATCGTAACCAACGATCAAACACGGCACCTTAACCATGGTGTCGATTCTGATGTCCAGAGCCGTCTCTACGCCACTCCCCGTACACTTGCCCCCCACGGATCCCAACTCATGCACCATCCTTAGGGACGCGGCAACGTCAACGTTTCTAAGCTTAGCTCTGGCATCAACGAATGCCTCGGCCCGCCCCAGGCCGACGCTGATGATGTCTAGCGCCGCGCTACCTAGGGATCTGAGCGCTGCACGCCCACCCCTAATCCTCCAGTACTCGGGGACAACGCTGTAAGCTTCAGGGACCTCGAAATACCCTAGTAATACCTTGGCTGGAGGACTACGTCGTCGTGCGGGTTCCCCATTAACTTTCACCCCACCATCGACGCTGAACTCGTAAATAACATCACGGAAAACCTCGGCCACGACCGCCGCCTCGACATCCCTTACCCTAACCCCGTTACCCCTCCACCGCGCCGCTGCAATGGAAACAGCCGTCCACGGTATGCCGGCATCGAAGTTCGTGCTTCCATCAACGGGATCTATTATCACGACCCACTCTGGTCGCGGCGAGTCACCTAACCTCATAACGCCCACTTCCTCACTAACTATCAGCAAGTTCTTGAGATCCTCCCGCAAGGACCTGATCACCGCTTCCTCAGCCTCCTTGTCGAACGCCTTCGTCACGTCGCCGAAGGAACCGTGCCCAACGACCTTAGAGGAGCACTTACCGCTCCTCAAGTACTTAAGCGCAGCTAGCGCCGCCTTCCTCAACGCTTCGAGCAGTTTGTCCCCCATCACCCGATCCCTAGCTGTAGTCCTGGACGATCCTTAAACGTATTAGGGTTCCCTAGGGGAGTTAAGTGAAAGTATATAATCGTGGTATTACCGTGAAACACCATCAGAAAAACTTTTTCCTTAGATCATGGCGTATCACTTTCGTATTTTGGAGGGGCTCCTTACTGAAAGTAAAGGTTTATACGGCGTAAAGCGAGTATTGAGGTGCGGGGGAATAAATGGTCGGAAAGAGGAGAAATGATGATGACGTGTTCGGCAACATATGGGACGACCTCAGCCATGACGACCTAGGTCTCCATCACTACGTTCTATCCGAGCCCATGCTTGAGGTACGCGACTACGGGGACGTCATAAAGGTCCTCGTGGAGGCAAGCGGCTCGGAGGACGGGGACGTCGCGATAGAGAGGATTAGGCCCAAGTCGGTTGACCTAGTGCTGAAGTATAAGGGTAGGCATATTAGGAAGAGGATCGAGCTCCCAGCCCGCGTGAAGCCTTCAGGCTACGCAATAAAGGTCAAGAACGGCGTCGCCCAAATACTCCTGCGTAAGGAGTAAGTTAGAGCGAGCATTAATCACGACCTCTAAAGCTTCGCTTCTGGCTTCCTAACGCATTCCGTTACCTTATTTAGGCTTGACACACAAATCACTGATGGCGCGGGTAGGGCTGGGAGGGTCGCCGCCTCCCCGTAGCCGAAGGCGTAAGGCGGGGCCAGTAACCCCGCACATTCACTGGCCCCTCGCACGCCGTCCCAGGACCAGCGGTGAATCCCGCCCCGCGGGGTCGGCGGTGGCGGAGCGCCTCCCGGAGGGGAGGCGTGAACCGCCTTTGCAGGGGGAACCTGGCCAGGCCCGGAAGGGAGCAACCTAACCCCTGACGCCGACGTTCGCGGGTCAACGGGAGGAGGACGGCCTGGGGGCGCGGTGTGCGGGGTGGCGGTGGGTGTGCGGGGGGCCGCGCCGCTTGACGAAGGGCTCCCAACTCGCTTCTGGGCTATGGTTTTGATGTCTTTTGTGGGTTGATTGATGCTCCTTCCGGCTCAATGAGGTTGATGAAGTGCTTATAGGATCGCTGGTGCCTTGATGGGTACTCACGGAAAACTGGGGAGGCCGGGCGGTTTATCTTTAAGGTCTGAATCACCTTCTTTGAGGGGTTATGAGAATGTCGGATGAGAGGTTAGGTCGTCTGCTGGAGATGTTGGCGGACGTTATGCGTGTGGCTCATGCTAAGGGCTTAATTAACGTGTTAGGGGGTAACGCGAGCTTCAGGTGGGGTGACGGCTTCTACATAACGCCTTCCCAAGTACCTAAGCATAGGTTATCGCCGGAGGACATGGTTTACGTGCCCTTCGATATGGAGCCTCAGAAGTCCTTGACGGGTAAGAAGGCGTCGATGGAGTGGAGGATGCATAAGTACATATACCAAGCTCTCCCCGAGGTTAACGCCATAGTACACACGCATAATCCCTTCACGCTGGCGCTCTACTCTGCTGGGTTAAGCGTGAATCCTGAGGACTACATTGAGGCTTACTCCATAGGGAAGTGCGTCGCGACGATCCCCTACATACCTCCGGGGAGTGAGGAACTCGCTAAGGCGGTCGCGAACGCCGTGAAGAAGTGTAGGGTCGTGGTGTTGCTGGGTCACGGAGTAGTTGCCGCGGCCAGAACCCTTTACCAGGCGCTGGACGCTGTTGAGGCGCTCAACGACATCTGCATGGCTGAGGCGTTAAGGTACGTGATAACCTCTTCGGAGAGGGCCAGGATGATTGGGAGGGAGTTCATGCAGGGAACGGGTAAGTACAGGAAGACCGCACCTTAGTGCAGGAAGTTAAGGAGACCTATAATCAGCAGCACTATCATCACTACGACGGTTCCACCCTGAATTACGTGGTTAACCCATGATGGGGCACGCCCCTTCAGAGCCTCACTGACGAGCCTACCGCCGTCCGAGATGTAGAGGGGTGCGGCGTTGATCATGCTTAAGGAGATGTTAACTATGCTTAACCAGAACAGGAACCTGGCGCCGTAGAGGGCTAGGGCGGGGGTTCTCCAGGAGGGTAGGTCGGCAATGTATATTCCTAACTTCTCGTTTGCTGGTTTGTGAATAACGTACACTTCGGTGCTGTTCTCTACGGGCTTAACGATCTCTCCCCCCACAACCTCTGCCCTAACGACTTCGAACACGAGTGTGGCGTTCCTCGGGTATATGGGGGCGAGGAAGCGCTGTAGCTTCTGAATTGAGTCTATCCTAGTCCCGTTGATTGAGACTATAATGCTCGGTGCCGGTAGCCCGGCCTTAACTGCTGGGGCCTCCGGGTTATTCACGAGTGAAACGATTGTTGGCTCAGTCGTTATCTGCGCCGACACCGCGGGCATTAACCCCATAGCTATGAGGAATAAGATAGTGTTTGCCAGCACGCCGGCGGTGAGGACCGCGGCTTTCGCCTTAAGTGATGCTTTCTCGAAATCTTCCTCACTTGGACGTACGTAAGCCAGTGGGAATATGATGAAGAGGCCCACCCCCCACGCCTCAACACGCCAGCCCTCAGCATAAGCCACTATAGCGTGCATTAGTTCATGAGCTGCAACACCAATCGAGAGGGCCAGTAGGATGTAGAGGAAAGATCTCAGGCCTATGGTGACGCCGGGTATTATGGGCACGAAGGGTGATGAGGCCTGCGCCGCGCCATGAATGAATAACGATGAAATTATGCGGCATATTGCGGGGAGCGCCTGCCAGTAGAAGAGCGCGAGGACGACAGCGAAGTTCACGAGCCCGGCAACCAGGACACCTATCCTAAAGGCACGGGATCTGCTTAATCGCTTGAACCTCGGCACCTTACCCATGTCGACTAATATCATGAGCGGCATAACGTTAACGCCACGTCTTCTGAGCCTCTCCGCGGTGTCGGGCCTCAGCATTACTGCGAGCGACGCCGCAACCTCCGCGACGATAATCGCTATCATCACCGCGTACGCAGGATCCAACATTAAGTCAGCCCCTCACCTACACTAGCGGTAGCGTTAATTAATTTACAGGTGAAACGCAATGACTTATAAGGTAGCCTCAATAACGTGAATGGTTGGTAAGGAATGTCAAGAAGGAAGAAGGGAAACGATAATACCGTGGTTGGCGTGCTTGTGCTTGCCGTGCTAATGGTGCTGGCCATAGCGCTGGGTTGGTATGGCCTACAGATAGAGGAGGCAGGTAAGGCAACATCAACGCCTACGTCATCAACAACGCAGGCAACATCCGCAACTCCCGCAACGACGTTAACACCAACTAACACAACAAGCCAGCTCTTCACAGTAGTTAATATGACCGCAACTACCTCCACAACGAATGCTAGCACTAGCTAATCCTTCAACAGGGTTAGGTGGGGTATGGGGGCAGAAACATTGTTTAGGGCTTGCCTCCACACTAGCTTAGCCTCGCCAACTCAAAAGCCCGTACGGTTCTCCCAGCAAGGGTTCTTGACGCGTCCCCCGTAATCCGAGAGTTCACCCACGTAGTAATCTAGGTTGAGGAGGAAGTCCCTGAACATGCGTATGGGGACTATGAATGACCCGTTAACGTATCCCCGCACGCCCTCAGTGAGGGTTACTATCACGGGCACCACCCACCTAGACTTGGCGAGGATCCTAGCTACCTTCCCGAGTTCTAAGCACTCACTACACATTAGCTCCACCTTACCTCTGTGAGTCCTTGCTACTTCCCTCAACTTCCATGATTTACTATAGCCTGGCGACCAGTGCTTACAGTCAATCGCTAGGGAGTAGCCGGATACGGCGTCAACAGCTAATACATCGATCTCGAACCTACGGCTCCGGAGCCTAACGGACCTCACCCCCTCAAATCCTGACCTACTTAAGTACTCCAGCACCAGCTCCTCGAAATCCCTCCAGTCGAGCAGGGCAGCCACCCTGAAGGGATCTGCCCCTAGCTCCATTGCTTTCAGGGCTACTGGAACTAATGACTTAAGGCAGTACTTACCGTCGAGGCCCACGTAGAACGTGTCGAAGGACTTCATCATATCGGGCGAAGCTTGCCCTTCTTCATCGGGGTCGACGCACCTGCCCTCCTTGGACAGCGTCTTTATTAGTTCGATGAGCTTGCGGAAATCATCAGAAAACCCCCTAGGGCTCGTCACCGATCCGAGATCACCTCCCTCATCATCTACGAGGTTCGATTCACTGGTTCCTTAAAATGGTTTTAACGCCCCCTTACTTAAGGAGAGGCTAAGCTTATATGCTTAGGAGGCAGTGGTTAGGGAGGGACTGGGTGCAGGTATTCAGGGAATCATACGTTGCCATATCGAGGTTCATTATGAATGCCTTAGACCGCATATCAGATAATGAGATAAAGCAATTAGTTGATACTCTCGTCAACGCATACAATGACGGTAAGAAGGTTCTCGTCATAGGTGCCGGTCGCTCAGGCCTTGTGGGTAGGGCGTTCGCGATGAGACTAATGCACCTGGGCTTCAACGTTTACGTGTTAGGGGAGACAATAGTCCCGGCCCTACACCCAGGTGACGTGGTTATCGCGATATCTGGTTCCGGGCGTACGAAGTTAGTCGTTACGGCTGCCGAGGTAGCGAAGTCCGTCGGCGCGACAGTCGTGTCCCTGACCACGTTCCCTGAATCACCTCTCGGGAAGCTTTCAGACCTAATAGTGCAGGTGCCTGGTAGAACTAAAGTAAGTTTGGAGGACGACTACAACGTTAGGCAACTCATCGGTATCTATGAACCCCTAGCACCCCTAGGAACGCTTTTCGAGATAACCACGATGGTTCTCTTGGACTCCGTGGTCTCCGAACTCATGGTGAGGCTTGGGAAAACTGAGGAGGATCTCAAGAAGAGACACGCCAACATCGAAATATAGTGGTGGGGGAATCAAGCAGGTATGAGCACTAACTTAGGTAGCGAAGCTCCGGGGAAGCTGAGGTCCTACGGGGATTCGCTACGCCTGTTTAACGAAGCTGTAGACCTGCTGTCGAAGGTTAGGGATGATAACTGGAGGGAGATTATGGGGGAAGTGCTGAGGAAGCTACTGCAGGCCCTAATACTGCTTAAGGGAGGGGGTTTCCGACCCCCTTCAGACCTCACGTACCTGGCCGCCCAAGCGCTGGAGGTAGGCGCCATAGATGATAAGCTATTCGCATTAATCGTTGAGGCTAACTTGACGCTAAACAACTACTCACGCTCCGGAAGGAGCTTCATTGTCGAGGTTGCATCCGCCCTACTTGAGAGGGCTGCCCAGCTTGACCCGTACTTGAGTCAACAGATGCTTTTATTCAGGTATTAACTACCTTACGCTATAGGCAGTGATGACTAATTAATTAATAGTCCCGACCGCTGAGCTCGTGAGGAGGCGGTGGCTGTCTGAGCCTTACCTACTGCCCCTAACTATTGCTTCGACAACCCTCGTTACCTCAGGCACGTGTATGGCGTTGCGCGGCGGTCTCCTACCCAGCATCTCCCTCGGTAGCGGGTCGCTGCAGTACATCGCCTCACTCACGACGCCGAAGAACTCTTGAGGAGGTAGGATTGCGGCCGCCCTAACCTCACCCTTCTTAATGCTTAGTATGTTAGTAACTATGGTTAACCCGAACTTCTCCGTCCCCGCCCTAGTCACGTAGAGCCTCCCCGCCTCAGGATGCCTCATCACGGAAACGACCTCCACCGCCACGATATCCACGGCCTTCTCGGGCAGGTTCTCCTCCCCTAAAGCCAGCCTCGCCCTTAAGTTAAGTAGCTGAAGTAAGGAGTACTTTATCTCAGCTAGGAGGAGCCTTGACCTACCCTCGACCCTGACCCCCTTAGGCGGGAGGAGCTCTGCTGAGAGCTTGCGGGCTACCTCCGTCAGCTTAGATAATGCCTCGTACTTGAGGAGGTACTGAAGCGGTAGGTATGAGTGCTTGATCGTTTGAAGATATCCGTTCGCCTCACGCAGGAGGTCGAGAACTCTATTCTTATGTATCGGGTAACTCAACGACCACGACCTAACCCTCTTGTCGAGTCTTCGCAGAGCATCCTCCGCAAGCAATATGCGGTAATCCTTTGAAGTATCCAATACCGCACCCCAAGATTAAAACTGCCCGACGATTATATTGAGTTACGTTACTGCGGGCATGCCGCGTTAACCGTTTTAGCCCACATTCATAAACTCAGTGATAACATAGCATGCTAAGGTGTGGGCAATGCAACCAAACCGTAAGGCCGCGTTTGAGGTCACATCATCGAGGACTAGGGAGATAGCGTTGCTTAACCTAGTAATTAATGGTGCGGAATCCATTATCGCTGAGTACGGATGTGCGTCCGTAGGTGTTGAGCTCCCTGAGTCCCCTGGCAGCGAGTTAATAATGTATTGCAGTGGCTGCGAGGAATTCCCGGAGGAGGGGTTTGAACTGGATCAGGCCGTGGAGTACGGCTTAATTGAGGAATACGAATTCGTCCCGGGTAAGGGAGGGCGGGGACTTCGGGAGCTGTACGGGAGGGCACGGGAACTTATTGTTAAGGAAGTAACGTCAATACTTGCACCCTACACCCTTAAATGCGCGTTAACTGAGGTGGAGTACATGTTAGTGATCCTGCAGAACGGCTCGGCAGCGCTCCTCGAGGGGGAGCGGGACAGAGTGGTAATCCCTAACGTCAAGGCGTCCGTGAGCGCACATACTCACCCTAGAGGATGCACTCCCTCACCGCACGACCTGAAGAGCTTGATTAACCTGCTTTTCGAGGGTGGGCTGGGCTCAGCGGTAATATCCACGGAGTGCGGACTCCTAATTGTAAGGGACGGGCCGTTCACGGAGGACGACCTACTGGCACTATCTAAACTACGTGACAGCCTAAGCGGGAGAGACGTCGAGCCACTTAAGGAAGCGCTCCGGGAAGGACGTGTGGGCCCTAACTTAATGGTTACGTTAATCTCGTAGTTTAGGAGGATTCACGGAGCAGAACCTTACGATCGTGTTAATCACTGCCTTGAACGCGTCATCCGTCGCGCAAGCCTTATACCTCCTTAGAACTACCCTCAGCTCCGCCTTCAAGCGCTCTAGATCCTCACAGCATACCTTACCGAAGGCTGACCTGTAGATAAACCATGAGCACACCCTGCACAAGTTACAGGGTGCCTCACTAAGGGAGGCGCTCTCGTAGTCAATTACCTTCACCCTCCCATCCCTCGTTACTAAGACGTGTTCCCTAAGCAGTGATAGTTCCTTATGATCAACACCCACGAGGTCTAA
>Ga0256833_1000387_pt1 | contig 35093 bp, 26 predicted proteins | sample 356284metaG_FD_190535 | JGI IMG/M metagenome (GOLD analysis project Ga0256833, IMG submission 190535) | Hydrothermal vent microbial communities from Mid Atlantic Ridge, Atlantic Ocean - 356-284 | ecosystem: Environmental > Aquatic > Marine > Hydrothermal vents | place: Atlantic Ocean: Mid... | reverse complement strand
GTCCTTGTTCTGGCGGTTTCCCTGATCACCCTGGTCATCATCGTCACCTTTATCTATTTCAACACGCGGCAGTTCCGGCTGCAGGCCATGGACCACCTGCACCACTACGCCGCCACCGTGACCAGGGACATCGCCTCTGCAGTCTCCGATTATATCATCACCGAGAACTATGCCTCCCTTCAGGACACGATCTTTTCCTTCCGCCGCCGGGCCCATATAGTGGCCATCACCGTTACCGGACCCGACGGTGTCATCATTGCCGACACGCGGCCCGAGCGGCTGGGCGGTCACCTGCAGGCGGTGGATCGCCTCAGAAGAGGAGGCGGCCGCCAGGTGCTGGAGATGGATTTCGATACCTGGCTGGTGGAAAACGTTCAGCCCATCCGCATCGGCGAGGCGGTCATCGGTTACTGCCGGGTCATCCTCGATATCTCCTATATTCGCGACGGTATCAATACCATTCAGCAGAAGTCCCTGGCCTTCGGCGTTCTGGTGCTGCTCGTGCTCTGGGCCCTGGTGATGGGCTTTTCCCTGGTCATCACCCGTCCCATCGAGGAGATGATCAAGGTGGCGGCCCGGGTGAGCGAGGGCGATTTCCAGCAGCAGGTGGAGGTGAAGGGGGTCCGTGAGATCCGTATGCTGGCCGAGACCTTCAACCTGATGACCGCTGCCATCAGGGAGCGGGAATCCCGCCTTCGCAACATCCTCGATTCCATCCCGGACGCCGTCTTTCACGCCGACCGGAACAAGCGGGTCCTGTGGGCCAACAGGACCGTACGGGAACGGCACCGGGTCTCCATGGGAGAACCCTGTTACAAAGTGCTCTGGGGAAGGGATAAGGAATGTGAGCCCTGTTGCTGTCAGGAGGTCCTCAGCAGCAACAGGCGGGTCATCACCACCTGCCAGGTCTCCTGCGGGGTCCAGGGATCGGACCTTTACCTCGATATCGCCGCCGTTCCCCTGGCCGATTCCCTGGGCAAGGGTGGCGGATTTGTCGTCATTGCCCGCGACATCACCGAGATGGTCAGGGCGGAACAGGAGCGGGCCGAACTGGAGGCCCAGCTCCGGCACGCCCAGAAGATGGAGGCCATGGGCGAACTCTCAGCCTCCATTGCCCACGAGTTCGGCAATCCCCTGCTCGGGGTGAGATTCCTGCTGCGGCATCTGCAGGATCATGCTGTTCTGGAGGAGGGTGACCGGGACCTGCTGGCCGTGGGCCTGGACGAAGTGGAGCGGATGCAGGCGCTGATCCGTGATCTCAAGTCCTTCTACCAGCCCTCCTCCGGCCGGAAGACCGCCACCGATATCCATCACCGCATCGACAACATTCTGCTCTTTCATCAGAACTATTTCAAGACCCACCGGGTCAGGGTGGAGAAGCGTTATGCCGGGTCACTGCCCGAGGTCATGGTGGTGCAGGACCAGATCACCCAGGTCTTCATCAACCTGCTTGTCAATGGTGTGGAGGCCCTGCCGCCGGAGGGCGGCACTCTGACCATCATCACCTCCTCTGACAGCGACACGGTCTCCATCTCTTTCCATGATACCGGGGTCGGCATCAGCCGCGAGGACCAGAAGAAGATATTCAAGCCCTTTTTTTCCACCAAGCAGGAGGTGGAGGGCACCGGCCTGGGCCTGTCGGTCTCCTATGGCATCGTCAGGAGCCACGGCGGTGATATCCGGGTTTCCTCCGCGCCCGGCCAGGGAACGACCTTCACCGTCATCCTGCCCGTTGGCCGTGATACTGACACGCCGCCTGCCTGATTCTCCCCCCTGTCCCGCTGCCACCCGCTTCCTGGCCTGATCGGGAAATTGTTTTTTTTCTCCTTCAATTGCAGGGAAAAACACGATTTAATGAGGGTAAAGAAAGATGTGCCGGGAGGAGCGATCCGGCCGGGGACCGGCTGCCGGGATTACGCCGGATGAACAGGATACTGCTCTGAGATGTTTTCTGATCGTGCTGTGGGAGGTTGAATAGATGCAGGGGGTAGGCGGCAGTTCAACATTACTCTATATCGTGGTTGCGGGGATCGCCGTGGTGATCCTGGCGGTACTGTTCAGACTGCTCGGGGGACGCGGCCGGGCGACGGAAGAAGACCGGTCCGCCGCCGCTGAAGAGGCGACCCCGGCGGATGCGGGGGCGCCGGAAGAGGCGGCCGGCAGTGGGGAAGAAGATACTGGCGGGTCCCGGTCCGGGCCGGAGGCGGCAGAACAGGTTGACGGGACAGAGGCACCCGCTGACGAGGATGCAACGCCGGAGACGGCAGCCGAAGAACCTGAGCCGACAGAGGAGGCCGGGCCGGTATCTGAACCGGAACCGGCTGAAGAGGCCCAACTGCCTGCCTGGACCAGGGATGACTACCTGGCGGCCCTTGGGCAACGCAAACACGGGCTGCAGAAGGAACTGGCAGCGCTCCTGGCCCGTCGGGAGACCGACGGACGATCCCTGCTCGAGATCGAACTGCGCGCCGTCACCGGCAGCCTGGTTCGAGGTGAGCAGGGCTTTGCCGGGATCAGCGCCTCCTGCCACCGCTGGGCCGACAGCCTGGAGAAGGCCGCAGCCGACAGCGACTATCCGGGACTGGCCTCTGTCCTGGGCCTGTTGCGAGGTGTCAATATCGAGGCCGCAGAACAGGCCCTGGTGGATCTGGCCGGCTCGGAAACACCCCTGGCGGCGCAGGCGCACCATCTTGCCGGTCGTCTGGCCGAGGAGCGGGCCGATTTTGCTGTGGCCCTGCAGCGATACGAGGCCGCCATCGAGCTGGAAGCGGATAATCCCCGCTTTCTGCAGGCAGCGGCGAGCCTGGCCCGGGAGGTTGGCCGGTTCGAGGAGGCCCGGCAGTGGCTGGAGCGGTTTTTCAGATGCGCCGACGAGAGCGGTTCCCCGGAGATGTATGCCCTGGCGCAGCATGATCTTGGCGTGATCCATGCCCGGGAGGGCCAGTATGGCGAGGCAGTGGAACTCTACCACCGGGCGCTCGCCACCCTGGGCGAGGACCATCCGCAGCGGGGCCTGCTGCTGCATTCCATGGCCGAAACCCGCGAGAAGATGGGGCAGTACGAGGAGGCGGGAAAGCTCTATATCCAGGCGGTCAAGATCAATGCCGCCAGGCTGGGCAAACACCATCCGGCCGTTGGCACCACCCTCTACAAGCTGGCCGGGCTCTACGAGGAACTGGAGGAGGACACCAAGGCCGAGCCGCTTTACCGTCAGTCCCTGGCCATCAGCCGCGGCATCTTCGGCGATGACCATCCCGAGATCGGCACCATCATGAACAACCTGGCCGAGGTCTACCGCCTGCAGGAACGGTACGACGAGGCCGAGCCCCTCTATCGTCAGTCCCTGGCCATTGCCGAGAAGAACCTGGGACCCGAGCATCTCAATGTCGCGGTCACTCTCAACAATCTGGCCGAACTCTGCAGCGCCACCGGCCGTCCGGAAGAGGCGGCGGAACTCCAGGAACGGGCCTTTGTCATCTTCCAGCAGGGCTCACCCATGGAGGACCTGATGGAGATCGAAAAGGACGAGGTCGATGTGGAGGAGCTGAAGGGGCAGACCGTGGCCGGTTGACCGTATCAGCAGACAGGGAACAGCTCAGCCGCACGCCATCTGCGGACGATCGGCAAGCCTTATGTAGCCCCAGTACATGGCGCCTTGCCGTCTGGCCACTTGTGGCGCACTGCTGAGCTGCAGACTCCTGAGCTTCTGATTTGCTGATAAACCGGCATGCCGCTTCCCCCATGCGTGAGTGATAGTTCGCCGGTATCGGCAACCACCTGAAAAGACCTGTACTTTTACGGGTTATCTCCTGAGGATCCGGGTGACGGCGGCGGCAAAGTCCACCGGCAGGCGGACCACGTTGCCGGCCTTGTTGCGGAACAGGAGATAGCCCTTTTCCAGGCCGTGCAGGAACAGGTCGCGGGTGATCTTCACGTCATGCCTGCAGTAGCTGGTCAGCTCTTCCATCCGTCCCTCCCTGAACCACTGCAGGGCCAGCAGGCCGTTGCCGGACTTGGCCGCTCCCAGGGTATGTTCCGCCAGCCGGTCCAGGCTGAGGCGGTAGCCGAGCCGGCTGGTGATCTCCTCCAGGATGTCCAGGGACGGCAGCCGGCCGAGATCGCGGCCGGTATAGGCCGACAGGACCCGGTTGTCGAACCGCTTGTTGTTGAATCCGATCACCAGCTCCAGCCTGAACAGGTGCTCGATCAGCTTGCCCATTTCCTCTTCTCTGTAACTGCAATACCTGTCCTCCCGGCTGTCGTAGAGTACGGCCACTGACACCCGCATCCGCTCCGCCCGGTGCCAGCCCCCCACCTCGGCCGCAGACAACCGGGTCTCCACATCGAATACGCCCCAGTGCCGGGGCAGGGAAAACGATGGAGCCGTGGCCGGCGCATTGTTCACGGCCAGGGGGCGTGTCGTGATGTCCGCCTGTTCGCTGTGGTCGAGCAGGCCCCGGAGCAGGAACAGGCAGGCCGCCTTGTCGATGGGCCGGTTGCCGGAGCCGCACTTGGGCGAGTGGACACAGGAGGGGCAGCCGGAATCGCAGGCACAGCCGGCCACGGCCTCGGCCGTGCTCCGCAGCAGGTCCCTGATACCGGCAAAGGCCCTGCGGGTCAGGCCCACGCCGCCGGCACAGCCGTCGTAGACAAAGACCGCCGCGCCCCGCACCTGTTCGTGCCATGGATGGGAGATGCCGCCGATATCGTTGCGGTCGCAGAGGACCGCCAGGGGCAGCATGCCGATGATGGCATGCTCCATGGCGTGGATGCCGCCCATGAAGTGGTACTGGTGCCCGACGCAGGCCTGCCGCAGTCGTTCCGGGATCTCGATCCAGAACCCCTCTGTCTCGAAGATCTGCGGCGGCAGGTCCAGCGGGACCTTGCCGATGACCTGCTGCCGGCCCACCAGGATCTTGTGAAAGCCGGTGATGACCTCGGTGACCCGGAGTTCGCCGAAATGGATACGGGCCGGGCCGCAGGTGGCGCTGGCGCGGACAGCGAGGATCTCGGTGCTCTTCTCGCTCATGGCCCGCGTATAGTAGGCGGGACTGGCTGCCGAGACCCGGACCTCGTGGCCCTCGAGATCCAGGGAATCGACGTGCCACGTCCTGGCCATATGCAGGTAGATGGCACCCGGATGGCAGTCCTTCAGGGCCCGGTGCGCGTCGATCTCGCCCAGAAGACGCTGGTCGTCGCCCGCCAGGATCCGGTAACGGTCGCCGGTGCCGCGCAGGTGCACCTGCCGCTGCGGCAAGCGGCGGGCGGAAAACCAGGTGGTGCCGTCGGCCGATTGCAGGAGCCGGGCGTCGGCGGTCAGCCGGTCGAGCAGGGGCCGGTTGGCGTCGGAGTTGAGGGGATCGGCGGTATCGATGGGCAGTTCGGCGGCGGCACAGACCAGGTGCTGCCGGGCAATGGCCGGGTTACGGGGATTGAGGACCACCGGCTCCACCGGCCGGTTGAAGAAGTCGTCCGGGTTGCGCATGAAGTACTGGTCCAGGGCATCCTCGTGGCCGACGAGGACCAGCAGTGATTCCTTTCCTCCCCGGCCCACCCGGCCGGCCCGCTGCCAGGTGGCCATCATCGAGCCTGGATAGCCCACCAGGATGCAGATGTCCAGGCTGCCGATGTCGATGCCCAGTTCCAGGGCCGAGGTGGAGATCACGCCCAGCAGGCTGCCGTCGGCGAGGTTCCGTTCAATGCGCCGCCGGTCCTCGGGCAGAAATCCGGCCCGGTAGGAGGCGATCCGGTCCCGAAAACGTTTCAGCCGGCGGCCGGCCCACATGGTGACCAGTTCGGTCATCTTGCGGGACCGGGTATAGACGATGGTGCGCAGGCCGCGGTGCAGCGCCGCCTCCAGGAGCATGGTGGCGGTGACAGCGGCCGAGTCCAGCGGATTGAGCAGGATGACGTTGCGGGCCGGCATGGGCGCACCGGAACGGTCGATGACCTGGATATCGTCACCTGTCAGCTCGGCCGCCAGTTCACCGGGATTGCCGATGGTGGCGGAAGAGAGAACAAACAGCGGCCTGCTGCCGTAGAGCCGGCAGATCCGCTGCAGGCGCCGGAGCACCCAGGCCATGTGGGAGCCGAACACCCCGCGATAGGTGTGGACCTCGTCGATGACGATGTGGGTCAGGTTCGCGAACAGACCGCTCCAGAGATCGTGGTAGGGCAGGAGCGAGAGGTGCAGCATGTCAGGATTGGTGATCAGGATGGCCGGCAGGTTTTCGCGGATCTTTCTGCGCTGATAGCTGCTGGTATCACCATCATAGATGGCGCCGGCCCGGAGCTGTTGCCCGGCGAAACGGTCCGGGAGCAGTTCTTCCATCCGCTCGATGGTCCTGAGCTGATCCTGGGCCAGGGCCTTGAGCGGGAAGAGGTACAGGGCCCGGGCCAGTGGATTGGCCAGGAGGCCGGCAAAGACCGGCAGGTTGTAGATCAGGCTCTTGCCCGAGGCGGTGGGTGTGGCGACAAGCACACTGTCGCCACCGAGGACCCGGTCGATGGCCTCGGCCTGGTGACTGTACAGGCTGTCGATGCCCAGGCCGTCCAGGAGCGGATGCAGGGATTCCGGCAGCCGGTCCGTTACAGCCGTCACCCGCTCTCTGGCTGCCAGTACCCGATGGGCCACCACCTGCGGTCCGAAGCGGGGCGAACCCTTGAGGGCCCGGACATAGCCGGCCACTGTCCGGTCGTGGTCGCTCATAGGGCCAGGTTGTCTACTTTTGGGTTTATCATTTGTCGATTCTATTCTATGATGCAGATTTTATGGTTGCCTTCATCTGTCCGGCCGCGGCCGGATATACAACAGCGCCACCGGCCCGGCCATGGTCCGCTATGCGGGCAGCCGCGAGCGCGTGCAGATGGCGTGCTGCTGCCCCTTTACCTGCTTGCTGAGTTTTGAACCCCATGATCACCGTCGCAACCCTTGGTCCTGAAAAATCCCATGCCTGGCAGGCCGCGTCCCTCTATGCCACCGGCGCCCGGATCAGGCTCTACCCCCACACCAGGGCCCTGATCCAGGCCTTTGTCAGCGGCGAGGTCCAGCTGGCCATCGTGCCCATCTATAATACCCGGGAGGGAGAAAATAAACAGTATTTCCGTCTCTTTGACAAGATCAGGTCCGGCTACTGGATCGACAATATCGTCCTGGACTCCCATCTTTCCCTGGGCGTCTTCGATGCCGACGACCGGGCCGGCGACCTGGAGCTGCTCATCGGCAAGCCCTCGGTCTTCCGGCAGTGCGAGGAGTATATCGGCAGCACCTTCGAAGATATCGCCCTGATGAGTGTCCAGAACCTGGAGCGGGCCATGGAGGAGGTCCGGCAACAGGGCACGGCCCACCGCGGCGTCATCGATACCGAGGAGATGCTGCGGGCGCATGGCCTCCACATCATCGAGCGGGAGGTGGTGCCGCACAATCGCACCCGCTACGCGGTGCTGGGACCGGAACTGGCCGTGGCCACGGGCTATGACGCCACCGTCTTCATCACCAAGCCTCTGGACGACCGGGTGGGGATGCTGGTGGATATCCTGGGCGAGTTTTCCCGCCGTGGCATCAATATTCTCGACCTGCGCTCGGAAAACGACATAAAGACCCAGAAGCTGCAGATCTATATCGAGGCCGAGGGCCACATCCACGACCGTGTCCTGTCCGAGGCCGTGCAGCACATCGAGGAGCGGGTGATCCAGCAGAAAGGGGTCATCCGGCTCCTGGGCAGCTTTCCCCGGGTGGACATGCGGACCAAGCACATCCGCTCGTTCGGCTTCATCGGCACCGGCGACATGAGCAGGTGGTTTGCCGACCGGCTGGAGAGCGAGGGCTACCGGGTCCTGCTCACCGGCCGTACCACCCGGCTGCGGCCCGAGGAGATGATCGATCTGGTGGACGTGGTGGTGGTCTGCGTGCCCATCTCGGCCACCGCCGAGACCGTGCGTACCTTCGGCCCCCTGATCGACGACGGCAAGGCCCTGATCCTGCTGGCCGGCGAGTCGGAGACCACCCTGCAGGCCGCCCTCGAGAGTACCGGCGAGGGGGTGGAGGTCATGCTGGTCCACAACCTCTGGGGACCCCAGGCCGCCACCATGAAGGACAAGAACGCCATCGTGGTCAGGACACCGCGCAGCGGCAGGTTCTGCAGTGAGTTCGAGGCCTTTCTCTACAAACATGGCGCCGATATCTACCACGATTCTCCCTCCAGGCATGACCTGCTCATGGGCGTGGGCCAGAAGCTGCCCACGGTCATCTCGGTGGCCCTGGCCATGACGCTTCAGGAGAACGGGATCACGGCCGACGATATCGCCAGCCACAGCACCCTGACCTCGCTCTATCCCATCCTGGCCATGGCCCGGGTCCATTCGCAGAATCCGCAGACCTATGCCGAGATCATGGCCACCTCCGGCGATTCCCGCAAGATCGTACGCGATTTTGTCGGGAACATGAAGCGGGTTGTCGAGATGGCGGACAACGCCTGTATCCGGGAACTGAGTGAACTGATCAATACCAACTCCACCCACCTGACCCGTGATTTTCTCGAGGCCAGGATGGCCCAGGCCAAGGCGGTGGACGAGGTGCTCGGCCGGATGACCTGACGTAAAAGTCCGGCAGTACGCCATCGGCACGCGCTCGCGGCTGCCGGCGGTCAGCCATCCCGTGAGGGGTCACAACGGACCTGGAAGGGCAGGGGGCGGGCGCAGGAATCCGTCACCCCCGGTTGACCGCCGCTCTTGCAGTGATTACGGGTATAGGCTGGTACCGGCCGGTGTGGAAAGTTATGCAGCGGTTCACCGCTATCGGCACAACAAAACGACCTGAACCAGCGGCACCTTTACAAAGCTCTCTGGTCAACGGACTTGCCTGACTGATGGATTGGATGATGAAAATGAAAAAACTCCTGCAACCGCGAAATCTGCTGCTGGCCCTGGCCGCAGTGTGGATCGCGTTCAGCATCTACCAGGTTTTCAATCCTGCCCCTTCCACCTGACGGCCCTTTCCCGTCGGGCTGGAAGCCGGACCACAGAATGCACCCGTTTCGCCTGCCCCTGTCAGGACAGGCTGATTTTCCGCAACAGTTCCGATACCGGCAACGTTCTGAAGTACCGATACGTTGACGATTTTCTGTAATAGTTCACTGCTATCAGCAACTACCTGAAAAAAAGCAATACGTCTGGTAAAAGTTCAGCAGTGCGTCAGCTGTGCGTGATCGTGGCTGGCCGCTATAGTCCGCGCTATGCGGCCAGCCGCGAGCGCGTGCAGATGGCGTGCTGCTGAACTTTTACGATTTTCTTTCCATCGACAACCGAGGAGTTATCTACTGTCATGCTGGCCACTGTCCTGAAATACCTGGAAGAACACCATGTCTGTCCCCACTGCAACAAGGAACTGACCCTCTGCCATGCGCCGCCCATCCACGTGGGCGACGGGCTGGGCTGGGGTTCGGAATATCTTTTCATCTGCCTCAACGATGACTGCCCGCTCTTTGTCAACGGCTGGAAGCACGTGGAGGCCAACTACTGCCACGTCGGTTCCTATCGCTACATGGAGATCCCCAACAGCAACGAGAGCTACAACATGATGGTGGCCGGCAAGGGCGCCTTCACGGGCAGTGTGGTCGATGTCGAGGCGATGAAACGGCAGAACAGACGCTACCAGCAGGAGAAGAAGGCCATAGCCCAGCTCGATACCTGCCTGGAGGAGAAGAACCTGGAGCCGGTGCTCTTCCTGCTGCTTGATGACCATGCCCACATCGACCATCGCCGGCGGGCAGCCGAGATGCTGGAACCGCTCAACGACCTTGCCTGTATCGAGCCGCTGCGCAACCACTCTTTTCGCGATTCCCAGCTTGAACAGACCATCAACATGGCCATAAGCCGCATCCTGGCAGCCAATTTTGTCAAGGAATGTCCCTATTGTTGCGAACTGATCAAGGTGCGGGCCACGGTCTGCAAGCACTGCCGCAAGGACCTGGAGTGAGGCCGGACTTTCCCCTTGCCAACTTTTCCGATTAGGGGTATATAGGCCAACACCCGTGGTGAGCGTAGCTCAGCTGGTGGTAGCACCGGGTTGTGGCCTCGGAGGTCGTGGGTTCAAGTCCCATCGCTCACCCCATGGAAACAGAAAAGGCGTTTCAGGTGGAGTTCCTGAAACGCCTTTTTTTCATCATGCGTCTGCCCCTCCACCCCCTGTTTCCTGATTCAGGCACAGGAGAGCAGAGACCGACGTCTGTCTATTTTTTCTTTTTTTCCAGGTACTTGAATGAGACCGCCACCCGGGCCCTGTAGGTGGCAACGGTCCCCTTGTTGATCTGCATGTCGAGCTTGACCACCTCGGCGATCCGCAGGTCCTTGAGGTTCCTGCCCGCGGTCTCCACCGCGTTTTTCGCCGCGTCTTCCCACGATTTTTTGCTCACGCCCACCAGTTCGATGATCTTGTACACGCTTCCGGCCATAGTCAACCTCCCTTCAATTGGGGTTTGCAGTGGTACTGCCATGATCCCAGTGTTACCCGTATCCGGTACTCTTGGCAAGACAAACAATCATTTTGGCTGGTACGCACACGGAAGGTAACGTAACCCCTCACGGGATGGCTAACCACCGGTCCGGCAGAGCAAAAAACGCCGGACAGCCGCCATCTGTTACCTTTCTGTTACCTGCGAGCATGTAGATTACGTTTACCTGGGCAAAACGATTTCACCCCGGACTGGAGGACGCCATGACCTGGGAGACGGAGGAACGGCAGGCGGAACGGTATCTGCGGGACATCGACTGGACGGCCTTGACCCGGGGACGGCGTTACCATCCGTCACCTGCGGACTGGCAGGACGAGGTTCTCTACTTTCTGCTTGTGGACCGGTTTTCCGACGGCCGTGAGCATGACGGCTTTCGTGATCTTGCCGGCCGGCCGGTCACCGCTGCCGATGGCGGCCGGACCACACCGCCCTTTGTCCTGGAACGGGATGCGGGCCGCGCCGATTTCACCTCCTGGTTTGCCGCCGGCAGATCGTGGTGCGGCGGCACCCTGGCCGGTATCCGTGACAAGCTGGGCTATCTCAAACGGCTCGGTGTCACCGCCATCTGGCTGAGTCCCGTCTTCCGCCAGGTCACGGGCAGTGACGACTATCACGGCTACGGGATCCAGAACTTTCTCGATGTCGATCCCCATTTCGGCACCCGCGAAGATCTGCGGGACCTGGTGCAGGCGGCCCATGCGGCCGGCTTGCGGGTTATCCTCGATATTATCCTCAATCATGGCGGCGATATCTTCAGTTATCAGGGGAATGTGCCATGGTACTATTACCAGGGCCGCAGGTGGCCGGTGGACGGCTTTCGCCTGCATCGGGGAGACAGTGGCAGCCTGCCCTTTGCCCCCGTGGATACGGCCGGGTATCCCCATGCCTGGCCGGGCGGCGCGGTCTGGCCGGGTGAGCTGCAGACACCTGCGGCCTGGAGCTGCCAGGGTGAGATCCGCAACTGGGACGCCTTTCCCGAGTATCTGGACGGGGACTTCCTCTCGCTCAAGGATATTCACCACGGCACGGAACCGACGGATCCGGCCCTGGCCGGGGACCTGCAGCGCCGGATCCGGGAATTCCGCCTGGCCCCTGCCCTGGTCTGGCTGAGCGAGGTCTACAGGTTCTGGATCGCCTGGGCTGACGTGGACGGGTTCCGTATCGACACGGTCAAGCATATGCAACCCGGTGCGGTGCGCTTTTTCTGTAACGTCATTCACGAATTTGCCCAGTCCCTGGGCAAGGAGAACTTCTGTCTCATCGGCGAGGTGACCGGTGGCCGCGCTCATGCCGTGGATATCGTCAGCACCACCGGCCTCGACGCGGCCCTGGGCATCAACGATATTCCCGACCGGCTGGAGTTCCTGGCCAAGGGCTGGCGCAGTCCCGGCAATCCGGAGACCCCGGAGCAGGAGGGCTATTTCGACCTGTTCCGCAACAGTGTGCTCGACCACAAGGAGTCCCACCAGTGGTACGGCCGGCACGTGGTCACCATGTTCGATGACCATGACCAGGTAGGGGTACGCCACAAGTTCCGCTTCTGCGGCGACTCGCCCGGCAGTTACCGTCTTCTGCCGGTGGTCCTGGGCCTCAACCTCCTCACCGCCGGTATCCCGTGCCTCTACTACGGCACGGAACAGGGATTTGACGGCGCTGATCCCCGCCGCGGCGATGATGCCTCTTTCAGCGACGTCTTCCTGCGCGAGTGCATGTTCGGCGGCCGGTTCGGTTCCCTCGGCTCCACGGGCCGACATTTTTTCAACGAGCACCACCCGGTCTACCGGCTGATCCGCGCTCTCTGCGACCTGCGCGGCAACCATATCGCCCTGCGCCGGGGCCGGCAGTACCTGCGCCAGGTCTCGGCCAGCGGCCCGGACCGTGACTTTTATTATCCCCGGCCCCTGGGCGGCCGCCTGCTCTGGGTCATCGCCTGGTCCCGTATCTTTGCCGGGCGCGAATATCTGTGCGCGGTCAATACTGATCCCGAACATGACCTCAGCCTGTGGATAACCGTGGACCACTCGCTGCATCCCCCTGGCAGCGCCATGACCTGCCTTCTGTCGACCGACAGGAAGCAGATGGGCCGGCAGGTGGAGGTGGTGGCGGGAAATGGCTCGTCGGTCCGCCTGAGGATACCGGCGGCAGGGGTCGTTGTCCTCGGCTGAACCGGAGGCGGCTTGCATCCGGGCCCGCTCCGGAGTATAAAGGGCAACCACACCGTCCATCCCTCCCCTGCATTTGCGATGCCGAAACTTATCGTCTGCCGGGACGGCCGTGACTACCGGATCGTCGAATTCGCCGACGAGCTGACCATCGGCCGCGACCCGGACAACACCATTGTTCTGGATTCGCCACAGGTCTCGCGCCGTCACGCTGCCCTGTCCCGGAACCGGGACGGCGACCTTGTGCTTGCCGACCTGGATTCCACCAACGGCACCTGGCTGGGCCGGGAGCGCGTCCGCCGCAGCACCCTCCTGCGCAGCGGCCAGTCCTTCCGGATCATGGCCTACTCTCTGACCCTCGTGGACGAGAGCGGGGTGCATGGGCCGACCAGGATCGTTGCCGGCACCGGGCCGGACCAGCGGCGCGAGCAGGCGGCCCGCGAGGGCCAGACCATTCTCTTTGATCTGGCCGACGGGCCGGAGTCCGTGGACCGGCAGCACGCCGGGACAACCACCGGCCCCGCAGCCCTGCTGCCGATCTTTGCCCGGCTCCGCAGGATCGATGACGAAGAGGAACTTCTTGCAGCACTGCTGCAGCATGCCCTTGACCTCTGCGGCGCTGCCTTTGGTTTCGTCGCCCTGAAGGATGAGCATGCCGGGCTGGTCTACCGACAGGTTCTGCACATGGATGCCGGGCAGGAGAGGGGAATCCGGGAGGAGATCATCCGCCAGGTCATGGACAGCGGTGTCGGTCGCAGTGATACCGGCAGCCACCAGGGCAGCGGTGTTGTCTGCGTGCCGCTATTCATCGGCCAGGGACCGGCGACCGGCTGTCTTTACTGCGGGACCGACAAGGGAGAGGCCCTTGCCGCCGAGGGCTGCCTCCTGCTGGAACTGCTCGCCGACCACGTTGCCCTCCTGCTGGCCAACCTGCGCCAGCGTTCCCGGCTGGCTATGGAAGAACAGGGGCTCAGGAGCCGGCTGGCCGACCGGGAACAGACCGTTGTCCACAGTCCGGCCATGCTCAAGCTCTACCGGGATATCCGCACCATCGCCCCCATCAGGGTACCGGTCCTCATCCTCGGCGAGGCAGGCAGTGGCAAGGAACTGGTGGCCGCGGCCCTGCACAGCTTCAGCGGCCGGAAAGGGGCCTGGGTGACCCTCAACTGCTCGGCCATCCCGGAAGGGATCTTTGAGAGCGAGCTGTTCGGTTCGGTGCGCGGCGCCTTTCACGATGCCATGGACAAACCGGGCAAGCTGGAACAGGCCCACGGCGGAACCCTGTTCCTCGACGAGATCGGCGACATGGCCTTGTCCCTGCAGCCGAAACTGCTCAGGTTCCTTGAGAACAACGAGGTCACCCGCCTGGGCGATACCCGCACCCGGCGCCTGGACGTGCGGATCGTGGCCGCCACCAACCAGGACCTGGAGGCGATGATCCGGGAGAAAAAGTTTCGCGATGACTTTTATCAGCGCCTCTCCTGCTTCATTCTCAAGGTGCCGCCGCTGCGTGAGCGGCGCGAGGACATCGAGCCCCTGGTCCATCATTTCCTGGCCCGGTTTGCCGACGAGTTCAACTGGCCCGAGCCGCAGGTGGCTCCCGCAGCCATGCGGACGCTGGTCGACTACACCTGGCCCGGCAATGTCCGCCAGTTGCGCAACGTGGTCCTCCGGTTGAGCGTCCAGTGCCGCGGCCGCCGGATCACTGTCCATGACCTGTGCGAGATCCAGGATGACCTGGGCCAGGCCCGGCAGCGGCGGGTCGCCGCCTTTCCCTCCCTGGCGGAGATGGAAAGGCATCATATCCGCGAGGCCCTGGAGCGGTCGGCGGGCAACATGTCCGACTGCGCCAGGATGCTGGGCATCGCCCGTTCCACGCTCTACCAGAAGATGAAGAAGTATGGTCTCGGCATCTCCTGAGCCGCCCACTGTCCGATCCTGCTACACCCTGGTGTATACCTGAGATCTCCAGTCATTTCACCGCAGTAGCCACAAGACATTTCCCCTGCTGTCCGGTTTCCGGACACTCTTGTCCGCCACCGGTTTTCCTGTGGGCTCCTTTCCTGCCGCTGTTGGCGATCCTTCCGGGAAAGCTGTGTCTTAAAATACTGTTTTATCGTGTTGATATTGATTCTGTTGCCGAAAGGCAGCGGCTGGCACCCTCCTTGCTCTGCAAGGGGATACGGATATCCCGGATCGTACCGGGATGTGGTATTCCTGTTCAACCCAAGCAGAGGAGATTGCAGCATGATGAAAAAAGGTGTTCTGACACTTGCCATCCTTTTCGCCCTGGGAACCGTTTCCCTGGCCTGTGCCCGGCCCCATGAGCACCGGGTCGGCAACACCAGCGTGATTCAGCAGACCACCCTGGTCGGCACCTTTGCCGGCAACCCGGGAGCGGCGACGCAGCAGCCGGCGCCGGAGGCCGAAGAGACATCGACTTCTGCCGGCAGCAGTGATTCGACCATGGTCAGCGCCACGCTCAGCAACCGTATCGAGCGGGCCGGAGACATCACCAGCCTGGTCTCGGACGGCGACCACAACCAGGCCAATGCGGCCGCCATCGCCATTACCGGCAACAGCCAGGTATCCGGCAAGGTCGTCAACCGGATAGATACGGCCGGCAATATCACGGCCACGGTGGAGGATGGCAGCAACAACCTGGCCAATGCCGGCAGTGTTGCCATCCGGGGTGCCGTATCCAGTGGCAAGATCATGAACCGGGTCGGGGAGACCGGTGATATCACGGCCATGGTCTCGGGTGGTGACAGCAACCAGGCCAATGCGGCCTCGGTGGCCATCAATTGAGCAGTCCTTCTGCCGGAGCCCCATGCTGCGGCAGGTGGAAAGAATCTGATACCGGGCGTCGGCAGGACCGGCGTCCCGGCGTAAGGGAGGACAATGCCATGAAACCAAGGGCAATACCGGCACTCGCCTGCCTGCTGCTCATCGCGGTCACGGCCCATGCCGATCTCCTCGGCCTGCAGGTCATGAACAGGGCCGAGCGGGGCGAGTATGCGGCCCGGGCCGCTGGCAGCGGCAACCGGGCCAACAGTGGTTCGGTGCAGGTGGAACATTCCCGGGCCGGCCGGGTGGTCAACAGTGTGCGCGCCACCGGCAGGGTGAGTGCCACGGCCAGGGGCGACCGGAACCGGGTCAATACGGCCTCCGTGGTTCTGCGGGATTCCGAGGCCGGTGAAGTTGCCAACCGGGTGGAGGCGAACTCCATCGACAACCAGGTGGAGGGTAACGACAACATCAGCAATATCGGCGCCGTGGTCCTGGATGGCAGCAGGGTCCGCAGGGTCTCCTTCGGTGTGCGGGCCGGGAGCGTCCACGGCAGCATCAGGGGCAGCGGCAACCGGCTCAATATCGGTTCGGTCCACATGGGCGGCGCAGTGGGTGGCACGGTCAGCGAGCAGGTGGAACTGGACAACGTCTCGGTCTCTGTGAATGGTGACCACCGGGACGTGGCCGTTGATTCAGTGGTCATCGAGTGAGCGCCATGAAGGGCAACGGTTTCATGGTGATCCTGCTCCTGGCGGCCCTGCCGGTCCTGCTCTCTGCCGCCGCCTGCCGCATGGCACGGGCCGACGACCTGGACGACGGTATTCCCATCGATGATTCCATTGAAAAGTATGACCAGATAGGCGATCACGTGGATACCAATTTCAGCTACCTCTCCCTGCGCGCCAGGAGCGAGGCAGCAGTCCGGAGCAGCGATGCCGGCACCATTGTCCGGGAATCGGACAACTCCCTGCTCAACAGCGTGGTCCTGAAACCGGGGGCCACGGTACAGGGGGATATCATCATCATCGACCAGTCACGGGGGGACAAGACCATTGTCACGCAGTAGAAGGAACACGGGCGCCGGGACCTGGCTGGCCCTGGTCTGCATGGGGTTGCTGCTAACGTCATGCGCAGATATCGATCCCAGGCAGGTGGATGTGCAACTGCCGCACGGAGAGCCGGTGGTCAAGCGGACCAGCTTCGACCGCCACCTGGCCGATCTCGGCAGGATGAGCGTCATCTTCGGCAAGCATGTCCGTATCCAGGGCAAGGATATCATCGACAACACCGGCACCTCCAAGTACGGCTTTGGCGAGATTCCGCGCGACATCACCGAGATGACCAAGAGCGCGCTCAATGCCATCGGCGGCAATGTGGTCTATATTCCCTACAACCCGGTCTTTCTTAACAACGAGGTGGTCACCGGGTATTCCACCTTTCGCGACAAGCTGATTCCCGATGTCGTTCTCTCGGGCGGAATCACCGAGTTCGACCGCGGCCTGGAGACCAGGGGACGCAACACCGATTTCGGGGTCACCACCAGGCCGTTTAACGTCAATGAGTCCTGGGTGCCCGGCGACACCATCAGCCTGGACTACAGCCAGGGCCGTACCGGCAGCCTGGCCCGCATCACCCTGGACTTCAATCTCATCGACTTCCGGACCATGGCCGGGATCGCCAGGGTCCAGACCGTCAATTCCATCAATGTCTACAAGGCAGTGGCGGAGAAGGAACTCGGATTCACCATCTTCGGCCCGACCTTCGGGCTCAAGGGCACGGTGAAAAAGGTGCAGGGCCGGCATGCGGCCATCCGCCTCCTGGTCCAGGCCAGTGTCCTGCAGGTGGTGGGCAAGTACCTGGGGCTGCCCTACTGGCGGCTGCTGCCGGGCGCTGAACGTGATCCGGTGGTCATCGACCGGGTACGGCGGGATTATCTCGCCCTGTCGGCGCCGGCCAGGATCCGGGAGACCCAGGTGGTGCTCTTCATGAAGGGCTTTGATGTCACGGTGGACGGTGTCCTGGGTCCGGAGACCCGGCGGGTTCTCCGCCAGGTGCGCCCCGACATCCGGCTCTCGGGGGGTGCTGTTCCGGTGGATGTCTATATCGCGCTCTGGGAGTCCCTGGCCGACGACCTCGACCGGGTGGCGGCCCGGCGGACCCTGCTTGCCCGGCGGATGAGTGCTGCCGGACGCATCGCCACCGGACATCCGGCCGGCGGAGCTGCGGCGCGGAGGCCTGCAGCCGGATCCGGCTCCACTCCGGTTGCCGGCAGGCAGGGAGCGGCAGCAGCAGCGACGGTTGCCCCGAAGGCAACAGAAGAGCCCTTTGACTCCCTCGACCTCCTGCTGCGCAGGTCGGGTCGGGGAGAGGGAAAAAGCGTATCAGCGGAGGCCTTGCTCAATGAGAGAGACAATGGGAAGTGAGATAAGGGGATTCCTGCTCGGACTGGCGGCGGCCCTGGGGTTGCTGTTGCTGACAGGCGCGGTGGGGAACGATTCCCGGGAACCGCTCAGGGTGATCAACGACCCTGATCTGCGTGAGGTGGCCCTGCTCCGCAACGGCCGCTACCAGATCGCGGCCATGCCCCTGGAGGGGCGGGGCGGTGTCGGCTGCGGCCTGTTCATCGTCGATACCAGCACCGGGGTCACCAAGCCGGTCTACGGCCTGCTGGCCGGGGAAAAGGGCAAGCGACAGCGGATAGACAACCTGGGCAAACCCTTCAGCCGTATCCGGTAGGATATCGGGGCAGGGGACAACGATTACGGAGGACATGACCATGCAACACCACGTGTACCTGCTGCAGCGGAGAGGGATCCGGACATGCGGCATCATTCTGGCGGCGCTGCTCGTCACCGCTCATATGGCGGCAGCCGCAGCACCGGCCCTCAACCTGCACGGCTACGGCCTGAAGATCTTCAGGGTCGAATCGGCGCTCTACCCCTTTGTCAATGTCTACATCCGCACCTTTGACCAGAACCTGGAGCCCCTGGTCAATCTCAACCGGATGAATATCGGCCTGATGGTCAAGGGCAGGATCTACGATCCGGCCAAGAAGCAGTACCTCATCGAGCCCATCCGCAACCGCCCGGAGGCAGTACGCACGGTGCTGGTCATCGACACCGGCAAGGGCATGGCCGGTGCCCCCTTTGAAAACGCCCTGCGGGCCGCGGCCCGGTTCATCGATGCCAAGCGTGCCCAGGACCAGGTGGCCATCGTCGCCCTGGCCGACAACCTGGACGGCTACAGTGTGGTTTCCAACTTTGAGCGTGATTACGGCGCATTGGGACGACGCCTCGCTGATCTCCACGCCGACAGCGCCAAGACCCGGCTCTATGATGCCATTGTCGCCGCCCTGGAGCTGACCGCGGCCACCGGCCCGGGCAGTGACAGCCTGGGCGGATCCGACTACGTGGTCTCCTCGTCGGTGGTGGTCTTCTCCGCCGGCCGGGACGACAGCAGCGCCATGGGACGCGGAGACCTGATGACCAGGATTGCCGGCCTCTCCCTGCCCATTCCCATCTATACCCTGGGCTTTGGCGGCAATAACGAAAAGGGACTGAGAAATCTCCAGGCCCTGGCCAAGAACTCCTTTGGCAAATTCTATCGCGCCGACGGCAGTTCCGGCTCCATCACCCGCAGTGTGGAGGATATCCAGAACATCCTTCTCAGCGATTACGTGCTCACCTTCAGGGCCTATGTCCCGGTGGACGGGGAACGGTATCCCCTCAAGGTCGGTTTCGAGTATCCCACGGGCAGCGGCAAGATGCGCTATGACTCGGCCAGTTTCGAGACCATGGAGACACCGAGGTTTCCCCAGGTGATGGCGATCCAGGAGAAGCTCGACCAGGCGATTCCCGCCATGGCGGACGGCAATCCCTTTCTCGGCACCCCCTACACCATCAGCCGTCGCTGAATACACCTGTTCCGATGATCTCCTGTTCCGGCGCCCCCACCATCCCCGGTTCACTGGCACGGCAGCCGTTCACCTGCCGCAGGACCGCGGTGTCGACGGCAACGGACACCCCGCGGCCGGAAAGCGGCCCCGGTGGCGGCGGAGAGGCCGCGTCGGTCACTGCCTGGCTGGAACTGGTGGTGCCCGGTGGCAGCGGCTGCCGGCAGCAGGTCGGCCCTGACGGCGTGACCCTGGGCAGGGACCGGGACCAGTGCGATCTGGTGCTGGCCGGCAGGGGCATCTCCCGCTGTCATGCCGTCATCAGGCCGGATGGTGACCAGGGTTTTGAGATCGTTGATCTGGATTCAGCCGGCGGGGTCCATGTCAACGGGATCCGCATCCGCGGTACCTCTCCACTGGCTGATGGCGACCTGATCGGCCTGGGGCTGCCTGACAGTGGTCAGGTCCGCTTCCACCGTCGCGAGCCGGGGAGGTTCTGCCGCAGCCTGCAGTTGCCGCCACAGCCGTGCTGGACCATCGGCCGCGCGGCCGGGTGTGAGCTCGCCCTGGAAAACGTGCCCACCCTCAGCGGCCGGCACCTGAGCCTGCACAATCGCGGCGGCAGGCTCCTGCTCAGGGACGAGGGCAGCCGCAACGGTACCTGGGTCAACGGCTGCCGGGTGCGCAGGGCATGGCTGCGGGACGGAGACATTGTGGTCGCCGGATTCCGTCAGTTCCGGTTCCGCCTTCTGGCGGATGGAAGACTGGAGGTGGTGCAATGGGACCGCAGCCGCAGTGTCAGGCTGGAGTGCATCGGCCTCGGCCTGCACGGCGGCGACCGGCGGAATCATCCCGTACTCGGCAACATCTCCCTGGCCATCGAGCCGGGTGAGTTTGTCGGTATCCTCGGCCCCAGCGGTGCCGGCAAGACCAGCCTGCTGCAGACCATGAACGGCTTCCTGGCCCCGGACGAGGGCAGAGTGCTGCTCAACGAGTCTCCCCTGCATCACGGCTCTGCCATGTTCCGCCACCTCCTGGGCTACGTACCCCAGGATGACATCCTCCACACCGGTCTCACCGTGGATCAGTGCCTGGACTATATCGCCAGGCTGCGTCTGCCGCCGGCAGTGGACGGGGAACAGCGGCGGCAGATCATCGATTCGGTCCTCGATCTCCTGGACCTGGCGCAGGTCCGCCACTGTCGCATCGACCACCTGAGCGGCGGGCAGCGGAAACGGGTCTCGGTGGGCGGCGAACTGATCACCGGACCGGCGATCCTTTTCCTCGACGAACCCACCGCCGGTCTCGATCCCGGTCTCGAGGAACGACTGATGGCCCATTTCCGCCACCTGGCCGCCCGCGGCACCACGGTCCTGGTCACCACCCATCTCCTTGCCAGCCTGAACATGCTTGACCGGATTGTCATCCTGGCCCGGGGCCGCCTGGTCTTTTTCGGTACTCCGGCCGAGGCCCTGCAGTTCTTTGCCACCCCTGCGGGCCCCCTGACCGGCCTGTCGCAGATCTTCGATGTTCTGCGCGGTACCGGCATGGACGGGGAAAACGAGGATCAGGAGGAGAAGATCGCACGCGATTTCGCCCGCAGGTACCGCGATTCCCATTACTGGCAGCGCAATATCGGCGCCAGGCTCTCGCCCACGGCCCGGCAGCTCCTGGCCGCCGGCCACCGGTTGCAGGAACAGGTGCCGGCCATGGTTCGTCTCCGCCGCCGCATCGTCCGGCCCGGCCTTTTGAGACCGGAGACGGTGTTCACCCTGTGCCGCCGTCAGTGGACCCTCCTGCTCGGTTCGCGCAATCGGCTCCTGGCCGGTCTGTGCATTCCCCTTCTTCTCAGCCTGGTGACCATGAGCCAGCAGATACCCGGGTTTGCCGCTGACAAGGCACGTTCGCTGCAGGAGCAGGTCATGGTCCGCCAGATCCGCCAGGGTGGTCCCGTATTCGAGCAGCGGCTGAAGCGGATCTTCACACCGGCCGGAGCCGCTGAATCCAGGGATACGGTGGAGATCCTGCGTGCATTGCGTTTCCATAACAGCGCCAACCTGCCCGTGCCGCTGAGTGTGCTGTTGATGAGCGTCATGTCGGCACTGTTCCTCGGCACCATGACCGGCTGTCTCGAGATAGCGCCGGAGCGGATGATGTACCGGCGTGAACGCCAGGCCGGGATGGCAATCAGCGGTTACCTGGCCTCAAAACTGGCCACCTGCCTGCCGCTGACCGCAGTCCAGTGTCTGGTGTTTTCCGCAGCATGGCTCCTGCACCCGCAGTTGCGCCAGGTGGCACTGGCACCGCTCTGGCTGACCATGACCTGCATCGCCTGGACCTCGGTGGCCATGGGGCTGGCCATCAGTGCCCTGGATCCGGCAGGGGGGCGCTTCTCGGTGCTGCTCGCCGTGGGAACGGTCCTGCCGCAGCTCGTTCTCTCCGGAGGTATCGGGCCGGACTACTATGGGGGCATGGGGGCACCACTGCAGCGGGTCGCCGACCTCCTGCCTGCGCGCTGGGGACTGGCCATGACCTTCACTGCTGTCTATCCTGCAGATGTGGACGGACCCCGGCCGGACTGGGTGACCGGTTTCATCCGCGAGCGGGTGGGATTTGACTATGGATATGACCTCTGGTACACTGGCGCAGGCATGCTGGCCATCCAGGCCGTGTGCTGGCTGTTCCTCTGCGCCCTGCTGCTGAAACGGCGCGACCCCGTACCATAGCCGCCCCGGGGCGGCCAGGATGACGTATGGCCGGAGCCCCGGACGACACGATCCAGACCATTCCCACTGACGAGACACCGGCCGGCCAGAGGCTCGCGGGCCGCTACCGGTTCGTCCGCCTCCTCGGCCGGGGCGGCACCGGCCATGTCTACCTGGCCCATGACCCGGTTCTCGACCGGCAGGTGGCGATCAAGACCATTCTGCCCGCTTTCTGCGGCAACCGGGAAGTCTGCAGGCGGATAGAGCGCGAATGCCGTCTGCATGCGGCCATCGGCGTACATCCCAACATTGTGACTCTCCACGACCGGGTCGAGGAACAGGGCCGTATTCACCTGGTCATGGAATACGTGGACGGTCCCACCCTGGCCGGTCTGCTTGCCGGCCGCGGGGAGGGGAGCGGCGGGCTGCCGGTGGCAGAGGTCCTCGACATCGTCAACCAGCTCCTGGATGCGCTGGCCTGCATCCACGGTCACGGCATCGTGCACCGGGATATCAAGACCTCCAACCTGCTCCTGCACCAACGCGAGGGCGGCGGTTTCACGGTCCGTCTCATGGATTTCGGTATTGCCCGCCAGGAGGATGGAGACCGGCTCACCCGGCTGGACACCCAGGGGCCGGGCACCCCCGCCTACATGGCGCCGGAACGGATCGATCCGCGGCGCTACGGCGCCACCGGGCCGGCCACGGATCTTTATTCCGTTGGTGTCATTCTCTATGAGATGCTGGCCGGCGCACCGCCGTTCACAGGCACCATCACCGAGGTCTTCAGCGGTCACCTCACCGGTAGGGTCGACATGGCCCGTCTGCGGCCCGGACTGTCGGGGGAACTGAAGAACGTCGTGGCCAGGGCCCTGGAAAAGGAGCCGGAGCGCCGGTTTGCAGATGCGCCTGCCTTTCAGCGCGCCCTGGCCGCGGTTCCAGAGGCGGCTGCTCCGGATGCGCCGGAAAGGGACTGCAAGCGGGACCATCGATCCGGATCCGGCGGCGGCGACCGGGAGGCTGCCACGGCCAGGACCCTGCTCGATCCCCTGGCCGGCCGTCTCTCCTCCGACCGGAACCATGGCCCGAGGCGGCGTCTGCTGCTCCTTGCCGCCGGCCTGGGCCTCCTGTCCCTCCTGGTGCTTATCTGGTGGCACTACCGGGACAACAGGCCGGTACCTGAGCCGGTGCCGCAGACGGATCAGCAGTTGGATCAGGGCCGGAGGCAGGACAACGGCATGGCAACGGCCGGCAGTGATCTGCGCAAAGAAGAGGAGAATACGGCCTCGGCCCTGAAGGTGCTGGAATCACGTCGTGGTGCCCCGGAGGATGGATCCGCGGCTGCAGGCAAGGGGCGGGAGGCCGGTTCGGACTGGGAGATCATCGAGGTGCGCGACCGCAAGGTGCGGTAGCTCCCATCGGCCCGGCCCGGTGCCGGGGAGGGGGCAGGAAACAGGGATGAGTCATGGACGGAAAACAACAACTGCCCCGATACCATCACGCTACTCTGGCTCTGCTGCTGGTCACGCTCCTGGGCAGTGGCTGTGCGCCGGTGCTGCTCGCGGCCGGGGCCGGGGCCGGCTACTATGCCGGCAACAAGAAGGCGGCCCGCAAGGTGGACCGTTTCTTCAGGGAGTTGACCGATTCCATCACCACTTCGTCCCGCCGCACCTCCGGGGCGCGGCAGACCGAACGTCTCCACGGGTACAGTCGGGGCTCGGGTGCCCTGGTGGAACTGCAGCAGAGCTCCCTGCACCCGAACAACGTGGCCAGGGGCGAGAAGGTGACCGTGACCATCACCTATGCGGTCATGGGAGCGCCCCAGGACGGGATCAGGGTCCGGGAGACGAGAGAGCTGCGCATGGGTGGCAGGCGGTTGTCCCTGCTCCGGCAGGAGAACCTGACCCGGAAGAACGGCACCTGGGAGAGCACCCTGGTCTTCAGGGTGCCTACCACGGCGCGCAAGGGGACCTACGATGTTCTCCAGTCCGTGCGCGCGGGAGAAACCGAGCTGCGGGCAAGGGATGTCTTCACGGTCGACTGACCGCCTCACTTCTTGCCGCAGAACTCCACGGTCTCCCGGTCCCGGTCGGCCAGGCAGGTGGCCAGCCGCCCCTTCTCCTCCTTGCTCACCTCGGCACCGTGCCGGATCATGGCGGCGATGGTGCCCTTCCAGGCCCTTTTTCCGGCCTTGTTCTTCAGCTTGCGGCATATCCTGGTCTCGTAGTGGCAGCTCAGGCACCTGCTCTTCAGCAGTTCCACGCAGCTCTCGCCGCTGCTGGCCTGGCCCGCGGCAGGCAGGAGGAGGACGGTGGCGAGCAGCATGGCCGGGATGGTGAAGGCTGTGGTTCGGTTCATGGATGATTTCCTTACGATGTGATAAATGATGGACTCGTAAAAAGTCCATCACACTCTAAAGATGGCTAAGCATAAAAGTTCGATATACAAGGCGTAGCGGTGTCGGCCAAGCGGAGGCGTACATGTAGTACGTCGAGCATTGGCCGTACCCGCTACAACGCAGTAGATCGGACTTTTTGCGACGCCATCATAAATGGGGAACGCCTCAGAAGGCGAACCATCGTTTTTTCTTCTTGGGATCGTACATGGCCACCTGGTTGCGGCCGTTTTTCTTGGCCTGGTACAGGGCCTCGTCGGCCAGGCCGATGAACTCGTTTTTCCTGAAGTCCGGCCCGGTGGGCCGGGCGCTGGCCACGCCGATACTGATGGTGACGTGGTAGACGTTGTCGCCGTCGTCAAAGGCGTACTCGTCCACGATGGCGCGGATCTTCTCGGCCACGGTGCGGGCGTCCTCGGGCTCTGTTTCCGGCAGGACAAAGATAAACTCCTCGCCGCCGTAACGGGCCAGCAGGTCGTACTCGCGGATCTGTTCCTTGGTGATGCGGCAGAACTCCTTGAGGATGAAATCGCCGGTCTGGTGGCCGTAGGTATCGTTGAATTTTTTGAAGTTGTCGATGTCGGCGAGCAGGATGGAGATGGTCCGCTGGTTGCGGATGGAACGGTTGATCTCCTGGTCGAGGAAGTTCTGGAAGAAGCGGTGGTTGTTGACCTCGGTCAGTCCGTCGATATTGGCCAGGTTTTCCAGCAGTTTGTTCTTCTGCTCCAGCTCCCTGGTCAGTTTTTCCAGCTCCATCTTCGAGCGGATCAGCTCCCGGTTCATCTCCTCGTAGGAGAGATTCAGCAGGCTGAGCCGGAGGTTCGCCTCCTGGAGGATCTCCTCCACCGACTTGGTGGGGCTGATCTTGAGGCCGAAATAGTCAGCGGTCCGGTCCACCTGGTTGTGCACGTCCTTGAGGATGGTGTTGATGGCCAGGACCTTGAGGCCCAGCAGGTCCCGTGCCCGCTTTCTGAACAGCTTGTGGTATTTCTCCGGGGTCCCGGAATAGAGGATCTTCACCAGCAGGTCCGAGAGATGGACCGTGTCGATGGACAGGGCCGCATGGCGGTCACCGCCGTCATACTCCTCCGGCCTGTGGTGGTACCGGATCGGCAGAAGCAGGCTCTCGGGAAATCCCCAGTGGCGCGCCACCTCGTAGCCCACCAGGGTATGGGGGGCACCGATCATCTCCTCTTCCAGCTCCTCGGCCGGAACCTGCTCGTCCTCCTCCCGTGCCAGCACCGCGTTGTACTCCTCGGCCATGGTGGAGGCATAGACGAGCTGGCCGATGTTCTGCAGCAGGCCGGAGATGAAGATGTCCTCGCTGTCCGTACCCGGGATCTGTTCCATGATCAGCTTGGCGGCCACGGCGCCGGCAAGGGAGCGCTCCCAGAATTTTTTGAAGTCAAAGCGGGTATTGCCGTTCTTTCCCTCCATGGAGAGAAAGGAGAAGGAGAGCACCAGGCTGCGCACCGCGTTGGTCCCCAGGATGGAGACCGCCTGGTTGATGGAGCTGATCTGCTGGGGGAAGCTGTAGAAGGCGGAGTTGGAAACCTTGAGGATCTTGGCGGAGAGCGACATGTCCTTGGAGACCAGCTCGGCGATGTCGGAAAGCGTGGTCTCCTCCCTGGATGTCAGGGTAATGAGCTTGGAGGCCACAATGGGCAGTGTCGGCAACTCTTCCGATTCGAGCACCTTCCGGAGAACTTCATCCTGGCTCATCTTCATCGCCTTTCCCCCGCATCGGCCTGGGTGGCCGGGCATGCTGAATGGTAACAGTTCGCTGCTGGCGGCAACTGCTGTGAACTCCTGGTATTCACATACGACAACGGCTGATCGCGACATCTGCCGTCGGTCGGCAGTGCAAGTCGCTCCCCGGAGACGGTGTTCAGGGGGGGCAGACACCTGTCCCTCCGGTGATTCCGGGTCGACTGTCCTACTATATCGCAAATTTTCTGTTCTGTACAAGTCAAGAAGATTCCTGGAACGTTTTTTTTGCGCTATGCCACGATGTGGCCCTGGCGGCTGCTTGCCGCTCCTCCTGCTGTCGTCCATTGGGATAGGTGGCTGTGGAGCCGCGGTAGGTGGTGAAACGCAGCAGCTCGCCACGTTCGGTGACATAATCCGGGGTGAGCGGGATCTTGCCGCCGCCGCCCGGCGCGTCCAGGGCATAGGTGGGAACCGCCATGCCCGAGACATGGCCGATCAGGCTGCGCATGATGGCAAGACCGCACTGGATGCTGGTGCGGAAGTGGCCGGTTCCCCTGGTCAGGTCGGCCTGGAACAGGTAGTAGGGTTTGACCCGGGCGGCCAGCAACCGGTACATCAGTTCCCGCATCACCGCCGCATCGTCGTTGACGCCGCGCAGGAGCACGGTCTGGCAGCCCAGCGGGATACCGGCGTCCGCCAGGCGGCCGCAGGCGGCCACGGCCTCGGGGGTGAGTTCGGCCGGATGGTTGAAGTGGGTGTTGATGTAGAGCGGATGGTAGCGCCGCAGCATGGCCGCAAGCCGCTCCGTGACACGCATGGGCAGGGTGCAGGGGATGCGGCTGCCGATCCGGATCACGCTGATGGACGGGATGGCGCGCAGGGCGGCAAGGATCTCCTCCAGGTGATCGTCGGCCAGCATGAGCGGATCACCACCGGAGAGCAGGACTTCACGGATCTGCGGGGTGCGGCGCAGATAGTCGAGACCGGCGCGGATCGTTTCCCTGCTGATGATCATCTCAGGCCGGCCGACCTTGCGTTTCCTGGTGCAGAAACGGCAGTACATGGCACACTCGGAGCAGACCAGGAACAGGGCCCGGTCCGGGTACTTGTGGACCAGGTTGGGCACCGGGCTCAGTTTCTCCTCGCCCAGGGGATCCACCATGCCCTCCGGATCGTCCAGCTCGCGGATGTCGGGGAGGGCCTGGTGCAGGAGCGGGGCCCCGTGCCGGCGGACCAGCTCCAGGTAGTAGGGGTTGATCCGCATGGGATAGACCGCGCAGACCCGGCGGACCGCCTCCTCGTCGACCGCCGGGTCGCCGGCAAGTTCTTCGGGCCGGGTTATGCTCTTTTTTATCAGCTTCTGCCAGCTTGTCATTGCCTGCCCCTGGTGAGAATGCTACAAGAAGAAAATCAGGTACCAGGTGCCAGGTACCAGGTGCCAGGTGCCGTGGATGCTCGTGGTACCTGTGGCGGATCGATGAAGAACAGTTCACGGCCATCGGCAACCACCTTGAACCACCGGTGCTTTTGGTACAAATTCAGCTGTGCCTCAGTTGTACGTGCTCGCGGCTGGCCGGCCATGGGTGCCATTGTGCGGTCAGCCGCAAGCACGTGCGGGTAAGCGCAGACTCCGGATGGCGTGCTGCTGAACTTTCACGAATTTTTTCTGCCTGCTATTTCTACCGAGGAGGACTATAAAGAATGTCGGAAAATTCTGCCATGTTCAAGTACGACGAGTACGGCAATACCCGGGAGATCTATGTCTATGACTCCGGATCGGCCATCCACGCCAACGCCTTCATCAACAAGGGTACAGCCTTCAGCATCGACGAGCGTCGTCGCCTTGGGCTTACCGCCATGCTGCCGCCGGCGGTGCGCAGCCTGGAGAACCAGGTGGCCAACAGCCGGGTCAAGGTCCGGAACAAATCCACCGATATCGAGCGGTTCATCTATATCCGCTCCCTGTTCGACCGCAACGTCACCCTGGCCCACGCCCTGATCAGGAGCGACATCGCCCGCTACATGTCCATCATCTACACCCCCACCGTCGGCCTGGCCTGCCAGCACTTCTCCTCCATGTTCCGCTCCGCCAACGGTCTCCACTTCTATCCCGGCAACATCGACCAGGCCGAGAACGTCCTCCGCCGCTTTCAGCCCCGTGATATCCGGGTGGCGGTGGTGACCGACAACCAGGGCATCCTCGGTATCGGCGACCAGGGTGCCGGCGGCATCGCCATCTGCCTGGGCAAGCTGATGCTCTATACCCAGGGTGCCGGCATCGCGCCCTGGCACTGCCTGCCCATCTCCCTGGACGTGGGCACGGACAACGAGGCGCTTCTCAATGACGACGAGTATCTGGGCTGGCGGCACCGCCGCATCACCGGCGACCAGTATATCGACTTTGTCCAGCGTTTCGCCCGTGCCTTCAGAAACGTCTTTCCCAACGCGCTGTGCCAGTGGGAGGACTTTTCCAAGCAGAATGCCTTTGCCATCCGCGACGCCTACCTGCATGATCTGATCTCGTTCAACGACGATATCCAGGGCACCGGCGCCATCACCCTGGCCGCCATTCTCACGGCCATGAAGATCAAACAGGAAAAGCTCGGTGACCAGGTCTATCTCATCCACGGCGCCGGCGCCGGCGGGGTGGGGATCGCCGAGCAGATCGCCACCGCCCTCTGCGAGGAAGGGATGGACGAGGATTCGGCACGGGCCAGGATCTTTACCCTCGACTCCCGGGGCCTGATCACCACGGATCGCGATCTGCTGCCCTACAAACGGAAATTCGCCAAGGACCCGGCAGCCCTGGACTGGCTGCGCGACGAGGCCGACCTGCAGCTCGACCGGGTGGTGCGCAAGGCAGGAGTCACCGTGCTCATCGGGACCTCGGGCCAGGCCGGCTGTTTCCATCGCGATGTGGTCCGCGCGGTCCTGGAACATACCGCCCGGCCGGTGATCCTGCCCCTGTCCAATCCCACCGAACAGGCCGAGGCCGTGCCAGCGGACATCTATGCCTGGACCGGCGGCCAGGCCCTGGTCGCCACCGGCTCGCCCTTTCCGGACGTGCTGTTTGAAGGCGAGTCGTTCCGGGTGGGCCAGTGCAACAATGTCTTTGTCTTTCCCGGTGTCGGCCTGGGCGTGCTGGCCTCCGGCGCCCGCGAGGTCCTGCCCCGTTTCTTCACCGCGGCGGCCAAGGCGGTCTCCTCCTGCGTCAGCCGCGAGGAGATGGCACGCGGCGCCCTGGTGCCGCCGGTGACCACCCTGGCCGATGTCAGCCTCAAGGTGGCCCAGGCCGTGGGCGAGTCGGCTATTGCCAGCGGTGTGAGCCGGCCCTGCGCCTTTTCCAGTTTTCAGCATCAGAACGATGCCAGCCGCCTCAAGGAACTGATCCGCAAGATGCGCTGGGAGCCCGACTACCTGCCGCTGGTGGCCATGTAGGATTGGTGTCGCCGGCAGGAGGTGGTATCGATTTCGCCTGAAGGATGATGGGTGAGCGCAGAGGGATACGGCCCGGTCTCCTTGGTGCCGCTGCCGCCAGCCTGCTGCTGCTTGCCGCCTCGCTCTGGCTGGCCGGGCGGCTCACCTGGCAGCGGGGCCTGGAGGACCTGGCCGAAGATGGATCCTTCCGGCTCGAGCTCTACGTGGCCTACCTGCAGGGCGTGCTGGAAAAGTACGAGGGACTGCCCGAGCTGCTGGCCACCAACCGGCGGCTGGTCACCTTTCTCCAGAATCCCGGCGGCCGGGAACGGATCGAGGCCTTCAACCGCTATCTCGAGACCATCAACCGGATCAGCGATGCCGCCGACACCTATCTCATGGACCGGGAGGGGCTGACCATCGCGGCCAGCAACTGGCAGGCCGAACGTCCCTTTGTCGGCCGCAACTTCAGTTATCGTCCCTATTTCCAGCAGGCCATGCAGGGAAGACTGGGCCGCTACTTCGCCCTTGGCACCACCTCCAGCCGGCGGGGGTATTATTTCGCCTATCCTGTCCGTCAGGGAGATACCATCCTGGGCGCGGTGGTGATCAAGATATCCATCGACCAGGTGGAGCGTGACTGGGGTCATGAAAACGATATCTTCCTGGTCACCGATCCCGACGGTGTCATCTTCATTACCACCCGGGCCGCCTGGCGGTTCCATACCCTGGAGCCCCTGGCAGACGAGGTGCGGCAGCGGATCGTCACCAGCCGCCGCTATCCCGGCGCCTCCCTGACCCCGCTACCCATCGAAAGCGAGAGCGGAAGCCGGTACGGCCGGATCATCACCCTGGCGGAATCCGCAGAGGGACCCGGCCGGAGGTATCTGCTCCAGTCCGAGTTCATGCCCCAGGCCGGCTGGCAGGTGATGGTGCTCTCCGACATTGCGGCGGCGAAGAGGAGGGTGGTCCGGGCTCTGGTCGGCGTGGGTGGCGGCGCCGCCACCCTGCTTCTGCTCCTGCTGCTCGTCTGGCAGCGGCGGCAGCGGCTGGCCGAGCGCCGCTGTCACGAGGAAGAGAGCCGGCGTCTGCTCCTGCAGGCCAATGAGGACCTGGAGACCCGGGTGCAGGAACGGACGGCCGCCCTCACCGAGAGCAACCGGCAACTGCGCCGCGAGATCGAGGAGCGGCGCCAGGCCGAAGAAAAGCTGCGCCGTACCCGGCGCGAACTGATCCATGCCGCCAAGCTGGCCGCCCTGGGCCAGATGTCGGCGGGTATCAACCATGAACTGAACCAGCCCCTGGCCGCCATCAGGACCTATGCTGAAAACACGGTGGCGTTCCTGCGCCAGGAGCGGCTGGACAATGCCCTCTGGAACCTGGAGCAGATCAAGGAACTCACCGAGCGGATGGCCCGGATCGGCGCCCAGCTCAAGATCTTCTCCCGGCGCAGCAGCGGCCGCATGGAGGACGTCCCCCTGCACGGTGTCATCGACGGGGCCCTGGAGATCCTGACCCCGGCCATCCGCAGGGGGGATGTCCGGGTGGATGTCCGGCTGATACCGGAAGACCTGCAGGTCCGGGCCGACAGCGTCCTCCTGCAGCAGGTGCTGGTCAATCTCATCGGTAACGCGGTCCAGGCCGTGACCGGCGGCGATCGCCGGGAGATCCTGGTCCGGGCGGAAGCAGTGGCAGGGGAAGTGGTTCTCCAGGTTCACGATTCCGGCCCCGGCATCGGGCCGGAGCATCTCTCCCGTATCTTCGAGCCGTTTTACACCACCAAGGAGCCGGGCCAGGGTCTGGGCCTGGGGCTGGCCATCAGCCAGCGGATCATCCGGGAGATGAACGGGACCATCAGGGTCGTGCCGAGCCGGCAGGGCGCCTGTTTCGAGATCAGACTGCAGCCGGGCAAGGGGTAGATGATGAAGGGAGAGGGAAGAGTTCTCTTTGTTGACGATGAGCGGCACATCCGCCAGGCCAATCAACAGACCCTGGAGCTGGCCGGCCTGCAGGTGACCTGTATCGACCGGGCGGAAAAGGCCATTGAGATGGTGAACATGGAATGGCCCGGTGTGGTGGTCTGCGATATCCGGCTGCCCGGGATGGACGGCATGGAGCTGCTGTGCCGTCTGCGCGGCATCGACCCCGACCTGCCGGTGATCATGATCACCGGTCACGGCGATGTCTCCACCGCGGTGCAGGCCATGCGGGACGGGGCCTATGATTTCATCGAAAAGCCCTATTCCGCCGAACGTCTGGTCAAGACCGTGCAGCGGGCACTGGAAAAACGGGCCCTGACCCTGGAGAACCGGAGTCTGCGTACCGAACTGGAGGCGCACAGCGCGCCCGGGCCACGCCTCATCGGCCGCACCCCGGCCATGCAGCGGCTGCGGGCCACCATCGCCCATATCGCCGACACCGGCGCCGACGTGCTGGTGATGGGCGAGACCGGGACGGGCAAGGAGCTGGTGGCCCGTTCCCTGCACGAGCACAGCCGCCGCAGGAAACACAACTTCGTGGCCGTCAACTGTGGCGCCGTGGCCGCCTCCCTGATCGAGAGCGAGCTCTTCGGCCACGAGGCCGGCGCCTTCACCGATGCCCGCAAGGCGCGTATCGGCAAGTTCGAGTTTGCCAGCGGCGGAACCCTCCTGCTTGACGAGATCGAGAGTATGCCCATGCAGGTACAGGTGCACCTGCTGCGGGTCCTGCAGGAACGGACCGTGGAACGGGTGGGGTCCAACCGGCCCATTCCGGTGGACCTGCGGGTGGTGGCCGCCACCAAGATCGACCTGCGGGAGGCCGTGGACCGGGGCAGCTTTCGCGAGGATCTCTACTACCGTCTCAACGTGGTCTGCCTGGAGATCCCGCCGCTGCGCGCCCGGCGGGAGGATATTCCGCTCCTCTTCCATCATTTCCTCCTCGTTGCCGGCCACCGGTTCCAGCGGGAGGTGCCCCTGCCCGACAGTCGGCAGATGAACATGCTCATGGCCTGTGACTGGCCGGGCAATGTCCGCGAACTGCGGAACCTGGCCGAGCGCTATGTCCTCCTGGGCCACCAGCACGACTGGTCGCTGGAACACCTGCTCTCCGGCGGCGAGACCGGGCCGGCGGGGAGTCTGCCGCAGCAGGTGGAGTCCTTTGAGCGTTCCCTCATCGAACAGGCCCTGGCCGCCAGCCGTGGCAGCATCAAGGGGGTCATGCAGGCGCTTGCCGTTCCGCGCAAGACCCTCTATGACAAGATGCGCAAGTATGGTCTGGACAAGAACAACTACAAGTGATCCGCCGGCAGGGGGGATGGGTGAATATCCAGCCATCGGCAGGGCCGGATGGGTGGGATTCCGCCGATTTTTCATGGCCCACGGGGCAACCATTTTTTTATCTCCATGTTCTTGCGCCTCATCCATCTCCCTGCTGCCCTGGCCTCAGTCTTGCAAGGCAGGGGGCAGGAAGACCCTTGTCAGGGGCAGGGGGCTCCGCAGCTCCCCTGCCTGCATACTTTTTTTACAGAGGAGGTACCATGTTCGGAAAGCTCACCACCACCCTGACGGCCATCGGCCTGTCCGCACTGCTGCTCGCCGCACCGGCCCTGGCCGGTCCCATTGTCATCAAATTTTCCCATGTTGTGGCCGAAAACACGCCCAAGGGGCAGATGGCCAACAAGTTCCGTGACCTGGTCAAGGAACGGCTGGGCGACAAGGTCCTGGTCGAGGTTTACCCCAACTCCCAGCTCTTTGGTGACAACAAGGTGCTGGAGGCGATGCTGCTCGGCGACGTGCAGATGGCGGCGCCCAGTCTGTCCAAGTTCAGCCGCTACACCAGGAAACTGCAGCTCTACGACCTGCCGTTTCTGTTTGAGAACATGGATGCCGTGGACCGGTTCCAGCACGGACCGTATGGTCAGAAACTGCTGCAGTCCGTCAGCAGCAAGGGGCTCATCGGCCTGGGCTATCTGCATAACGGGTTGAAGCAGCTCTCGGCCAGCAAGCCGCTGCGGGTTCCCGCCGATGCCCGGGGACTCAAGTTCCGCATCATGTCCTCGGATGTGCTTGCCGCCCAGTTCAAGGCCCTGGGTGCCACCCCGCTCAAGAAGCCATTTTCCGAAGTCTTCACCCTCCTGCAGACCCGGGCCATCGACGGCCAGGAGAACACCTGGTCCAACATCTATTCCAAGAAGTTCTACGAGGTGCAGCCCTATATCACCGAGTCCAATCATGGCCTGCTGGACTACATGGTCGTGACCTCGGCCGAGTTCTGGAACGGCCTGCCCGCCGATGTCCGTTCCGGGCTGGAGAGCGCACTCAGGGAGGCCATTGCCTTCGGCAACCAGGTGGCCGCGGACAAGGCAAAGAGCGACAAGCAGAAGATCATCGATTCCAGGCGCAGCGAGATCATCGAGCTGACCCCGGCCGAGCGCGCCCAGTGGGTCGAGGTGATGAAACCGGTGTGGAAGCAGTTTGAAGGCGAGATCGGCAAGGAGCTGATCGATGCCGCCTACGGCGCCAACCAGGCCGGCAAGTGAACCTTGACCGCGGGCCGATACCGGGGAACAGGGCTCGCCCCTGTTCCCCGGTTCTTGTCGGCCTGCGTGGCCGGACCGTAAGAGTTCGCCGTTATCGTCAACCACGTTGAACTGCCGGCACTTTTATGCCGGGTCCCTTCCGGCCGTCCGGTCATCTGATCTTCTGATACAAGGGAAAAATATGCTGCTGCGTATCCTGAACCGGACCGAGGAGGCTGTCATCTGCCTCCTCCTGGTCCTGACGACCCTGCTGGTCTTTGTCGATGTCATCATGCGTTTCGGCTTCAATTCCGGATTCATGTGGACCCAGGAGCTGACCCTGCACATGTCGGCCTGGTTCGTCCTCTTCGGGGCCTCCTATGGCATCAAGGCCGGATCCCACATCGGTGTCGATGCCTTTGTCAGGCTGTTTCCGCGCACCGGCCGCAGGATCCTCACCGGTATCGGTGTCCTCCTCGGCCTGGTCTACTGCGGCCTGATCCTGTACGGCTCCTGGATCTACCTGGGCAAGGTCAAGCGGATCGGCATCGAGCTGGAAGACCTGCCCATCCCGGCCTGGATCGCCCACTCCATGCTGATTGTCGGCTTCACCTTTCTCTCCATCCGGCTGCTGATCCTGCTGCGGGACATCATCACCGACCGCGCCGACGGATTCCGCCATGCCGACGAGGCCAGGGATTCCATGGAGATCGTCAAAGAGCTGTCCGGCGAGGAGGTCCGTTCATGACCACCGCTGCCCTGTTCATCATCCTGCTTGTCTGCATGCTGCTCGGTATGCCCATCGCCCTGGCCCTGGGCCTGTCCAGCATCACCACCATTCTCTTCTTTTCCCACGATTCCCTGGCCTCCATCGCCCTCAAGCTCTTCGAGTCCCTCTCCGAGCACTACACCCTCCTGGCCATCCCCTTTTTCATCCTCTCCTCGGCCTTCCTCTCCACCGGTGGAGTGGCCAGGCGGATCATCCGTTTCGCCATGAGCCTGGTCGGCCATAT
>Ga0256833_1000386_pt1 | contig 35103 bp, 30 predicted proteins | sample 356284metaG_FD_190535 | JGI IMG/M metagenome (GOLD analysis project Ga0256833, IMG submission 190535) | Hydrothermal vent microbial communities from Mid Atlantic Ridge, Atlantic Ocean - 356-284 | ecosystem: Environmental > Aquatic > Marine > Hydrothermal vents | place: Atlantic Ocean: Mid... | reverse complement strand
GATGCCGAAGACATTCGGCAATGGCTGGAGGAGTTTGACGCCGCCTTGGGAACAGCAACCCGATCGAAATTCGAAAGTCTGTGGGAAGAAGTGCAAGCCGAGGCAAAGCAGGGGAGGTAATGGGCGTTTTCTCCCCAGAAAAACCCTTCCATGACATCCCTTTTAGAGAAACAGCGGGCAAAGGGCAGTACGACGGTGCTGTTTCCCAAGGCTACTTACGTCCCGAAAAGATAGGCTCATGAGCATGATGCGCAATCGCCTTTTTCTCCCTTTTGCCCTGCTGGGCGCGGTGTTGATTTGGTTCGTGGCCTGGCCGCTGCTGCGTACGATTACGGCTGTGACGCCAGCGGCGCTGTGGCACACGCTGGGAGAGCCAGAAGTAGCCCATGCCATCGGCCTGACCTTTGGCGCTTCGGCGGCAGCCACTTTGCTGGCGCTGGTACTCGGCGTGCCGCTGGCCTACCTGCTGGCGCGAGCCGCCTTCCCCGGCAAGGCGCTGGTCGAAGCCATCGTGGACATCCCCGTCGTGGTGCCCCACTCGGCAGCCGGTATTGCCTTGCTGATGGTTTTTGGCCGCCAGGCGGCGGTGGGCAAAGCCTTTGCCGCTCTCGGCATCCGTTTCGTTTCGGCCACGCCGGGCATCGTGATCGCGATGTTGTTCGTGGGGTTGTCGTTCCTGGTCAACGCCGCCCGTGACGGCTTCCGCAGCGTGGATCCCCGCCTGGAGCACGTCGCCCGCACCCTCGGCGCTTCGCCCTGGCAGGCCTTTTGGCAGGTCACCTTTCCCCTGGCCTGGCGCAGCATCCTCTCGGGCGTCATCATGATGTGGGCGCGCGGCCTGAGCGAATTCGGCGCGGTGGTCATCCTGGCCTATCACCCGATGGTCGCGCCGGTGCTGATCTTCGAGCGTTTCGAATCCTATGGGTTGGATTACGCCCGACCGGTAGCCACGCTGGTCATCCTGATTTCGCTGCTGGTGTTTCTCTTCCTTCGCTGGGTGGGGCGCGATGCAGAAGCCTGAAGGCGGCCATCTCCGCATCGAACACCTGCGCCTGCGGCTGGGGGCGTTTCAGGTGGCCGACCTCAGCCTGGAGGTCGAAGACGGCCAATATTTCGTCTTGCTGGGCCCCACCGGGGCAGGCAAAACCGTGCTGCTGGAAACCATCGCCGGCCTGCACCGCCCCGAGGGCGGCAGGCTGTGGCTGGATGGGGAGGACATCACCGCGCGCCCTCCTGAGCAGCGCGGCATCGGCTTCGTGTACCAGGATTACGTCCTTTTCCCCCACCGCACGGTGGCCGAGAACGTCGCTTTTGGGCTTGCGCTGCGGCAGGCCACGGCCTGGGAGCGGGCGCTGCCCTGGCTGGCCAGGCGCCGCTTGCGCCGCCTGGCGCGTGCCCAGGCCGTAACCGATGCCCTCGACCTGCTGCACATTGGTCATTTGGCCGACCGCCATCCGCGCCATCTCAGCGGCGGCGAGCGCCAGCGGGTGGCCTTGGCGCGGGCGCTGGTGGTGCAGCCACGGGTGTTGCTGCTGGACGAGCCGCTCAGCGCCCTCGACCCCCAGCGCCGCGAAGCCCTGCGGGGAGAACTGCGGCGCATCCACCGCGCCTTGAGCACCACCGTGTTGCACGTCACCCACGATTTCGAAGAAGCCGTCGCCCTGGCCGACCGCATCGCCGTAGTGCACGCCGGACGCATCGAGCAAGTGGGCACGCCGGAAGCAATCTTCCGCCGTCCGGCCACGCCGTTCGTCGCCGAATTCGTCGGGGTACGCAACCTGTTTGCCGCCCAGGCCAGCCCCGCCGGGAAAGGCATCACCCGCCTGGCTGTCGGCGGGCTGACGATCATCGCGGCGGGTCACGCAAAGGGTAAAGTGCACCTCGCCGTGCGCCCGGAAGACATCGTGCTCAGCCGCCATCCCCAGGAAAGCAGTTTGCGGAATGTGTTTCAGGGGCGAGTGACGGCCATCGAACCGCGCGGGGCGTTGGTATATGTCACCGTGGAGGTGCCACGCTCCGGCGAAAAACCGCTGCCCCTGGTCGCGGCCATTACCGCCCCCGCCCTGGAGACCCTTGCCTTACGCCCCAGTGACCCGGTGACCGCCGGTTTCAAAGCCTCGGCGGTGCACGTCTTTTGAGCAGATCTAAAACCAGCCGCTCGCTGCCCCCATCGCCCCTATTTCCACCCCGCAGCGTACCAACGGATGTACTCCTCGACATGGGCGCGCCAGTAATCCTCATCGTGGCGTCCGACGTTGAAATGCCATTCATGCGGATACGCTCCCGCGGTGAGCACCCCCTCGAACCAGCGCGCCGACGCCAAAATCTGCTGCTGATCGGCATCGCCGATATCCAAATAAATACGCGGCCACTGCCCCGCGGGAATCGCCGCCAACCAGCGGCGAATGTGGGGAACGTCCTCCCAAAACACCGGCGGGCTGTGCCCTCCCACGCTGCCGAACAACTGCCAGTGCGAAAGCCCTAAATGAATTGCCCAGGACGCCCCGCGCGAGAGCCCACCGATCGCTCGGTAACGACGCTCGTTGCGCACCCGAAACGTCGCTTCTACCCACGGCATCAGCACTTGCAGAAACGCCTCATCCCATCCCGTCTCGGCGGGTTGCTCCCACGTGCGCTCGCCGGGCATCACGATCACGAACGGCGGTGCCGCCCCCGAAGCAGCCAGGCGATCGGCGACCGCCGTAGCCCCCAACCGCACCCACTGGCGCTCGTCGAAGTTCTGCCCGTGAATCAGGTACAACACCGGGTAACGGCGCTCAGGTTGCTGGTCGTAACACGGCGGCAGGTACACCACCACCGGCATAGCGTAAGCAAGGTAGCGAGAGGTTAACCGATGGAAGACCAGCCGCCCCCCCCGCTGCCAGCAGGCCAAAGGGGTGGGCGTGGCCGTGGGCGAGGGCGTCGCCGTAGGGGAGGGAAGCGCGGTGGGAGCAGGTGTAGGCGTCCACGCCACTGTCGGCGGTACCCACGGCGTGGGCGTGGGCGGCAACGCCGGTGCAAGCGGGGAAGCACAACCCCCGAAAAGCAACATCCCCACCAACGGCAGGAACCCCCAAAGGAAAATGCGCCTCCGCCGTAGGGGGGATCGGTTTCGCTTCAGCGCACGCGCCGTTTCCATTCTTCCTTCAACTGGAGCACTTTGGGGCTCTCCCCCGAATCGAGTAACAGGAAATCGTAGATCAAGCGATTGAACTTGCTGGGCTCATCCAGCATGGGAAAATGGCCGGAGCCTTCGAAAATGATTTGGTGCATGTTGTCGGGCAAGCGCGCCAGGGTGGCTTCAGTGGGTAAGTGGATCAAGGGGTCGTTCTGTCCGTGGATGAGCAAACAGGGGGCTTCCATCTTGACCACCTCAGCGAGCAAATTCATCCCCCGCAACTCGCGCAGAGAGATGGTAATCGCCTGCGGATCGGTCTTGGGGGCTTCCTTACGGGCTGTTTCGGTCGAAAGGGTCGGCGTCAACAGCCAGGCAGCCAGTTTCTCCGGCGAGTCGGTACTCAAGCGAGGGTGAATGGCGTCCACCGTGCTGGGCATCGCCACCGCCGCCAGCCGGTCGACCACCAGTGGGTATTGCAGGCTGAACAAGAGCGCCACCACCGCCCCCAAGCCATGCCCCACAATGGCGACCTTGCCGATCCCCATTTCTTCCAAAAACGCCGCCAAAAGGTGAACCTGGGCCTCCAACGAGTAGTTGTCAGGGTGCTTATCGCTATCACCAAACCCCCACAAATCCAAAGCATAGGCGCGATAACGCTGCGAAGCGCTTTGCATGGCGGGCACCCAATAGCGCCACGACCCCACCCAACCGTGCAGGAAAAGCACCGGGCGACCACGCCCCAGCACTTCATAATGCACAATATGGTCACGAATAATAATGGCACTCATCGGGTTGTCCTCGCCCGCGCCGCGGTGAGCAGCGCCGCTTTTTTCATGCTACCGTCTGGTCTGCGCCAAGATCTCGGCCACCCGGGCCGTCAACTGGTCGGGGGCAAAAGGCTTGAGGATGTAATCGATAGCTCCGGCCTCCAAGCCCTCTTTCACTTCCGTTTCCTGTCCTTTGGCCGAGAGGAAAACGACCGGGATGTTTTTGGTTGCCTCATCGGCCTTGATCTGACGGCAGGCCTCGTAACCGGTCAAACGAGGCATCCGCACATCCATCAACACGATATCCGGCATCTCGCGACGCACGGCCTCCACCGCTTCGGCACCGTTGGCCGTGGGGATGACCTCGTGGCCTGCAAACTGAAGGGTAAAAGTGATCAAATCACGAATATCGGGTTCATCTTCCGCAATCACAATCTTCGCCATCTCAAGCCTCTCCTGCTGCTGAATGTTGCTCGTCTTCCTCGGTATAGACCGGCAGCGTGAAGGAGAACGTGCTCCCTTCGCCCGGCACGCCGCTGCTTTCGACCCAGATGCGCCCACCGTGCATCTCGACCAGCGTTTTGACAATCGCCAACCCCAAACCGGTGCCTGCCGAAGCCATCACGAGGGGATTTTCACCCCGATAAAACCGCTCGAACACCCGTTGCTGCTCCTCGGGGGAAATGCCGATCCCGGTATCGGACACATCAACCTGCACTTCACCATCCTTTGTCATCGCTGTCACACGCACCCGCCCCCCGTCGGGCGTGTAACGATAGGCGTTCTCGATCAGATTCTCCACAATTTGGCGTACCCGCTCATGGTCGCCGCGCACCAACGGCAGATCCTCAGGCACGGCCACCTCCACCACGATCTCCCGCCCGGCTTCCTCGGCCAAACGGCGTTGCTCGTTCACCACGTCCTCGAGCAATTCTTTCAGGTTCAGCGCCTCCATCACAAGCGCGATACGCCCGGCCTCGATGCGGGAGATATCCAACAAGTCACCCACCAGCAAATTGAGGCGCTCGGTGTTGCTCTGCACGGTCTTCAAAAACCGGCGCTGTTGGTCGGTGAGAGGCCCAGCCGCGCCCATCAAGAGGATATCCACATAGCCTTTGATGGCCGTCATCGGCGTCCGCAACTCATGGGATACGGTGGCCACGAATTCGGATTTCAACCGGTCAACCTCAATCTGGTGCGTAATATCCCGAAAAACTGAAACCGTCCCCAGAAACTCGCGGCGGAAGAACACCGGCGCCAGGTGTACCGACACGACCCGCCCATCATCCAATTCCAGTTGTTCGGCATACGTCGTCGGCTCGTTCCCTTCGGCCTCCACCTCCTCCGACCAGGTGTGGATGGTTTCCATCCATTGCCGACCCGCCGAGCCGAAAAAGCCCACAAAGTGCTCCAAAGGCTGGCCGACCACCTGATCGGCAGACAAGCCCAGCAAACGCTCTGCCGAAGGGTTGAACAGCGTGATCTTGCCCTTGGCGTCGGTCACCAACACGCCGTCGGCAATAGCATCGAGGATCGCTCGTGCCCGGCTGGCCTCGACTTCCTGCTGGCGGAGCAATTTACCCAACCGCTCCGCCTGCTCCCGAATCAGGCGGAAGAGTTCGGCGTTGTTGATGGCGACCGCCACCTGCTTGGCCGTCGCCTCGGCGAGGTCAAGGTGATAGTCCGTAAAATGATGAGGCTCCGGGTGAAAGAGCAACAAAGCGCCTAACGTTTCCTGCGCCACCACCAACGGCACGCCGAGCACGCTACGGTGCGCCGTGGGTAAACCGTGCGGCTTTTCGCTCCAGCGGGGATCCTGCCTCAGATCGGCGATCAAAACCGGCTGATTGTTCTGGATGACCCAGCCTGCCAGCGAATCTTTGGCCGAAATATCGGTGGGGCGTCCTCCCACCGGCGGCTGCTCGGTATAGCCCCGGCCTGCCCGGAAAAACAGCGTGCTTTCACCGGAGCGCGCCAGCAAGATACTGCTCTGCTCGGCGCTGAGAGCCTCGTTGAGCAGGTCAAGCGTGCGGTTGAGCACCTGGTCGAGATCCAGGCTGGCAGAAAGTTCGCCCATAATGCGCAACAGCGTTTGAGCACGATGATGCTCCCGCTGCAATTCCCGGGTTCGAGCATTGACCCGCGCTTCCAGTTCTTCGCTGAAACGGCGCGTGGTTTCATACAAATGGGCATTTTGTAACGCTACCGCCGCCTGCTTTGCTACCGTTTGAGCCAGGTCGATCTCCTCACTACCCACATCGCGCCCTGCAGGCACATGGAGAAACACCACGCCAAAGAAAGTTTCGCCCGCCGTCAAGGGCACGGCCACCACCTCATGCCCCTCCCGCGCGGCCAGGAAATCGAGCAAAGGCGCCATCAACGGCTCTTCGGCATAGTCCTCCGTGCGAAAGATGCCCAGCGTTTCCTTCAAATGGGCAAACAAGGGCGCTGCAGGCAGAACACGCGGCAGTCCCCCCGTCTCCGATACAGACGGCGCTTCTGCCACCAGGATGGGCTGCTCTTCTTGCCACAAAACCAGCGAGACCGGCACGGCTCCCAACGCCTCGTGCAGCCGCCGGGCAGTATAAGTAGCGATGTAGTGAGGGTCAAGCGAGGACGAAAGTTCGGCTGTCACCTCGTAAACCAAAGCCAACCGCCGACTGCGCCGGTCGAGTTCTTCCGAACGATGCAGGCTTTCTTCGTACAGACGGGCATTGGCCAAGGCCGCCGCTGCCTGGCTGGCAAACGTTTCTGCCGTTTCCACCCAATCGCGCGTGAAGAAGTGCGGCTCTTTCTTTTCCAGCGCAATCACGCCCAACACTTCGTCCTTGAAACGCAGCGGTACCCCAAGCCAGGAGCGATTGGGCACCACCTCCGGCGAAGGGAACCGGTTATCGGCATGGGTATCGTGAACGACCAAAGCCCGGCGGGCAGCCAACATATCCTGGAACAAACGGCTATCCTCGATCGCGATGGTAATGCCTACCAGTTCATCGGCATTGGGAAATCCGCGAGCGTCGCGCACTCGCAAGTTTTTACCTTCGCGCAGCCACAACGTGCCCCCATCGTAAGGCAACACCTGCGCCAGTTGCTCCAGCAGAGACGACTCGATTTCTTCCAGGGAAAGGCTACGCGCAACGATATCCGCCGATGCAGCCGCCAGGGCATGGAGTTGCGCGGCTCGGCGCTCAGCCGTCTGCAAAAGGCGGGCGTTTTCCAGGCTCAGGGCTGTTTGTCGAGCCAGCGAAACGATCAAATCCTGGTCTTCGCGCGTAAAAGCAGCCGTGGTGTTGAAATTGTCCAACACCACCACTCCCAACGCTTGTTTGCCACTGCCCAAGGGCACGATCATGGTGGAAACAGGAATGCGCTCTGCCGTAGCCTTCTGATAAGCAAGCAGACCTTCGGCATCCAGGGGATAAGCCGCGGCAAAGTCCAGTTCGCCAATGCGGCGCGGTTGCCCTTCGAACATCACCCGGGCGGGCAAACTATCGGCAGAGAGCGCCACTTTCAACATTTCATCCGGCGCAGCATAGCCCCCCGCGGCCTGCAAACGGAGCATCTCCTGCTCAGGGTCCCACAAAGCCACAAAGCCGGCATGGGCGTGTTGCTGCAGCACGCCCAAGGCGCTCTCCAGCAGAGTATTGAGAATTCTTCCGGGATCCAACACGCCCAACTGGCTGCTGAACGAAAGCAATAAATCGGCTACCCGTAGGCGGCGAGAGGTATTCGCCAGCAATTCCAGGTTTTGCAAAACAATGCCCACCTGCCGCCCAAGCAGTTCGAAGACCAGGGCATCTGCATGGGAGGAGGAAGCCATTGGGGCGCTGGAAGTGGCCAACACCAGATGGTGCACCGCGCCTCGCGGGCGCCCCCCTTCACCCTGTTGCTCAACGACGATGGGGAACGCCACAAAACTTTGGGCTTGCAGCCGTTGGAGGAGGGGAGAGCGTTCCCATGAGCGGTCGCGACCGATATCAGGCACAATGAGCACTTTCCCCTCTCGCAACACCTCGGTCAAAGGATTACGTTGCCCCAGCAACATATCCAAGCGGGAACCGGGTGGCAATTCCCCAAACACACGAAACAGCCGCACACCACCCTCTTCACCATCGCCCCGGAAAGGCGTTGGTTCAGCGATGAGCACGTAATTGAAGCCCAACCGCTCTACAAGTTGCCTACCCAACGCATTGAGCACTCCGCTACGGCTGGGCTGGCGATTGAGCACCGTGGTCACCTCCAGGCTCACCCGCAAACGCTCCGCCCGCTGCGCCAACGTGTAGCGGTCAATGGCCTGTTGCAGGTCCTTGCGCAGCCAGCGCGGCAAGTCACGCTGAACCTGACGGGTGACCTCTTCAGCCTCGCGGACACGATCTTCCAAGTAGCGCCGTTCTGCCCCCCATCCTTCCAACAAATGGCGCACTTCCAACAGCCAGGCGCCTTCTGCGCCCAGCAAACGCAACACCTCCAACGTCGCCTCGTCGGGGCGGCGTCCCTCCCGCGGCGCATCCAGATACACTACACCCAGCAACTCCCCCTCAGGCATGCGCAATGCCACCAGCAAAAGGTCTTCGGGGCGCCAGGTCGTTTCGTCAACATCCGCAGGCAAACTGGTGTTCGCCGCAGGTAAATGCAAGTTCGCCGGTAGCGGTGGCCGTTCTTCTGCCGGGATGAAATACACCTCTCCCTGCCCAAAGCGGTCTTCCAGCAAAAGGTTCAATGCATCCCATGGCAGCGGAGCGACTTCGGTGAACCCCCTCACAGCGACAGGGTTCAACCTGCCGCTGGCCACATCGTAGCGCGCCAAAAGCACCGCATCAAAACCCGCCGTATCGCTTATCAGGGCCACAAAGCGTTCAAAAATCTCATCTTCTTCGGCCAGGGGGTGTAGGGTTTGCAAAAAATCCTGTAAGCGCTGCAGGCCTCGCGCTTTGTGCTGCAACGCCCTATTGTGGTCAAAAAGGCGTCGCATTTCGCGGGCGTGGCCAATGGCTACCGCGATGTGTTGCGCCAACATGTGCGCAAAGCGGCGGCGGGTGTAATCGAAATGATTGGGCTGGTGGGCATGCAAGTGCAACACGCCCACTATTTCGTTTTGGTACAACAAGGGCAACACCAATGACGAACGCACACCTTCGTGGGGCGCCGTGTACGAAGAGGTACGGTAATCGCTCACGTCCACAGGCACACCCTGCGCAAGGGCGTGCTCATCCAACGGATGCAAGCGTGCTCTGCAGGGGCCACCCGCCTGGTGCAACACGTGCCATTTTCCCTCCTCGCTTGCCTCCAGCACCAGCGTATGCCCACAGTCAGCAGCGGTGAGCTCGACAACCTGGCGATGAGCGTAGCGCAGCAGTTCTTCAAGGGAAGACACAGCGGCCAGTTCGCGACTGAGGCGGGTCAGGGTGCTCAACTCCCGCACTTGCGAGCGCAACGTTTCGTCGCTCTGCGCCAACAACCGCTGCCGCTCGACCCCTACTGCCAGCTGCGCCGCGGCTGCCGCTATCAATTGCAAGTCGCTCCGGTCAAACTGTCCCGGGCGGTCGCTCCCCAACAAAATTTCCCCCACCTTTTCACCATGCGCCTGCATGGGCACAACCAGCGCCGCCCGCACATCAGGTAAAGTCTTCAAAATCGGACGGTAGGCTCGTGCCACACGGCGGTCATTCTGCACATCTCGGCTTAAGAAAGGCCGCCCTGTGCGGCTGACGGTAAGGAGGAAATCGGGAGCGTCGGCACGGATGACACCAACGGCGCGCGCCTGCTCCGGTGAAAGACCATACACCGAAGTCTCATGAGGCACAAGACCTTCTTCTTCCCACAGCAGTACCGCCCCATAGCGGGCGCCCACCAAACGCGCCATCTCCACCAGCGAGAACTTGAACAGTTCCTCCAAGGTAGCCTCAGAGGCCGCCAGGCTGGCAATGCGCCGCAGCGCCTCAGCGCGCTGGGCGCGCTGCCGGGCCTCTTCGAACAAAACCGCGTTTTCCAACAAGGGCACCACCTGCCCCACAATCAAACGCAACACTTCCAGGTCATCCGTATCGAAAGGTGCATCTTCCGGTTTGTTGGCGACCTGCAGAAAACCCAACGAACGCTGACCCGTGTTGAGAGGGTACAACACACTGTGGTGAATACCCGCTACTTTGCTCAGTTCGGCCAGCCCCAAAACCTGCCACCGCTCATCGGTGACCGCATCATCCGTTACCAACGGCTCACCCTGCAACAACAAAGCCTCCGCGCGCCCTCCCGACGGTATGCGGGTTCGATAAGCCTCTACAAAGCCCTCAGGCAGCCCCTTGAAAGGCCACTGCGCCTGCAACACATGGTGTACTTCGTCGTAGAAAAGAAATCCCATAACCTGGGCCGAGAGCAAAGCGCTGATATTGCGCATAATATGCGCCACAAGTTGACGCGCCTCTTTGACGCCTCCCACTGCCCGCGCCATCTCTGCCAGGTTGCGCAGTTCCTGCAATTGCCGAGAGGTCTCGCTGAAACGGCGAGCGTTATATACCGCCACGGCGATATCGACTGCCGCCAAAGCAAAGAAGTTCTGGTCCGCAACGGTATAAGCCCCCGGGGTAAAAGAAGCGATTTCCAATGTGCCAATGGGCTTTTCGTTTACCACCAACGGGACGCCCAGGTAAGCGCGAATGGGGTAGCGGCGGCGATTGATAGCAGCGGTCACCGGCGCTTCATGATCCAAATCCGCAACCAAAACTGGTTGCCGTTGCCGCAATACATAACCACTCAGACTCTCTTCGGGAGCATAGCGTTCTGTCGCCGGATGACGCAGCACTTTTCCCTCTTCTATCGCGTAGCGATACGGCACCAGACGCTCGTGGCGCTTGTCCCAGAGGGTGATTTCCATGACATCAAAAGGCAAAATCTCCGCCAGCATCTCTGCCACGGCCAACAGGGCTTCTTCGAAATCCAAATGGGTGGCAATTTTCTGCCCCAACACCACGAAACGGCGCACCATCTCGGCGACGGGGGAATTGCCCCCCCCTTCCTCCCCTGTGGCGCTCACAGACAACGGGCGCAATACAATCGCCATTGCCAATTCCCCCTTGTAAGGCACAGCATACGAGAGGGCTTCCAGCGCCCGGGCGGCCAAATTGAGACGCGCTTCCCCCGGCTGGCTGCACAATCGCATGAACTCGTCGTCGGGGCGTACACGGTGTAGCAGGAACTCCAAAGAAGGCCGATCCTCCGGGAGCAAATCGAGCCACTCCCGTACCACACGGTTGAGGTACACTACCCTGCCGCCCGAAGCCACAACGATGACCCCCGCGCTTTCCTCTTCCGGCGCCTGCAGCGGCTGGGCTGGCAAGGCAAGGGCGGCTTCTTTTCCACCTCCCATGCTGGCAAGCGCGGCCAGCGTTCGGGCCATCAACAGAAAACCGGCCCCAACGACCGCCAACACAATCCCTACTGCAACGACTTCGGTTCCCAGCATGGGCTCTCGTGACCTCGCGAGGGTGCTCAAGCAGCCGGCAGATCTTTACGCCGCGCTTCCGCTGCCAGTTCGGTGATCTCGCGAATATCCGCGAACTGATATTGCGAAGGCGATACAATGCCGATGGAAAGCGTCATCAAAGGCACCCGCCGTTGTTTGCCTTGTTCCTCTACTGTAATGTAACCTTGCTCGCGGTCGATGAAGTTGTAGTGGCTCTTGACCTCTTCGGCAAACCGCTCTTTGAGGCGGGCGCGAATAGGCGCTGCAGCCTCCTCGGTGGTAATGACGACAAAGTTCTCGTCTCCCGGATGGCCGATGAAATCCTCGGCCCCGCCCAATTCGTCCACCACTTCATTGAGCAACATGGCGGTAAAACGCAATACATCGTTGGCGGCCACAAAGCCATACACTTCCCGAAAGGCATCGTAATGGTTGATGCGAATATCCATCAACGCCCAGCCGTCGGTGCGTATGATGCGCCGCAGTTGCTCCTCGATCAGCCGCCCCGCCGGCAGGCCGGAGCGGGGGTCGGTCAGGCTCTCACGCTCCGCCCGCCGAATGGCATTTTGCACCCGCAACCGCAATTCTTCGATATCGAACGGCTTGGTGATGTAATCATCCGCGCCTAATTCCAACCCCTGCAGGCGGTCACTGCGCTCGTCTTTCTGCGTCAGGAAGATCACAGGGATGTGGCTGGTGCGGGTGCTGGTGCGCAAACGGCGGCAGACTTCATACCCATCGATGTCAGGGAGCATGATGTCCAGCACAATGAGGTGGGGCATACTGTGACGGGTTTTTTCCAACGCGTCGTAACCGCGAGGGGCAATTTCCACATCGTACCCCTGACTGGAAAAATAGATCTGTAACATATTGGCGATGTCCAGATCGTCTTCCACGACCAAGATGCGAGCCTTGCCCATAATCTACCTCCCTGCCCGCTGCGCCCGCCGCTTCCTGGCCAGGGCACGTACACGAGCAATGTGTTCGGGGGTTACCGCTTTTTCAAACGAGCGGAAACCACTCAAGCGAAAGCCATGCTTACCGGCAATGCGGGCGATCTCCTCTACCCGCGCGAGGGAAATTTCTTTGCCAACCGTGTAATCTTCAAAGCGTCCCTCCAAAGCCAGCGCCATCGTTTCGGCCATGCAGGCATAGGCCTTTCCTGGAGGGAAACCAAAGTCGAAATGGAAATTCACCGGCCCCGGCACCTGCACCATACCGCCATCGATGACGAGCACGTCCTGCCGCGCCGCTGCCACCTGCGCCGACACATCTCGCGGGCGAGCCACATCACAGACCACACTACCGGGCTGGAGATGCTCAGGCTCTACGACGGCATCCAGCGCGCTGGTTACCGTCAAGATCAACTGTGCCTTGCGTAGGTCACTCATCTCGGTACTGATTTTAAGGTCAGCCCGTCCACCGTCGGCAGCAATACGCTCCCGCACGGCCTCCAGCGCCTCGCTGCGGCGCCCAATTAAGTATACCTCACCTGCGCGCCGTGCAAGGAGCGTTGCAGCCACTCGCCCGATCGCACCTGTGGCCCCAACCACGGCAGCCACGGCATTGGACGGGTCGATCTCCATCAGGCGAGCGGCCTCCCAAACGGCTTCCACTGCGATGGCAACGGTGTAAGCGTCGCCCGTGGTGACCGGCACATCCAACGCCCGAGCGATGGTCAGGCCGCCATCACCAATTACCGAAGTAAACGCGCCCAATCCTAAAATTTTAGCGCCCAGCCGCTCGGCCAGCCGACCGGTCTGGATGATCTTGCGATACACCACCCTTTCGGGCAGTTCCAACATCCGGCGGGGCGTGTAAGGGCAGGCAACGAACCATCCCTTGATCTCTTTGCCCGTGGCCTCCGAAGTGATGCCGGTAATCTCCGAGATATACACGGGAGGGAAAAAGGTGGAAAAGAAGTCAATCTGCCGCTCGGTCAAAATGCGCCCCAAAAGAGGGAACTTGCGGCTCACGTCTCGCTTGGGGTCGATGGGGTGAATGATGAAAGCGAAAGTATCCACGGCACTACCAACTTTGAGAGGATGTTTCACCCGGGCGGGGATAGAGGCGCGGGTGACGATGGCCTCCTCGCAGATGGTGGTGGTCGCTTTCTTCGTACGAGACGTCTTTCATAATCACACGGCGCTCCGGCGTTGCCGCCAAAACCACGTCGGACTCAATCATCCGGGCAGGATAGATCACCAATCCAGAGCCTAAACGGCAATTGTGCCCCACACAGCCGCCCAGCACCGGGCGATTGGAATCCCGCAACACGCCATGCCCATCGCGCGCTTTGATAGGCGCCGAAATCAAGTTGAAATCGGTAAACGTGGTGCCCGCGCCAATGAACGTATTGCGCCCCACCACACACATCTGCAAGCAAGCGTTTTGGGCTACCATGCTGTTGTCCATGAAAGTGGTCATAAAGAGCGCCGCCCGGAAAGGCAAGAAAGCGCCATCCCCCACCACCGAAAGCAGCAACTGGCAGCCTTGAGAGACATTCACGTTATCACCAATGACGCAATTGTCGATCACCGCCCCGGCGCCGATGGTGACGTTGTCGCCGATGATGGTCGGGCCGTGAATGACCGCCGTGGGGTCGATCACCACATTGCGCCCTACTTGCACCAGCGGGGAAGAAGAAAGCACCTGTTTGCCTTCGTACATGGCCGTGGCCAGGATTTTGAGTTTGAAAAGGGGGTCGCGGTTGAGGCGCTCTTCGAAGCGCGCCCCGCGGGCAAACACGCCAAACACCACATCGGCGATGAAAATGTGTACCCAACTATCGATGGCAATCAAGGCCCGCAAAGGCACCTGAAAGACCAGATCGCCCTGTTCGGTGGCCATATAAGTGGGCACGTGATAGTAGCCAATCTCACGCGCCAGCAAATCGATCACCAGAGGTTCCGGCTCCTCATCCGTCACCGTGCCGTGGGGGTAATACCAGAGGTCGGCAAGGTAAATATCGCCCTGCGGCGTATAGGAGATGGAAAGCGGGAGAGCGTGCTCCCGAAAGGCCGGGTCGTTGGCAGAAAAAGCCGCGCGCACCGGTTTATTGCGGCGGCGGGCTTCCTCCAGAAAAGCGCGCAAATAGAATTCGTCGAAGAAGAGGTTGTCCCGATAAGCAATGACCTCTTCCCGAATAGGTGGCAGTTGCTGACCAGCGCGGATTTCGATTTCCCGGTCGACGTACGGCGTCAGCACGTCACGCTGCGCCAGCCAGAGCGGCTTGTTCTGGATCCGCAAGTCACGCGCAGGCTCGTTGAAGGGGGCAATATGCCGGTCGTCGTGGAGAATGATTTTAAGCATCGCGAGCACTCAATGCAACGGACGCCGGGGCACCCGTAAAAGAGGCTTCTTACCATCCAGGTGCACGGCAAACCAACGACCGCCGCTAAGCCAGTAGAGTATTTCCTGCAAGAAACCCTGCCAAAGCGCGCAACTGCCCGCCCACGTCGCCCCAAAGGGGCATGCGGCGAAACGCCACACGATTTCTGTTTCCTGCACATCCACCGTAACGGGTACAACAAACCACTGGCGGGCGAACGCTCCCAACCGTTCCAGGCCGCGCACCACCTTCCGCGGCCAGGGCAAAAAACGGAATGCCGCGCTTTGAAAGCCCGCCTGTTCCGCGAACAGGGGAACCAGGCGCCGCGCAAAAGCACGCCCTATCCGCACGCTTAGCCCTTTTCCCGCACGCTCGCCATAGTAACCGCACAGCGCCGCGACAGCCCCTTGCCAGGAAGGCAAACGCTCACCCAAAACGTCTTGCTCCGGCCCCAGAATCTCCTCTATTGCGGCCTGCCAGGCTGTTTGCACGGCCTCTGTGCCTACCATCTTGGGCGCCACCGCCATTATACTCGCCTTGTGCCCTCAGCACCGTGATCTTTCACTACAGGACGGCCATCCAGGAAAGCGTGCAGGGTATGCATAAAGGCCTGAGGCTGATCGAGCATGATAAAATGCCCAGCCTCACGAAAGCGCACGATCTGAGCATGGGGCACGCCCTGCTTAAGCGGTATCCACTGGCGTGGGCTAACGATCACGTCTTTATCGCCATACATTCCGAGGACGGGCTGGCGGATTTGGCGCAAAGAGGGGCGTAAATTCGTGCGGCGCAAAGAGGCAATGCTATGAAGGAAGGATTCCAGCGTGGTCTGAGAAAGGTCGCGATCCATCATTTCCGGCCAGCGGGGGTCCTTGGTCACAAACGGTGAGCTCAACCGAATACCCAGTTGAAGCAAAGGCATGAAACGGTACACCAGGAAAGCAATCGGGCGATAACCGGCCAACTTGAGTGCCAAAGCCAGGGAATTGCCGTCAATTGGCGACCCAATCACCGTGACACGGGTCACCCGATGGGGATATTGAATGGCCACGCTCAACGCCACCGTTCCGCCCATACTATGGCCGACCAAAGGCGCTTGAGCAATACCCAATTGTTCCATGAACTGGTCAACCAGGCTGACAAAATCGGCAACATCGTAGGACTCGCGCTTCTTACCCGACTCTCCAAACCCCCAAAAATCCAGGGCATAGGCGCGATAATATTGCCCCAGGTAGGCCATCGTCTCCTGCCACACCCCCCACGAGCCCAACCAACCGTGCAGCAAAATCACCGGTTGGCCGCGGCCAAACACTTCGTAATGAACAACGCCTTGATCCGTAGTAATTGATGACACAAACGCCTCACACAGTTTTCACAATCTTCCTCTCGGCCAGCGCCCCCACCCGCAGGTCAACCCTCGGGAGCACCGCCTGCCAGCCGATGAAAACAGGGCGAGGCTTTTCCACCTCGCCCCCTCTTGCCCCACGTATCTGGTTCCTTATGAAGGCGTGCTTGCGTTTGTCAACGTTACGAAGCGCCACCTTCGATCTCTTCCATAATACTCAACAACAACTCCAACAAAACCTTCTTCACCGACTCTTTGTCCGTTGCCACGCACGGCACCAGTTTTACTTGCGGATCGAGCCGCAAAGCAATCCGCATGTCTTCCAACTCCCAGGCATCTTCCAGATCTTGCTTGTTAGCAGCCACAACGTAGGGCGTTGGGGCATAAGCGCGGAAGGTTTCCAAAATACTGCGTGCTTCACGGAAGGTTTCGGGGCGCGTGCTATCTACCAACACGATAAAGCCCAGCATACCCTCTGAAAGAATTTCCCACATAAAATCAAAGCGCCTCTGCCCCGGCGTGCCGAAGAGGTAAAGCACAAGATCATCATCTACCGTGATGCGGCCAAAGTCCATCGCTACAGTCGTGGTGTCTTTGATCTTTTCCGCCTCACTACTGATCTTGCGCTCCGTGGAGACGACGTCGATCTCGCTGACAGTCTGGATAAAAGCCGTTTTGCCAGCGCTAAAGGGGCCCGTGACCACAATTTTTACTGTCTGCATGGCATAATTCCTCGGTCAAGATATAAAACAGGGAGTTAGAGACCCCGAATGCGGGAAATCAAACGATTGACCAGCGAGCGTTGCTCGTCTTTAGACTTGCCTTCCAGTGCAGTACGGATGGGCTTGGGTGGTGCCATCTCTTTTTGCGCCGGCCTCACCAGTTCCACCAGGCCAGCCTGAAGCAACCCGTACACAATCCGCCGGATCTCCAAGTCATTCATCTTGGTCGCCCGGGCAATCTGCCGGATCGTATTCTTAGGATGGATGTAAGACACCACCCGCCATTCTTCCACGCTCAAATTGAGGCTACGCAGGTTTGCTCCGGGGCGGTCAGTGAATTTCAGCGCCATATCCAGATTGGGAATCTCCTTTTGGAGTTGTTCCCACTCTCGCAGCTGGCGCGCACCCTCAATAATGAGGTTCTCCAAATTCACACGTACGAGGATGCGATCCGCCGGCGGGGGTGCTTGCGCATCAAAACGAAAAAGGCCCTCCGCCCACGCGAACAAACGGCGCACCACCTCAACGTATGCCGCTTGCAAACTACGCAAAATATCCTCTTGCGAGAGATATCCCGCATTGACCAACAATAGCCCCAACGCTTTGTCAGAAATATGGCCGCTTTTTGCCTTAATCGCCTTGTATTGCCCTGCCGTTAGTTTCTTTTCCCGATACAACACCGAGGCCAAATCATTGGGCTGGTGGCTCAAGCCAGCATACGCCAGTTTGCCCTCTCTGAAGTAGATATTGGCCTCCGATTCGGGTCCCCGAATATGCAACACCCCCGTCTTTCGGGCCAAGTTGATGAGGTTAAGCAACTGCGTGATCGAGAAATCACGCAAATTCCCTTTGAGCGCCATGGCGGCTCCCTGTGGATAATGATGATGCTGAAACGTCGCGCCCTGTCAAAACGCAAAAGAATTATACTTGTACTCACCTATAGCGTCAAACGCGAGGGCAAACTGGGGTGCACTCAAATGTTGTAGATAAGGCTATCGTATGGCCAGATCTCTCCCCACCCCCTGGCGGAGGCTGTCCTTCGTGAGGACAGCCTCCGCCTTCCCCCCTCCCCTCCCTTGCTGAAGGGAGGGGAGGGGGAGGCCGCCGTAGGCGGCGGGGGAGGAGTGAGATCCTGAAAAGTGCTTCTACGACATTTGCTTGCACCCGGCAAACTGGGTCTGCAGCGCGTCTCTCTCAACACCGTGAAACGCCCCCGTGGCACCTTTCTGAGCGCCCACCACCATCTCTTGCCCTCTGGTACAATTCCTACGCACTTTGACTGTCCAGGTCACGCCATGACAACTCCTCATCTGCTGGCCAACCGCTACGAACTTCAACGCCTGCTGGGGCGCGGGGGGATGGCATACGTCTATTACGCCTACGACACCGCACTTCACCGCGCGGTGGCTCTCAAAATCCTCCGCCCAGAATACGCTCGCGACGCCCCTCTGCGCGAACGGTTCCAACACGAAGCCACCCTTGCTGCTCGTTTCAACCATCCAAACATCGTCACGGTTTACGATTTTGGGTACGACGAAGAACGTCTCTTCATCGTAATGGAGTATGTCCCTGGCCAAACCTTACGGCAGATCATCGACGCCCAGGCCCCCCTCCCCCCCGACGAAGCCATCCACCTGCTGATCCAGGCATGCGCAGGCATAGGCTATGTGCATCGCCTCGGCCTGGTACACTGCGACGTCAAGCCACAAAACATGCTGGTCACCGCCGATGGGCATCTCAAAGTAACCGATTTCGGCATCGCACGGGCAATTGCAGCGCCTACCGACGAAGACACCTCCTCACATCCCAGATGGGGCTCACCGCAATACTTCTCCCCCGAACAGGCCGCCGGACGCCCTCCCATACCTGCCTCGGACGTCTACTCGCTGGGCGTCATACTCTACGAACTTCTGACCCGCCATCTGCCCTTCCTCTCCGACGACCCGGAAGAACTCGCCCGCATGCATCGGGAAGCACCACCTATTCCACCCAGCACCTACGCGCCCGACCTACCGGAGCCGCTGGAAAAGGTCATTCTGAAAACCCTCGCCAAAGAACCGGCAGCCCGCTACCGCACTGCCGACCAGTTGGGACGTGTGTTGCTCCATCTCACGGCACCTTCCCATACCTCACAACCTCGCCCAGCGAAACCACCAGAGCGCTCCCAACCCATCCCCACCATCTCCCCCCCACCATCTTCCCCAACAGACGAGGAAGGCCTCGACTGGCTGACCGTGGCGCTTGCTTTCCTCGCGCTGATAGCCGTAGGCGGCCTGGTGCCTTTATGGGCATGGGTGTACCTCCTGTACCATTGACCCGCCCGTGGGCGTTTTTTTTTGCCTTTCTCCGTGCTATAATTCCCGCCATGCCTGCTCTAATTGCACCCTCGATTCTCTCTGCCGACCTCACTCGCCTGGGCCAACAAATCCAAGCCGCCGTGGACGCGGGCGGAGATTGGGTTCACATTGACGTGATGGACGGTCACTTCGTGCCCAATCTCACCTTAGGCACCGCCATTGTAGCCGCCGCCCGTGCCGCGACCGACCATTTCCTGGACGTCCACTTGATGGTAAACCATCCAGAGCCCCTGTTGAAGGCGTTTGCCCGCGCCGGTGCCAACCTGATCAGCGTACATGTCGAGGCCACACCCCACATCCATCGCGCCCTGCAACAGATTCACGCGTTGGGCTGCCAGGCCGGGGTAGCGCTCAACCCCGGCACGCCTGCAGAGGCCGTCTTCCCGGTGCTCCACCTGGCCGACGTCGTGCTGGTGATGTCGGTCAACCCGGGCTTTGCCGGGCAAGCCTTTCTGCCGGAAGTGCTCCCCAAAGTCAAACGCCTGCGCGAACGGCTGAACACCGTCAACCCTCAGGCGCGCCTGGAGATCGACGGCGGCATCAACGCCCAAACCCTACCCGCCGCGCAGGAAGCGGGAGCCGATGTGTTCGTCGCTGCCAGCGCGATCTTCCGTCACCCCCAAGGCATCGCCTACGGCATCCGCGCCTTGCGCCAAGCATCTCATGGCGGTTAAAAGCGAAAAAACACGGCCATGCCGTGTTTTCGCCGACAGTCTTCTGTCGAAACGGGTTACTTCGTCTTGACCATGGTGCGCAGGCAGCGTGTGCACACGGTCTTGCGCACCTTGCGCCCGTTTTCCCACACAGTAACCTTGTGGAGATTGGGGCGAAAAGCACGCGGCGTGGACTTCTTCGACCAAGGGCGATTGCGCCCAAAGGTTGTCGTTTTGCCACAAATTTCACACTTCGCCATGATACCCATCCTTTTCGCCAGGATAACGCGCCAACACACCGTGTCCCTCGCACGGCGCGGGCAATCTTACCACAAACCGCGTCCACGAGCAACATTTTGGGTTAAACTGGGTGCAAGCAAATGTCGTAGAAGCACTTTTCAGGATCTCACCCCTCCCCCGCCGCCTACGGCGGCCTCCCCCTCCCCTCCCTTACTGAAGGGAGGGGAGGGGGAAGGCGGAGGCTGTCCTCACGAAGGACAGCCTCCGCCAGGGGGTGGGGAGAGATCTAGCCATACGATAGCCTTATCTACAACATTTGAGTGCACCCGGTTAAACTGATGTGCGCCCTTACGGCGAAAATCTCCTCTAACGCACTACATCGTTGTAGCCAGCGCGCTTGCTTTTCCCCTTCCTGAGAAATCATCCCAGCGAGGTTCCCCATGAGCAACGACAAAACGCCCTTAGGTACCATCCATATTTCCCCCCGAGTGATTGCTGCCATCGCTCACCAGGCCGTCCTCAAATCCTACGGCGTGGTGGGGCTGGCCCCCAAGAACATGGTTAGCGGCATTGCCCACGCCCTGGCCAAAGACCCTACCGAGGGCATCGCCGTGCGCTACGATGACGAAGGCATCGAAATCGACCTCTACATCATCGTGGAATACGGCACACGCATCACGGCGGTAGCCAACAGCGCTGCCAACTTGGTGCGCTATCACGTCGAAAAAACCGTCGGCCTGCCGGTCAAAGCCGTGAACGTCCACGTGCGCGGGTTGCGGGTGAGCAATGGCGAAAAAGAAGACAAGCAGAAAAAAGCCAAAAGCAGCAAGAAAGAAACCTCGAAAAAGTAGGAGACCTTCATGGCCGTGACCATCACCCCCAACGAAACCCGACGCCGCGCCATCCGCCGCAAACCCATCGACGGCCAAGCGCTCAAACGCCTGGTCGAAGCCGCGCTAACCTGGCTGCGCACCAACCAGGAGGTCGTCAACGCCCTCAACGTCTTCCCCGTGCCCGATGGCGATACCGGCACCAACATGACCCTCACCATGCAGGCCGCCTGGGAGGAGATTGCCCATTCCCCAGAAGAGCACTTCGGCCAAATGAGCCAGGCCGTGGCGCACGGTGCGCTGATGGGGGCGCGGGGCAACTCCGGCGTGATCCTCTCCCAACTCTGGCGCGGCTTTGCCAAAGCGGTGAAACCCCACGCCGTCCTGACCGCGGACGTGCTGGTTGCCGGGCTTCGAGCAGCGCGCGACACGGCCTACAAAGGGGTGGTACGTCCGGTAGAAGGCACCATCCTCACCGTGGCCAAAGACATCGCCGCCGCAGCCGAAGAAGCCCTGAAAACAAGCGACGACCCGATCGCCTTGCTCGAGGCCGTGGTATTGGCCGCCGACGCCTCGGTGGAGCGCACGCCCGACCTGCTGCCCGTGCTCAAAGAGGCCGGCGTGGTCGATTCGGGAGGCAAGGGGCTCTTCTTCATCCTGGAAGGCATGTTGCGCCACGTCGACGGTCTGCCGCTGGACCAGGCACTCACCACCGTCAAACCGCTGGCCGCTTTGGATCTGGAACACGCCCACGAAGCCGTCGAGCCAGGGCAAGACTACGAAGTCGTATTGGATTTTCGCCCCCACCAACCCCTCGACCTGCCCAAGTTTTACAACACGCTGGAAGCGATGGGCACCTCCATCCAGGTAGGTGAAGGCGACGGCATGTACCGCCTGCACATTCACGTTCCCACCGAAAACCGCTACAAGCCGATCGACTACGCAATGTCCCTGGGCACGGTGACACGAGTGCAAATCGAAAACCTGATTGCCCAGATGGAAGCGCAGGAAGAAGGGCCAGAAGGCACCCGCTACGAACTGGCCAATGTCGAACCGGGGCAGATCGCCGCGGTGGTGGTAGCGCCGGGGCCGGGCATTGCCCGCGTGTTTGCCAGCCTGGGGGCGGCGGCCATCGTCGAAGGCGGACAGACGATGAACCCCAGCACCCAGGATATCCTGCGCGCCTTCGAAAACCTACCGACCGACAAAATCGTGATTTTGCCCAACAACAAGAACGTCATCCTGGCGGCTCAACAGGCCAAAGAGGTCACGGTCAAGCAAGTGGCGGTCATCCCCAGCCGCACCGTGCCCCAAGGCTTGGGCGCCATGTTGGCTTTCGACCCAGACGGCGAACTGGAAGCCGTGGCCGAGGCCATGCAAGAAAGTATGCGAGACGTCCTCAGCGGCGAGATCACCATCGCCACCCGCACGGTAGAACTCGACGGCGTGGCCGTCAACGAGGGGGAATACATCGCCCTGCTGGACGGCAAACTGGTGCTGGCCGCCAGCAGCCTCGACGAAGCCGTGCTCAGCCTACTCAAGCAAGCCGAGGCCGAAAACCGCGAACTGCTCACCATGTTCTACGGCGACGGCCTCTCCAAGAGCGAAGCCCATCGCCTGGCCGACGTCATCCGCGAAACCTACCCCGACCTGGAAATCGAGGTGTGGTTTGGTGGCCAGCCCCACTACCCCCTCATCCTCTCGCTGGAGTAAACCCATGCGCGGCGTGGGCATCATCACCGACGCATCGGCGCACTTCCTCACGCCCCGTTTTACCGGTAGCGAACGGGTACACATTCTGCCCCTTCCCATCCTGTGGGAGGGGCAGCACTACCTTCCCCCCAGCGCCCGTCTGACCGCCGCCCTACCTCCCAGCCTTCTCCATCAGCCCCCCCCTCGCCTGCAACTCCCCTCCCCCACCGAAATCGCCCGTCAGATCAAAGCCTTGTTGAACAAGTACGATAGCCTGCTCTTCCTTCCAATGGGCAGCAGCCTCACCGACCTCTTCCAACGCGCCGCCGAAGCCGTCAACACCCTCAGCAAGCATCGTCCCGTCTATCTCGTCGACACCCACACGTTGGACCTCGGTTTGGGGTGGCTCGTTCAGGAAGCCGCTGCCCTGGCTGCCCAAGACGCCGACATCTTCACCATCCTCAGCCACATCCGCGGGATGGTACAACGCCTGTACGCCGCCTTCTGCCTCCGCTCCCTCACCTACCTTCACCACAGTGGCTTCCTGGAACCCGCGCAGGCCATCATCGGCGAAATGCTGGAAATGTACCCCTTCTTCGTTCTGGAAACCGGTCGTCTGGTCCCTCTTCAAAAAGCCCGCTCCTCCCGCCACGTGCTGGACATCATGGAAGAATTCACTTTGGAATTCACCAATCTCCAACGCATCGGCATCACCCACCACACCACCCATTTCCACCGCGCCGCCTACAATCTACACACCCGTCTGACCGACAAAATAGCCGTCCCCGTTCACGTCAGCGAAATCAACACCGTCAGCGCCGTTCTCTTGGGCCCAAAAACGCTGGGCATCCATATTTTGACCGAGTGATCCATGGAAAACACCATGCAAAAAATGCTTCGCCTCTGGTCGCGCGCCGAGGCCCTCGTCTATGTTGGCATTGGGTTTACCCTTCTCCTGGCAGCCATGGGGGCTCTGGTGCAAATTTGGTGGCAATACTTCGCGCCCTGGCTGCTCCATCCAACCCACGCCGCTTTCGACCCTTTGAGCATTCTCGACCAGTTATTGGTCGTCTCCATGCTGGGTGAAATCCTGCAAATGGTCAAGATCTCCCTCACCCAGCGGCGCATGTTCAGCGAACCGTTCCTGGTGGTTGGATTGATCTCGGTAGTGCGGCGGATCATCATCATTACCGCCGAAAGCAACCGTTTCCTCGAGCAACACGAAACGCGTTTTACCCTTTTCATGGCCGAGTTGGTGGTGCTGGGCCTGCTACTGGTCGTGCTCGTTTTCGGCATCCACAAGTTGCGGCGCCAGCGCCTGGAAGAAGCGCGCCGCCTGCGCGCCGAGCGACGCGAGCACCCCGATACCCCCAACCTGCAAGACGTGCTCTCCGGCCAGGGATGAAGCCCGGCGATTTTCGCTATTGCCCTTTGTGTGGCGCACCGTTGCAGCCGTTCCACGACGGCGAGCGTCTGCGCAAGCGTTGCCCGCGCTGCGGGTGGATCCATTACCGCAACCCCACCGTCGGCGTCGCGGTGGCGCTGATTCAAAACGGCACCATTCTGTTAGGTCAACGGCGCGAGGGTGGATGGTGTATCCCCTGCGGCCACGTGGAATGGGACGAAACCGTCGAAGAAGCAGCCCGGCGAGAGTTTCTCGAAGAAACCGGCCTCCAGGTCACCCTCTCGGAGGTGCTGGCGGTGCAATCCAACTTTCACGACCCTGCTCATCACACGGTGGGCATCTGGTATCGTGGTAAAGCCACAGGGGGAGACTTGCGGCCCGGCGGCGACCTGGTAGAAGTGCGCTTTTTCCCTTTTCACGCCCCGCCGCCCCTCAAATTCTCTACCGACACCCACGTCATCCGACTTTTGCAAAGCCTGCTTCACGAGCAGCGGTGAGCCCCTCCATTGCCGCCCTATTCCATGTGCATCACAAAACTCAAGCCGACAATTACTACCATCAACACATCCACCACCAGCACCACCACACCCAACGTCCAGTTCATCCACAAAGCAACACCCAGTGTAAGCGGCACCATCACCGCAAAGAAATGTATGATGCGAGTGGCTACGATCCCGCTGCGGGCCGCGCCCTCACCACGCCGCCAAAGTGCCAGTCCCCCCACCAGCAACGCCAGCACCAGCACGATGGCAACCCACATCACCACCTCGCCCCGCATACCCTTCAGCGGCAGCACATATATCCCGCACATACTCTGCCGCTCCGGCATGGGATACCCACCAAAGACGTACACGCTCACAAAGACAAAATGGCGTAGTTCGCGATTTTCGGGGCCTACTTGCCGGACCCAAATCCAACGCTCCCCCGGCTGCAACTTGTGGTATGTCGTCTCCAATTCCCACGCCAGCGGCACGCTGACCCACGACTTGACGCCGACCGTTGCCGGGTGATCGGTGGTGTTTTTGATTTTGGCGCTGACCGTGGCAACCTCGTCCCAAACCATGAAATGGGGGCAATGCAAAGCCGTCAAATGGTTGTTGGTCATGTGGGGAAAACCATAATACACCGCCTCGGTATTGGCCCACACCATCATACCGGCCAACACCACGCTCAACACCACGCTGAGCACCAAAAGGGCCACACCGGCTTTGCGTTTCATGCGGGCAGTCATCTTTGTCGCCTCCAAAGTCACGTTCAAGGATTTCGGCCTCCGACGCACAGCAGCAACCGGCTGCTACCCATCCATAAGCATACCACCAGGGGCATTTTTACGCAATTCACGATTTTATCACCCAAAAGAGGACAAACACCAAGACCGCAGGGGAAAAGGCTGCAACCGGACACGTTGTGGTATACTCGCGACCGACCAGTCGGTCACAAAAAGCCCTTCGGCTGCCCTACCCCACCCCTTAAGGTAAAACCATGCCTGTTTCTCCCGCTACGACCCGCCAACGCATCCTTGACGCGGCCATCCGCGTTTTTGCCCGCAAAGGCTATCACGATGCCCGCATGGACGACATCGTCGCCGAGGCTCAGGTCTCCAAAGGCGGCGTGTACTTTCACTTCCCCGGCAAGGAGCGGCTTTTCCTGGCCATCATCGAGCATTTCGCCGGGCTGCTGGAGGAGCGGCTCACCCAGGCCATCGCGGCTGAGCAGGGCGGCGTGCAGCGCGTCACCGCGGCGTTGGAAGCCGGGCTGCATACCTTTGCCGAGTATCGCGCCCTGGCGAAGATTTTCCTCGTCCAGGCGGTGGGGTTGGGCGAGCGCTTCGAGCACCAGCGCCTGGCTCTCAACGACCGCTTCGCTGCCCTCATCCGCACTTACCTCGATCAGGCCGTGACGGAGGGCGACATCCCGCCGATGGATACCGAAGTGACCGCTTACGCCTGGGTGGGCGCCATTTACGAACTGGTCGCCCGCTGGCTGCTCACCGACCAGCCGCCGCTGGAGCGCCTGCTGCCCGGCCTGCGGGCCGTGTTGCTGCGCTCCATCGGGCTGAACGAGCCATCCGAAGGAGGCCGCGACCATGCCCTTTGACCTGCTTCGCCGCGCCCACGGCAGACCGCGTTTTGCCTGGCTGCGCGAGCGCACGGCCTGGGTGGGGTTGGGGCTGCGAACCGCTGCCGTCGCCGAAGGAGAAGATCGCTTCCAACGGCTCCGCTGGGCGGCCCGCGACCTCGCCGCACGGCAGGGCACAGCCGGGCCATTCTTCGTGGGATTTGGCTTTACCGCCAAAGACCACCACCCTCGCCCCTGGTGGGAAAATTTCCCCGCAGCATTGGCCGCCCTGCCGGAGGAAGTGCACGGCCCGCTCGCGCTGCCACTGCCATCTCTGCCAACAGTCACCCTTTTGGGCACACCGTCCCTCCCCCCCCTGCTCGCCAGCCCTTCTCGCCTCCAGTGGGAGCACACCGTCTCACAGGCACTGGCAGCCATCGCAGCAGGCGAGTTCCACAAAGTGGTGCTGGCGCGGGCCGAGGTGTTGCGCTTCGAGGCGCCGCTCGATCCCGTTACCGTGCTGGAGGCGCTTCATCGTCGCCACCCGACGGCATTTTGTTTCCTGTTCGAGCCGCAGCCCGGCGTGGCCTTCGTCGGCGCAACGCCGGAGCGCCTGGCCCGAGTGACGCCGACGGGTCAGGTGGAGACTGCCGCGCTGGCAGGCACGGCGCGGCGCGGCGGCTCGCCCGAGGAAGACACCGCTCTGGGCAAAGCCCTGCTGCACAGCGAGAAAGACCGTCGGGAGCACGCCTGGGTGGTCGAAGCCATCCGAGAGGCGCTGACGCCGCTTGCCGAGCGCCTGGAAATCCCCGCCATGCCGCGGCTGCGCCGCCTGCCGGGATTGCAGCATCTGGAAACACCGATTTGGGGAGAATTGCGCCCCGCGGTCGGCCTGCTGGACGTGGCCGCCGCGCTGCATCCCACCCCGGCCCTGGGCGGCGTGCCGCGCGAGGCTGCCCTGCGCTTCATCGCCCGCCACGAACCGCACCCCCGCGGCTGGTATGCCGCTCCCGTGGGCATCGCTTTCCCGGATGGCACCGGCGAACTGGCTGTAGCCATTCGGTCGGCTCTGTTGCTGGGCGACCAGGCCGTGGTTTTCGCCGGGGCGGGTATCGTGGCCGGCTCCGACCCTGCCCGCGAGTGGGATGAAACGGCACTCAAGATGACCACCATGGGCGAAGCGCTGGCTGAGGCGGAACGGTTAACGGTGGGCCGTCAGCCGTCTCACCTCGCACCGGGAACCCCGCACCTGACACCGGAACACACCGCATGAACCCCGCCACCCTTTTCGCCACGCTGTTCGTTGACGAACTCACCCGCCTGCCGCTGAGCGGCGTGGTGCTCTGCCCCGGTTCGCGCAGCACGCCCCTGGCCGTGGCCTTCAGCCGCCAGGAGCGGTTGCCTGTCTATGTGCACCTGGACGAGCGCAGCGCGGCCTTTTTCGCCCTGGGGCTGGCCCTGGAAAGCGGGCGCCCCGCGGCGGTGTTGACCACCTCGGGCACAGCCACAGCCAACCTGCACCCGGCCGTATTGGAAGCCGACCGCGCCGGCGTGCCCCTGTTGCTGCTCACCGCTGACCGCCCCCACGAACTGCGCGATAGCGGTGCCAACCAGACCGCCGACCAGGTGAAACTCTACGGCAGCGCGGTACGCTGGTTTGTGGACCTGCCCTTGCCGGAAGACGCCCCTGCCCCACGCACCCTGCGTTACCTGCGGGCCGTAGCCGATCGGGCTGTGGCTGCGGCCCTGGGGCTGCACGGCAAGCCCGGCCCGGTACACCTCAACTTCCCCTTCCGCAAGCCCCTGGAGCCCCAGCCCGACGACGCCCAGGACCTGGCCGCCCTGGCCGCCCGCGCGCCGCTGGGCGCCTCGGGCCGCCACGACGGGGCCCCGCTCACGCGCCTTACCGTGGCCCCCAGGGTGCCGCCTGCCGCCGAGGTAGAGGCCCTGGCGCGGAAAATCCGTGCTTACCGTTGGGGGCTCATCGTGGCCGGGCCTCAGGCCGCTCCCGACGGTGAAACCGCCGCCTTGCTGGGCCAACTGGCCGCCGTCGCGGGCTACCCCCTGTTGGCCGATGCCCTCTCCGGCGTGCGGTTCGTGGATCTCTCCCCTCCCTCCAACCCCCTCCCCTCCCTTGATAAGGGAGGGGAGGGGGTGCCCGCCGCAGGCGGGCGGGGGTGGGGAGAGATCCTCGCCACCTACCCTCACTTCCTCGCCGCCGGGCTGCCGGCTACCGACCCGCCGCGGTTTGTGTTGCGCCTGGGCGCCCCGCCCACCAGCAACGCCCTGCTGGACTACCTGGAACGGCTGCCGCCGAACGCCGAGGTGGTCGTCCTCACGCCTTTCCCCGCCTGGCCTGATCCCGGCTATCGCCTCACCCACTGGCTGGTGGCCGACCCGCAAGCCACCCTGAGCGCCCTTTTGGAGGCCCTGGCAGGGCGTCCCCCCCGCCCCAACGAAGCATGGCTGGGCGCATGGCACCAAGCCGAGCAGCGTGCCCGCCGCCTGCTAGCCAAGGCGCCCCTCACCGAAGGCCCGCTGCTGGCCGCCGTGGTGAAGGCCCTGCCGCCTGAGGCCCGCCTCTTCGTGGGCAACAGCCTGCCGGTGCGCCACCTGGACGAATACGCCTTGCCCACGGCCAAACCGCTGCGCGTCTTCGCCAACCGGGGCGTGAGCGGCATTGACGGCGTGGTCTCGACGGCCGCCGGGGTGGCCGCGGCCAGCAGCAGGCCCACCGTGCTTGTGCTGGGTGACCTCTCCCTGCTCCACGACCTGGGCGGCTTGCTGGCGGTCTCCCGCTTCGGCCTGCGAAACTTCCACATTGTCGTGCTCAACAACGACGGCGGCGGCATCTTCGCCCGGCTGCCCATCGCCCAGCACGAACCGCCTTACACGGCCCTTTTCCGCACCCCCCATGGTCTGACCTTCGCCCCGGCCGCCGAGATGTACGGCCTGCGCTATCGGCGGGTCGCGCCGCAAGCATTGTCGCCCACCCTGCAAGCCGTTCTGGCACAGGAATTTCCCCATCTCATCGAGGTCCCCACCGACGCCCAGGCCCACGAAGCCGCCCGGCGCGAGGCGATTGGCCGTCTGCAATCCCTGACATCTGAGATGTGAACGCCCTCAACCGGAGGAAAACCCATGCCCGCAACCTGGAACCACATCCGCAAAGCCGCCGACTGGCAACAGGTCAAAGACTACCGCGACATCACCTACTACAAGGCCCAAGGCGTGGCCCGCATCGCCTTCAACCGTCCCGAAGTGCGCAACGCCTTTCGGCCGGAGACCATCGACGAAATGCTCGACGCCTTTCGCGACGCCTGGCTGGATACCGGCATCGGCACGATTTTGCTCACCGGCGAAGGCCCCTCGCCCAAGGATAGCGGCTGGGCCTTTTGTGCCGGGGGCGACCAGCGGGTGCGCGGCAAGGGCGGCTACGTGGGCGGCTATGAACTGCCCCGGCTGCACGTGCTGGAATTGCAGCGCCTGATCCGCTTCATGCCCAAAGTGGTCATCGCCGTGGTGCCCGGCTGGGCCGTGGGCGGCGGCCACAGCCTGCATGTGGTCTGTGATCTGACCATCGCCAGCAAGGAACACGCCCGCTTTCAACAGGCCGACGCCCGGGTCGCCAGTTTCGACGCCGGCTATGGCTCGGCCTACCTGGCCCGCCACATTGGCCAAAAGCGCGCCCGCGAAGTCTTCTTCCTCGAAAAAGTGTACACCGCCGAAGAGGCCTACCAGATGGGCATGGTCAACGCCGTGGTGCCCCATGCCGAACTCGAAGAGGTCGCCTTTGCATGGGCCCAGACCATCAACCGCAAGAGCCCGATGAGCATCCGCTTTCTCAAATACGCCTTCAACCTGGTGGATGACGGCCTGGTGGGGCAACAACTCTTCGCCGGGGAAGCCACTCGCCTGGCCTACATGACCGACGAAGCCCAGGAAGGTCGCGACGCCTTTCTGGAAAAGCGTCCGCCGCGCTTCGACGAGTTCCCCCGCTGGCCCTAATTCGCCACTCGCCCCTCGCAACTCCTATGGACCTCCTCACCCCTCGCGCCCTCGCCACCCCCGACCGCCCGGCCCTGATTTGGGGACCCCACACCCTCACGTACCGGGATCTCGCGGCCTGGGCCGCGGCCCTGGAGGCGGTGCTGACCCAAGAGGGCGTCGCCCCGAAGGCCCGCGTGGCCGCGTTGCTCCCCAGGGAGCCGGTGGCCGTGGCGGCCATCCACGCCGTGGCCCGCCTGGGTGCCGTGCTGGTGCCCCTCAACCTGCGCCTCGCCCCGGCCGAGATGCGCGACCAACTGAACCGCAGCGGCGCTACGCATGTGCTTGCCACCCCCAGCACCGCGGCGCGCGCTCGCGCAGTCGCCGGCGAACGGCGGGTGATGGAAATAGCGAATGAAGAATTAGGAATTGCGGAAGCCCCCCGCCCCTCGCCCCTCGCCATTCGCCACTCGCCACTCGCCCCTCGCCCCTCGCACCCCGCAACTCGCCCCTCACCCCTCGCCACTCGCCATTCGCCATTCGCCATTCTCTTCACCTCCGGCACCACCGGGCGCCCCAAAGCCGCCGTGCTCACCGCCGCCAACTTCTACCACAGCGCGGTGGCCTCGGCCTTTCGTCTGGGCGTGCTGCCCGAGGACCGCTGGCTGCTCACCTTGCCGCTCTATCATGTCGGCGGGCTCAGCATCGTCTGGCGCAGCGCCCTCTACGGCACCGCGGTGGTGCTCCCCGAAAACGCCAACGCCTCTTTCAACCCTCCTCGGCTATACGAAACCCTCGTCCAACAGCGCGTCACCCTGGTTTCCCTCGTGCCCACCATGCTGCACCGCCTGCTGGAAGCCGTGCCCGCTCCCTCGCCACCGACCTTACGGCTGGTGCTGCTCGGCGGCGCGGCGGCAGCGCCCGAACTGCTGCAACGCGCCCTCGCCCGCGGCTATCCCATCGCCACCACCTACGGCCTCACGGAATCCACTTCCCAAACCGCCACGGCGCGCCCCGAAGAAGTCCGCCGCAAGCCCGGCACGGTGGGCAAACCTCTCTTCGCCACCCGCATCCGCATTGCAGACACCCACGGCAACCCGTTGCCCGCGAGGGAAATCGGCGAAATTCTGGTCAGCGGTCCCACCGTGTTCGCAGGTTACGACGGCGATCCCCAGGCCACCCAGGCCGCGTTGCGGGATGGCTGGCTGCGCACCGGCGATCTGGGCTACCTGGATGCCGAAGGCGACTTGTGGGTGGTCAACCGCCGCGGTGATCTGATCGTCACCGGCGGCGAAAACGTTTATCCCGCCGAGGTGGAGGCCGTGCTGCGGGAGCATCCCGCCGTGGCCGAAGCCTGCGTGGTGGGCCTCGAGGACCCCGAATGGGGCCAGCGGGTAGCCGCGGCCGTGGTGTTGCGCCCCGGCGCCCACGTCACCCCCGAAACGCTGGCCGCCCACTGCCGCCGGCACCTGGCGGGGTATAAAGTGCCGCGCCGCTGGCGTCTGGTGTCCGACCTGCCCCGCACCGCCTCCGGCAAGGTGCGCCGCCCTGGCGTCCGCGCCCTTTTCACCTCGCCGCCGACGCCGGAGACCACAACTTCGGAGGATGCCCAATGACCACGACCTCTCTTCCCCGCTGGAAAATCTGGCTGCTGGCCATCCGCCCCAAGACCCTGCCCGCCGCGGTGGGGCCGGTGCTGGCCGGATGGGGGCTGGCTGCCCACGATGGTGTTTTCCGCTGGGGCCCGGCGCTGGCCGCCCTGGCAGGCGGCGTCTTGCTGCAAATCGGCGCCAATTTGGCCAACGACGTCGCCGATTTCCACCGCGGCGCCGATACCGGCGAGCGCCTGGGGCCCACCCGCGTCACCCAGGCCGGATTGCTCTCGCCTGCCGAGGTGACGCGTGGCATGTGGCTCACCTTTGGTCTCGCGGCTGCCGTGGGCGTGTATCTGATTGCCGTGGCAGGCTGGCCGGTGGCGCTCATCGGCCTGACGGCCATCCTGGCGGCCATCGGCTACACCGGCGGCCCCCTGCCTTACGGCTACTATGGCCTGGGCGATTTGTTCGTCTTCCTCTACTTTGGCTTGGCCGCGGTCGGCGGCACCTATTTCGTGCAAGCGCGCACGGTCACCCCGGCGGTATGGTGGACGGCGGTGCCCTTGGGGCTGCTCTCGGTGGCCATTCTGGTAGTCAACAACCTGCGCGACATCCCCACCGACCAACAGGCGGGCAAACGCACCTTGGCCGTGCTGCTGGGGGCGAACGGGGCGCGTCGGGAATACGACCTGTGCATCTGGGGCGCCTATCTCATCGTAGCCGCGGCGGTGGGCATGGGCATCTTTCCACCCCAGGCGTTGGCCGTGGTGCTCTCGCTGCCGTGGGCCTGGCGGACGCGCCGCATCGTGATGCAGGCCGAAGGGCGGGCGCTCAACGTCGCGCTGGCGCAAACCGGTCAGTTGGTGTTGATTTTCGGGGTTCTGCTGGCTGCAGGGCTGTTTTTGGGGAAATAGCAGCAGACGCCACGGCTGGCAGCATGCTATAATTCTCGCAGAGGCCCTCATGAACATCCTTTTTCTTGCTGCCGAAGCCACACCATTTGCCAAAGTAGGGGGATTGGGCGACGTCGCGGGCGCGCTGCCGTGGGCGCTCAAAGAAAACCTGCCCGACGCCGACATCCGTCTGGTGCTGCCGTTACATCTGACGGTAGATGCTGCCCGCTGGGGGCTGCGCCCGCTGGCCGCCTTCACCGTAGCCCACCGCAACGGTCCCATCACCGCCGAAGTGTACGCCACCACCCATCGCGGCCTCCCGGTTTACTTCATCGGCGGCGCGCCGGTGGCGGCCATCCACGGCGTGTACAGCACCGACCCCCACGCCGACGCCGTCAAATACGCCTTTTTCTCCCTGGCCGCCCTCGCGCTGACCCGCTACCTGGATTGGCCGCCCGACATCCTCCATGCCCACGACTGGCACACCGCCCTGGCAGTCCACGCCCTCGGCCACTACCGCCGCGAGGGCGCTTTCTTTGCACCCACCCGCAGTGTGCTCACCGTGCACAACCTGCCTTACATGGGGCCGGCTTCCCCCTTGTTGCTGGATGCCTTCGGCCTGCCGCCTGCCAACGAGGCCAGCGGCCTTCCCACCTGGGCGCGCAGCGTGCCCCTGCCGCTGGGGCTGGCCGCGGCGGACGCCATCACCACGGTTTCCCCCACCTACGCCCGCGAAATCCTGACGCCCGAATTCGGTCACGGCCTGGAAGACTTCCTCCGCCGCCGTCGGGAACGCCTGCACGGCATCCTCAACGGCCTGGACACCGACCTGTGGAACCCGGCCACCGACCCCGCGCTGGATGTGCGCTATACGGCCACGACCCTCACGCTGCGGGAACGCAATGCGGCGGCCCTGCGGCAGCAGGTCGGGCTGCCGCAGCCGGAGGAGCGGCTGCCCCTTCTCGGCCTGGTCAGCCGCCTGACCGAGCAAAAGGGCGTGGACGTGGTGGCCGAGGCGCTGCGCCTGCTGGCCGATTTCCCCTGGCAGGCGGTGCTCCTGGGCACTGGCGAGCCGCATCTGGAAAACGCCCTGCGGCGGCTGGAAGCCGACTTCCCCGACCGGGTGCGCGCCGTGCTGCGCTATGACGACGCCCTCGCCCGCCGCATCTACGCCGGCGCCGACGTGCTCATGATGCCTTCCCGCTACGAGCCGTGCGGCCTGGCGCAGATGATCGCCATGCGCTACGGCTGCGTGCCCGTGGCGACGGAAACCGGCGGCCTGGCCGACACCGTGCGCGACCTCGACCTGCACCCCCGCCACAGCACTGGCGTACTCTTCCCCGAAGCCACCCCCAAAGCCTTAGCCTTTGCCCTCCGTCGGGCGTTGGCCCTGTTTCCCAACCGCCGCCGCTGGCAAGCCCTCCAACGCCGCGGCATGGCGCAGGATTTCTCGTGGCGGCAACCCGCCCGCGCCTACGCCGACCTCTACCGCCGCCTAACTCCCTAACTCCCTAACCTCTTCCTCCCCCCCCTCGCCACCCCTTCCCCTGCAGGGAATCGCATGACATGCAATCCCGCACCGTCCCCATCCCAGCGATATTACTTCGTGGACGAAGCCGGTGACGGCGTGTTGTTTGGCCGCCGCGGTGAAGTGCGCGTGGGAACGCCGGGCTGTTCCCGCTATTTCATCCTGGGCTTGTTGGACGTTCCCAATCCTGCCAAACTTCATGCACGCATGGAAGCACTACGACTGCGTCTCCTGGCCGACCCGTATTTTCAGGGCGTGCCCTCCATGCAACCCACCGCGGGGAAAACGGCGATAGCCTTTCACGCCAAAGACGACCTGCCGGAAGTGCGGCGCGAAGTCTTTGCTTTGCTAAAACACACAGAGGGATTGCGCTTTTTTGCCGTAGTGAAAGACAAGCATCGTGTGTTAGCCTATGTCCGCCAGCGCAATGCTCATGACCCCGATTATCGGTACCATCCCAACGAACTCTACGACCATCTCGTGCGCCGCTTGTTTCGTGATCGCCTTCACAAAGAGCAAAGATACACCATCTGTTTTGCACAGCGGGGACGCTCGGATCGCACAGCGGCGTTGCAAGAGGCACTCGCTCAGGCACGAGAGCGTTTTTTCCGGCGCTGGGGCATTCAAAGCCACGCCGCCATTCAGGTAATCGTCGGCAGGCCGGAAGCATCAGGAGGCTTACAGGCAGCAGACTACTTCTTGTGGGCGTTGCAACGCTTTTACGAGCGAAAAGAAGCGCGCTATCTCCGCTACTTATGGCCTGCTTTCCGCTTGATACACGACGTCGACGACACCCGTCATGCCCCCTATGGCGCGTACTACAACCAAAAAAGGCCGCTCACGCTGGCGGCCTTAGAAGGGAGATGAAGCCTCCGGGGATATAGGATTGCGCCGGCCGCGACCGGCCAATCACACGGCATGAAGCCGAATTTCGTCCCCGGTGTTCTTAATTGTACAGGAAGACTCTGTCGGTGTCAAATTTCAGGAGGTTCCCCTATGAAAACCCGCGCCGTCATCCTTGCCGGTGGGGAAGGCTCTCGCCTGAGCGTCCTCACCTCCAAACGCACCAAGCCCGCCGTGCCCTTCGCGGGCAAGTACCGCATCATCGACTTCGTGCTTTCCA
>Ga0256833_1000385_pt1 | contig 35135 bp, 28 predicted proteins | sample 356284metaG_FD_190535 | JGI IMG/M metagenome (GOLD analysis project Ga0256833, IMG submission 190535) | Hydrothermal vent microbial communities from Mid Atlantic Ridge, Atlantic Ocean - 356-284 | ecosystem: Environmental > Aquatic > Marine > Hydrothermal vents | place: Atlantic Ocean: Mid... | reverse complement strand
CCGCACCTCTCGCACTCCCATATAGGCAGGGGTATCCCCCAGAACCTCTGCCTGCTGACGACCCAGTCCCTGACGTTGCGTAGTAGGTGGAGGAACCTCTCCTTAGCCCAGGCCGGGACCCACTCAACCCTCTCGGCCTCCTCTACGAGCTTGTCGCGGAGCTCCGAGACCGCTATCACCCACTGCCTGGTGGCCCTCAGGAGGAGGGGCGTCTTGCACCTCCAGCAGACGGGGTACCTGTGGAGGACCTTGCCTTCGTGGAACAGGGCCCCCCGGGCCCGGAGGTCCTCCAATATCGCCTGGTTCGCCTCGCTCCTAAAGTAGAGGCCAGCATACTTGCCGGCCCCACTCGTCATGCGGCCGTCGTCGCCCACCAGAGAGACGGCGGGGACCCCGATCCTCTTAGCGATCTCGAAGTCGACGTCGCCATGGCCTGGGGCTGAGTGCACCAGGCCCGTGCCCTCGTGGGGGCTCACGGCCTCGGGGGCCATCACGACCCGGTGGTACTTGGAGAGCTCGGCCTGGGCGTCGACGAGATCCTCGAGGGGGTGCCTGTACTCGAGGCCCTCCAGCCGCTCGCCCCTAAACTCCTCTATCACCTCGTAATCCTTAACGCCAGCCTCCTCCATGACAGCCTGGAGCCTGTCCTTCGCTAGGATTAGTATCTCGTCCCCGACCCTCACGCGCACATAAACCATCTCGGGGTGGGCCATGACGAAAGCGTTGGCGGGGAGTGTCCAGGGGGTCGTAGTCCAGATCAACAGGCTCTCCCGCTCCCTGCCCTTGACCGGGAACCTCACGTAGATGGAGGGGTCCTCGAGCACCCTGTACTCGGAGACCTCGTAGTCGGCCAGGGTGGTCTGGCACCTGGGGCACCAGTGCACAACGTAGAGGGACTGGCGTAGCAGGCCCTGCTCCCAGGCCCTCTTGAAGAGCCACCAGCCCGACTCTATGTAGTCGCTCCTGAATGTGACGTAGGGGTTGTCCCAGTCCATGAAGACTCCTAGCTCCTGGAACCTCCTCATCTGCCCCCTCATGTTCTCCTCCGCGAACCTCTTGCACTCCTCGACGAAGCGGTCGACCCCGATCTTCTCTACTATCTCCCTCTTGTTCCTCACGCCGAGCTTCTGCTCGATCTTAACCTCTATCGGGAGTCCATGGGTGTCGAAGCCTGGCCTGTCCCACACCGCGAAGCCCATCATCCTGTAGTAGCGTAGCACGACGTCCTTGATCACCTTGTTCCAGGCTGTGCCAACGTGTATCGAGGGAGCGCTAGTGTATGGGGGCCCGTCGAGGAAGTAGAACTTCCTCCCGCCGCTCAGGCTCTTGCGCCTCACCAGCTCGTACACGCGCTCCCGCCGCCAGAAGCCCTTAACCCACTCCTCCAGGGCGAACTGGTCGTACTTCTCCTTGCTGAGAGTATCGCGCATGGGAGGCAACGGCTAGCACCCCAGCCCCACAGCTCTAAGGCCGCGGCCCCAGGCGAGCGCCTGGAACGCTGCTATTTAAGGCAGAGGCCACCGGCGGGTGCCCCCGGCAGCTGGCGGCGCCGGGTGGAGGGGCTAGCTCGGGTGGTGCTGGTATTTAGTCCCTCCACGGAGGCGCCGTTTGTATAGTGTGTGGGTATGTTAAGTTAATTAAGGGCTGCACATCGCGCGGCCCGGTGGGCCTGCTTAATAGTGGGGGATTGGTGGGATGAGTAAGGAGGAGAAGAGCGGTCTCGGGCTCCAGCTGCCGGCCATGGTTAAGGTTGACTCGAAGGGTAGGGTGACGATACCCCAGACTGTGAGGGACGCCCTCGGCATAAACCCCGGCATGTACATGGTCCTGATAGCTGACGTGGAGAAGAGGGAGATAGTGATATCGCCCATCGCGGCCACCGCGAAGAGTGTGATCGAGATTAGTGTCGAGATGGACGACAAGCCGGGAGCTCTAGCGCAGGTTGCAAGCGCCCTCTCAGAGCTTAACGTGGACATTATAGTGTCCAGGTGTGCCACGATATCGAGGGGTAAGACGGGTGTATGCACAATAATAGCCGACATGACCAACGCGGCGGTTGGGCTGGAGGAGCTGAGGTCGAGGCTCGAGCAAGTGCCGGTAGTGAGGTACGTGAAGATCAGGGAGTTCACGGGCCCGGTGGTCTCCCTCTAGGCCCAACGCGCCAGCGCCGCCCCCCTCGGGTAGGTGCGGTGCAGGGTGATGGGCGGGCCTGGGAGGCGGCTAGTGGGAACCTGCGGCTTCCAGAAAGCTAGGAGGCGCCACTTCGAGTCTCTCGACGCCGTGGAGGTGCAGCAGACGTTCTACGACCCGCCCCCCGGCGATAGGCTGAAGCGGTGGGCGTCGGAGGCGCCTGACTGGTTCGTGTTCACCGTGAAGGTGTGGATGCTAGTAACACACGGGTACAACCCCAGGCTGTGGAGGAGGCTGCGGAGGAGGCTCCCCTACGAGCCCGCGTCATTCAAGCCCTTCGAGCCGAGCGAGCCCGTGTTATGGGCGCTCCGGGAGACGCTCAACGCCGCCGAAGCCCTAGGGGCGAGGGCCCTGGTGTTCCAGACGCCCGCGAGCTTCCGGGCGTCGGAGGATAACGCTGCCAGGGTCGAGGGCTTCTTCCGCGAGGCCGGGATAAGCGGGTACGAGATCTACTGGGAGCCCCGGGGCGACTGGTGGACCCCCCAGGGCCTGAGGCTGCTGGAGAGGGTGGCGAGCAGGGCTGGCGTGTCAATAGCGGGGGACCCGCTGCGTGGGAGGCTCCCCCCGAGGTGGCAGGAGACACTCTACGCCAGGCTCCACGGCCTGGGGGGTAGGGGTGAGGTCAACTACAGGTACCGCTACACCGACGGCGACCTTGAGAGGCTTAAGGGCATAGTGGAGGAGTGGGAAAGCGCCTACGTCATGTTCAACAACGTGTACGCGTTCGAGGACGCGGTCAGGTTCCGCGCCCTACTCCTAAGCGGCTAGAGAGAGCCACGCCACACTCATAGCCCCCCAGCGACGCCAAGGGCCAGCTGGCGGACCGATGAGACGCGGCATCCGCGGCGGGCCACACCAGGCGAGCCGGCCCGTTGGGGTAGCCCGCGGGAGGGATGACGCCCGGGCGAGCTGAACAGCCTTGACCCCCTAACAGGCCCCCGCCACGCGGGGGGCGCCCGGGGCCTGAGGCTGGGAGCCATGCCGCCGAGGGTAACGCTGGCGTGGAGCAGGTGCTCGATCTGCGGCAGACACGCGCCAACGTGGAGGTGCAAGCTGCCAAGCGGGGGCTACGCGGAGGCATGCCTCTTCTGCATACACACGCTCCGGCTCCCCTGCAGGTCCATAGGAGCACCCCCGCGGGGGGCCCAGGCGGGGCAGGCGGCCCCCAGCCTGGAGCCGGACGAGGCGCTCCTTGAAACGATAACGTCGGGGAGGTCGAGGCGGAGATCCAAGGGCGCCTCCACAGCGAGGCGGTCGGCGGGGAGGCACAGGCGGGGCAGCCGGTGACCCACACCTGCCCCTGGCGACGGCCCCCGGGAGCGGCGCGAGGGCGGTCCAGGTGTACGCACTGCGTTGACCTGCGGTATAGCCGGAGAGAGCCCGGGCGGTCCTACGTTGTGGGGGCTACGTATATGATCATCCGCTCGCCGTTCTGGAACGTGTACTCCAGCTTGAGGGGGTAGTCTGTGGCGAACTCGCCGCGGACCATGTCAGCCGCCCCCGTGGGCTTCGTGGCTGCCTCGAGGGGTGACCGGCTGTAGGACGCCACGCTCGGCTCCTCGACGTCTATGTCGAGGAGTGGTGCGTTGAGCCTCATCTCCCAGGTGTACGCCTTCTCCTCCGCCTCAGCCTTAACTATGAGCCGGCCGTCCTCCTTGCTCTCGAGGGTTATCGTGTCGCCGACAACCTTGGCGTCCTGGATTATGATCTTGATAACGTCCGAGTCCACGGTGAATCGGGTCGTGCCCTCGAGCTTTGGCTCACGAATCTCGGGGGGCTCCAGGTCTACTATGGGCACCGCGAAGACCCTCGTCAGCCCGGTCTTCCTGTCGCGCAGGGTAACGAGCACCGCGTTCTCGTCGGGGCTCTTCTCCAGTATCAGGGTGTCGTTCCTCCCGGCCCTCCTGACTACCTTGTTGAGCTCATCGGTCCTAATGAGGAGCCTAGTCTCTTCCTCGACTTCGAACTCGCTGAAGCTTATGCTAGGAGCCCGCAGTATCGTGAGAGTGCTCTTGTCCGGGCTCATCTGCCAGAAGATCAGGGAGTCGCCGGTCACAGCCATAGTGGCCTCATCGTTGATCTTCGCCAGAGTCTGGGTTATGTACTTAAACTTGGTGGCCGCGTCGTAAACTAGCCGGAAGGTCAACCCCACCCCACCCAGAGGGGAGGGGGCGCCCGACCTATTTAACGGGGAAACGGCCGCAGAGCCGGGCGGGGTGCGGTAAGGATGCCGGAGAAGGTGAGGGTCGAAGTCGACCTGGGCCGCTATATAAGCGTGGAACTCTCGGCTGATGAGGCTGAGAGGCTCATAAGGATCGTGGCCAAGAAGGTTGGATACGAGAGCCAGGACGCAAACGAGGCGCTACGCTATATTAGGAACTTCGACGTGTTCTACGAGATGGCTAAGAAGAAGTTCAAGGACTACCTGGTCCCACCTAAGAGCTTGAACGACATGATTCGGGGGACCGTGATAGTTGACAGGATAAAGCTAGTCCGCGACGGTGGCAGGAGGGTTGTGGTGACCTTCGACAGGAGGGTGCCGCTGGACGTAATAGTAGAGTCGCTTAAAGAGCTGGGCTACGAGGCGGAGGTTGAGAAGAGGGCCCTCTAGCCCGGCCCCCGCCTACTTCCTCTTGGCCCTCTTGGATGATCTCTTAGAGGACGTGGTGGACCGGGTCCTCTTGCGGGTCTTCGACCTACTGGGCTTGGCCGAGGCGTCGACCGCCACGGCTTCGACGGGGGCCTGAACCTTCTCTAGGTAGTGGGCCTTCGCCTCAGACGGTGTTAGGGTGCCCTCGGCGAGCCTCTCGAGTATCTCCACGGCTTCGGTGAAGGCGCTAAGAAGCTCGGGGACTACAGGATGGTAGAGGCCAACCTCCTCGGCCTCCGGAGCCTCCTCCCCCGCCCCGGCCTCCTCGGCCTCCGGCTTCTTCTCGACCCTGGCCAGCTCCACGCCCCCAGGCTCGGCGATCACGCTCTCCTCGTTCTCCTCATCCTCTAACGGGAGGAGTGGCGCCATTACTCCCGCCTAGAGGGCGGCCGCGAGTATGGGGGCTCAAAACCTTTGCGACCAGACCCGCCGAGCGCCACCGCCACGGCCGCCCCGCCGCAGGTGGGGTAGAAGACCGTGTACCCCTCGAGCAGGAGCGACGAGGCGCCCTCAGCGGCGCCCGCCACTGGCAGGTACAACTCTAGAAGCCGGGGCGGCAGCGGCCCCGAGGCCGCCAGAGCGGTGTGGGCCCCTGGAACCCTGAGCCTCGGGGGCGGAGAGGGGGAGTCGTAGACCACCGCAACAAGACCCGCCGCGCCGTCCAGGAGCTCGTCCACGGCCGCCTCCAAGAGCCTCCCCCAAGCGCCCGGCGAGTCCACCACAACCAGCGGAGCCCGGCCGCCCTCAACCCGCAGGGAGCCGGCGAGCGTTAGGAGGTGCTCGGCAGGCGTAGGGGAGTCCACAGTTACCAGCAGCCCGGGCCTAGCCTCTACAGCCCCCGAGCCGGGCTTGTAGCGGAGAACCCCCACGGCCAGCCTGGAGGCCCAGAATCTCTCATCGCAGCCCGCGCACAGTACAAGGCCCTCGAGGGCCTCCAGTAGTAGCAGTGCTGCATCCCTAGCCCTGGGCCCCCAGAGGGTCACCACGGCCCCCCGGCCGCCCGCTGGCACGACCGTGCCCCGGCCACGGGAGCACGCGAAGCCCCAGCCCCACCAGCGGGGCTTCGGCTTCCCCATGATGAGGTGCGAGGGGTGCCAGCCGTAGACAGCCTCCACGCGCCACTCGACGCCGCCGCACCTCGGGGGCTCCACGGGGGCGGTGGCCGCGAGCGCCAGGGCCAGGAAGGCGCCGTGCCACCCGGAGCCAGCGCTCGCGGCAGCCACCAGGGCCCTCGCCGGGAGGCCGCCCAGGGGCCACACCCCCAGGCTAGCCGTCGCCAGGGCCCCGGCAGCCCAGAGCCAGCTGCAGCCGGCGACCCCCAGGGCTGGGGCTAGCCCGGTCGACGTGGCCGCTATGGCCAGCAGGGCCGCCGCCTGGGAGGCCCCGGATCTCCTAGGGGGCCCTCGGAGCCCGGCGTCGCTGGCCGCCCCGGATAGGAGGAGCCCCGCCGCCAGCGGGAGGGCTGCTGCTAGCAGGGCCGAGGCTGGCGCGGCTGGGATCGGCCAGTAGGGCAAGCCGTTGGGTACCCACTGCGCTCCGGCCAGTGCGAGTGCGGCGGCCGCCGATGGCGACCTGAGGGCGATGCCCGCCGCGGCGCCTATGAGGGCAACTGCGAGTGCCGAGGCGGCGCTCCCAACGTAGAGGGGGGCCGGGAGCCCCAGCATGTGGGCGTAGATCTTGGAGGCTGCCAGGTAAGCCTTAGAGCCAGCCGCGGCGGCCGCGGCCTCGGCGGCTAGGGCTAGCGCCAGGCGTCCGGGCGAGCACAGCCTTAACACGCCTAGGCACCCTCGGGGCCTGTATGGGCGCCGGTGCCTGATGTGGACCCCGAGGTTAAGGGTGGAGCGGTGGTAGGGCCATGGCGGCCAGCGCTCTGGAGATGCTGCACCCGCGAGTGAGGGGCGCCATGGAGAGGCTGGGCTACCAGGCGCTGCTACCGGTGCAGGAGAGGGCTATACCGGTCATACTCTCGGGCTCGCACACGCTGGTGGTGGCGCCGACTGGCAGCGGTAAGACCGAGGCCGCCCTCCTGCCGGTCCTCTCCATGATGGCATCGCTCCGCGACGAGGGGAGGCTGCCGAGGGGGGTGAAGGCTGTCTACGTGACCCCCCTGCGGGCGCTGAACAGGGATATCGAGAGGAGGATCCGGGGGCTGGTCGAGCACTCGGGCTTCCGGGTGCAGGTGAGGCACGGCGACACGGGGCCCGCTGGCAGGCGCAGGTTCCTACGTGACCCCCCAGACGTTATGGTGACCACGCCGGAGAGCCTAACGCTACTCCTGGCGGCGACGGCCCCCAGGGGGTTGTGGGGAGGTGTCAGGTGGGTTATAGTAGATGAGATACACGAGTTAATCGAGAGTGAGAGGGGGGCTGAGCTAGCCCTAACCCTGGAGAGGCTGAGCAGGCTCGCCAGCGGGAGGGTGCAGAGGATAGCCCTCTCGGCGACCCTCTCCGAGAGGGGTATGAGGGAGGCTGCGGGCCTGCTCGCAGGGCATAGGAGGGTTGAGGTTGTCGTCGAGCGCGGCGGGAAGGAGTACGAGGTGGGCGTGGTCATAGTTGAGGGGCGCGAGCTAGACTGGGCTAGGATGGTGGAGACGGTTGCCGATATCGTGAAGTCTCAGGAGGGCCAGGTGCTGGTCTTCGTGAACACAAGGTCGACCGCCGAGAAGCTGGCCTCGGAGCTGGCCAGGAGGCTGGGCGGGGAGTCGGTGAGGGTCCACCACGGTAGCCTCGCTAGAAGCGTGCGGGAGGAGGCGGAGAGGCTGTTCAAGGAGGGCAGGGTGAAGGTGCTGGTAGCAACCTCCAGCATGGAGCTGGGCATAGATGTCGGCACGATACGCCTGGTGGTCCAGTTTATGTCCCCGAGGCAGGTCATGGCTATGACCCAGCGGGCGGGGCGCGCTGGCCACAGGCTCGGGGAGACCTCGAGGGCCGTGATAGTAGCTCCGCAGAACCTCTTCGAGGCCGTGGAGTCGGCGGTGATAGCGTTCCGCACCGCCCGGGGGCACCTCGAGGACCTCCGGGCACCCCGGGGGCTCCTCTGCCCGGTCGCGCACCAGGCCGCGGCCCTGGCGGTCGAGCGGGGCTCCTTTACCAGGGACGACCTCCTCGAGCTGCTGTCCTCGACGATGCAGTACGACGGAGTGAGCCCGGAGGAGGTTGACGAGCTCCTGGAACACCTAGACAGCGTGAAGGTGCTGAGGTACGACCCGCTAGAGGGGACTGCCAGGCAGGGGAGGAGGACTAGGAGCTACCTCTACAGGGTCTCGATGATCCCGGACGAGGTGACATACACTGTAATCGACATGGTGGAGGACAGGAAGGTGGGCGAGGTCAGCGAGCGCTTCGTGGAGGCGTCGCTCCTAAACCTGAGGGAGGGCGAGAGGCTGAGGTTCGTGCTAGCTGGCCGCCTCTGGGAGGCGGTTGAGATAGACGACGAGGAGGCGAAGATGGTGGTGAAGCCGATAGCGGAGGCGGAGGGCTTCGTCCCGGTCTGGCACGGGGAGCTGATACCGGTCAGCTACAAGGTCGCCCGGGAGGTGTGCTCCCTCATCTCCCTAGCGATGGACAACCCCTCGATGGCGCTGGGCCTGCTCGAGTCGAGGGGCCTCAGGGGCAGGTGGGCGGAGTGGGCCGTGGAGGTGGCGAGGAGCACGGCCGCGGCCTGGGGCGGCCCCCTGCTCGAGCCCTCCAGGCCGGTGGTCGAGGTCTACCCGAGCCTCACGCTAGTCTACGCCTGCCTGGGCAGCAGGGGCAACCAGGCCCTAGCGCTGCTCCTGAGCGAGCTCCTCTCCGCTAGGGATGTGAAGGTTTCATTCAACCAGATACCCTACGCCATAGTGCTGATGCGCCCTGACGGCGGCCCCGTGCCGGGGGACCTCGTGGCCAGCGCCCTACGCGAGGCGGCCTCCATGGACCCCGTGTCTAGGGCCGGGCTTATCTACGAGGCCCTCCGCAGGAGCCAGGCGTTCACCTACAGGTTCCTCCACGTGGCTAGGAGGCTGGGCGTGCTCGACCCCGGCGTCAGGGTGCCCGCCAGCCTCCTCCGCAGGGTGCTCGAGGCCTACAGGGACAGCGTGGTCGAGAGGGAGGTGCTCCGAGAGCTGGCCCACGACATGCTGGACCTTAGGGCTCTAGAGGACTTCCTATCCTCCATGAAGGAGCCGGCCGTGGTCTCCCCAGGCGACGAGGCCACCCCGCTGGCCGAGGAGGTCCTCGGCAACCCGTACCTGCGCCAGGACATAGCGGTTAACATCAAGGAGATAGCGCTCGGCAAGCTGATAGACAGCCTCCGAAGGCGCCTCTCCAAGAGGAGGGTGAGGCTGCTATGCATCCGCTGCGGGCACTCCTGGGAGGTGGACGTCTCGCGGGTGCCGAGCGGGCCCCTGCGCTGCCCCAGGTGCGGGATGCCAACGCTCGCGCCTCTCCCCACCGGGGAGTGGGGCTCTAGGGTGGTGGAGGCGCTCCGGAAGAGCCTGAGGGGCGAGAGGCTCTCGAGGGAGGAGTCGAAGCTGGTTAGGGAGGCGAGGGAGAGGGCGAGCCTCTACATGCACTACGCCTTCCAGGGCTACGGGAGGATAGTGGTGGAGGCCCTCATGGCCCGCGGCGTGGGGCCGTCGGTGGCGAAGCGCGTTATTGAGAGGTACTTCGCCGGCGGTGAGAGGGAGTTCTACCGCGCCATAATGGAGGCAGAGGAGAAGTACATTGCAACAAGGAAGTACTGGGACTCTAGGAAGCCAAGGCCCGGCTAGCCCTCCTCGCCCCCCTCCAGGGCGGCCGGCTCCACGAGGCTGTCCACGAGGGTCTCCCTGGCGCGGCCCTCGGCCGGGAGGGTGAACCCCTTCAGCTTGAGGTAGCGCTCCACGACACTCTCGTGCGTGCGCCTCCCGCTCCTCCTCCAGGCGAGCGGGTCCCCGAGGGCGAGCGCGGAGTACACCTTCTCCGCGACGACGTCGGCCAGGGGGCAGTTGTCGAGGCAGAGCTTGCAGTGTATGCACTTCGAGGGCTCCACGCGGGGCACGAACCTCCCACCCTCCTCTACGACTCTAATGGCGCCGGTGGGGCAGCTGGCCTCGCAGGCCCTGCAGCCCGCGCAGTGGGTCCAGCGGAACGCTAGCTTCACAGCGTCCAGGGCGAGCTCCCTGCCGAGAACCCCCCGGGCGCCCTGAACCTCTATGGAGCCCCGCTCGACCCTCACCCTAACACGGCCCCCGGCGGCCTCCAGCGAGACCTCCCCCTCGGGGCCGCCGGCGAGGCTGAAGGCGCCGAGGACAGTGTACTGGTCCCTGGCCCACTCCGGGTCGAAGCCCCCGCCGCCCAGCCGCACCCGGTAGCCCTCTCCGGTCTCCTCGAAGCCCTCGAGCGGGGGCTCCAGCCAGCGCTTGTAGACGTCGCGCCACTTGGGCAGGCTTAGGCGTAGCCTCTGGGCTAGCCTCTCCTTCTGGGCTGCCGGCGTGAGCCACCTCCACAGGCCCCTGGAGACCCACGCCTCGGCCTCGCGGCCGGTCAGGCCTATCCTCCCGGCCCAGCGGCGTAGAAGGCGCTCCCAGCGGCTCCACAGCTCGGGGTGTGTCTCCCTGACGAACTCGTACTCGGCCATGTAGGCGGCTGGGCACATGAAGCAGCCGATCCTGTCGAAGCCCCTCTCGTAGAGGGGGTTGTAGGGGAGGCGGTTCCTCCATATGTAGAGCCAGACGAGCAGCTGGCTCCACTCGTGTATGGGGGCGATGTTCAGTATGTGGGGTATCCACCTGTTCCTCCACACCCTGGGGCTCCGGGCCCTGTCGAGGCTCTCGAAGGCCCTCTGGCCGACCACGTTTAGGGCGCCGTCTGGGAACCTCTCGTTGAGCAGCCTGGCCAGGGGGGCCAGCTTCGTGACCTTGCAGCACCACCTGTAGTCCTTGCCGGGGGGGCCAACCCTCTCCGCGGCCCTCCAGAAGGAGTCCCCAGCGCTCGCCACCAGCAGCTCTAGGCCATACCTCTCAGCGACCTCCCGGACCGACCTCCTCGTCTCGGGCAGCTCGATCCCGGTATCGTTGAATAGCAGGTACGGCTTGTAGCCGAGGCTCAAGGTGAGGTGGAGGGCGGCGAGGCTGTCCTTACCCCCGCTATACGAGACGATAATAGGCTTCCCGACCTTCTCGGCCATGACGTGGATGAACTTCTCGGCCCTGGCGGTATGGTAGTAGAGGTAGTACTCGTTCGCCTTCAGGGCGTCGGCCCACGTCGACTCGACCGGCCTGGCCAGCCTCTCGGGCTGGCGCCTCCAGAAGACCGTGTGGCTCTTGACGACCTCGCCGTCGGGGCTGACGTAGCCGACGCCTATAGGCTCTCCATCGTCGTCGACGAACGCCACCTGGCTCCCCGGCGGGTGGCCCGGGGTGTTATGGAACACCCTGACCCTCCTGAGAGTCCTCAGGCCGCCTCGGACCCGGAAGACCGGGAGGGGCTCCCTCCCCCAGACCCGCCGGAGGCCCGGCTCGCTGAAGCGGAGCCTCCACCTCGCCTCTAGGGGCTCCCAGTAGACGCGGGCGACGACCGCTCCCTCGCTGACGACCTCGTACATGAGGTCCATGAAGGGGACCTTGTTGAGGAGCTTCACCCCCCGCCCGAGCAGGGCGTCGGCACCGCCATCGTCGCCGGTCTCGTTGAGGTAAGCCCTACGTATGACGCTGATATCGTGGTCGAACGCTGGCCTCGCGTCCCCGGGCTCTGTGAGCCTAAGCCTGAAAGCCCCACCGCCACCCGGGCACTCGCCGCCTAGCATGGGGACGTTCAGGTCTGGGCACCAGTAGACGGTGGCGACGACGGGCCATGCGTCGGCCAGCCTCCTCCTACCCCTACCCACCAGCGAGCCCCCGGCCCCCGGGGCCCGCTGGGCGAGGTTTAATGGCAGGGCTACATAGCGGCCCGCGGCCTCAGGATCTGGCCGCCGACAGCTCATCCGCCAGCAGGTTAGCGTTGCCTATGAGCTCCCTGGTGCTCCTGGCGTGGAGCCACCTCCCCCCGGTGATCTCGGTCATCCTACGTATAGCCTCGTAGTCCACCCTGCTCAGCCTCGCGAAGCTGAGCACGTGGACCCTAGCCCCGAGCCTGCGGAGGGTTGCGGCGGCGAGGCTCGGCGCCACGCCCTCGTTGAAGGTTCCATCGGTAACCACGACGACCTCGCGCCTCGAGCCCGGCGGGCTCGAGAAGTAGAGCAGGCTGGCAGCCTCGAGGAGCGCGTCGCCCACGGCTGTAGCCTCGCCCATCACCGTTATCGAGTCTATAGCCTCCATTATGAGGCTGGCCTCGCTCGTCGGGTAGAGCAGGGTCACGGGCCTCCTGTAGAAGAGCGTTAGTGAAGCCTGAAGGGGCACCCCCCGCTCGACTAGCGAGGCGACGAGGGCTCTCGAGGCCCTCCTAGCGGCTGTTATACGGTTGGGCTCGTAGTCGTCCGACCTCATGCTGATGCTCGCGTCGACCAGAAGCGCCAGGTATAGGGGCTCACCCCCCACCGTCACGCCAGCCCACCTCCACAGCCAACACTAGGCCCTCAGGGTCGGAGCGCCACGGCCACGGGGATCGACGCGAGCCTATCCTCTATCAGGGCGAGCTCCCCCACCCCGATAGCGCCCCTCTCCCGGAGGAGCAGAGCGAGGCTCTGGAGCGGCGCGGCCTCAACCCCCATCGAGCGGGCCACAGCCCTGCTCCTAGCGTCGCAGCTGAGGTAGACGGCGCCGTGCGCCCTGGCCAGCTCTGCAGCCTCGAGCTCCTGGAGGCTCACACCCCTCCGGGGCCTGGGCCGCCCGGAGGGTAGCCTCGACACGGCCACCAGCCACCTGGGGAGGGGTACGCCAAGCCTCACCCGGCCAGCGTAGGGGAGAAGCCTGACCCGGGCCTCGAGGCTCTCCGGCGCCACGAGCCTGGGGGCCCTAACGCCGGGCCTCACCAGGGCCGAGGCCAGGCCCGAGTGCACTAGGAGCTCCAATGCTGAAAGGTCAAGCACCGCTGCACCCCTCTCGTCGAGGAGGCGGGCCCCAGAGGAGACCTCCTCCACGCTAGTACTGCCAAGCTCCGGCGCCACCCCGCGGGAGGCAAAGTACCCTGCAAGCTCCACGAGGCCCAGCCTGGAGGCCTCGGAGGCCGCCTGGAAGGTGAACCCCGCCGCCACGTACGCCCTCAGGGCGACCTCCCTGAAGTCCAGGCTCTCGAGCAGGCGGCGAACAGCGTCACGCACAGCCTCACTCTTACTCTGATAGAGCCCCGCCGCCACCAGGGCCTCCAGCGCCTCCTCAAGCACCCCCGACAGCTCCACCGTAACACCCAACCCGCCCACCACGCCGCCACCAGAGCCCCAGGGTAGCCCCGCTCACGCCCCGCCCACTAGCGTAGCACAGCCTACCAGGCCGCATAGGATCCCACGGGACACCCCAAGCCAGAGCGGAGGGGCCTGCACCCTTAAAATCCAAACAGTCCCCCACGCCACCAACGACCCCTGCAAGGGTAAGTGTTAGCAGGGTGAGACGTGGGTATGAACACGAGAATACTTGCGCTGGCGGTACTCGCCGCGATGCTCATAGCCCCCCTGTCGCTACTAGCACCCGCAGCGGCGGCCCCGGCGCTGCAACCCAAGGCGGCCCCGGTGACAACACCTGGCTTTGAGGTTCTAACGAACACCACCACCCCAGGCGGTACCATAGTGTTTATACTTAGCATCGACTGGCTAAGGAACGTTCAGACAATAACCGACCCATACGTGTACATCTACATCGAGGAGCCCATCAGCAGGGAGAGGATACCCCTGATCAGCGAGGACACTAGCGCGATCTACAACAAGACCGAGGGCGGAGCAGCCCCTCCGGGCGGTATAGGCGCCATTGCTGTTGGCGGCGTCGGCCAGGACTACGTAATCGTGGAGGCTCAGCTGCCCAAGATGGACTGGTGGTACAGCACCGGCAAGGCCAGCATATTCTTCAACAAGGAGCTGTACCTGGTAGTGAAGGGTAGGAACAGTGGTGAGGAGGCCTACTCCACCACAAGCTTCTACATCAGCGTCGGCGCGAAGAACCTAACGCCCACACTATCCCTGGCCAACTCGGAGCTAAGCTACACGGGCGGTTCCCTACTCGGCAAGAGTACTTACTCCACCGTCAATTTCAGCCTCTACCTGTTCGACGAGCAGGCTGGTGCTCCCTTCAACTATACGGACTTCGTAACCTCTCTACACGCCGTAGATCCTGCTGCGACGGCATACCTGAATATGGAGGCTGCCTGGGGCGACACCTGTGGCAACTACTTTGTGCTGGGCAGCATAAGCGTTGTTAACCAGACTGTCGTGAGCAATGCAACGGACGTCCTAGCTGGAGGCACCGGCTCCCTATCCTTCAACCCCAACACTAGCACTCTGTCGGGTGTCGACCACATAGCTAACTTCAGCCTAACACCCTGCCTCAGCGAGGCTCAGGGTGACGCCCAGCTATCTTACGCCCAGTTAGCCCAGAGTGTAGAGGCGACTCTGGGCTACTATAGCCTGATAAACGCTTCCGGTGCTGGCAGGGTGTTCATGCTGAATGCGACAATCGACAATCTAACCGTTAATATTAGTGATACAAGCCGCAGCATTAACTACAACATAACGCTATCCGACTACAGCGTGGTTGGTTACGGTGAGATAGGCAGCAGCCCTGTTGGTAATACTCTCATACTGGAGTACTACAGCACCGCCGACACGGATCCCGGAATAGGGACCACGGGTACCGACTATCTATACAACATAACCGCCGAGGCCAGGTACAATGATGTGAGCTTCAAACTGAATGACCCATCTATAAGCCCCGCGAACGTGGAGATATACCCTGCGGTGATTCACTTCCAGCAGACCGACTATGCTGGGGGCTTCTCCACGGCATACGGCTTCAGTACTGCAGACGTCTACAATGTGTATGACGGGATCAACGTGACAGCCTACCACCTGCCAGCAGGTGCAACCATAGGGGAGGTCTACCTGTACTACGTGCTGCCGGGAGATCCGTACACGCTCCACTACCTAGGCGAGCTCTCCGTGGTAGGCGGCCCCGTAACCGTTAACAGTGACGGTACCGTTACATTCCTAGTTAACCTAACGGAGCTCCCCTATGACGCCCGCAGCTACTACATAATACCTAAGGTCGAGATGGGTACCAGTGAGTACTTCCCCTGGCCAGCTAACGCGAGCGTCACAATATACCCGCTGATACTAAACGTGAGCCTCATACAGCCTGACGGCACCTTCGCAACCGACTACGAGGGCGGAATAGGAGACTACGCTATAATTAACGTGGTTGGAGTCTCCGAGGGCGCTGTAGACGCCCTGTACTTCCAGTACAACGCGACCCACGCCATAGAGCTTAGCGTGATAAACGCGAGCGGCACACTTCTCGAGAAGTATAACAGCACTACATACACCTATACCGCTATGGTGAGGATACCCTACGACATACCCACAGACTTCCTAGACACTGTCACGACTAGCTTCATAGGAGTGTTCAAAGCCCACATAGCCGTGACAGACACCAACGTCACCAGCGCCAACGTGGAAGTCTACATTGATGGTAGTGAGGCTAAGATATTCTACAGGGCAGCCCCCATGGGTGCGGGGCCCTGTGAGCGCCTAGTCTACGTGAGCTGGAACGGCATCACAACCACGCCGCCCGCCGTGCCGTTCAACGAGAAGTACCCGTACGCAGCCTACGAGGCTATAGTGAACAACAAGCCCGAGGAGACTGAGGCGGCCTTCTTCGTCGAGATAATCGGCGCCCCCTATGAGGCGCTGAGCACTGGCGAGGCCCTGGTCAGCCTAAACGTAAGCGGCGGTAAGAACTACACCCTAAGCGTCGCCCCAGGCTCCACCGACATACTCTACGCTATAGTGGGCGACTACACGGCCCAGGGCTACTTCGCTGGCCTGCTCAAGGTGCCAACCGCCCACTACGGCGACTACAACATAACACTGGTCTACAACGGTAACCAGATAGCGGTCTCGGTGGTCCGCGGGACCAACGAGCCCAACCTGGTGAAGGTGAGGCCGATAATAGCTGTCGTGGTTGACAAGATATTCCCCAAGGAGCTGACCAGGCCCACCGCTGACCCCACTGGCGACATACTGGCAGTCCCGGAGACCATAGTCAACGTGACGGGCTGGGGCTTCGGCGAGAGTGACTCGATAACGCTATACATAGACGTGTTCGACACGACAATAACAACGGTCACCGCTAGCGAGGATGGAGTGTTCAACGCGTCGTTCAACGTGAAGACCGCCATACTAGACCCGCTAGCGGTGAACAAGGGCATCTTCACCATAGTGGTTGACGACACCGGGATAGGCGTGCAGAAGAGGTTCACGATATCCGTCCAGGAGGTGCCAGTGCTCAAGGTGAAGGTTGCAAGCGACCCCAACGTGTTCCCGGCAGAGATAGGCTCCATAGCGATACGCGCCTACCTGCAGTACAGCACCAGGCAGGTGCCGCTAGACCTGACTGGCGGCCAGCCGGTGATGGCCTTCAAGGAGATGGAGGTGTACATCTACTACTATGATGGCAGTGTGGTGAAGGAGGAGATAAAGATAACCCCCGACCTGGTGAGCGGCGCCACCTATGACAGCGGCACCGGCCTCTACGAGTTCACCGTGGACGGCGTGCCAGCCTACTACAACAACGAGACCGGCCTGCTGATGCTGTTCTACACCTTCGACAACGTGGGCGGTAGCGCCACGATAGACGTGAAGGTCACAGCCAACTACGCTGGCACGGGCCAGAACGTGAGCGCCTTCGACCACAGCGTAACCAGCATCGAGGGCTACCTGGACGGCGTGCTAACCAGCATAAACAACACCGTGATCAGCGCGAACAACACGATAGTCGGCGTGATAGAGACTGCTAAGGGTGAGATACTGGTCAACCTAACCGCGCTGGCTGGGCTAGTCCAGGAGGGCTTCAACAACGTGACCATGCTGATAAAGGACAACGCCACCCAGATACTCGGCGCGATAGCCACCCTGCAGAGCGTCGTGAAGGCTAACGCCACCCAGATACTGCAGGCTATCGGCTACCTCGAGAACCTGGTGGAGGAGGGCTTCGCCAACGTCTCAGAGCAGATAAACAGCAGCAAGATCGAGGTGATCACCCAGCTACTAGCCGCGATCGGCAACCTGGAGGACGAGCTTAACATGAGCGCTGGCGACATACTAGCTGCAATACAGCAGCACAACGCCACCGTGCTAGCCGCCCTGGAGGACCTGCAGGGCATGCTAGAGGGTCAGATCAGCGGTAACGTGAGCCAGGTGCTAGCGGCCATAGCGGCCCTCGAGAGCCAGGTCAACGCTAACGCCACCCAGATACTCGGCGCGATAAGCTCCGCCTACAGCGAGCTCGAAGGCAAGATAGAGAGCGTCAACGCCACCGTGCTAGCGGAGGCCGCGGCCCTCCAGCTGTACCTGGCGCAGAACGCCACCTACCTGGAGGGCGTGATAACCAGCACCGGCAACCTAGTGATAAACACGGTGGTAGGCGAGATCGAGATAGCCAAGGGCGAGGTTGAGACCCTACTATCCAACAGCACGGGCATCATACTGCAGGCCGTGGCTGGCACTGGCGCCCAGGTAATCGCGACCCTCGAGGGCGACATAGCCAGCGCTAGGGACGTCGTGCTCACGGTGCTCGGCGACCAGATCAACGCTAGCAAGGAGGCGGTACTAGCCGCCGTAGACAACGCTGCCAGCGAGATAGAGATGGCCATAAACCTCACAAAGGCCGAGATAGAGGTGTACGTGAACAGCACAGTCTACAACGCTAGCGAGTACGTGCTAGCCGAGGTCTACGCCTACCTATTCGGCGGCAGCGGGAGCCTCGGCTTCAGGATAGGCCAGGCCAACGTGAGCATAGCCCAGATCATAAGCCAGGCCAAGGCAGCCATAGTGCAGACCGTGCAGACCACGGGCAACGACGTGAAGGGCAGCATAGAGGCCTACGTGGGCGATGCCAAGATAGAAATCATAGGCAACCTAGCCCAGGCCGCTGAGAACGTCTCAAGCAACGTGACAAGCGCGATCAACGCCGCCACCGCCAGCGTTGAGGAGGAGATAATGAGCAGCAGCGACAACATAACGGCGGCCATAAACGCTAGCACCAGCCAGCTAAGCGACAGCATAAGCGGCGTGAGCAGCGCCGTAGCGCAGCTGAGCCAGAAGATCGACAAGCTAAGCAGCGACCTGTCCAAGACGGCCAGCGACCTATCCAGCAAGATAGACAACGTGCAGAGCAGCCTATCCAAGAAGGTCGACGAGGCCAACAGCACGGGTAAGACAGCCTCCAACTACGCCCTAGCGGCCACCGCCATGGCCACCATAGCCACCATACTAGCCGGCATAGGCGTCTACTTCGCCAGGAGCGGAGGCTTCGCCGGCGGCCCAGCCTAAGCCTAACGCATACCCTCCTTTTACCCCTCGATTTATCCCCAGGATTTTTTTAGGATCCAAACCCCAGCCTTATCGTCCCTTACCCGGGCGGGATCTACCCCCTCCTGAATCGGTGTCCCCCGTGGGCTAGCGGGGCTCGGGGTGGACAGCTAGCGCTCGGCAGGACGCGGACTGTGGAGCCGAGGGTGCGAGCCCCTGAGGGGCTATGCCGTGGTGCGGCCGCCGGGATTTGAACCCGGGATCGCCGGCTTGGAAGGCCGGCGTCCTAGTCCAGGCTAGACGACGGCCGCCCCCGCGCCCAGCGCGGGCCGTAAGAAGGGTGGGGGGTGGGGGTTTAGGGTGTTACGTCCTCCTAGAGTTCAGCTCCTGCATAGCCTGGAATACTGCGCGGCGGAGAAGCTGTTTGAGCCTGTCAACGTCGAGCTCGCGGGGCACGCGGCCGGTTGCAACGTTGCCGTGGCCCCCCACGTCCTCGAGGGCATTCATGGCGCGGAGTATCTCCGCTATCCTCACGGCCGCGCCGTGCGACGCCCTTATGACGAGGAGTAGGCCGCCGTCCCGCTTCTCCACCAGGACCGCCACTGGCTGGCCGGTTATCCTGTGTATGTAGCTGGCCAGCGCCGTGGCGCCACGCTTCTTCCACTTACCGCGCGCGTCGACGAACTTTATGAAGCCGAGGCTCTCAGCCCCCATTGCCAGGTCAACGGCCGCCTGCTTTGCCTCCTCGTCCGCCTCCTTCCCGAGGTCGTAGCTGGCCTCGATGAGGTCCACAGCGCCGGTTACCCCCGGGAGCCTGATTTTGGGGGACTCGAAGGGTAGGGGGTTGGCGAGCCACTCCACGTAGCTCCTCCACAGGTCGGCGCTCCTGGTCCTGTTGAGCGCCTTGGATATTGAGGCTGCCAGTTGCACCAGCCCCTCCTCTCTTATATCGGAGTTCACTAGCTGGGACGCCTTACGCCGGGAGCCCTCCAGCACCGCCACGGCCTTCACGAAGCCCTCGAGGCGTGGTGTAAGCCTGACGCCCATGCCGGCTAGGAAAGTCCTTAGCAGGACGGCGGTGGCGCTCTTCCCGACTACTGCGTCTACGTGAAGGTCGTCCTCGAGCTCTGGCAGAGCGTCTATTGTCGAGGGGTGGTGGTCGAAGTAGTAGATCCTGCCAGAACAGCCGGACCCCCGGAAGAGCCTCAGGGCCTTGGCTATCTCCTCGGTGTAGGGTATGTCGAGTATGACCAGAACCTCGGGGCACCCTGGGAGCCCCCCTATGGTGTCGGGGAGGCTCCTAGGCCCGCTGGGCGCTAGCCACGGCTTGATCCTCCCCGACAGCGGGAAGACGCCCAGCTTCGCCTGGGTGTAGTAGACTATGGCGGCTGAGACCGCCCCATCTGCATCCCAGTCGCCGATAACTGCGACTTGTACTCCCTCAGGCATAGGTACCCCCACACTCAGCTTCTGGTGGAGGGCTTAAACGGGATTCGCCGCTAGGAGCAATTTCTCTTCAGAAACGCCTACTAGCGGGGCCGCTTTTAAGAAGGCGTGCGCGGGCCCCAGCACGGTAGGCTCGACGATGCAGTCCGAGCAGGCGGCCCCACTACTAGCTGCGGTAGCAGTAGCGGCGGCGACGACTTGGGCGCTACTCCCCCAGTGGGTCAGGGTTGCCGCCTCGAAGGGCCTCGTGGGCCGGGACATGAACAAGGCGGACCACAGGGCTGTAGCGGAGGCTGGAGGCTTCACCGCCATACTCGGCGGGGTGATGGGCCTCTACGTTCTCGTAATAGTGTACAGGTATGTTTACAACATAGACTTCTACACAGCCGAGGTCTACGCTCTAACATCGCTCCTACTACTATCACTGGCCGTGGGCCTGCTGGACGACCTGCTGGGCTGGAAGAAGGGGCTACCCCGGTGGGTCCGGGTAGCTTCGATGGCCCCGGCGGCCATGCCGCTCGTAGCCATAAAGGCTGGCGTGCCCCGGGTTGAGCTGCCAGTCGTGGGCACGCTGAACCTGGGCGTGCTCTACCCGCTTGTGGCGGTGCCCGTGGGGGTGGTGGGGGCTGCGAACGCGTTCAACATGATAGCCGGGTACAACGGGCTCGAGGCGGGTATGGCGCTGATACTGCTTGCCTCCGTGGCCGCCTACTCTGCGATGAAGGGGCTAATATTGACCATGGCGGCGGCGCTGGTCATGGCTGCTGCTGTGGCCGTGTTCCTGGGCTACAACTGGTACCCGGCGAGGGTGTTCCCGGGGAATGTCTTCACGTACGGGGTGGGCTCCTACTATGCTGGCCTGGTTATCCTGGGGAACTTCGAGAAGTTCGGACTCCTCCTGTTCTCCCTATACTTCCTGAAGGCAGCGCTCTACTTCGCCGCCATGCTCGCCTGCGGGGAGTGCCGCGAGTGCCTCGGCAGGTACGAGGACTTCGCTATACCGAGGCCTGACGGCACGTTGGCGGCGCCTCCATGTAGAACCCTAAGCCTCACACACTACGCCATCCGGGTGCAGGAGAGGCTCCGGGGCAGAGCGACGGAGGCGGGGGTCACCCTAGTGATACTGGCGATCCAGGCCGCCATCTCGGCCACCCTGCTAGCCCTGGCGGCGGCCGGGCGCATATAGCCGCCAGCCCAGCGCGCCCGGCGTGTCCCCCTTAATGCTGGCGGCGCCCCCGCTAGGTGGGTGCACCCCCGGGATGGCAACCCTGAGGCGAGCCCTCGTGGAGCCGCCTCTCGAGGACGCGGCCAGGGCACTCCAGGGCCTGCTGACGGCGCACCGCTGGGTCGTCCTGTGGGGTAGGTGCAGGGCCGACTACGAAGGCAGGGGTGCATCCTCGTCGGGCGAGGGGGACGTTCTTGTCGTGGTGAAGGAGGATCGGAGCGTCATAGTGCACGGCCCCCGGGGGTTCCGGCCGCTGAACTGGCAGCCCTCCGGGGCGGCGGTCACCGCGTCGATGCGGGAGGGCCTCCTGGAGCTGAGGGCCGTGAGGAAGAGCCCCAGGGAGACGCTCACCCTGACGTGTAGCAGGGTCTACCTCCTCTCCGGGCTGGAGGGGGCGGTCGAGCCGGAGTTCCACATGTACCTCAGCGAGGCTGAGATACGAGACATACTAGCCTCGAACCCGTCCCTGATAGAGGAGGGGCTGAGGATAGTCGGCGTGGAGAGGCCGGTGGATCCTGGGTTTGTCGACATGTACGGAATCGACAGGGAGGGGAGGCTAGTGGTCTTCGAGATCAAGCGGGTGAAGGCTGGCGAGTCGGCCGCCCGGCAGCTGCTACGCTACGTTGAAACCCTGAGATCGCGGGGTCACGCCAGGGTCAGGGGTGTGCTCCTAGCGCCGGACTTCACGGAGTCGGCGATCAGGCTCCTCGAGGCGAGCGGGCTGGAGCACGCCAGGATAGATCCCAGGGCGATCTACGAGATGGCCGGTAGGAGGAGGTCGGTCAAGAGGGTACGCGGGCTCACCGAGTACCTCGGCAAGGGCAGCGCGCCGGGGAGAGGCTAGGGCGTGAAGGCTGGCGCGGCCTTGTCGGCGTCGAAGCTTATGTAGAGTATCATGCTGCCCCGGATGAAGACGTCGCCGTAGCGGGCCGCTATGGACTGGCCCGAGTTCTTGAGCTCCGCGGTGTCGCTTAGCACGATATTCATCGTGCGGTCGGTCATCCGCAGAACGCCCACATACTCGCTCCCATCCTTGAGCTTAACGTAGATGGGCCTGCCAACGGCTCCCCTCAGGTACCTCAGTGGAGGCACCAGCTTAGCCGCCTCGGAGGCCACTACCACGCACCCCCCAGGGCGGGCCGATGTGGGGAGTATATAGGCGCCCCGCATGATTAGAGGGCTTCGAGCAGCGTGGAAACCACGCCTCTAAGGCTGGGGGGCGCCTCCCGCGGGGGCTCCCTGGTGAGGCCGGTGAGCACCAGCAGCGCGTCCAGCCCAGCCCTCGAAGCCATCTCCACATCGGTGTCCAGCCGGTCTCCGACGACGAGCGCACGCCCGCTCCTGCCGCGCAGCGCCAGCTCCACCATGTAGGGGGATGGCTTCCCCGCGACGAAGTCGGGCCTCCTACCGGAGGCCCTCTCGAGGAACGCCACGACGGCCCCAGCGCCCGGGTCGAGCCCGCTGCTAGTGGGGAGTACATGGTCCTCGTTGGCCGCTACGAACAGCGCGCCAGCCTCAAGCGCCCTCAGGGCGGCTCTGCCTTTAGAGTAGCTGAAGAGCCTGTCCAGGCCGGCCACCACGGCGTCCACCCTGCCCCTTAGGGCCTCTGACAGGTCGACAACGTTCAGCCCGGCCAGGTAGGCCTCGACGGCCAGGCCCTCCTCCCCCACAACGTAGACGTTGCCCCCGCCCACCCTGCCAGCGAGCCATGAGGCCGCCGCGTAGCCGCTTGTGACGATGGTTTCCTCGGAGGCTGAGAGCCCTAGGCTCGATAGCTTCCAGGCGTAGTACCGGCGGGTGCGGGTGCTGTTGTTGGTAACGAAGACCACCTCAACACCGCTCCCCTGAGCCTCCCGGAGAGCCCTCACATTATCCTCCAGGACCTTGGAGCCTAGCCACACCACCCCATCCAAATCCACGAGCAGCACGTCATAGTCTGTGAGCCTCACCACCGGGCGCACCCGAAGCCCCTCAGTGCCAAGGCGAAGAAAACTATTCCGAGCCCGGCGAAGCTAGCGGCGTACAGTGGCCCCCACCATTTAGCCTCCGCCTCCCCCAGCCACTGCCACTCGCCCTCATAGGGGCGCAGCTCGAGCGGCCTAAGCTCGACCTCGACCCGACTAAGCCCCGCGTGCTCGACCCTGGGGCTCGCCAGCCTGAGCCTGGAGGTCTCGATGGACTCCGGGTGGGGTATCAGGGTGACGTGAGCTACGGGCTCGCCCCCCAGCCAGTACGACGCCTCCCTCAGGCCGCGGAAGCACGCGATAACAACTCTCCACCCGGAGAGTACCACCGTGCCAGTGTCGAACCCGCCCTGAGCGGGCGCTATAGTCTCGACGGAGTGCTCGCCCTTCCAGAGCAGCCTCACGCCATCAAAGCCCCCGGCTGGTGTCGACTCGAGTATAGAATCCCAGTAGCTCCCGGGCCTATAGTAGAGCAGCCAGCGGCCCCCCACCCAGGAGGCCGCGAGAACCGCGCCCCCGTGCGTCTTGGACCTAACCAGGTAACCCTCACCGCCCGCTAGCGGCGCGATGAAGCCCCAGGAGGAGTTCGAGAGGCGGGCCCTACCATAGAGCCAGGGCCCCCCGGGGCCTAGCGTCAGGCCTCGGGGGTAGAGCTTGGCCTCCCCCGCGGCGCGGGGCTCCAGCAGAGCGGCGCCACTCCCGTTAAAGGCGATAACGCTGCCATCGTATAGTAGCACGTAGCTGGTATTCCCCGAGGCAAGGGAGAACCTAGGCCTCCCCGGCACGTCGAGAGTCCCAGCCACCCAGCCAGAGCCGCCGAAAGCCTCGCCGGTGGGGCCAGCCGCCACTAGCACCCTACCGTTGGCGAGGCCAGCCGCGGCTATCCGACCCGCGCTGCAGGCTACGGTCGAGAACCGCCCCCACAGCGCGGGGTCGGAGGGCGTTACAAGCCTCGCGGACGCCGCCAGCGGGTCCACCAGCGCAAGGGCAGGTCTGCCATGGTAGGAGCCGGCTAGCACTACTAGGCGGCCAGAAGCACAGGAGGCCGAGACGCGGAAGCCTGGAACAACGAGGCCACGGTACGGGAGGAGGACCAGGCTGCCGTTCCCGGAGCCCGGAGGGGACCCCACGTACACCGGGCCAGCTAGGGTGCAGAAGGCTCCGGCTAGCCTGAAGCCGCTGACTCTCAGGACGTAAACCTGATGCCCGGGCCGGAGGGGCTCGAGGGCCGCGATGGAGGCGGCGGCCCAGGAGAGGGTGAAGAGTGCAACTAGCACGGCGGCTGTAGCCGCACGTGGGCAGCGCCCGTCACCCGGCTCCATCAACTGGCACCCCCGCGAGCCTCGACGCAACCCTGACCGCCTCCTCGACACCCCCCTCTAGGTCCTCGACGAGGGCGGCGGCCCCGTGGAGGGGTGATGGCAGCACCTTCGGGGGCAGGTGGAAGACGCCGCGGTAGACCCTGCCCTCGCCAGCGTCGCTGTAGACGCCCACTGCTGGCCTTATACACGTGTAGTCCCACGCCCTAACCCTGATGGGGGCCTCCCCGGGCCTGCCGTGGAAGGCCGATAGCATGGAGTAGGCGGCGTTGAGGCAGAACCCCTCCAGCTCCCCGCCGCGGCGGCGGAGGCAGTACTGCCTCAGCGAGCCAGCCCAAACCTCGCTATACACGCCCCCGAGCCTTCCCTGGCAGAGGCTGCGGAACTCGCCCTGGAGCCTCGAGCGCTCGCCCAGGCTGCGCATCGAGAGCGCCACCACGGGGCTGCTGGCAAGGGCGTAGAGGGCCGCTGCCGCTATGCCAGCGTAGTGTGTGCCCCCCAGCGTGTAGCCAGCGGTGAAGGCCGACGCGAGCCCGGCGGCCGCCCCCGAGGCTAGTAGTGCCCTCCAGATCCTAACCAATACCGCGGCCCCGGCTAGGCCTGCAGGGGCGGGGTTAATGTGCTAGGGGTAGAAAGGCTGGGTTCTATAAAGAGGGGTTAGGGGCGTGTTAGGGCTTGCGTATGCCCCAGAGCTTCCTGACAGCCACCTTCACGCCAGCGCTTATGCTGTCGAGTATCTTGGGGTTGAGCTGCATCCTCACCCTCTCTGGCGGGGGCTGTATCTGGCTCAGCTCTATGGCGAGCGCCAGCGCGTGGGTTAGGAGCTTGTCGCTCCCCTTGTACTTCTCGCCTACCACTAGGTCCTCGAAGTACTTAGCCCAGGCTGTGGGGTCCCTGCTCCTCCGGACTAGCACTAGGAAGCCTCCAACCGCGGGGCCGACCTCCTGCTTGAGCCTGTAGAACTTGTAGTTCTCGGTCCCCCCCTCCTCCGTCACGAACTCGTGCTTCTTGAGGGCCTCAACCATTATGTTGAATACCTCCTCGGCCTTCTGGCCTCCCATCCTGATCAGAGTGGCCTCCCTAGCCTTCTCGGGTATGGCGCTGCGGAACTGTATCACCGGGCCCCTCGCAGTCCTCCTGAGCACCAGCTTGTAAGTCCTCTCAGCGAGCACCTCGCTCATGCACTACCACCCCTTTACCCTAGGGGGCTCCAGCCATACAGTAACCAGTCACGGGTTAAAAATCCTCCGCTCCAACACTCCCCGTGCGATGGTGGCGGCCCTCACGGAGGCCCCCATCTCCATGTATGCACCCAGCGTGGCTAACCCCGGCAGCCCAGGCGCGGCCTTCTAGACCCCCAAGGCTGTCGTCCCCCTGGGGCCGGGGCATGGGGGGCGAGGGTGCTAGACCGTACATCTTCACGTTCTCAACGCAGACCCTAGACGGTAGACTGGCCCCGCCGGGAGTTGGGAGGTACACGCTGAGCTGCCCGGACGACCTGAGGCTGCAGCACGAGCTCAGGGCGGGCGCCGACGCGGTCGCAGTCGGGGCAAACACTGTCATAATGGACAACCCGAGGCTCACAGTGAGGCTCGTGCCAGGGAGAAGCCCTGCCAGGGTTGTGTTCGACTCGAACCTGAGAACCCCCGCGACCGCTAAGGTCTACCAGCCACCCGGCCTGAGGGTGCTCGTCACAAGGGAGGGCCACCCCCCGGAGAGGCTGGAGCCCTACAGGGCGCTGGGTGTAAGGGTGGTCCAGGCTAGGAGCTCCGACCCGCGGGAGGCGGTTGTGGAGCTGAGGAGGATGGGCATACGCAGGCTCATGGTGGAGGGGGGCGGGGGCCTGATAGGCTCCCTCCTATCGGCCGGCGTGGTCGACGAGGTCCGGGTCACGGTCGCCCCGGAGATCCTGGGCGATGGAGCCCCCCTGGCGAGGATACCCGGCGCCCGCGCTAGGGTTAGGCTGGCCCTGGAGGAGGCTAGGATCCTGTGCGGCTGGTGGGTGCACCTCCGCTACAGCGTGCTGGAGCCGAAGTGGGGCTACTGGGCGTAGGCGCGCCCTGGAGGGGCTGGCACGGCCAGCTCCGGTGGGGAGAGATGGGGTTGGAGGTTCCATAAAAGGGGGAGGGTTAGAAGATGATCCCCCTGTAGGCCTCCTTGTATATGGGGCTGGACCGTATGAACTTGAAGTACTTGGCCCTGTTGTACTTGGCCCCGGGCCCTAGGCCGCCGGAGCCGAACTCCTTCTCGTAGTCCTCTACCGGGATCTGGTACTGGGACTGCACGTAGTCGCGGTACAGGTCCTCCATGACGTTGAAGGCGCAGAAGGGCACCACGCGGCCGTCTGGCATGACGTAGTGGATGTTGCATCTCCTCACCCTTGTCACGTCGTAGTTGTAGAGGTCCATGAAGTGCATCATACCGAGGAACATCATGTGATAGTGTAGCTCGCCCAGGGCGTCGTAGTTCCTCTTCACGAACACGTTCCAGAGGAGCTTCGTTATGTTGAGGCCCTTCGGCATCTTCTTCGTGTCGACGAACTTCCTGAGGTCTATGAGTCCCTTCAGGGCTACTAGCTTCTTGCTGCCCCCGGAGAGGAGGTCGACGCGCTTCTCGTCCAGCCACTCGATGAACGCGTCCACGTCGAAGAACTCGGTTATCGGCACGTACCTCTTGGGTAGGCCGTCGGCGCCCCTCTCTACGAAGATGTAGGTTCCGGCGCCGCACATCGGGTGGTTGGCCATGCAGAACTGCTCCACGCCAGTGTAGGCCTCGACGAACTTCGCGAACTTAGCGGCCACCGGGATCGGGAACCACGCCTCGGGGGGTATCTGGTAGTCGGTCTGCTCGGCTATCTTGTTTATGGCGTCCGCTATGGTTATCCTGTACCTCTCCCTCTCCCTCTTCTTCATCTGGCCCGTGAGGCTCACGGGCTGGAAGTTCACAGCCCTGACTATGTCTATGTGCTTGGCGCCGAACTTTATTATCTGGCCTAGCTCGTGGTCGTTCGCGGTCTTGATCACCGTGGGGACTAGGACAACGCTGGTCATGCCAGACTTGCGGAAGACCTCGAAGGTGAAGGGCACCTCCCAGTGGTTCTTCCAGTTGGTCTTCGGCGTGACGCCGTCGAAGCTCATGTAGACCGTGTTGACCCCGGCCTCGCGGAGGCTCCTGGCGTAGCGGACCGCCTCCTCGGGATCCTCAAAGTAGAGCTTGGCGAACTTTATGCCGTTGGTGTTGAGCTGTACGTGGCGCACGCCCTCCTCCTTGAGCATCCTGATTATGTCGACCAGGTCCTCGCGCATGGTAGGCTCTCCACCCGTTATCTGCACGGCCATGGTCACGGACTGGCGCTTCAGCTGGCGCACCATGAAGCGTATCTGCTCGATCGTGGGCTCGTAGACATAGCCAGCCTTCTCTGCATAGAAGAAGCAGTACCAGCAGCTGAGGTCGCACCTGTTGGTGACCACTATGTTCGCCAGGGCGGTGTGGTTCTCGTGCATGGCACAGAGGCCGCAGTTGTACGGGCAGGGGGCGGCCAGCTGGACGTAAGGCTTCTTCACGCCCTTGCCCGTCTCCTCGTACCTCATCATCCTATAGTAGAGCTTCGCATCGCCGTAGTAGAGCTCCTCTATCTCGCCGTGCTCGGGGCAGACCTTGCGTATCCATATCTTGCCATCGCGCTCGACCACCCTGGCGGGGAGGAGCCTCTTGCAGTAGGGGCAGAGGCTGGTGGTAACCCTAACGTGCTTCTCGCCCGGCTTAAGCTTAGGCAGCTGGCCGCCCACAGGTATCCTCTTCTCAGCTATCTCGACGTAGGCTCCCCCAGGCGTTTTAACGAGGCGGCCGGGCGCGGGGAGTATGTCAGGCTTCACGGCAGTTTTGGCCGCTGGCCTCCTGATGGCGTGTACTGCCATTCTATCACCGGCTCGTATATCCGTAGACCCGGGCGGCCAGATATAAGTGGTTACACTTGTTCCGCCGTGCAGATAGGTGGGAGTGATGCAGGCATCCAAGGAGGGGGTCGAGGAGCTCGCCAGGAGGCTGGCTGGACTGCTCGAGGAGCGGGCCAGGCTGCTTGAGAGGGTCGAGGAGGCGGTTAGCGAGGTTAGGAGCAGGGATCTAGACGAGATACTGAAGAAGCATAAGGTTGTATTCCTATACTTCACCGCCAGCTGGTGTGGGCCCTGCATATCGTTCCTCCAGACGTTCAGGGAGGTCGCCGGCCGCCACGTGAGCCCCAGGGTCTTCTACGGCTACGTTGACGTTGACGCCTCGTACTCGATAGCGGATAGGTACAACGTGAAGCACATACCATCCATAGTCGTGATAGTCGACGGGAAGCCAGTCGACGTTATAATAGGCTCGATGAGTAGGGAGAAGCTAGAGGCCAGAGTCAAGGGGTACCTCAAGGCCGCGGGCCTGGCCGGCTAACCGCTGGCTAACCCCCGAGCAGGCCCAGCCCCCTGAGCTGCGAGAGCACGTATTCCCTGATCTCCTCGAGGCCGGGGAGGTCCCTCACCAGCTTCCCCGAGTCGAGGTACTTCACCAGCATGGGCTCGCCTCCGGGGCAGGGGGGCTCCTGGTGCCACCTCGCCACTACCCTCGACCCGTCGGGGCACCTGTAGAGCTGCTTTAGGCCGGGTAGTTTGCCCCTCTTCGATACGGGCTCCCAGCCGTCCCCCTTGTTAACCTCCACTATGTCCATGCTCAGGTCTACGCTTGGCGCGGCCGAGATTGCGGTGCCGACTCCGAAACCGTCTACTATGTCTCTAAGCTGTAGTATTTGTTCTTCGTCGACGCCACCGCTCACTATTACCTTAACGTCGCCTCTGCCAGTCATCTCGAGCACCCACCGCACCTCCTCGACTATGTCCCTCATCTTGCCCCTCCTACTACTGGGCGTGTCGAGCCTCACCCCCACGAGCTTCTCCCCCAGAGTCTCGGCGGCCATGAGGCTCTCCACCCTCTCATCGTAGAACGTGTCGACGAGCGCGATGGTCTCACCGTAGAGCCTGGAGTACCAGCGCCACGCCTCCCTCTGGTCGCCGAACACTATTATGAGGGCGTGGGGCATCGTGCCCCTGGGCTCGACCCCTAGGTACTGCTTGGAGGCGAGGCCGCTCACCCCGTCGAGGCCGCCGATATAGGCTGCCCTATCAGCAGCGGGCGCCACCGCCGGGTGTAGCGCCCTCAGGCCGAAGTAGAGGACCAGCCTGTCCCCCGCAGCGGCGCGTATGCGGGCCGCCTTGGTCGCTATGGAGGAGGCGAAGCGGAGGGCACCCAGGACCGGGGTCTCGTAGACGGCGAAGTCGGCGTAGCGCCCCTCGATCACCATGACGGGCTCTTTCCTGTAGAAGATGGTGCCCTCAGGCAGCGCGTACACGTCGACAGGCTTGCCCTCCAGGATAGCCAGGGCCTCCTCGAGGCCCGCGAAGACGGCCCACTCATAGCCCTTGGGCAGGCTATAGGCGTGGACCTCCATCCTAACCCTGACATCGCCCAGGCCAGCGGCCTCAACGATCCTTCTAGTACGCTCGAAGTAAACGTCAGTGACAAGACCGCCTAGGATGTCGTCGATAGAGGCGGCGTATATCCTGGGCCTACTCTTCACGGTTACTACACCCCCAGGCCGGCCCGCGGGGGCAGGCTTATATAGCCGCGGCCTTTGAGCTTCTTCTAACAAGGCCCTTCTACAATAATATCTTACCGAGTATAGACATACTCATATACATACAACGATAAGCTATATATTCCCTAAAGAGCATAGGCATAGAGTAGAGAACCGTGGTGGGGGGTGACTTGCTATGGCCAAGAGGGTGAGGATAGTAAACGCTAGGGAGATCAAAGGCAGGAAAAGCGTTGGGGGAAAGATATACGAGTACGTCTACTACACCCTACCCCTAAACCTCTACGTCCGGAAGAACGTGATAGAGCGCTGGGGCACCGAGTTCGTAATAGAGAGTGACCCGGACAAGGGCATCGTGGTAATCAAGCCGAAAAGGCTAGCCGAGCAGGAGGGCTTCAAGATAGAGGAGGCGCAGACAAACTAGCCGCCACACCAGCAGGGCATCACACAGTTATTTCCCCACTTTCACTTTTTATTGTTTCAGCCAGTTTATGGGAGCTACTGCTAGAGCAGTGCCGACCCGCAGGCATGACGGCAAGCAGCGGCGCGGGGGCCTCGGCAGCCAGCCGGCCTGCAACTCACCGCCAGAAACCGGGCTCGTAACTCCGCCAGCTGGCCGCATAGGCCCCCGCGCCGCCAGCCACACTTGGACCGACTGGAGGGGAAAAGCGGCAGCACCAGGCTGGCCCTGCTGCTAGGAGGTTGCTGGGCGCGCTCGCCGCTGTGGGGAGGGGGCTAGAAGCCGAAGAGGCCGCCCAGGCCCTCCCCGATGTCGACCTCCTTCTCCTCTTCCTCCTCCTTCTCCTCCTCTTTCTTCTCCTCGGCAGCCTCCTCCTTCGCCTCGGCAGCGGCGGCCGCTGGGGCGGCTGCAGGGGCAGCCACTGGCATCGCGAGGGCCGACTTTAGCACCTCCTCAAGGTCTATCTCGGCGAGGCTAGCGGCGATCATCTTCACCTTGGCCTCGTCAACCTCGAGCCCCAGGGCCTCGATGACCTTCTTCAGGTTATCCTCGTTAACCTCCTTGCCTGCATAGTAGAGGGCGAGCGCCGCGTGGATGTAAGCCTTACCCTCCTGGGCCATACCCTTGCACCCCTAGATTACTCCCGAAACCCCACCCGCCGCAGGAGGGCTTTATAGCGTTTCGCCCACCACCCCGGGCCAGCCATGCTAGGAGACTAGACCGAGGCCCAGCCACCAGGCGGGGACCCCCGGCGATCGGCTACCCCAGAGCATGGCATCATGGCCGCCCGGCTCGTCTGGCATGACTCTCCCCACCCGCCGGGGGCCGCGTGCAACCATAGGCTCCGGCGGGATAAATGCCGAGCCCCCTCTGGAACTAACCCCAGAGAGGCGGGGGTGGTCACGCATATAAACGCGCCAGGCAGACTCTCCCTCCGGCCCTGCACCCAGGCTGGGCGGCCCAGTGCGGGGGTGCCCGAGCCTGGCCAAAGGGGTCGGGCTGAGGACCCGATGGCGTAGGCCTGCGCGGGTTCAAATCCCGCCCCCCGCACCACTCCAGTAACCCCTCCGGCCTCGTGGGCCCTACATCCCAGGCTAGGTAGACATGGAGTCGAAAGGGAGTCGAAAGAAATAGCGTCCTGCCGGGATTGCTGAGGTGTAGAAGCAGAGCTAGGTTGGCTTACGCTAGATGCCTTTCCTCGCACTTGGATATAGCATTCCTGCATTTATTTGTGTCAGCATAGATTCTCTTCATGCATTTGCAAAACTTTTCGCAAGACTCTCGGCTCCTTTTATAATTTTTCCTGCAATACTCTACACAGCCTCCTTTGTTCAGGGTGCATAGAAGATCCTCGATCGTTAACTTCACCCTCCCACCCTACCTATTTAACTACTTACTATTTAGTAATCATAGTATTTAAATGTTAGAGGCCATGTAGTGTGGCAGCCCGGCGGTACTGGCCTTATGGCCTATCAGGGGCTCTATGGGACGCTCGGGTGCCCGTTACGGGTGCCAGCCTCCAGCGCTCTCGAGGCGAGCGGGCCTCTTGGAGTCCCCTCGACACTGTGTTGTTAGTATGAGCTAGCCCTGGTATCCAAGCCGGGGTCTTCCACCGGTGTAGGCGCCGTTCTGGCTGTGGGGCTGCTCTTAGGTGCTGGTGTAGTAGTATTGGCCAGAGGCCTTCTGCATCCTGTCTAGGTAGCTTCCCTCCTTGTTTACTCTGGGCCTGTAGGTTTGGGGGTCGCGGCGGAACGTGACTCCCAGGTTCCTGAGCAGCAGGTTCATCCCCTCTCGGAGGTTTAGGGGGCTGGAGGCGTGGCCGCGTCTGCTGGGCTCTCCGAGTATGACTATGAGCTTGTCGCTCACGAAGTCCTCTACTACGAGGTCGTGCTCCACCACGAACGCTGCAGCCTGCCTCGTCTCCGTGAGGCGCCTTATTATCTTGGCCACTCCAAGCCTCTCCTCTATGTCGAGGTAGGCGCTGGGCTCGTCGAGCAGGTATATGTCGGCCTCCCTCGCGAGGGCCGCCGCTATCGCCAGCTTCTGCATCTCCCCACCGCTGAGGCTCCTGGCCTCGCGGTCGAGCATCCTGTCGAGCCTCAGCTTCTTGACTAGCTCGACGTAGAGCCAGGAGCCGGGCGCCAGGCTGGCCGGGTTAACCGCCCGCAGTACGTCCTCGACGGTCGCGCCGGCCGGGAACATCTCGGGCGAGACGTACTGGGGCTTGTAGCTCACTGTGTACTCGCCGAGCCTCGCCACCCAGCCCTCGCCGGGCTCGATGCGGCCGGCGAGAACGCGTATGAACGTCGTCTTACCTATGCCGTTGGGCCCCACAATGCCTATGACCTCGCCGGTCCACACCTCTCCCGGCTCGGCCTCTAGGGTGAAGCCGTCGAGGTCAACCCTGATCCTGGACCACTCGACCAGCTTGTGCCTGGTAGACTCCCCCTGGGGGGCCTGGAGTGAGGGGCTAGGCGGGGGCCTGAACTGTATGGGCTCGCGGCGTATCCTAACGTTCTCGGCGGGCAGGTAGCCCTCCAGGAAGTGGTTTATGCCGGCGCGCACCCCGTAGGGCTTCGAGACTATGCCGTAGACGCCGGGCTCCCCGTATAGGATCGAGACCGTGTCGCTGAGGTAGTCGAGGACCGCCAGGTCGTGCTCGACTACAAGGTAGTACTTGCCGGGCCTCACCTCCCTCCGGATCAGGCGGGCGACCCGCATCCTCTCCGAGACGTCCAGGTAGCTGCTAGGCTCGTCGAACACGTAGACGTCGGCGTCCTTGCTGAGGGCGGCCGCCACCACCAGCTTCTGGAGCTCGCCGCCGCTGAGCTTCCTAACGTCCCTATCCCACACCCTGTCGAGGCCCAGCTCCTTAGCTAGGTCCCTGTAGACGCCCCTCTCGTCAGCCCGGCGGAGGAGCTCCCCCACGGTGCCCCTGATCCTGCGGGGTATGACGTCGACGTACTGGACCTTATGGGCGACCCTCAGCTTGCCAGACGCTATCTTCTGGAAGTACACCTGGAGCTCGGTGCCCCTGAAGTGCCGTATTATCTCGTCCCAGTCCGGGGGGTCGTCGTAGCGGCCCAGGTTGGGTTTGATCTCGCCTGCAAGTATCCTTATGGCCGTGGTTTTGCCGGTGCCGTTCCGCCCTATCAGTCCGACGATCTGGCCGTCCTTCGGTATCGGGAGCCTGTAGAGCTTGAAGCTGTTGGGGCCGTACCTGTGGACCGCGTCCTCCTCGAGCTCCTCCGGGAGGTTCACGATGTAGAGGGCCTTGAATGGGCAGGCCTTGACGCAGAGCCCGCAGCCTATGCAGGCATCCTCGTAGACCACGGGCTTACCCTCGAGCTCAGCCAGCGCCTCTATGGCGGTGCCGCGGCCCGTCTTGTTCACGGGGCACACGTTTATGCACTCGTAGCTGCACTTCCTGGGCTTGCACGACTCATAGTCCACGACGGCCACTCTGGCCATGGGCGGGTCACCCGGAGGAGCGCCTGGATGTGTGGTGAGGTAAAAACTGGGGCATTCAGGCGGGGGGCTAGCCGGTTACCTCGAAGGTCTCGCCAGGCTTCAGGATGACCACCTTAGTGGGCAGGCCCCTCTCCTCGACCAGCCTCTTGAACTCCTCGGGCTTACCGTAGAGCACGGGGAAGGTGTCGTAGTGCATCGGTATGGCGTACTTTGGCTTTATCAGCTCCACGGCCTTGGCAGCCTCGACGGGGTCCATGGTGAAGTGGCCGCCTATGGGTAGGAGGGCCACCGTGGGCTTGTAGATCTCGCCTATGAGCTGCATCGTCGCGAATATGCCCGTGTCGCCAGCGTGGTATATTGAGACGCCCTCGGCGTCGGAGGATATCACCACACCCGTAGGCGCCCCGTAGGGGCTGCTGTGCATCGCGGGGGTCAGCGCTATCTTGAGGCCGTCCACGAGCATGGGGCCGCCCATGTTGCCCCCGACGGCCCTCGACGAGTCGCCTATCTCGGATGCGACGTGGTTTGCTAGCTCGAATATCGCGACAACCTTCGCGTTGGGGTTGTTCCTCAGTATCGATATGGCGTCGCCTAGATGGTCGCCGTGCCCATGCGTCAGCACGACGAGGTCGACATCCTTTATGTCGTTAACACTCACGGGTGCGAGCGGGTTACCCGTTATGAAGGGGTCTATAACGATCTTCTTCTCGACGCCCTCAGAGTTCTTAATGTAGACCTCGAAGGCCGAGTGGCCCAGGTAGCGTATCCTAGCCATCCAGCCCACCCCCGGCCGCGCTCGCCCGGGCGCTCCACGGAACCCAGGGTCGCGGGGGATAACTTAAACCTGCAGCCAACCTGGACACCCTGGACGCTGAGCGGGAGGGGTAGCCCGTGGCCCCGATAGGAGAGGAGGCCCTACAGAAGCTGCTCCACGCTGGCCGAGCCGCATCGGAGGCGCGCGACTACGCCGCGAAGATCGTGAGGCCGGGCATGAAGGCCAGCGAGCTCTGCGAGGCGGTCGAGGCCAGGATAGTAGAGGAGGGCGCGAGGCCCGCGTTCCCCTGCAACATCTCGATAAGCAGCGTGGCCGCCCACTACACGCCCAGCATAGGCGAGGACACCACTATACCCGAGGACGGAGTGGTCAAGATAGACGTGGGGGCGCACGTCGACGGGTACATAGCAGACACCGCGGTAACCGTGGACCTCTCGGGAGCGTGGGGCAGGCTCCTCGAGGCATCAGCGTCGGCCCTCGAGGCGGCCGAGCGGGTGCTGAAGCCGGGCGTCAGGCTGTACGATATAGGCAGGGCTATACAGCAGGCGATGAGGAGGCTCGGCTTCAAGCCGATAAGGAACCTCTACGGCCACACTATA
>Ga0256833_1000384_pt1 | contig 35208 bp, 41 predicted proteins | sample 356284metaG_FD_190535 | JGI IMG/M metagenome (GOLD analysis project Ga0256833, IMG submission 190535) | Hydrothermal vent microbial communities from Mid Atlantic Ridge, Atlantic Ocean - 356-284 | ecosystem: Environmental > Aquatic > Marine > Hydrothermal vents | place: Atlantic Ocean: Mid... | reverse complement strand
TCAATTCTCCTTCTCTATCGTAGTCCGTAGCAATAGTAACTCTATCCACGTCTTTTGCTATCTCCTTTAAAAGCCTAACAATTCCTCTTTCCTTAACTTTTTTAATTAATTTAGCTTTAATCAGATCTCTTACCTCAACGCTTTTCCAGTTTCTAAATTCACCCGGAAAATCTAACTCCACAATATGACCTTTCAAACCAACGATGTACGTATTTCCACTCTGGTAGTAAGTTATTCCGTACTTCTTTTTAGCTTCAACTTTTTTGAACAGAATTGAAGCTATTCTCTTAGCCGTGTTGTGCTTCTCAGTTATTATCAACCAACCCATCACTCGTGAATTTTCGCATTACATTTAAAGCGTTTCGATAGCTGTGCAAGTGGTGAAAAAATGCTAATAGCAATTGAAGGAATAGATGGAGCGGGAAAAACTACTTTGGCAAAAAAGTTAAAGAAATGGTTCGAAGACAGAGGTATAAAAGCTACGATTGTAAAAGAGCCGGGAGAGAGTGAATGGGGTAAAATTGTTAGGGAAAGAAACTTCAGTGCAGAAGAAGAGTTGGAACTATTTTTAAAGGATAGAGAAGTAAACGTAAAAGAAAAGATTTTACCTGAAATAAGTAAAGGAAATGTGGTTATAATGGACAGGTATTACTACTCGAACATCGCATATCAGGGTGCAAAAGGACTAAGTATTGAAGAAATAAAAGTCAAAAATGAAAGAATCGCACCAAAACCCGACATAGTTTTGCTACTCGATTGCAGTCCAGAAAAGTGTGTCGAAAGGGTAAAAAAGAGGGGAAAAGCGAGCAGGTTTGAAAAACTCGACTACCTCAAAAAGGTAAGGGAGTTATTTCTGAAAATAGCTTCCACCGATAAAAGAGTTAGAATTATAAACGCAGAAAAAAGTGAAAAAGAAGTTTTTGAGAGTGCAATTAAAATTATAGAGGAGTTTTTGAGCAAACGGGACAGTTCTCTCTCTTAGCAATCTTTATCTTTACGAGCTCGTAGTTTTTGAAGTCCATTCTAAGCAAGTCTTTTAAAGGTTTAAACCCGCACAGCAATTTTATCGTTTCCAACGCTTGCATGCTACCAACTATTCCAGCAACTGGCGGAATTACAGGACTTTCCTCAGCTTCAATTGGAGGATATATACAAGCGTAGCAAGGAGATTCGTCTCTAAAATCGAAAACTGCTAATTCTCCTTCAAATCCTGAAATTGCAGCGTGAATTAAAGGCGTTTTCGTCTTAAAACACACTTCGTTTATTTTATGCCTAAGCAATATCGAATCGACACATGAAACGACAGCATCGTATTCGGAAATCTTTTTTACAGGAATTTCTTCAAACTCTCCAAAGACTTCAACTACTACATCTGAATTTAAAGTTTCAACGAATAACTTGGCAGATAGAGCTTTATTCATTCCAACTCTGTTAGCGTGAACGAACTGTCTATCTAAGTTGTGCAATTCAACTAAATCTCCATCTGAAATACCAATTCTCCCAACACCAGAACCAGATAAGTAAGCTAAAACGGCGCTACCGAGACCACCAGCCCCAACGACTAAAACTGAAGAATTTAATAGTTTTTTCTGATTTTCAGCACCTATTAATTTTATCAATCTATCGTACCTGTGCATTAATTTGCTTAAGAGGGGGTGCCGTTAAAAAACGCTATGGCGGTGACGGCGGGAAGGCTGTTACCAATGCGATGGCACCCCCAAAGGCAGTATGATATTTAAAGTAGATAAAAGTTGCGGTTTCCATAACGAAATATTTAAAAATATAATTTTTTCTACATAATACATTTAATATACAATCAACATACAGTTAAAACGCGTGTAGTTCTAAGACAATAACTCATAATATATTTTTAAGATATTTTTAGGCTAAGATATTTTTAGGATCGCACTAAACAATAGAGAAAAGCTAAATAATAATTCAGAAAAATACAATCATGGATAGCGACATCTCGGAAGCAATAAAAGCTGGAAAAGTATCAATTGTAGCAAATGTTATTTTAACAATAGTTAAAGGAATTGCAGGAATTGCTGCTAATAGTACTGCATTAATTGCAGACTCTCTACACTCCATGGTCGATATTCTTAGCTCTGCAGCTGTTTGGATCGGAATAAAAATTGCAGAAACCCCTCCAGATAAAGAACACCCGTACGGACATTTTAAAGCTGAAAGCTTAGCTGAATTAGCAGTTGGAATAGCAATTATTTTTACAGCCATTTTGATAATGTACGATGCTGTAAACGAGCTTATATCTGGTAGATCTCCTGAATTCGAAATTTACGCTCTCGCAGCAGCAGTTTTTTCGGCTGTGGTAAACGAGGCACTCGCAAGGTATAAAATAAGTGTCGGAGTAAGAACTAAATCGAGTTCTCTAATAGCTGAAGGAAAACACTCGAGAACTGATGTAATCGCAAGCGTAGCGGTAGTACTTGGTTTTTTACTCGTCTATATTGGCTATTGGTGGGCAGATGCAGTTGTTGCAATGGGCATAGCAGTTTTAATATTGGAGATAGGAGGCGAAATATTAAAAAATGCGATAGACGTTTTGATGGATAGGCTCGATCCCGAATTCGCTTTTAAAGTAACGAGTTACGTTGAAGGTATAAGGGGCGTCGAATCCGTAAACTTCGTGGGAGTTAGAGGAACGTGGAGACATAAAATAGTAGAAGTTCACTTCACAGTAAGCCCTGGATCGAGTGCTGAAGATATAGAAGCAATAATAAAAAGAATAGAGGACATAAAAAAAGAAATCCCTGAAATAAAAGAGATAATACCGGTTGTAAGGGTTAGCAAAAAAATTTCGAAAGTCGCAATTCCAGTTGACGAGAATGGAAATTACACTGGAGATTTAAACGCACCTTTCTTCGAGATACGTGATCTAAAAAAAGGAACTAAGATGAAAATAGTAAACGAATATAGAGAAGCTGAAAGAAGGAAAGGTTATTTGATAGCTGAAATGCTGAAAAACGTAGGAGTTGATTGTATAGTTCTCAGCAAGGTAGGAGAAGGGGCAAAAAGTCATTTCAAAAACGCAGGTATTACTGTTAAGTTGAGTGAAGAAAAAGACATAGAAAAAATAATCAAATCCTTAGATTTATCGTAACTCTACGGAATTCACTTTTTCTTGAAAATCTTTTAAAAACTCTCCTATTAGCTGAGATGCCAGTTTTTTGCAATTTCCGCAAAGCATTTCACCTTCTACGCATTTCCTCCTTATTTCTTCTAAATCCTCATCTCTCTCAATCAAGTGTATTGCAAACAGCTCGAAAACTGCACATCTTTCTGGCTCGCCACCAAGTCTTCTCTGCTCTTCTGCACTTCCTCTCCCACCCGTTATTGCTCTTTTAACTTTTTTCTCTGCAACGCTTGGTTCGTCAAAAAGAGATATGTAGCTTTCAGGCTTACTACTCGACATCTTACCGCCAGTCAAACCCGTTATGAACTTGTGGTACGTAGAAGAAGGAGGTATAAACGCAAAACCACCTATTTCAACTTCGAATTTTCTAATAAACTCTTCAATATCCCTTCTTTCACCAAAAACGTCGATGTGTTCAGCATAACTTCTGTACTCAAAACTCAACTCCTTTTCCAACATTCTAAGGTATTCACTTCCTCTCCTGCTCCTAACTCTAACTCCACTGTCTATCTCCTCAAATGCAAAAATGCTGACTCTCGACGCAAGGTCTCTCGTCAGCCTTATGTGAGGGTCCTGATCAGCTCCAACTGGAACTACTACGGGTTTTGGATCTTTAAGCTGAGGGTGAAGTATGTCTGCAGCTTGAACGGAAGTAACGAACATCTTTGCGAGTGGCGTTTCTGGAGTAAATCCGTATATGGCTTTTAATTCGCTCCAGTTAACTTCTGCAGATAGCTCAAAAGCTAAATCTTTAAGCTTGCCGAATTCACTTTGATAGTACAAAAAAGCTCTATCTGGATTTAAACCAAGTGCTATCAAGCTCTTTAAGTAAAGTTTTCCTATTTCTTTGAGTTTTTCCCAACTGAGACCTCTAACTACATGAGCCTCCATATCCGCAAGTGCTACGTGAGCAAATCCTCCAGCTTTTTGATGCCATATTATCTCGTCCATAGTCATCTTATGGCCTAAGTGTGGTAAGCCGGAAGGCATAAAACCCGACATGACTGCCCATTTCTTACCGTTCATTGCTTCCAAGATTCTATCGTAATCCCTATGCCCAAAAATTATTCCTCTCCTCATTAAGTGCATCGGTTCCACATCAACATTCCAGTTTTCCAGTAACTCTGAGAAAGGCTGAATTCCAAACTCCTTCATCAACTTGTTGTAGTCAACTTTACCTTTAACATCCCAAGGAGTTACCTCTGCATTCATCAGCCGCTTCCTGTGTTAAACGCCGTATAACATTTTTTATGTCGTAGTGTTTAGACATCAATTAGACATCAATTCATGAATAAAAATAGAAAAAGATAAGAATAGTTACGGTTAAAATGCAATCAAACAAAGGGGGCTAAACATGCTTGAGGTAAAGAAACGCAGTATTCCAAAAAGTATTCCAAAAACCTGTGAGGAATGTGAATACTTTAAGGAGTGCTTGGAAGGAAAGAGAAAAGTTTGTGCATTCATAAACTACATAAAAACTCGATAATAAGCTTTGCGGCTAAGGAAGGTGTTATCTTTTCGGAATCTGGTATAACCTCTACTACATCCATTCCCTCTATTTTTCCCCTAAAGTTTTCAAGAAATTGTAGAAATTGCAGAGGTTTTAATCCAAACGGCTCAGGTGTGGAAACTCCCGGAGCGTAAGCTGGATCGAAGGCATCTACATCTACTGAAACGTAGAAACTATCTGGTAAAATTTTTTCAAGCTTTTTAATAACACCCTCCCAATTCTTCAAACACTCGAAGGACGTGAAGTATTCAACCCCCTCGCTCTCTGCAAATTCGAGTTCTTCCTTAGTACAACTTCTCACACCAACTAAAACTACTTCGTGCTTTTCCATAATCCTTCTAACAGTACAAGCGTGATTGTAAATACTCCCGTCAAATTCATTTCTCATGTCGAAGTGTGCATCAAAAACGACGAAACAACTCTTTTCCAAATGTTTGGAGAGAGCATAGCTTACAGTATGCTCTCCGCCAATCATAACTATCTTCTTTCCCCTTAACTTTTTCACCATTTCCTTAGCTTCGATTACAACGTCCTCGAATTTTCCATCGACGCAAACATTTCCAAAGTCGCAAACCCCAACATCTATTCCCTTCTTAAAGAAAAGAGAGAAATCTTCAAAGTTCCAGCTCGCCTCTCTTATCGCCGTAGGAGCAAATCTCGAGCCGGGTTTGAAAGACTGAGTTTGATCATAAGGAATTCCAAAAATAGCACAATCGCACTCTTCTTCAGTAGAATTTGAACAAGCAAAAAATGAATCTATGTGCATATTATCCTGTCACCTTTTCAATCTTTCTTTTACCCATAGATTCTATGTAGAACACTTCTTTTCCAGCTTCAAGCTCCATTCCTTCCGGAACTGTTAGTTCAAAAGTTTCGTAAGTCGTCAAGTCCATCAGCTGAGCGACGTTGTTGACAACTGCTATTACCTGAGCCCTCTTTCTCTCAACGATTGGAATGTAAATCTTAGCCGTAACTGGTTGGACTATGCTTCTTTTCTGCCCATCAAAAATTCCTATTGCGTCTATTCTCGCTTTTGCGGCTCCGTGTTTTCCGGGTTTGCTTACGGATATGCTAACTATTTCGCAAGGTTCATCGTCTATTACGACGTAACCTCCTTCTTTAAGCTGTCTAACTTCAGCCTGCTGCTTCATTTCTATCACCCGTCTATGGCTTTTGCGAGCTAATTTAAATATTTTGACGTTAGTAATATTCTATGCTCTTCGGGGTTGCCGGAGTACCTCACTCTTCAAAAGGTAGAAGCACTATTGACGGAATAAAAGCAATAAGAGAGCTTAACCTCGACGCTATGGAGGTTCAATTCGTTAGAGGGGTGAGAATGGGTGAAAACAAAGCTAAGGAAGTGGAAAAAGTCGCAAAAATGCTAAAAGTCGTACTTACCGTTCACGCTCCATATTACATAAATCTAAACTCCACAGATAAATTCGAAGCGAGCGTTGAAAGACTCTACGCTTCAGCGAAAGTAGGCAGTTTCTTTGACGCTAAAGGAATAGTTTTTCATCCCGGATATTACCTCAAGTCTTCAAAGCAAAAGGCTTACGAGAGAGTTAAAGCTGGAGTTGAAGAAGTTTTAAAAAGATTGGATAATGATGGCATTTCTGCAAAGCTGAGACCTGAAACGACGGGTAAACAAACACAATTTGGTGATTTAGACGAACTGTTAAAACTATCTTCTGAATTTTTAGAGAGAGGTTATGACGTAAAGCCGTGTATTGATTTCGCTCACATACACGCGAGGTATAGAAAATACAATACTTACGAGGAGTTCTGCGAAATAATAGACAAAGTCGGAGAAAAAGTAGGCATAGAAGACATGCACATACACATCAGCGGAATAGACTACGGGATGAGGGGGGAGAGAGAACACCTCAACTTAAGAGAATCTGACATGAATTGGTTGGATTTACTGAAAGCTTTAAAGGACAAAAAGGCTGATGGAATTATGATATGCGAAAGTCCGAATTTAGAAGAGGATGCACTAATGCTGAAGAGTGCGTGGAAATCGATTTAGGAGTTAAAGTTAAACTGACTCCAGAAAAAGCAGTTGTAATAGGAAAGACAGCCGTCATCTCTGATTTGCATATAGGATACGAAGAAGCTTTGAGAAGGGTTGGTGTTTACATACCCTCAAGCCAGATGAAAGAGATTAAAGTTGAGTTAGAAAAGCTACTGGGTAGAGGTATAAAAAAGTTGGTCGTTGCCGGAGACTTGAAGCACGAGTTTGGAGGAAACCTACCTCAGGAGTGGAAAGAAATCGAAGAATTCGTCGAATTCGTTACTTCAAGAGCTGAACTAATAGTACTTAGGGGTAATCACGATAACTTCTTGAAAACGATACTCTCCAAATACGGAGTAGATTTGGTTGAAAGCTACGATGCAGGAATAGAAATTCTTCACGGTCACGTTTACAGAGAAGTTAAAAGAGCTGTTATGGGGCACGAACACCCAAGTGTCAAAGTTAGAGTTAGAGGTGTACTTTACAACTATCCGTGCTTTTTAAAAGTCTCAGACTTCATAGTTCTACCGGCTTTTTCACCTCTATCCTCTGGAAGCGATGTACTAACAATGGACTCGTTTCTATCCCCAATACTAAGGAAGTTTAATCCTGAAATTTCCGAAATCTACGCTGTATGCGAGGGTGTTTACTACTTGGGTAGAGTTAGTGAGTTGAAAAAGTTGCAGCGATACAGTTAAGTTCTTTACAGTTACTGAAGTTTATGCTCGCATTTATCCAGCATTCGGGAAGTGCAAACTTTACTTACAGTACGGGAATAGAAGTAGAGGGAGCATTTCACGTCTTTTCAGACGATTTTAGCTTAAACGTTTTAATAGTTCCAGACATGGAGGGAGAGAGAGCAAAAAGAGAGTCCAAAGTGAGAAACGTTTTAACTTATTCTGAAATAGGTTATTACGGAAAAATAGAGGAAAGTTTATCCAATTTTTTAATAGAGAAGGGCGTTAAAAGAGTTTCACTGCCCGAAGACTTTCCAGCAAAAATTGCTTTTCATTTAAGTTCAAATTTTTATGTAAAAATTGAGAAAAGTCCTATTTCAAAGATGAGAGCGGTAAAAAGCAAAAGAGAAGTTGAAATGATAAAAGAGTCGTGCTTAGCAGCTGTAAAGGCGTTTAAGTTTCTAACGAAAATGCTCAAAAAGAAGAATAGAACGTGTGAGGAGCTGAGAGAGCTTATAGAATTAAAGCTATTTAGCTGGGGATTTATAGCTGAAAAAACAATAATTGCAAGTGGAGAGAGAACTTGCGAACCGCACTGGCTTGGTTACGGTGAAATAAAAGAGCATTTAATTGTTGACGTATTTCCAAAGAGTAGAAGACACGGATACTACGGAGATTTTACCAGAACGCTGATTTTACAAGACAACGAGGAAATAAAGAACATGTTAAAAGCTTGTGTAGAGGCAAAGGAAAAGGCTGAAAAAATAGTTAAACCGGGAATTAGAGCTAAGGACATACACAACGTTGTATGCGACGTTTTAGAAAGCTACGGATACGAAACTCTCAGAAAAAACAGTTCAGAGGGATTTATACACTCGACGGGACATGGAGTGGGGTTAGAAGTTCACGAAGAACCGAGAATTTTCGACAACGACGATTTAATAGAAAAAGGAATGGTTTTTACGATTGAACCCGGTTTGTACTACAAAGGCATTGGGGGTGTTAGAGTTGAGGATACAATAGTTGTGAGAGATAGAGCAGAAGTATTAACCCCTTGCGAAAACTTTCCGGAGGTGTTTACTTGAGCGAAAAAATTGAAAAAACTTTAAAAGCTGGTGAAATTTTGAAAAAAGTTAAAAAAGAGTTGCCGTCAATTGTGAAACCGGGGAAAAAGTTGCTTGAAATTGCAGAGTACGTGGAAAACAGAATAGTAGAGCTTGGAGGTAAACCTGCCTTTCCTTGCAACATATCGATAAACAGCGATGCTGCACACTTCACACCAAAAAAAGGAGATGAAAGAGTTCTGCAAGAAGATAGCGTAGTAAAAGTAGATATTGGTGCACACGTTGACGGATACGTTGCAGATACCGCAGTAACGTTTGACTTAAGCGGGGAGAATCAGAAATTAGTAGAAGCGGCTGAAAAAGCTTTAGAAAACGCGATATCTACTGTTAAATCAGGTATAGACGTTTCAAAGGTTGGAAAAGTAATAGAAGAAACGATAAAATCTTTTGGATTTAGACCTGTTTACAACCTGACTGGTCATGGACTGGATAGGTGGATAGCACATACAAAGCCAACGATATACAATTACGAGGCTGGAAAAGGTATTAAAATTGAAGAAGGAATGATTATAGCGATAGAACCGTTCGTAACAAATGGACTGGGAAAAGTGGTTGATAGAAGTGAAGTCGAGATATTTTCTTTAAATCCGGAATTAGCTTGGAGTGAAAAATCCTTTAGAGTTGTAAGAATGAAACAGGCGAGAGAAATTCTTAAGGAAGCTTTACAGTACAGAACCCTACCTTTCGCAAAGAGGTGGCTGAGCAAAGCTCCAGAAGTAATAATTTCAAAACTCATTAGAGACGGTTACCTTAGAGCTTATCCAGTTCTAACGGAAGTAAAGAATGGATTGGTATCTCAGGTTGAGCACACTTTGATAGTTGAAAAGGACTCAGTAATTGTGGTAACGTAAAAAGTAGTCCCGGGGGGATTCGAACCCCCGTCTCCGGCTCCAAAGGCCGGCAGGATTGACCACTACCCCACGGGACTTTCGAGGATGTTCGTCCTCACAGTGTAAGTGTAGTTAAGTGGCAAAAAGATTTCCCTCACTGCATATATATCCAACCCCATATTTATTTTTACCTTTGTTTTTTCTCCATTTTTAATGTGAGTTATCCACCAATCTGGTATCTTAGAGTTCTTTATGTACATCGAGAACTCAATATTTTTAACTGACTTTGGCGGGACTGTAACTACTTTCTGAACTTTTCCGCTACCCATTTTCACATCGTTCATAAATATGTCGTAGCTTATACCCCTCAAGACTATCGGAACGTTACACTCGTTCACGACCTTAGCTTCGACCACTACTTGAGTTTTGTTTAAATTAACATTACCCCACTTGAGTTTTATGTCTCTAACTTCTCCGAGCTTTAAACCGTTGTAAATTATTTCGCTGTTTTTCAGCTTTACACTACTTAAAAAGTTAGTCGTGAACTGACTAACCTTAGTTACGGGAACTTCAAATTTAAAGCCTAAGATCGAGAACACTATATTTGAAACGATTTCTACTTTCGTTTTTTCTCCATTTTCAATGTGAGTTACCCACCATTCTGGCAGTTTTCTATTTAATAGATTTATCGAAAGTTCAATTTTACTTTGAGGTGGAGTAATCTCAGCCTTTCCAATAGAATGCCCAGTACCCATTTCTATTCCATTCATGTATATTTTCACGTTAACGCCACTCAGAGGTATTGGAAATGGTAGTGGATCGCTAACGGTAACATCGGAAACTATCTGTGTTACCGAGCTATTAACATTCCCCCAGTGCATGCTAACGGATTTAACTTGTGGCTTAGAACATCCAGCAAGAGAGCAAGCTATCAATATCGTTAGCAGAAGTAACTTTTTCATCGCGCTTAATTGTAAGGAACTAAATTTAACTTTAACGTAACAGTAGTTAACGCAACAGCCAGTGACGCATATAGACGTGTGAAATGTGGGTGTGTGAAGGAATAAATACGTTTAAAGGCAAAGTGAGAAGTGATACTACATAACTCACGAAAACGAGAACTACGAACGATAGTATAGCTGCAACTATGGCTTTTCCATAACTTATGTCCAGCATTTTGGACAACACGTAGGAGTAAATAAGAAAAGCGATTATCGGTGATAAAATCGCTAAAAATGGTATTAATGAGAACAGAACAATTGATATTCCAGCAACTATGGAAGAGACTATGTTTGCTATTCCAGAGGCTAATAAACTTCTTCTTTCCCCCAAAATTATGAGAGCTATCCAGAGAAAAATTCCAGAAATTATTATTGCAAGAAACAGTCCGATTATAAAAGACACCAGAACGACTATTGCTTCGATCAAAATATCACCTCGCTCTGTAAATCAAGTAGATTATAGCTAAGAAAACCGAGGCAAAAGAGTAGTAACCATAACCCGAAAACCAGAGTGCCAAAAAACCTATGAAAGCTATACTAATAGCAGAGGTAACTATAGAAAGATTTCTCAGGCAAGACATAATAGAATTCCTATTAGCCTCAGCCTCTCCCTTTTCATCATCTATCAGTTCGCCCATCATTCATCATCGGCGATTGTTGCTGAGATGAATGGTTTTATAAAGGTTTTTACATTTTTTAAATTTTTGCAATCGCCGAGTTGTACAACTTTTCAAAAATTCTCGCATCAAGCCTGTCGCGAAAATTGCTGTAAAAACGAATTGGAAAAACAGCAATCGTTGAATCGAAAAAATTAAATACTCAAATTAATCTGATATAAGATCAAATTATCTGGAGGTATATCTATGAGAAGTGAAAAAGCTGTAAGCCCAGTAATTGGAGTAATGCTTATGTTAGTAGTTACAGTACTCTTAGCAGCGGCAGTAAGTGCATATACTGGCAGTTTTCAAACTAAGAAGCCTACACCAACGGCAGTTTTCAGAGTTACTATAGTTAAAAATAGAACAGTACTAATGGGAAGCTACAAAACTAAAGTATCTTATATTCAGATAACAGAAGTTTCTGGAGACGAGATTCCGACAAAGGATTTAGAGATAATAACCTACAATCCAAACGCATATGGTAAACACAAAACAATGATAGTTCTGCCAAATAGCCATAATACACATTACTATCTGAATTTTCACTACTACAGTCCTACTACTGGCAAATGGTATAACTGGAGTTCATGGGAAAATGGAACATCACCTTATCTCAACGACGTTTCAAAAGGATATTTTGGAAACAATCCAAAAGTTGACTTTGGAAACTACACAATAGCTCCGGGAGTAACTATAACTGCAGATTGGTATTCAAACTATCCACAAGATCCATGGAATGCTACGACTGGCTGGTATGGTAATGCCAAACCTTACGGCGGTGGAAATGTAACTGGATTCTGTGCGTGCATTGCAGATGGGTGGAATGTAACTCCCGGACAGTATATAACTGTGAAAATAGTTTATCTTCCGACAAATAGCGTAATTTGGGAGAAAAACGTTGTTGTGGAGGGTTAAGTTATGAGAAGTGAAAAAGCTGTAAGCCCAGTAATTGGAGTAATGCTTATGTTAGTAGTTACAGTACTCTTAGCAGCGGCAGTAAGTGCATATACTGGCAGCGTTCAGATGAAGCAGAAAACACCTTCAGCTCAGTTTGACGCTGAAGCTTCTTATAGCAAGGGATACATAAAATTGGACATGTTAAGCGGAGATGCAATATATAAGTCAAACATAGAGATCAGAATTGAAACATCACACCCCCTCACTTCAGGATACGTTAACATGAGTAACGTAACTTTTGTCCCTCACAACGATTACATTTCCCCCGGTGGAACTATGTACATATACTTCACAAAAGGACCGTGGGGTGCAGAATTTACAGGTAAAGACATACACCTAAGTGTAGCAGTAGGAGATACTTTTAAGATGACAATAATTGACAAAGATACGGGAAATCCAATATGGTCAGCTACGCTTGTAATGAATCCTTAACAACTTTTAACAACTTTTCTTTAACAACTTTTACGACCAAAACCTATTTATTTTATTCAAATTTTCTGATGATGATGTCAGTTTCGTTGAATATTTTCTCAAAAAACATCCTATCGAAAGTAAGAAAGAAGAAAGAAGAAAACGTTCAAAACAAAATACTTTCCGAAAGCTACGAAGAATTTTTCGAAAGAAAAAGTGGAGAAGTAATAGAAGAGTACTGGTTAAATAAACCATTTGCAAAAGCCGTAATTTACTGTAAAAAGATGCCAAAATACGAATTACTTGAACCCAAGCTTACGTTCAAGGAATTTCAGGCATTAGAAAGTGTTTATAGAATTCTAAGAGATAGAATAATATTAAAAGACGTTAGGGAACTCGAAAAAAAGAAAAAACACCTTTTTTCAGAGTTTATAGAAGCTTTAGAGGAGTTAAAAGAGAATTTTAATTACCAGTCAATTGGAAAAATCTGGTATTACTTAAGTAGGGACTTTATCGGTTATGGAAAAATAGATGCATTGCTTAGAGATAGGTATTTGGAGGATATATCTTGTAGCGGATATAACACTCCAGTTTACGTGTACCACAAAGTCTATGGGAGTATGCCTACTAATGTAACTTTTTCTGAAAGCGAAATGGACAATTTCGTTTTGAAGTTGTCTCAAAAAGCAAATGTTCAGATATCAATAGAGAAACCTCTTGCAGATAGCACGCTTCCAACTGGTGAGAGAATCCAATTAACGTACAGGAACGTTATAAGCGCCAAAGGTCCCTCATTCTCTATAAGGAGATTTGGAGAGTTCGTTATAACTCCAGTTGATTTGATAGCTTGGAAAAGTGTAAGTCCAGAAGTTATGGCTTTTCTCTGGCTGTGTGTTGAGTGTAGAAAAAACTGTATTATAGTAGGAGCTACTGCCAGTGGTAAAACTACCATGCTTAATGCTATTGCTCTCTTCATACCTCCCGCAACTAAGATAGTTTCAATAGAAGATACGAGAGAGATAAAACTACCACACGAAAACTGGCTTCCACTAATAACAGATACCGAAAGTATGTTTGAAATGCTCAAAGCAACTCTAAGGCAAAGGCCAGAATACATACTCGTTGGAGAGATAAGGGGAAAAGAGGCTATAACTCTATTCCAAGCTATGAATACGGGGCATACAACGTATTCTACTTTACACGCAGGGGATGTAAGTTCAGCTATTAATAGGTTGATTCACGAACCAATAAACGTTCCAGTTTCTATATTTGATTCTTTGGACATAATAGTATTGCTGAGCATAGATTATTCTGAAGGAAAAGCTGTGAGGAAATTACAAGCGATATACGACATATACTTAGACGAAAGTAATAAAATAGTTTACAATCCCGTTTTTCTCAGGGAAAAAAAGAAGTTTGGTTACGAGTGGTATAACTCCCAACTAATGGAAGAGTTCGCCAAACAGTTTGGAATGACGCATAAAGATGTTAGGAATGAACTTAAGAATAGAGCAAAATTTTTGAGTGAAATCGAAAGATGTGAAGCTGAAGAGTTTGTCAAAAAAGTTAACGATTACAGAGTGGAGTTTTATGAGAATTTATAAGTCTATTAACTCTTTTTACTTTCTACCTGTTAGAAGAGAAGATTTGCAAAAAATTATAAGAGCGTCCATGTTAAACGTTACCCCAGAATTTCTATCGCTAATTTCAATATTCCTTGGAGTTGCTGGATACGCTGTAGGTTACGCGTTAAGACAGCTATTAAAATCGGGAATTTCATACATTCTTCCTCCTTTCTTTGCCCTCGCGTTTTACTTCTTACCTCTCACATACACCTACGCAATTGCAAGGAGTAGAAAAACGAACATAGAGTTGAAGTTACCTCATGCAATAACCTATATGAGGTCACTCTGCGACATTATGCCACTATATGAAATTTTTAAACACATATTTAAGGAAAAATCACTATATGGGGAAGTTTCTGAAGAATTTGGATTTATAGTTAGAGATGTAGAACTATTTGGTGAAAGTGTTTTAAAAGCAATGCAAAATCTTATGGAAACAACACCGTCAGAAGCTTTAAAGGAGTTTTTGGAGGGATTAACAATAGTTTTCGAGAGTGGAGGAAACATGAAAGACTACATGGGTTCAAAAGTCGAAAACATAAGAGAAATGGCGAGAAAACAGTTGGAAATACATATGAAAACACTTGAAATTCTTGCCGAAGTTTTCGTCGTTTTCTTTGTTTCTCTTCCAGTTTTTCTTTTAGTTATGCTTTCAACTTCACAGTTTTTAGGAGGAGGATTTGGAAAGGAGTTCTACATCTACACTTACTTTTTCCTCCCAGTAGGAGGTATTTTCTTAATATATTTAATAGATTTGTTAAATATTAAAGAAGACCTGAGCGTTACAAGAATTGAAAGAAAAGGTCATTTTACGCCGGATATTCTAGCAAAAGGAGTAAAAGTTTTAGATAATACTAAAACAAAAACAGTAAAAAGATTTAAAAAATTTAGTTTAAAAGAAAATTATTATTTATCGCTAATTTTCACCCCAACTACAGTTCTAATCACTTTGTTAATTTTAAAAAGATTTAACCTAAGGTTTGAAGAAAGCTACATAGCTCTACTTACAATTTCAGCTTTCTTTCCTCTAATGCTGGCGTTTGAATATAGAGCAGGATTTGTTAGAAAAGTTGAAAAAGAAATACCAGATTTACTAAGAAAAATAGTAAACCTAAAAGATGTTGGATTGACACTACAAGACGTTATAAGGATTTTAAAAGAGTCTAAGCTTGGAGTTCTTTCTAGAGAAATAAAGTTCGTTGCTGGAGATATAGAGTGGGGTTCAACCGTCAATGAAGCTTTCGTAGAATTTGTGAACAGAGTTGGCGTTGCAGAGCTGAGAAGGGCTATATCCACCCTTGTTAAGGCAAGTGAGTTTACCGAGAACATAAGAGATGTCGTACTCACTACGATAGACGACCTCGAATACGGACTGAAAATGAAGAATTTAAGATTTACAGCCGGTTTTGCATATTTAGTAATAATATACGTTTCTTTCTTTGTTTTGATGTACACAGTTTACACGATAGAACACTCTTTTCTACCAAATCTGTCCTCTTCAAACAGTGCAATAGTAGAAGGGCTAATGTATAGAACTACACTTATAACTGCCTTTTTCTCAGGAATAATTGCAGGGCAGATGGAAAAAGGGCATGTACTTCACGGACTAAAACACGTATTTGTATTCTTCTTAGCTTCGCTAATACTATTTGAATTCCTTATTTGAGGTGATGTCATGAAAGAAAAAGGAGTTTCTGAAATTCTTGGAGAAATGTTATTACTCGTAATAGTTGTAATTTTAGCGGCTTTTCTGTCTGCAAATATAAGCAATTATATACCCTCAATGAAAAGCGTTCCCTACGCTATTTTTACTGGAAAAGTTAACGGAAACAACTACACAATAATTCAAGAGGGTGGGTATCCCATATGCGTTTCAGATATGAAAATAGTAATTGACAACGGAACGATAGCAGTCCTCAATTCAACTCAAATATACAAATTACTCAATGATGTGAACAAAAACGGTTACTGGAATTTTGGAGAGTGTTTAAACATTAGCAGAAGTTATGGAAATAATGTAACTATAACGATAGTAGCAAAAGGTGTTGTAATATGCAAACTGTTTTTCAGATGAAAAGAAAAGGCATATCTACTATCGTTGGAATGATACTAATACTGGCAGTTATATCCACGGCAATAGTAGCCATAACTACACACTACTTGCCAGTGTTGGAAGAGAGGTTAGAATTTAAACACGAAAAAAGTTTAATCTATTCGTTTTTAAAACTTGAAGAGATATACCCCGGAAACGGCACTACTACGCTAAATCTCGGAATTAGTAACGTGTTCAGTCCCGTTCAGACTTCAGCAACAGTTAAGCTCTGGAAAAGTGGTGATGTAACGATCGACGTTGCGGGTAGGAAGTTTGATGGAAAACTGTTCGCGATAAAGTTATACGTTTTCAATACCCGAATACCGGACGAAAGTGTTACGTTTTCAGAGGGCGGTATAAAATTTTATCAGGGAGGAAAAAACTTAACTTTAAATCCACCCAACATAAGAGTTTATAGAACTAACAAAAATGTATATATCTCAGTAGATAACTTAGTAACAAAACAACAGGAAATATCGGGAAATGGTTTAGCATTTATAAATATTGAAGTTTTAAATAGAATATATAATTTTAAAAATGTTAGTGTTACAATAAACGTAAACGATTCAATATTTGAAAGTTATTGGATATATAGTTTGAAGAAGGCAGGATTTGTATTAACTGGAAACACAGCTAACTTAAACAACGTGAACTTAACACTTGAAATAAAAAATTATTATATTAATTTATATTAAATTTTTGGATGATTCTCCATTTCGTCAACGAGAGTTATGTTCTTTGTATGACATTCCCAGCACGCCATTTTACCTCTCGTGTCTTCAAGAGAACTACCTTTGCAGTGGCAAGCTCTACACTTTATCGTAACGTTATCTAGTGGATACTTCGGAACAAAAGTTCCAGCTTTAACTTCGTTCAGCATTTCAACGAGTTTCTTTGCCACATTTGCAGTTAATCTTCCACACCTTTCTTCTCTTTCTTTTGAGAAAGCTTTATAACCAGAGCTTTTACACCAGTTACTAACAGATACATGACAGAGCGGAGAGTTAGCTTTAGATTTTGGAAAAGGGCTTAAATCCGCTTTTACTGGATGTTCTGGAACATAAGTTGGTAGAGGTGTGTACTCATACCACGAGTACAAATCGTTTATAACGCTGTCAGCAATTTTCTCAGGTAAAACCATATAGCAAACCATTGCAGCACCGTTAAGAGATCCACAAAGTGTTGCCCAGCCAGAAACTCCAGCTTTTCCGTATATAGTTATTTTAGTTGGAAAGTAAGTGTAAGGCTCTCCAATTTTATCTGCAAGAGCTTCTACAACTGCGTTTACAACACCATACATGCAGTGGTGGTGCATGTAACTTTCGTAAGCTAAATCTGCAACTTTATTTGGATCTAACTTTTCATACGGCCAAGGTACATCTTGGAATTTTACACTTGATGTTCTCACATTAGTTTCAGCACCCGTTTTAGTTTTGCTTTCACACCCCAAAAATGCTGCAGCAGCCATTGCACCCATTAAGCCGAGAAAACCTCTCCTCGATATCATGCTGCGGCGATTAATTGAGATGTAATTAAAATTTTACTAAATTTATTTTTCGAAGAAATTAAAATTAAGACATTTTTAAAATTTTAAAAATCTCAATGATTTGGATAAATTTAAGTTTCTGTGATTTTGTAATTCAATATTTTTAAAAATTAGTAATACATTACTAATACGTAGATAGAGTGTTAACGTCATTAAAGTCTGTCGAAAGTGTGATATAAAATCACGGAATTCGAAAGTTATGGAACGCATAGTCGTACTTTGTAGCAGAGTTGATCCAGCTTCGATGAATATTAAAGAAAGAATACTGGAAATTGTAAAAGAAAAGAGAGTAGATGAAAGAGGAGATATGAAAATGGTAGAGCTTTCAGATAATTTGTGCATAGTGGAGATAGGCGAGAGGCTGATATATGCAGACAACATAGATAAAAAAATTTCAGAAACTTTTAATATAAATATAAAAGAAATAATTTTTGCATCTCGCCATACGAGCAAAGACGGTAGAAAGTTGCTGTCATGCCACGTTTCTGGAAACGTTTCAACTGCTGATTACGGTGGAAGACCTTATTCTCTTGCTAAACCGTCCCCACATACGATGAAAAATTATTCACTATCACTCGTTAAAAAAATTGAAGAGTACTGTTTGGACTACACTTTCAGCCTTGAAGCAACACACCACGGACCTTCTGAGATAAGGGTGCCTTCTGCTTTTTACGAAATAGGCTCTACAGAAAAAGAGTGGAGAGATGAATTAGCGGCAAGAGCTGTTGCAGAATCAATACTTGAAGGACTAAAAGGTAAAAGAGATTGGACTGTCGCAATTGGGATAGGCGGAACTCACTACGTACCACGCCAAACAGAGCTTGAACTAAGCACGACTCTCGCTTTTGCTCATAACTTTGCAAAGTACACGTTTGAAGGTTTAGATGAAGAGTTTTTAAAAAAAGCAATAAAAACGAGTGAAGCGGAAGTTGTAATTATAGATGAAAAATCTACAGTTTCAAAAATAAAAAATATGGTATCGAGAGTTTGCGATGAGTTAGGTGTTAAACTGTATAAATCCAAACAAGCAAAAAAAGAGTTTGCCCCGGTGGGGTAGTGGAAATCCTGAGGGTCTCCGGAACCCTCGACCCGGGTTCAATTCCCGGCCGGGGCGTTTTTTAACTTCGAACGTTTCTAAAATGTAGGATAGACATATTTCTATAGAGATTACTAAATAAAATTAGTAAATAAAAATAGTTAAATACTCGCTATGGTAAAATCAAGCAAATGAAAGTAGCGGTTTTGGGTGGTACGGGCAGCATAGGCATTGGATTAAGTCTTAGGCTTGCTATTTCTGGATACAACGTAATAGTTGGTTCGAGGAGTAAAGATAAAGCAAAAGAAAAAGCTGAAGAGTATAAAAAAATATTAAGAAGTGAAGGGCATGAAGTAAAAATTGATTACGCTGAAAACGAGAAAGCAGCTGAGATCTGCGATGTCGCTATCTTAGCAATACCGTGTGAGTACATTTATTCAACAGCTGAACGTCTTAAAGAGGCTTTAAATGGAAAAATAGTTGTTTCCCCAGCAGTACCGATGAGAAGAGAAGGCAAAACTTTCTTTTACAATCCACCTCCAGAAGGTTCAGCAGCTGAGAAAATAGCCTCTATACTCAAAGACAGCAAAGTAATTTCAGCTTTTCACACAATACCCGCTAAAAAATTCGCTGATTTAAACTCTGAATTCGTCTGGGATGTTCCTGTATGTGGAGATGACTCCAACGCAAAAACAGTAATTATAAACGTTGTAAATAGCATAAAAGGATTGAGAGCGCTTGATGCTGGACCACTAAGCTCTTCGAGGCTTGTAGAGAGCCTAACTCCTTTGCTGATAAACGTTGCTTTGAGGAACGATATGCACGATCTGGGTGTTAGATTCGTTTAGACTTTTTATCCAGTATTTCACATCTACTGTTTTTCCAACAAAATTGCTAACTTCACTCTTAAGCCTCAAAAAAGGGCTTATAACCGAATTCAAACGAAAATTATATATATTTGAAAAGGCAGAAAAACTGTCGAGGAGGTGAATAAGTATGGGAGAACTCCCCATTGCACCAATAGACAGAATTATAAGGAATGCTGGAGCTGAAAGAGTTAGTGAAGATGCAAGAGAAACAATGGCGGAAATACTTGAGGAGTGGGCGACACAAGTCGCTAAGAGGGCAATCGAAATAGCCAAGCACGCTGGTAGAAAGACCGTTAAAGCTGAGGACATAAAGCTCGCTTTGAAAGCCTAAGTTTTATTTTTTGTCTCGTGTTTTTATAAGCTTGTTCATGTAATAAAGAGATATTACAAGAATTGCTGCGTTGAGGAGAGTTTGATAAATTGGAGAGTATTTGTAGCTAATCCAAGTTGAGATTAGCTCATTTAGAGTAAAGTAAAGTTCTATTAAAACAATTAGGATAAAGATCCCTAAAACAATTATCAGCACATCTGATGCTCTAATTCTTTCGCTCACGTCTAAACCTCCAGCATGTAAGAGCTAATACCAACAGAGTAACAAAAACTTCAAATCCCGGAGTTTTCTTATAGGTCGTTCTTGGAATTGGTTGGGGTAATGGCTTTATAAACTTCTTAGAAGAGAAGTTTACTTGAGTAACGTTTTTTACGGGCTTTTCGGGATTTAGATTTAGTACGTTCTTCCAGCTTTTTACTAAGAATCCGTTTCTCCAAGCTTCTACGACTATTAAGTAGTTGTACTTATCAGGTATAACAAGAGTTGATCGTAAAACTTCAGTTCTTTCTGGACTTAGGTTTACGTTGTGGATCCACTTTTCATCAGCCAAAACCTTAGATTCGTACTGTATAGCTTTAATGTGGAACGTTACGTTGTTGTAAGCTTTCCAAGGCTGGAAATACATTTCCACACACACTCTTACTTTGTTATTACTGACATTCAAAATTCTAAAGTCCATACTCTTTAAATTAACCATTAACTCGCTGTTTGGCGGAGTTAATTCATTCAAGTTGGTTAAAATTAGACCTCTCATAGCCTCCGGATGTTTTAAGACTGTAAACTTAACGATGTAGCCTCTAAGCCTGCTAAAACTACCGTTTACCGTTACAGTAAAATCACCTTTCCCGCTGAAGTTCTTTTTCAACTCTTCGAGTAACAACCTCGTTTTTTCATCGTAAACGCTCGTAATTAAAGTTGCATTTTTTACTTCTCTGTTTGAATGCATGCTTAGTATAAATTCTATAGAAACGGAACTGTAATTCACGTTTTTAATTTTTGCATTTACTCTTTCTATTACTATGTAAGGGTGTTCACTTTTAATTGGATTGAATGCTACAGTTACAACTACTAAAGCTATAATTATTGTTAGTAATACTGCAATCACTGTTTTATCTTTCATCGTTTTTTAAAAATTTTTAAAAATTTATAAACTTTTCGATTTTTTGTTGTAGGATATCATAATTCTGAAATAGTTTTGAAATTTTTGATCCTTATGGAGTAACGTTTTGTATATATCTCACTTTGTATATTCGACGATTTGTATATTTGACGAAGTTAGCAAAAAACGAACAAAAACTTAATCTCATACATCGTTCAATTAAGCTTATGCCAAAACCGAGAAGGAGTCAAGATAGGCAGGATTACTACTACTGGGAAGCAAAAAAGAGAGGATACAGAAGTAGAGCCGCTTTCAAGCTAATTCAGATGAATAAAACGTTTAAATTGATAAGAGAAGGCGACAAAGTATTAGATCTTGGAGCCACTCCCGGTGGATGGAGCCAAGTGTGTGTAGAGTTCGGAGCTGAAGTAGTAGCAGTCGATTTAAATCCTATGAGGCCAATAGAAGGTGTAACTTTTATTAGGGGAGATATAAACGACGAAGAAACCTTAGATAAAATAAAGTCCGTCTGCAAAGAGTACGACGTAGTTATTTGCGATGCTGCACCGAAGATTACAGGACACTGGTCTATAGATCACCTGAGGTCTGTAGAATTGGTTTTATCAGCTTTTAGGATAGCTAAAATCGTTTTAAAACCGGGTGGCAACTTCTTAGTCAAAATGTTTCAAGGAGAAGAAAGTCAAAGAGTTTTTAGAGAATTAAAACCATTTTTCAGGTTTAAAAAATTCCACAGCCCTCCAGCGTCAAGAAAGAGAAGTGCTGAGATATACTTTGTTGGAAAAGGATTTAAACGAGCGAAAGAAGTGTTTTTTGTAGAGTAATGAGCAAAATTTTTTTATCTCCAGCATCTACCTACCAATTGAAGCCGCCGTGGCTTAGCTGGCAGAGCGGGTGACTTGTAATCACCAGGTCCCGGGTTCAAATCCCGGCGGCGGCTTCTAAGCCTACTTCTTTACTTCTCTTTACTTCCTTACCTGTAGCCGAAAAAATTGTAAAAGTAGAATTCCAATACAAAGCATGTTCGCTCTGTTCAGTCTGAGCAAAAAAGAAGGCTGTGAAAATTTGGCTAAGGTCGTGGCTAAACATAGAGATATTTTAGCTACTTCCGGAACGGCTGAATACCTGAAAAGTAAAGGTATTGAAGTAAAAAAGCTTTCTGAATTAACGGGAATTGTGGAGAAAAAAACTCTGAAAACGCTACATCCAGTAGTTTTTGAAATGATAGAATCTGGAGAGATAGATTTAGTCGTTGTGAATCTCTACTCCCCCAGCTCAATTGAAAACATAGATGTCGGTGGTGTGGCATTGATAAGGGCTGCTGCAAAGAATTACAAAAAAGTGCTGGTAGTTTGCAAACCGGAACAGTATAGTGAGGTAGCAAAAAATTTCCCGAAAGTAGATAAACTCAAGTTAAAGTATGCCTGTGAAGCTTTTAAACACACCTCAGAATACGACAGAATTATAAGCGATTGGTTGTGCAAGCTTTAATGGCTGTAGGTTATGCTTACGCTGCTGGAACTGTAGTTAATGCACTAAGCACGGGAAAAGGTTCAGCTTTTGCTTTAAACATAAAAACCGTGGCAAAAGTTAACTGGAGTGATAAAACAACGCTTACGTCAAACGGAGTTAAAATGAAACCAGATGTAGTAGAAATAGCTTTAGAACATCTTGAAATCAAAAAAAGCGTAGAAGTTGACGTCAAAAGCAACATACCAAAAGGTTCAGGTCTTGGAAGTAGTAGTGCTTTCGTAAATTCCTTACTCGTAGCTCTTTGCAGACTCGAAGGAATTGAAATCGATCCCATAGAAATAGTAAAACTCAACGCTAAAATATCTCTTGAGTGTGGAATAAGCTATACTGGAGCAATGGATGATGCAGCAGCTTCTCTGCTTGGAGGTTTTGTAGTTACAGACAATGAAAAAATGGAATTACTTAGACACGATAAGATTGAAAGTAGAGCCGTAATTTTAATTCCCAACTGGGGTAGAAAAGAAGTTACTATTGAAAAAATGAGAAGAAATCCAAAAATAGTGAAATCGGCAGTTGAATTAGCACTTGAAGGTCTTTACTGTGAAGCTATGAAGCTAAATTCCGAATACTGCTGTTCAGTTCTTGGCTACGATGTCGAACCCGTAAAAATAGCTGAAAAATCAAATCTATGTGCTGGACTCTCTGGTAATGGCCCGGCTTATGTAGCCTACGGTAGCTCTGCGGACATATGCAGGATTCTTGGGGAATGGACAAAATTTGGAAAAGTGATTCTCACTACAATTCCAAAAAAATCTGCGTTAGATATCTAAATTTCTGACTTCTTTTGAATGCTCTATTATGAATTTTCTCCTCGCTTCTACGTCTTCTCCCATTAGTATGGTGAACAACTCATCGGCTTTTTTAGCGTCTTCAAGAGTTACTTGAATTAAATACCTATTTTCAGGATTCATAGTCGTTTCCCATAGCTGTTCGGGATTCATTTCTCCAAGACCTTTATACCTCTGAATTTCCACTTTATCTCCAAGTCTTTTGAGGTAATCCTCAAGTTCTTTATCCGAGTAAGCGTAGTAAACTCTTTTACCTTTTTTAATTCTGTAAAGCGGTGGTTGAGCTATGTAGAGGTAACCTCCCTCTATTAATTGCCTCATATATCTGTAAAAGAACGTTAACAGCAGAGTTCTTATGTGAGCTCCATCAACGTCAGCATCAGTCATTATAATAACTCTCCTGTACCTCGCTTTTGATAAATCAAAGTCTTTTCCAATTCCAGCTCCTATCGCTGCTACGATCGCTCTTATTTCTTCGTTTTTCATAGCTCTGTTCATCCCCGCTTTTTCAACGTTTATGATCTTACCCCTTATAGGTAGTATCGCCTGAAACCTTCTATCTCTCGCCTGTTTTGCTGAACCGCCAGCCGATTCTCCCTCCACTATAAACAACTCTCTCTCCGACGGTTTTTTAGAAGAACAATCTGCAAGCTTTCCGGGTAGGGTTATTCCTTCTCTCCTCTTTTTAACAAGTTCTCTCGCTCTTTTAGCTGCTTCTCTCGCCCTTCTCGCTATTAAACACTTTTCTATGATCTTCATAGCTTCTCCCTGATGTTCCTCCAACCACTCCAGCATTTTTGAATAAACTATCGACTCTACAGCAGTTTTGACTTCGCTGTTCGTTAACTTTGTTTTCGTCTGCCCCTCAAATTGAGGTTCTGGAACTTTTACAGATACGACAGCAGTCAAACCTTCTCTGATGTCTATTCCGCTTAGAGGTCTGAACTTTTTCAGGTGTTTTTTACCGAATTCGTTTATAGCCCTTGTCAATCCAGCTCGAAAACCGGCTGAATGCGTACCTCCTTCAGTCGTGTTTATGTTATTCGCGAAGAAGAGGACTTTTTCTACATCCGAATCCGTAAATTGTATTGCTACTTCTACAATAACACCGTTTTTCTCCCCTTCTATATATATTACGTCGTGAAGTACTTTTTTACCCGAGTTCAACTTCTTTACAAATCCAGCAATTCCATCGCTGTAGCAGTAAACTTCTCTTTCTCCTGTTCTTTCGTCGTAAAGTTCAAGTTTTAAACCTTTGTTTAGGTAGGCAAGTTCTCTTAACCTTTGAGAAACTATTTCTTTGCTGAATTCAGTTACTTCAAATATTTCCTCATCTGGTTTGAACCTTATGTAAGTTCCAGTTCTATCCGCTTTACCAACTACTTTCAGTGGCTCTACAGGAGTACCTCTCTCATACCTCTGATAGTATTCTTTACTGCCCCTCCACACTTTAACTTCGAGCCACTCTGAAAGAGCGTTTACTACTGAAAGACCGACTCCGTGCAAACCACCAGAAACTCTGTATGCTTTTCTGTCAAACTTACCTCCTGCGTGTAGCTTGGTCATAACAACTTCCAAAGCTGGTTTACCAAACTCGTGCATTTCTGTGGGAATACCTCTCCCATCATCTTCGACGCTTGCCGAACCATCTTTGTGAAGAGTTACTTTTATGTTTTTACAGTATCCCGCAAGAGCTTCGTCTATGGAGTTGTCAACTATTTCCCATAGCAAGTGGTGCAAACCCTTTACGCCAACCCCACCTATGTACATTCCCGGCCTTTTTCTAACTGCTTCTATGTCTCCAAGAACTTCAATTTGTTCGGCAGAGTAGTCCGAATTGTCCGTACTTTCAAACTTTTCTAAGCTAACTTCTCTTGTCTTTTTTGCCGTTTTTGTTTCTATTTTCATCACCTTAACTCTTCTGAAAGGATAGATAAACTTTCTCTAAGCATTATCCCATAATGAGGACAATTACAAAAAATATAAATCGTCAATAATATATCCTCGCTTAATGTCATTCTACGCCCTATTTTCCCCCCGAATAATCCAAGTTCTAAAACTGCTCGATTCCGGCGTTGTTAATAAAAACGAGTTGAAAGAAAAGCTCAACGTTTCAATTTCCCGTGTAAGTCAGATACTCAACAAAGCGGAGAACTTAGGTCTTGTTGAAGTTTCAGGTAATTATTGTAAAATGACGTCAAAAGGTTATTTACTGCTAAACGTTTACGAAGTTATTGAAGGTTTCGAAAAACTGTGTGAGATTGAAGCCTTAAAAGAATACGATTTTCAGGATATCCCCCCATACTTGATGGATAGATTGTACATGTTAGAGAATGCTCGCTTAACGGAGAAGTGTTGCGATTTCTTTTGTCTTGAAAAAGCCTTCATTAACGCTGTGAGAGACGCTAAAAGAATTAAGGGTTATGCAAACGTATTCTTTCCGGAATACGTAGATGTTTTTCTCGAAGCAGCTAATAGCAAATCTATAGAAATCGTCGTTAGTAGAGGGGTTTTAGAGGAATTGTTATCAAAACACGTAGATAAACTCAAAATTGGAATTTCTAAACCCAATGTAAAGTTATATATTTCAAATAGGAGTTACAAATTCTCTTTTATCGTAACTGAAAATAATTTGATAATATATTTTTATTTAAAAAATGGAATTTTCGATTATAGGAGAGCTCTTGTCTGTAAAGATGCAAACTGCGTTGAATGGGGTGAACAGCTATACATACACGTACTGAAAAATTCTAAAATATTTAAATTATAATAAAAAATTATTTTTCCTCAAGTTTTGCAACATCGTTTTCAAACCACTTTGGATTGTGTTCCTTAGCCCACTCGACTGGGACGGTACCACTACCAATTCTGAACATGGATACGAAGTCTGGCCAGTTCACTATGACTAAGGGTATGTGAACAAACGTTACAAATAGGGTTACCAATATTGCTATCCATAAGTGCAAGTTAAAGAATAAATACACTCCATTTTTGCCCAATGCCTCTCTGAAGAAGTAAAGGAACCATCCAGTAAATCCGAGAATGAACAAGCTCGCTATTACTGTCAATCCAAGCAACTTTTGACCAGCGTTGTACTTTGTCTGTGGAGGACATCCCGGTTTCGCAAACCAGAACTTTTCTATATACTTGTAAAGCTTGGTTTTTCCAAGAAACTTGTATGGATATCCTCCAAAGTTTTTCCACCAAGCTATTGTGTCTTTATCCCAGTTAAGAACTTCTTGCACAAACAGCATCGCTCTCTCTGGAGTTAATGCGAGATATGCTGCTATTACGAACGTTAGTATCGCTCCAAAGAATATGTGCAGTTTCATCAATAAGGCTCTTTCTGAGTTACTTACGAGTTTTAGATAAACTAAAATTCCCGTAATGAAAAGTCCATACCAGCAAATCATGTTTACGAAGTGCACTATTCTGCTTGAAAGCGGATGTCTTAAAACTACATCTCCCACATTTACCACCCCCTCGTTCTTGGGAAGTACTTAGTGTGCAGGAGTTCTTCGCTAATCTCCCCAAAAGGCTGAACAGCAAAATCGTCGTAGAACTTCTTTATCATCGGATTTTGATGTGACGCTGCAAGCCTATACTTCTTTCTAACTCTTTCGTCATCCCTATACTGTCCGCTCTGTCTCATCTTTATGTACTTGTTTCTATGGACGAACAGGTCAGTTACCTTATACGCTCCAATTGCAATTGCAGCTACGGCAATTCCAAAAGCTTTCAGCAAAGTTCTTCTCTTTATTCTAACACTTGCAGGTTTTTCAACAAACCACCTCAAAGTCATCACCTCACAAGCGGTAAAGGTAAAACAGGGTCTATCCAAGAAGTTCCCATAGGCTCTACTGGCTGACCTCCTCCGTTAAGGCAACCTCCGGGGCAAGCCATGACTTCTATAAAGTGGTACTTACTCGTTCCTGCGAGAACTTCTTCTAAAACTTCTTTTATGTGCAAACCCCTGTATCCAATCCCGTTAACCACGCAAACGTTTAGCGTTAATTCATCCAATCCAGTTTCATTTCTCAGCTCTTTCTTTAGAGGTATCGTAACTTTTGCTTCAACCCTTGGATGGGTGTAACCCCTAACTTTTACAAAGTTCCAATCTTCGCTAATTGCCGGCGGTTCTTGACCAGATAGAACACTCCAAGCAAATCTAAGGGCTGCCTCCATAACACCTCCACTTGTACCGAAAATAGTGCCTCCTCCACTATACCACTCGAAGTTTTCTGGTTCTTCGTTATTTGGAAAGTTTAGCGGGTTTATGCCTTTCCTCCTGAACAGCTCTGCTAAATCTCTCGTAGTTAAAACAGCGTCAACGTCTCTGAATTTAGTGGTAACCAATCCTTTATCCTTCAACCACTTCCAAGCACTGTCGAATTCAGGTCTTGAAGCCTCATATATTTTTGCCGTACACGGCATAATCCCAACAGTGTAAACCTTCTCTGGATTTACTTTCCAAACTTTTAAAGCCCCATACGTCTTTGCAGTTGGTCCTGCCATTTGTTGCGGAGATTTACAGCTCGACAAGTGCGGTAAAATTTCAGGGTAATACACTTCTGCATATCTAACCCACGCAGGACAGCAAGATGTAAATTGAGGTAACGGTTTGTTTTTAAACTCGCTGAGATCTAACTTTACTTTTTTTACCCAGCTGATTGGTCTTACGTCTTTTATTTCGAATTCAATTTCTTTCAACCCCAACTCCCAATACGCAACCCTCCCTATGAGTTCTGTTCCCTCCTCCATTATCGTCTGATCTGCAGCAAAGTTGTTTTCGTATATGTGAAATCCAGCTTTCTTCAAAGCTAAGTGCAAGTTCGAAACTGTTAATGTCCCTGGTGGCTTCCCAAACTCCTCAGCTATCGCAACTCTTACAGCTGGAGCTACTATTGCCACAACAAAAGAGTTTTTGTCTTCTAATTTTTTCATTACTTCATCGAGAAAACTCATTTGTTCAATCGCACCAAAAGGACAGTTTATCAAACATTGACCACAGTTTATGCACATGTCGTAGTCTATGTAATGCCTCGTCCCGATCTCACCCATCATCGCTCCAGTAGGACACTGGGTTCTGCAAGTGTCACATCCTACGCATCTATCGGATACTCTTACAATTCCTGCTAACTCTCCTTTTCTATAAGTTCTCAACTTTTCATTTACTGGAGAAGGTGGAAAAGTTCTAATCTTTTCTACCATTTCACCACCCTTAACAAATAAGTGTTTAGAAATTTATCTTTTTTGCTACTAATCATCAAAATAGTATTAAAAAATTAGAATAAATCGAAATATATTACATAAAAAGTGAACTAAATCTTTGAGAGTATGCTACGAAGGTGAAACAGTTCCATGAATAGATTTCTCTCCTCATCACTCATGTGGGGAAAGCAGTCAGTAATAACGTCGTAACCGAACGGACACAATCCGGAAACGCACTTGAAACAACAACCCCTCTCAATGCAAGCAGGCTTTCTAAAAACCATATCATCAACACACAAGCACAACATTTTTTGACACCTCGATTACGGTTTACATAACGGTGTTAATGTCCAAGTTATTTAAATATTTCTAAATTTTTAAAATCGATTTTGACGACGCAATGAAATAATTTATAAAAAATTAAAGTAAACTTATTATTGTTAAAAGAATACAGCGCTGTTTTCAAGCGTTTCTGTCGATAATTAAAAGTTTACTTCTGTTTAATTTAATAAGGGTCGATTCTCGAAATCCATTTCGAAAAATTTGAAAAATAGTAATTACTTTTTCTTTTTCTTTTCTTTTGTCTCTTCTTTTATCTCTTCTACTTTTTCCTCTTCCTTTACTTCTTCTACTATTGCAGACGCCAAGGTGTAATACCCAAGAGCGTTTGCTGCAATTGGGTTGTCGGGAACTTTTATTTCTGCTATCTCTCTAAAAGCATTTTCAAACTCCTCTTTTACCCCCGGTAATAAAGCTCCTCCACCCGTTAACACCATGTTGTCAACTATCGTAGTTGACAAACCTTCGAGCATTAGTTTAGCCCTGCTCGCTATCCTTTCAACCCAACTTTTCAGTAATTTTCTGTAATCTTCAAATATTTCCTCATGCTTTACAGTAATCCTTCTACCACTCCTTATTCTTCCAACCTCATAATTTTCGTCAGTTATTAGTTTCGTCAACTCCTCAGGAGTTAACGTTATTCCAGCCTTATTTCTAACTGTAACTTCTATGTTGTCAAAAAGCCAGTCTATACCCACTAACATTGTATCTCCTTTCAAGTATTCCATTTTGCTCAAAACTATCATATCAGTAGTACCAAAGCCTATGTCGATGCAAACCCCCGTATCGATTCCCATATACGCAAGAGTCCCGACCGGTTCTGGAAAAACCAAAACGTCAACTCCAAGTTCAGACTTCATGCTGGCTGATAACTCTTCCCTCTCCTTCTTAGAAGATTTTACCGGTAAACCCGTAGCCACTACTTTTGGTTTAACTTTTAAAATCTGGACTGCGTACTTAGCAAGTTCTATGTACGACTTGTGAATGATTCTACCTTCATGCAAGGGTCTAAGAGCTTCAACGTTTTCAAGGCTCTCCATTATAGCCAAAGCCTCTTCTCCAACATAAGTGCTCTTTGACTTTCCAGTTAAATTCCAGTCTTTTTCTTCCCCGTAAACGACTATGCTCGGAAAAATCGTAACGTTCTTTCCATCCTTTGTAGCTTTGGTATAATTCGTTCCAATATCCAGTCCTACATGCGTCATGCTTCAAAGTTAAGCTGGAATTATAAAAGATTTTCAGCGTTACAATTAACTGCAATGCACATAAATAAGGCTAAGTGAGACTCGATATTTACCTCGTTAAAACAGGTTACTTCAGCAGTAGGAACAGAGCTAAAAATGCAATAAAAAGAGGGTTTGTTCTCGTTAACGGAGAAGTTGTAAAAAAACCTTCAAAGCAATTAATAGGCTCGGAAAAAATTGAAGTCGTTCAACCCGAAAGGCCAGAAGGTTACTGGAAACTCATGAAAATAGATGAAAAATTTAATTTACTAAAAAAGAATTATTTTGTGTTGGATGTGGGCAGTAGTGCCGGAGGATTTTTAATATACTCAGCAGAGAGGTGCAAAAGAGTTTTGGGAGTGGAGTTCAGCAGAGAGTTCCTGCCCCAACTATCAGCTATCGCTAAGGAATTCAGCAACGTTGACGTTGTAATTGCAGATATTTTTAGCTTTAACGTTAAAACAGAATTTGACTTAGCTCTCGTGGATTTGTCTCTCGATATAAATAGTGCATTAAAAGCTGTCAAAAGAGTTTACAAATTTTCAGAAAAAATAATGTTTGTCGCAAAAGGTGTAAAGTTAAACGAAATTGACGTAGAAAAACCTTTAAGAGTTATCAATGCCATGCAGTCAAAAAAGAGAGAAGTCTATTTGCTTTTGGAATAAACTAATAAACTTAGGAATAAACTACTTTCTTCAATCTGTTCATAACTTCCTCTAATTCCCTTTCAAATTCCTCGGCTAAGCTTAGTAGTTCGATTAATCCGTACTTTTGCATTTCCTCGCTCATCTCTGGGTGAGATAATACGAATTCTCTAAGGTTTCTGTGAGAAGAAGCTACATCAGAATAGATTTCGTTTAGCATTACTAACATCAGCATAGCTTTACTTTTTTCATCGAACAAAGTTACACCTCCAAAATGCTAATTTCTCCATCCTCGCATATGGCATACGTCTTTTTTCCTGTTAAATATCCGCACACTTCTCCCGGATTTATTACCGTAATTTCACCTTTTTCTATAAAAGGTTCGTGAGTATGACCTATTACTAAGTAACTCACCTTACACTTTTTTAAAATGTCAACTAAGCCCATATCAGTTCCATGATAAACCACTCCACTTGGAAACTCCACTACATCTCCAATAACCCATCCCTTTTCTACAGAGATTTTCTCCAAAAGTCTTCTTTCTCCGTCGTTATTTCCAAACGCTATGTACATTTTTTTGTTTAATGTAAAGAACTCTTTTAGCGTAAATGGTGCTACTATATCTCCCGCATGAACGATAAAGTCTATTTTCTCTTTTTTTAGTTGATTTACAAGTTCTCTCACAGCCTCCAAGTTGTCGTGCGTATCAGAAACTATTGCGAATTTCATGTTTTGAAATTAGTGTTTCAATTGAAATTCTTTGTCGTCATATATTATCAAAACAACTTAACCAAAAAACTTAATAATCTGACATATATCAAGACAACTTGATTAAAATTCCAAAAGATTGGAGGTGGTATCTTGCATATATCCGACGGAATATTAAGCCTGAAGTGGTGTGCATTCTGGTATGCCGTATGCATACCGTTTTGGTATCTGGGAATAAGAGAAATAAGAAAGAAAAGTGAGAAAGATCCAAAGTATAAACCAATGCTGGCTTTAATGGGTGCAGCTGTATTCATAATATCGGTCTGGCACATCCCTGTCCCCGTAACGGGTTCTTGTTCCCATCCAGTGGGAACACCGATGGCAGCAATAATAGTCGGGCCTTTTGCAACTGTAGTGATAACTTCAATAGCTCTGTTCTTTCAGGCGTTTCTTGGACATGGAGGTATCACAACTCTTGGAGCTAACACTTTTTCCATGGGAATTATGGGCACTTTTACCGGATACGCTACTTACGTTTTACTTAGAAAGGCGAAAGCTCCTCTCTGGCTTTCAGCCGGCTCAGCGGGATTCGTTGGAGATATGGTAACGTATCTAACTTCCTCTTTCGAATTAGCAGTTGGACTTCACGCTAACAATGTGCTACACTACTGGTGGCTTTACTTTATGGGATACGGGCCTACTCAGATACCTCTCGCCATAGGGGAATTCATATTCACGGCTGCCGTCGTTCAGTACATTGCTGAAAGGTCTAACGTAACATGGGGTGTCGCTTATGCGTAAGTTCGCTATTACCTGCCTAATTTTGATGGTGGTAGTTACTCTCTCGATACTCGCCTCAGCTTACTACAGCTACAGCACTGGCAAGAGTCTGGAGGCTACCGACGATATAGTGAACGACATGGCGTCACACGCAGCGAAAGCTAAGCCGACTGACTACCTGCCTGCCATTCCAGAGGAAATGGAGCCAATAGGTTTTACCTTAGCCGGAATATTCGCAGGGCTGATAATCGGATACCTGTGGGACGAGATAGAAGAGCTCGCGAGGTGAAAGTCTTGCCCCCTTGGTTTACGGGAGATGTCGTCAACGGAGTCGGAACGACTGTTGGATTTTTCTTGGCAGCAATAGTTGGAAGGGCGATAAAGGAGATGAGAAAAAAGAAGTGAGAAAGAGGTGATTCTTTGTTAGAGTTAAGAAAAGAGGATAAGGAGAAAATAGACGGAAAAGTAAAAGCAATATCCACTTTCATTCTTCTTTTTACAGTTACCGCCATGAAGGATTTGCTCATACCATTAGCAATTTTCTTATCGTTAGTACCTTTTATAATTAAATTTAAAATTTCTGTTAAAAAATTAGTTTACCCGGTTTATGTAGCCATAGTCGTCTTTTTAATCGTGCTGTTCACGTATCCCGGAAGAGTTTTGTGGAAGTGGTGGATACTGAAAGTTACAGAAAACGGCGTTTATTACTCGACTCTCATTTTTATCAAAGTTCTCACTTGCGTTTCATTGCTTTTAATACTCGCAGCTTCAACGAGAATGGTAGATATCGTTTCCGCTCTGAGTTTTCTTCCAGACGAAGTTTCCGAAATAGCCTTTCTCATGATCAGATACATAGAAACTCTTTACAGAACGAGTTGTAAGCTTAAAATGGCTGCCAAGTCCAAAAACGCCTTCTCCAAAGAGCTTTCGTTTAAAAAGAGGATACACAACTTGGGAATACTTGCCGGAGTTTTGATATCGAGGGCAATGGATAAAGCAGAAAGAATCTATCTAAGCATGGTAGCGAGAGGTTATTCAGGAAAGCTAAGGGTAGAAAACGGATGGAAAAGAAAGGAGATTTTGCAAGTGATTTTGTTCTTCTTCTTTTGCATTTTTTTGGTTTACATAGACAGGAGGGTTGTGGTTTGAAAGCTGTCGTTGTTAAAGATTTATACTACTCATACGGAGAAGTTCAGGCTTTGAAAGGTGTCAGCTTAGAAGTTGACATTGGTGAAAAGTTAGCCATTCTCGGTCCAAACGGATCTGGGAAAACGACACTGTTGCTTTGCATCGCCGGTTTAATCGAACCTGAGAAAGGCATAGTAGAAGTAATGGGTGAAAGAGAAAACTTCAGAAAACACGTAGGAATAGTCTTTCAGAATCCCGACGACCAAGTTTTCATGCCAACCGTTTTTGACGATATTGCGTTCGGGCTTAGAAATATGGGTTTGAGTGAAAGTGAAGTGAAAGCCAGAGTAGAAAACGTTCTAAGGCTTTTGAACATAGAACACTTGGCAAGTAGAAATCCCGCTAATTTAAGCGGTGGGGAAAAGAAAAAAGTAGCAATAGCGGGTGTTTTAGCAATGAAGCCTTCTATAATACTAATAGACGAGCCAACAGCGGGCTTAGATCATTCAGGGATTCACGAAGTGTTCAACATTTTGACAGAGCTCAATGCTGAAGGAATTACGGTAATAGTTACAACTCACGATGCCGAATTCGCATTCGCATGGGCAGACAGAATCATTACTATGAACTCCGGGAGAATAGGTAAAGCTAAGGTAAAGTTACCGGGAAAAGTTAGCGTTCTTAGCAGTCTCGAAAAACTTGGATTGATAGAAAACACGGTTTTCGAACATTTAAGCAGAATGGGTATTAAGGGAAAAGTAAAAATCGTCAATGGTAAAGCCGACTACTGTTACGGAATAGTCGATTTCAGCAAAATAGACAGTCCAGAGTTCGACTTAGACATAATAGCTTTGAACACATACTTGAAAGAAGTGAGAGTTTCTGTCTCAAAACAAATGCTCAAAAAGTTTTTGGAAGAAATGGAAAAAAGAAACGTTTCACTCGACATCTAATCCTATGGTTTTCCTATACCTCATTCCCGGAAACTTTATCTTTGAAATAGCAGAGTACGCTTTTTTCCTCGCTAACTCGCAGTCTCTATCTTTTCCGACTACAGTCAAAACCCTTCCACCAGTCGTGCTGTAGTGAGAGTTCTTAGCGATTCCGTTAGCGTAAATTATCGCTTCTTTCATAGCTTCTTCTAATCCATCTATAGGCTGATTTGTGTAGTGGTCAGCAGGATATCCGGGTTTAAAACCTTCTCTCCCCTTTAAAGCCCCACTAACTGCGCAAATCGCTACGCAACAGTGATTACTAAATTTAACATTAAATTCTTCAAGCTCCTTGTTTATTACTGCCATGGACAGTTCGTAGATATCACTTTCAAGCCTTGGAAGCTTAGCTTGGGCTCCGGGATCACATTCTCTAACGTTAACTTCTAAAACCTTTGGTATAAACTCCCCACCCTCTTCTACGAGCATTATTACCGGGTAAAGTATTCCCCTAAAGTCGTAGTTATTTACTATCGGATTTACGACCTCATCCATAATTTTTTCTTCGACTTCTCTATTAACTGCTGGGTGGGGGCTAATAGCACCCATACCACCCGTATTTGGATTGATCAGCATTCCTTTTTCCATCATTTTCTTTGCATCTTCCAAAGTTATGTACTTCTTTCTAACACCCATGTAGAACTCTCTCATACCTTCTAAGTCATCTGGATCAAAAGCCCTTTTGTAGTCTCTCGCATGTCCGAAGGGTTTAGCTGTTTTGCCATCAGTTATAGCAGTAAATGCCACTTCCTTGCCGTAAAGTCTCTCTTCTATAACTACTTTATTTCCAGCGTCGCCAAACTTCTTTTTAACCATTATCTCTTCTACAGCTAAAATAGCCTCATCTACACAATCACAAACGTAAACACCTTTACCAGCAGCTAAACCATCAGCTTTTACCACTACTTT
>Ga0256833_1000383_pt1 | contig 35263 bp, 22 predicted proteins | sample 356284metaG_FD_190535 | JGI IMG/M metagenome (GOLD analysis project Ga0256833, IMG submission 190535) | Hydrothermal vent microbial communities from Mid Atlantic Ridge, Atlantic Ocean - 356-284 | ecosystem: Environmental > Aquatic > Marine > Hydrothermal vents | place: Atlantic Ocean: Mid... | reverse complement strand
ATATTTCTAAATGGGAGGGTAAGTATATTTTACCCACAAGGGTAAAAGTTGAATTTGAAAAACTCCTTACTTATTTTGATAATACGGGTTATCCTTTTGCTTACGTGAAAATGGATAGTATAACATTCGAAAACGATAGTATGATTTCCGGATTGTTTGTAATTCAAAAGAATAAAAGGATTTATTTTGATTCTATTAAAATAACTTCGGGAATAGATTTATCAACCGGATTTTTAAGACGTTTTCTTGAAATAAAGAAAGGAGAGACTTTTGACAAGAGCAAAATTGATAAGGTCAGTGAAAAATTGAATAATTTACCTTTTGTGACACTTAATAATCCTCCAACTGTTTCTTTTTTTGGCTCCGGTGCTACTTTAAACTTGGATTTAAAAGAAAAAAAAGTTAATAGATTTGATTTTCTTTTGGGATTGCTTCCGGATAATACAGGGGTGAGAAAATATAGGTTGACCGGTGAAATAACTGCAGAATTCCTAAACAAATTCGGACACGGGGAGAGATTGTATTTCAATTATAAAAATATGGCCAAAGAAAGGCAAAATCTGATATTGAATGTCAATTATCCTTTTATTTTTGAAATGCCTTTTGGTTTGGATTCTAAATTCAGCATTTTTATAAATCAGGATCAATACCGCGATGTCAATTTGGATTTAGGAATTCAATACTTTTTTAATGGAGTAAATTATGTAAAATCATATTGGAAACTTTTTTCATCAAGATTGTTGTCTATTGACAGTACTTCGATTTTGGCTTTGGGTCGTTTGCCCGGTAAATTGGATATAATGTCCAATAGTTTGGGAATACAGTTGGGTTATGAAAATTTGGATTACCATTATAATCCACGTAAAGGTTTTGAATTAGTGATAGATGGATATTCAGGACAAAGAAAAATCTTAAAAAATTTTCAAATTACAAGTTTGAAAAATGAGAATTTTGATTTTAGTAATAGTTATGATTCAATCAAAACTAGTTCTTATGTATTTAATATTTCGGAAAGTTTTTCTTTTTACTATTCCTTAGGGCCTAAAATCGTACTGAAATTGGCAAATAAAAGTGCCTGGAAAAAATCTGCAGAGAAATTATATGAAAATGAATTGTTCCGTTTAGGTGGATCCGGATTATTACGTGGTTTTGATGAAGAAAGTATATTTGCTTCAATTTATTCCGTCTCTACAGCGGAAATTCGATTGTTAATCGACAGAAATTCTTTTCTGTTTGCATTTTTGGATTATGCGTTTATTTATAATCCTTATTCAACAATATCTATTGAAGATACCCCTGTTGGCTTTGGTGCGGGAATAAATTTTGATACAAAAGGAGGGATCCTAAGTCTTGCATCAGCTGTCGGCAAACAATACGACAACCCTTTTGACTTTAAGGATGTAAAGATACACATAGGATATATTAGCTTGTTTTGAACCGTTACCTTAATTTAAAATCATATTTCCCCGAAATATATCCCTTGTTATAAACTTCCAGTTTGTAACGTCCTTTTATAAGCGGTATATCCTTATTCCAAATAAGACATTTATTCGCTTGCTTCCCCGTATAATCAACACTGTATTTTTTCGTGTATTTTAGAGGGGTATTATCACTTGATTTAAAAATTATTCCGGAACCTGTGTTTTCATCATATAATGTAATACCATCAGGACCTATTAATCGAATATAAAAAACTTCTTCTCCAGTATCAGCAATTTCATTTTCCATCATATCAAAACAAATTTTCAAAACCTGAATATTTTTGGCTTTTCTTTTTCTTGAATATTTTCCATTCTTTTTTATAGAATATCCTTTGACTGATATTTTATCCAAAGGTATTACAGAGGCTTTATTCGCTTTGGTATATAATCTTTTTTTATCTTTTTCAAGTTTTTGTTTTATTAATGCCAAAGAGTCTTTTTCTTGTTGGATTTTTATTTTTTGGCTTTTGGTCAAATTGAGTTTTTCATATAATTCACTTTTGTCTTTTTGCAATTTTTGATTAGCGGAAGTGAGAACTTCGTTTTGCTCTTTTAAATCATTTATTTCCTGTACATACTCAAGTGCCTGTGCTTTGAGATTCTCTATTTCTACTTTTGCTTTTTGCAATTTCCTTGATTTCCAGATTAAAGTACTAATCTTTTCTTTTTGAGCTTTAAGTTCGGATTTCTGTTTTTCTATTAATGAATTTAATTCCAGATTATCACCTTTTAAGTCATCCAAACTGTTTATAGCCAATTCATAATCCTTCTCAAGCTTTGCTTGTGTTTGACTAAGATTGTTTAATTCTTTATTGTATTTATCGATTTCGTTTTTGAGTTTGTTGTTTTCTACCCATAAATAACCGGTAGTTCCCAAAAGCAAAATAATGGCGATAATAGCCATTGCAATTACATTATTTGTTGATTTTTTTGAAGCCATAATTAATAATATTTTTTTAAAAAGCACTCTTCATAAATAGTCGCTTTCTTATTAAATGATTGACATTGTATTATGTACGACAATATTATCGTATTTATTTACATACGGAAACTAATACCAAACTGCGACCAATTTGCTGATTATAAAAAGTTTAGTTCTCACTTCCTTATCTTTAAAAATATTTCCATACCTAAGGCTATGCAAAGATTTTTTTCTTGAATAAGCAAAAACTAATTCTTTTTCTATTTCACCATCTTGATAACGGTTTGGTATAACAATGATGGGATTATAATGGAATTTGCTACAAATATATAAAAAAAATCCAAATTATTTATTACTTTTAATTTTATTTTTCATATCCCTGTTAATGGCAATACTGGCATTAAGTTCATATCCTATGATTAAGGCCATAGAATTGATTTGAATCCAAATCATTGTGATAATTATAGCACCAAGTGATCCGTAAACTTTATTATAATTACTGAAATTATTCACATAATAAGAAAAACCGATTGAACTTATTATTGCTAAAAAGGTTGCCAATGCTGCTCCCGGACTTATAAATTTAATCTTTCTTCGCATGGCAGGACCATAGCGGTATAATAAAGAAATAATGGAATAAAACAATACGATTACTAATATCCATCTTAAAAAATCAATTGTGATTCTGTAAAATTCATTGAGATTCAATTTTTCAAAAAGATATTCAATCCAGATATTTCCCATAATCACTAAACCTGAAGATAAAAAGAGCAGTAAAAATAGTAAAAATGTAATTTCAAATGCTCTTAATTTGTGTTCCAGATAATTTCTGCGTTTATATGTTTCCCGGTATGATTTGCTAAAACTTGCCAGCATGGACGATACTCCGTTGGAGGTAAAATATAGCATCAAAAACAGTGAAACCAATTGCGAACTTACATGTGTCTTTTTACCCAAACTGTCCATGATGCCGAAAATATAACTTTCGGCCTGCAATGGCAATAATCCTGTTAAAGATGATTTCCACATGTCAACATAATAATCGGTAAAAGGCAAATATGGTAAAAATGTCAAGAGAAAAATTACACCCGGAAATATAGCAAGAAAAAAACTAAAGGACATTGCTTTAGCTCGTATCATGATATCTTCCTTCAGTGATTCTTTATAAGCAAAAATAAGTGTGTCGTATACAGGAACTCCGTCAAATCCCGGTAAAGTTGTTTTCTTGGCCCAATTATTGATTCTTTTAATAAAAGACAATTCTAAAAATTGATTCCATTTATTTTCAAAAAAATTACTCAAAATACGGTTTTAATTTATCTATTAAAATAGCAGGGGCTGAAACCCTTTTTCCTGTTTTCATATCTATGAAGAAGAGCTTTACCACACCTCTGTTTATCAATTCTTCTTTTTCATTGTAAATATTACAATAAAAAGTTACCATTTTCCCCGGCATTTCATTAATCTGCGTTTCTATAGTCAGTAAATCATCATAATATGCAGGTTTAAGATACCTGGCTTCCATGCTTACCACAGGTAGCATTACACCCCATACGGTTTCAAAATCCTTGTAAGAAAAACCCAAAGATCTGATTGTTTCAACCCTACCCACTTCATAGTATTTGGCATAATTACCATAATATGAATACCCCATTTGGTCTGTTTCTGCATATCTTACCCTTATTTGATATTTAAATGAATACATAATTATTTTCTTTTAACAGGACATGTCATACAATGTGAACCGCCTCTTCCGCGAGACAATTCGGTAGATGGTAATGTGATAATAGTATTATTTATATTCTCAGGTTTTAATTTGCCCTTTTCGATGTCTTTAAGCAATTTTTCAGCATGTATAATTTTATATCCGGCATTTTTAAATGCTTCTTCGGTCTTTAGGTTTCTGTCGTATGTTAATGCTACTCCGGGTTTTATTGCCACTAAATTGCAACCATCTGTCCATTGTTCCCTTTCCTGATATGGATATATACCGTTACCTCCGAAAATAAATTTAACTTCGGGGTCTATTTCTTCTAAAAACAACTCTTTGACAGATAAATATTTTTTGGTTTTTCCCGATTTATTATAAACTTTTACCAACGAGCCTATTCCATCATAGATAATAGGTTTATAAATAACCCAATCATGTGTGTTTATTTGAGTGAAAATAGTATCCAAATGCATGAAATTTCTTTCATGGGGTATTTCAATCTCCACTACATTGTCAATAATATTTCGTTCGAAAAGATAGTCTTTTAATAAGTTGATTGCATGTTGGGAAGTCCTCTCACTATGTCCGATAAATAAATAATTTTCGTTCACAATCATTACATCACCCCCTTCCATTGACACAGATTTGCCTCTTTTTGAAGGAGGGAAAAGGTCAATGTTATTCAAATTAATGACTTTTTTATTTTTTCGGGATTCCAAAAACATCGGATGCGAATTGAGAATAAATCTGGCTAATAAATTTTCTCTGTGTCTTGCATCTCTTGCAGCTTTTGTTATTAATATATATTCTTTTATTACAACAGCAATATCCCTTGTGAAAATAAAATTTGGAATCGCATCAAATAAATACGCATCGTCTTTTTCGCAATATCCCGTAATTAATAAATTGGTCAAATGTTTTGAATCCAATTGCATCATTATACTTTTCGCTTTTGCAGGAAGCTCTTCGAATCGTACAATATCATCTATTATCTTTTCTTTCATCACATGAGAGTAATCCAGTGCTTGTTCTAATAAGTCTTCTATTTCAAGCACATTTTCGTCACCTGTGAAAAATTTTAATATATTAGTGAAAGTATCATGCTCCTTTTGCATCAAAGGAAGGTGAATAATGTCATCAAATAGCAATTCCTCAGCTTTTTGCGGGGATATTCTGGATAGACCGCTATCAGGCCTGTGTACTATCACTTTCTCTAATTCTCCTATTTCAGAAAAAACTTTGGGTTTCATTAAATTTATGTTTAAATATTGCAAAGGTAAGAAAATTATTAAAATCTGAACAATTGCTCACTTTTTAACAGATGTTTAAAGTTTTAAAGTTCAAAATTTGTAAAGACAAAAGAAAAATGGAAAAAGACAAAAGGAATTTAATTATTAATTAAAAATGATTCTATCTTAGTAGCTACAATTGTTATATTTGCATAAATTTTTAATATGAAACGAAAATATTATGGAGCTATTGATATCGGTACCAATGCCGGTAGAATGTTAATAGGATATGTTGTGAATGATAATGGACACAAGATTGTCAAACAGGTACAATTGGTACGGGTGCCCTTAAGATTAGGGGAGGATGTTTTTGATACAGGCTATATAAGTGAAGAAAAATTGAAGAGGTTTATTTTGACATTAAAAGCATTTAAGTTTTTAGCCAAAGCCTATCATATTAATAAAATTATGGCTTGTGCTACATCTGCAATGCGGGAAGCAATCAATAGTCAATATGTTATTTCCAGAATTTTTGAGAAAACAAAAATCAAACTGGAAGTAATTGATGGTGAAAGAGAAGCAGAGTTGATCTTTAAATCTTTTAATATTGAGGGGTTTATGGAGGGAAATCCTTTCCTGTTTATTGATGTAGGAGGTGGTAGTACCGAACTCACATTATTTTCAAATGGTAAAAAGCAAAATTCCAAATCTTTTAAAATAGGAACATTGAGGATGTTGAAAAATAAAATAAAAGAAAGCGTCTGGGATGAAATTACGGATTGGATTAATAAGAATGTTATTAAATGCAACGGTATCGCAGCTATCGGTACAGGAGGAAATATTAATAAAATATCTCAATTGGCAAGAAAAAGATATCTTGAACCGGTTACTCTTATAGAAATTGAAGAAACCCTAAAGTATTTAAAATCATTTTCTTTGCAAGAAAGAATTAATGATTTGCGTATGAAACCCGATAGGGCTGATGTGATTGTTCCGGCTACGGAAATATATATTAATATTATGAAAATGGCTGGAATTACAGAAATTTATGTACCAAAAATGGGTTTAACCGATGGAATGATTTTAGAACAAAACCAAAGCCAACTAAAATAATAACTATGATTATATTTAAAACGATTTTAGCATCTGTGAGGCTTTTTATTTTTGCCGTTGCATTAATAATAGCCTATCCGTTATTTTTATTAAGTATAAAAACAATAATAAAGTACAATATCAAAACCGGATTTAAATTTAGAAGAGATTTTTTAAAGTTTATAAATCCTGTTTTAGGCATTAGAAATAAAATTGAAGGTTTCCCCCCGGTGCAACCCGCTATTTATGTTTCAAACCATCGAGGAATCCTGGATTTTTTTGTTACTCTCAAATATTTGAATACCTTTATTCTTTCAAAGGCTGAAGTACGTGATATTCCCATTCTTGGTAAAGCTAGCGAATTGACAGGAATTTTTTTTGTAAAACGAGAAGATAAAAACAGCAGAAAAGAGACAAGAAAAGCTATTAAAGATATTATCGAATCGGGAGAAAATGTATTGATTTTTGTTGAAGGAACTACAAATGTTAATAAATTAACTGCGGATTTTAAAAAAGGTACTTTTGAAGTTGCTGCCGCCAATAACATTCCCGTTGTACCTATAGCGGAAGAATATAAATATAAAGAAGATTTATGGGAAAATAATTCCACTTGGCAACAATTTGTCCAAACAGCAGGGAAATGCTTCACGGACGTAAAATTGGCTTTTGGGCCTGTCTTGAAAAGCAATGATTCTCAATACTTAATGGATGAATCCAAAAATTGGATTGATAATAAATTGCTTGAAATGCAAAAAGGGTGGTCTAAAGCTTTTGATTAGTGTTTGTCTAAAAATGCTTAATTTTTTAAATTTCAATGATTTTATAGCCGGATATTACTTACAATCGTCTGGCAATACATCACTTAGTTCAAGGTCTATGTTTGTTCCCATAGGTATCTTATTGCTGGCTGCAGGGCTTTGCTTTATTACAAATCCGGTATGTGTACTAACAATCTGACCGTTTTTTCTTAATGCTCCTAATTTTAGATTTCTTGATTCTATCAAAAAAATAGCTTGCTCTGCAGTCATGCATCTGAAATTTGGTAAATCTATTGTCCCCCCTGATTTACGGCTTAAAATAAATTCAAGAGTACCTCCTTTATTTATTTCTACATCATTTTTTTTACCCTCTTTGGTTACAATCGGTTCACCATTGTAAAAAACTTTTAAGATATAATTTGGTTCTCCTTTATCATATTCATATCCTATAATCTTGGATTTTATTTTCAAAATTTCAAGTTCTCTCTTTTTTGTATTAAAATTTCTACCGTATAATGATGGAAGATCGGCAACCTTGATTTTATCAGGGTTGTATTTTGTCACATTCACATAAATTTTTCTGTTTTCCTTTACTTTTGAACCCGGTTTTGGATTTTGGCTTATTATTAAACCTCCGGGTTTGCCAACTATATGGGTAGAGTCATCAATAATTATTTTAAAATGATGATTTTCAGCATCGATAATTGCTTTTTCTACATGCATACCGTTATAATCAGGTAATATTAATTTCTGACCGTGATTTGTATAAAAACTTAACCAAAACAATAGTAAAACTACAATTAGCACATAAAATGCGACAATTAGACTAAAATGTTTCAGGAAAACTTTACTGACAATAAATCTAATTAATTCTTTTAAAGAAAATTTTGACTCGTTAACCATTTTTGAATTTTGATATTTAATTTACAAATGTACATTAAATTTTTTTAATTAAAAATTTCACACTGATGAATGAAAAAAAAATAGGAGATAAACCGGAAATCTTGTTATTATTTGGTATGAAGTATAAAACACGAAGTACATAGATAACAATAAAAAGACAAAAGGGATAAATGATGAATTATGAATGGTAAATTATGAATTACTAATTGACTAGAATAGATTGATTTATTGAATTTAGGGGTGCTTCATCGGTGGGGAGTATGTCTTTAAATGGCGTTTCAAATTTATTTGAAACAAAAGAAAGTCCCGTATAGACGACATATTACAACTTCATACGTAAGTGCATGGCATTATGATGCCCACAGAATATTTTTGCGTATTTTAACTGAGCTGAAATGAAAGAATAGTGTTTTAACAAAAAAGAAAAATATATTTTTTTTATTTTTTGCAGCGTTTTGATTTTATGCTTCATCTTTAATTAAAAAATATCTATAAATTACTTATATTTTAAAAATAAAGATTTTTGATAATATTTGATATTCTTAATCGTTTACTTATGAGGCATTTTTCTAAAAAAAAATGAATATTTAAAATTGAATAGCTTGTTTTTAATAAAATGATGTTATTATTAATATTTTAAATATATCTTTGCACTGAAATTTAAAATTTGTAATTATTTTACTCCGGTGCTTTTGAAACTATGTATTTTTTAGCAAAATGTTCTTTAGTAACATGAAAAGTATGTTGTACCGCGTTTGTCAAAGTTATATGCTAGAAATAAGACACGTAATACATTGATATAATAATAAGTGAGTAGTTACGATATTATAAATTATAATACAATATGAAATTTAAATTCTATAGATTACAGACCGAACTGGTTTTAAGTGGGGTATTTGTTCTGTTTTTTACTTGGTATTCTAATGCTCAATGCAATAATGATCCCGGAACTATTAATAAGATTAGTAGTTTCGTTGGGCAGAGTAACAGACATGAACTTTCTGATACTATTTTCTTATGTTGGGAGGATAGATTTTATTTGGACCACAATGATGATTATAATGTATCAAGTGATCCTGTTCCGGCTACTCCTGCCGGAATTGGGTACGGATGGTACAAAAGTAAACCTACTGTCTCAGGTGATAATCTCATTGCCATTAAGACAGATAATATCTTTAGATTCAATGGAGATCCCGATATGATGATTTCAGTTGATGACCTCGATGGAGATGCTTTGTTTAAGAATAGTTTTTATACAGGGTTCACTCCATTTAATAATGCTGTCAATGGTACAGGTAATCCGACTTTAATGTATTATGCACCAATCACTGTGGATCAAAGAAAAGGAGAAAGAGGGTATCATGAAAATAACGGTCCCTGTGTAAAAGCAAATATTAATGAAGCTTTTCCTGTTGTTTATCTGAATCCGATTACTATTTCCGATTTTCAATATAAAGTAAATGGAGATTCGTTGCAGGCAAGTTTTGTGGTACAAGGTGGTTTGCCTGAATATTATAAATTTCATGATAATAAAAATGTTAATTATACAAGTATTGATGTTTATGATTTTGATAATCCGTCACAGGATTATAGGGGGAAGGTTTTAACTCCAAATATTACTCACAATGACAGGGTAGTGGTTAAATTTCCGAGATTTGGTGAATACAAGGTTATAATCTCAGATGGAGTATCATGTTCCAATACTAATAAAATGAGTATTTCGAACGGTCTTAATCCAACGCTTTATTTAGATACTCTATCCGGAAAGTTAAACGAAACTATTTGTGTCACTCTTAGAGTGAGAGATTTTGAAAATTCAGAATATATTTTTGGTAGAATCGACTATGATCCTACAGTGTTGGAATTTGTTGATATTATAAGTATATATCCTGATAATTATACTATTTATAGAATCTCTCCAGGGTTGTTGATATTGGATTGGAATCGAAATCCAGGACCGATTCCCGATAATCAGGAAATTGTAAATATTTGTTTTAAACTTGTTGGAAAGATAGGGGATTGTTCTCCTATTATTATGTCTAAATTTCAAGCTACTTTTGATAATAAAGATTTTTATCCTAATACTGAACCGGGGTTAATATGCATTGATCCTCCTGACGGACTCTATATCAGTGCAACTTATTGTGGTTCCGAAACAAATGTAGCGGAGTCTTCTATTTTCTTTAAAGTTTATAATGGGGTAGCTCCTTATTCTTATGTGATAAAAGATCTTGGAGGAACAATTGTTCAGTCAGGTACGATTTCCGATGAAAAGACAGAAGTAATAGTCAAAGGATTGTATCCGGGTTCTTACACAATAGAAGTCACCGATACAAATGGGGATTTTAAAGATTATGGAGTTTATGTATCCGCTAGTCCGCCTTTAGTGTTTGATTCTATTTTTGTTAAAGCTCCGACTTGTTTTGGTTATGACGATGGAAAAATAATAGTTAAAGTTAAAGACGGTGCCTTCTATCCGTATAATATCAAATGGTCAAATAATATTTTTGATACGGATACATTGGCCGGTTTGGGAAATGGAATATATGGCGTTACCATAGAGGATAAAACAAGTGGATGCAAAACCGATACGGTTATCAATTTGGAAACATCCAAGTTGATTTTGGATTTACAAAAACTTGATGATGCTTCTTGTAAAGGATTGAATGATGCAAGACTTTTGGCAACAGCTTCAGGAAGCAATAAAGATGCAAATGGTTACTATACTTTTGAATGGCAAAGCGAAAATAATACTTTCAATGAAAAAACTCCTAAAACAAGTATATTCAATAATGCATCTCCCGGATGGAATTATATAAAAGTTTACGGTGATAAATCATGGTGTAATGAAACGGATTCAGTTTTTGTTGATGAAAAATATACCATGAATCTTAATAGAAACTCCCAAGATCCAACATGTTTTGGGGATGAAAACGGATGGTTGTCTTATGAAGCAAACCTTTTAGGATATCCTAATGATAATTTCAATTTGGAATTTCCTGTATTTCCTCATCCTCCTTATAGTGATGTTCAGAAATTGGGAACTGACATGTTTTATGTTAATAATCTTGGTAGTGGGCGATATATAGTTAAGATATATGAACAATCTACAGGCTGCTTTGAATATGATACGGTAAGACTATTTGATCCTCCACCCATAGGAGTCAATATTAAGAAAGGGGATGTAGGGTGCTCCTCAACTCAATTGGCTTATGCTAATTTTAGCATCAATGGTGGTACTAAACCTTATGCTCTTTCAGGAATAGGGAGGGATACTATCATAGTTAATGGTACAAATCACGTGTTTTATGATTTGTCGGAAGGGGTATATACCGTCAATATTGCAGATGCAAATGGTTGTGATACAACTGTTGTTTTTGACATTGTCAAAGCACCCGGATTATTGAATATAGATACTATTAAATTTGATTTACTTGGTTGTGATGCAACTGCAACAACGGATATTGTTGTGGAAGCATCTAGTGATTATGGACCTATAATTTATAGATGGGCAGATACTCTTGGTATTGATCTTGGGAGCACTACTAATGTTCTTTCAAATGTCGGTGCGGGGACTTATATCGTGATTATAGTTGATAATAAATGTACGGTTACGGATACAATTGTAATACCGGAACCTCAACCGTTTACTTATACTACCCAGGCAACTCCTTCAGAATGTGGCCCCGGTGAAACAGGTGGACTGGGTGGTTCGGTTTGTATTAATATTGACGGAGGAGGAAGTGGATATACTTTTGATTGGAACAATGGTTTATCAGGGGCTTGTATTAATGATGTACCTGCAGGTACTTATGTTGTTACTATTTCGGATGATTCTGGATGTAGTTCGGTTGATTCTATTGAAGTTCCCGGTGCGCCTCCAATTGAAATAAATGTCCTTGATGTGCAAGGTATCTCATGTAATGATGGTCAGCATAGTGACGGAAGTGCTATAATTCAGGTCTCAGGAGGTGATAATCCATCTGGGTTGTATGTATTTACATTGGATAACGGAACTAATAAAGTTGGCAGTACTATTACATTAAAAGATTTGCCCGGGGGAAAAAATCACTTCTCTGTGTATTATAATACGGTAAATGGAAATTCATGTATTAAGTCAGATTCGTTTGAAGTAGCCGTTCCGGAAAAACTTACGCTGGATCTTTTGGAAACCAAAACAATAAAACCTACTTGCTATGGCGACTGTGACGGAAGTATCATTGTTAAAGCAAAAGGAGGAAATAATACTGCATATTTTTATAAATGGCAAGAAACAGGACAAACAGGTGCTGTCGCTGTAGATCTTTGCGCTGGTACGTATCATATCGAGATAACAGATGCAAATCTATGTTCAATCATGGACTCTATAACATTAATTCAACCGGAAAAATTGATTGTGTCAATAGATTCTGCAAATACTAAAGATGTCAATTGTTCGGGATTGAATTCAGGTCAGGTGTCTGTGAATTTTTCAGGAGGAAATACCGATGGACAATACACTTTCAATTGGAGCCCGGATGTTTCTGATTCTAAAGTTGCAGCTAACTTGGCTCAGGGAATTTATACTGTTACTGTTTCAGACTATAAGGGATGTTCTGATTATGTAAGTTATGAAGTAAAAGGTCAGCAACCTATAGTCTTTAAACCTGTTCAAGCTCAGGATATATTATGTTTTGGAGATCCGACATGTATATATATAGATACTGTTTATGGTGGTGCAGGCCCCGATTATACATTTAGTGTTAATGGTGGAGCAATTTTGCCCGTAGATTCATGCAAACAGGTTTATGCTAGCGATCAACCTTATCTTGTTTCTGTGTTTGATTCGGAAGGATGTAAATCAGAACAGGAAATTTTGATTTCCCAACCCGAAGAAATTATTGTTGATCTTGGTGATGAAGTACAATTGGATTTGGGAGATCCTCAAACTATTTATTTGAATACAAATACCAATATTTCACAAGTTATCTGGGATATTGATACAGTTAATTTCAAATATCATTTTCTTAATAATTTGAAAACTGAAGTTGAACTGGAAGGATATGCCAACGATACTATTTATGCTACTGTTATTGATCAAAACGGATGTACTTCTACCGGGGCACTATATGTTATTGTCAATACTTCACGTAATGTGTATATTCCCAATATTTTCACACCTGACGGGGATGGATTAAATGATGAATTTAGATTGACAATAGGTAAAGGAGTGGAAAGAATAAATTATTTGAAAATTTATGACCGTTGGGGTGAATTAATGTATCAAGAACAAAACTTGAATCCTTCGGCAGCTAATACGGTTTCGTGGGATGGCCGGTTCAAAGGGAAAAGGGTAAATCCGGGAGTATATGTATATCTTGTTGAAGTGGTATTTCTCGATGGTAGGGTTATTTTATATAGAGGTGCTATTACATTGATAAGATAAAAACAATTTTCTAAATTAAATGCTTTTAATGTGAAAAATTGATTTATATTAATAAATTTATTATTTTTGGTTTTAAAAGAGTAGAGTTTTTCATATTTGTTTTATGCATAATTTTTTTTTAATACTAAGGTATATTAGTTAAATGAAAATTATGAGTAAAACTTAAAATCAAGTTTCTCATTGGGGAAACTTGATTTTTTTTGTAATGAGTGTCTTTTTGAAAATTTAGAACAACTGATTCCTAATAACAATAATTTTAATAGTTGATAGAACAAAACAATTAATTGAGAATTGAGAATTGAGAATGACAAAAGAGAAATTTAATTATGAATGGTGAATGATGAATTATGAGTTAAAAAACCGGTTTTGAAGTCACGCTATCGCATGCTTTCAAGTCCTACCTACAATTATCGAAAAATGATTTACAGCGGACTATTTTGTATTAATTAATGGTATTGTATCCTTAGAGACTAAACTTGGAAAGGTTATTAATCATGAAGCCAAGCAATACCCGCAGCATTAATCTGTTATGTTTTTATCAGTCCCCCCGCTACTGATGTAGCGGTTCCTTCATTACCAAAAGAGGTTTACTCTTTTGGTTCTCTTCTTCGTCAAGACCATTAAGTCATGTAACAAGACAAAAGTTAAATATTTTTAATAAAATGATTTTATTAATTTTGGGTCACCTTAATTCCCAACGGGTCAGTTGGTCTGAATTTATAGACAGCCACTAATTATCTGCGTTAAAGTCTTTGCTTTATTTTCGGTTTCTTCCCATTCTTTAAGTGGAATTGAATCCTTGTTTAAGCCTCCTCCGAGATATAAAAGAAATTTGTTTTTAAAAATTTCCATACTTCTTAAATTTACAAATAACTTTAAAGTATTTTCGTTAATTACATTCACCGGACCTAAAAATCCCGTATAATATTTGCGATCATATCCTTCATTTTCCAAAATAAATTGAATTGATTTATTCTTTGGAAGTCCTGATACGGCAGGGGTAGGGTGTAAATCCAAAATCATATTATAATAATTATTAACATCAGTTATGCTATAATCTGTCGCAAGGTGAATTAAATATCCGTCATTATTTTTTGCTGCGATCTTTGTGTAAGGTCCTTTAGAACTGTATTGGATATTATGTTTATTTAAAATATTTTCAATAAATTCCATTACAACCCTTTGTTCGTCCAATTCCTTTGATTCCCAGTTTGCTGATTTGATATCGGCTACAAATTGGGTTCCGGCTAATGCCATTGTCTCTGTTTTGTTATTGTCTTTTACAAGTAATATTTCGGGAGTCGCTCCAATCCACGTTCCCGCTTCAGGGTGATTTACCAAAAAAATCATAGCATTTGGATAGCTGTTTTCCAATTTTTTAAATAAATCAAATAAATTGAGATTGTTGTTAATGATGGATTTAGTCCTCGAAAGCACTATTTTTCTATATCCGGCTTTTATTTTTTTTATATAAAAATCTATTTTTTGTAAATATTCGTTTTCTATTATGTCATAAGAAGAATCTATGCTTGTTACTTCAAGATGAAAATCTTTATTGATATGAATTTCATCTGCATTTATGAACAAGGGTTTGTGTTTAATCACAGAAAAAGGATAAAAAACAAACCCTTTTTTATTTAATGAATATTTGTCAAATAAAATATTTTCCCTTGAATTTTGTATTATTGTAATCCTGTTTTTCGAATCGGGTAGCTTGTAAATTGCAAATATATCATTTTGGGTTAAATTCATAACATGTCTAATTTATCGTTTTTAAACCCATCTTTTGACCTGTCAGTAGCATGTAATTATATGCTTCTTTGTAATCATTGGAAATTTTACCATCCAAAATGGCTTCTCTTATCTCAGTCTTTATAATTCCAACTGTTTTTGAAGGTTTAAGATTAAAAGTTTTCATAATCTCTTTTCCGGATATGGGCGGTTGCCAGTTTCGTAACTTGTCTTTTTCTTCCACTTCTTTAAGTTTTTCTATCACTTTATCATAATTTTTAAGAAAAGTTTTGATTTTCTTTTCATTTTTTGAAGTGATATCAGCTTTGGCCAGCAACATCAATGCATCTATATCATCCCCTGCTTCATAAAGCAATCGTCTTACTGCACTATCTGTTACTTCTTCTTTTACCAAAGTCATTGGTCTCAGATGAAGTTTTACAAGTTTTTGTACAAATTTCATATTATTGTCCAAAGGCAATCGCATCCTTTTAAAAATATGATAAGTCATGTGATAACCCAAAATCTCATGCCCGTGAAAGGTCCAACCTTCATTTTTTATAAATTTTTTGGTTTTTGGTTTGGCTATATCATGCATAATAGCCGCCCATCTTAGCCATATATCATCGGTTTTTTTCGCTACGTTATCCAAAACCTGAATAGTATGATAGAAATTGTCTTTATGTGATTTGCCCTCAATAGTTTCAACGCCGTGAAGCTGAGCCATTTCAGGAAAAATCATTTCAAGCAATCCAGAATCAAAAAGATACCTGAAACCTATAGACGGTTTTTTTGTTGCTATGATTTTTTGTAGTTCAGTAGTTATACGCTCTAAGGATACTATCTTAATCCTTTCTTTATTTGCTTTAATTGATTCAAAAGTATCTTGATCAATTTTGAAATCAAGTTGAGTGGCAAACCTTATAGCTCTCATCATTCTCAAAGGATCATCGGAAAAAGTTTTATCGGGATCTAAAGGGGTTTTTATTAATTTTTCATCGAGGTGCTTTAGACCTCCAAAAACATCGATTATTTTATCAAATGATTTGTTATTGATGTTTATGGCAAGAGTATTTATAGTGAAATCCCTTCTTTTTAAATCATCTGTAAATGTACCGGGTTCAATTACAGGTTTGCGACTGTTAAAGTTATAAGACTCCTTTCTAGCTCCTACAAATTCAATATCTATTCCCCCGTAATTGATCATAGCAGTACCAAATCTTTTGAAAATAGTTACATCCCCTTTAAATCCAAGATATCCGGCTGTCTTTTTGGCCAGTGTTATTCCATCTCCAATACAGACAACATCGATATCTTTTATATTCCTTTTTAATAGTTTATCTCTGACATAGCCACCTATAAGATATGTTTCGACACCCAAATCACTTGCTGCTTTATTTATAGTATCTAATATTTTCTTTTCTTTACTATTGTATCTTATCATTTGCATTATAAAGTTTCCTTGTAATTTTCATTAATTTCATCCAAAATATTTAAAATATTATCAATTTTCAACTCGGTAACAAGTTTCATTCTGTAATACTTTATATTTTTAAGTCCTTTAAAATAATTGGTATAATGCTTTCTCATTTCCAAAATACCAATTCTTTCCCCCTTCCATTCAATTCCGTATAAAAGATGCTTTTTTACAGCATCGACCCTTTCTTCAATAGTAGGAGGTGGCATTAATTCACCTGTAGCAAAATAATGCTTTATTTCCCTAAATATCCACGGATTTCCAATTGTTGCACGGCCTATCATTAAACCGTCAACACCATATTTTGTTTTATAATTCCATGCTTTTTCCGGAGAATCAATATCTCCGTTTCCGAAAATGGGAATATTGATATTGGGATTTTCCTTCAATTTACCTATTTCAGTCCAGTCGGCATCTCCTTTGTACATCTGTTTACGTGTTCTACCGTGAATTGACATTGCCTTGATGCCTGTGTCTTGTAGCCGCTCTGCAACTTCAGCAATTTTTATAGACTGATTATCCCAACCTAGTCTGGTTTTTACAGTAACAGGAATATTAGTAACCTTAACAACTGCTTTTGTCATAGATACCATTTTGTCTATATCTTTTAAAATCGCCGCTCCCGCTCCTTTATTTACAACCTTTTTTACAGGACAACCAAAATTTATATCGATTACATCAGGCATATATGGTTCCAGCATTTTTGTCGCTTCTACCATGGAATCTATTTCAGCACCGAAAATCTGAATTCCAATGGGTCGTTCTTCCGGTAGCAATTCAAGTTTTCTTAAACTTTTATCAACATTTCTTATTAATCCTTCTACAGAAACAAATTCCGTGTACATCATATCACATCCGTTTTCTTTGCATAAAAGCCTGAAAGGAGGATCGCTTACGTCTTCCATTGGCGCTAATAATAGCGGGTTTTCCCCAATTTCCAAATCTCCTATTTTTACCATACATTATTAATATTAAATTGCAAAAATACGTTAAAATATTGTCGCTTTATCTATTTATTTTTGTTTTTATAAATATTATTTTTAAATTGCGTTATTGTTGCCAATATACTGTTAAGATAAAGAAAATGAAACGCAACTGTTTAAATTTAAAATTTTTACTGACAATATTTTGTCTTTTTAATATTTTAGGGATATTTGCCCAAAATATTCCCCCTACATCTTTATATGCCTTTGATAAGTACAATGTAAATAGTGCTTATGGAGGTTTGACAGGTAACAGAATTGTTAGTCTGAATGTTCGGGAACAGTGGCTAGGTATTCCGGGATATCCGAAATATTACTATTTAACATATAGTCAGCCTGTTTATAGATTTCATGGCGGAGCAGGAATGGGGATTAAGTCGGAATATCATGGAATCCAAAATGTTTTTTCAATAAATATGACATATAATTATGTTGCATCCTCATTGGCAGGTTTATTCTCGTTCGGTATAGGGACTGGAATTGTTAATATTTCCAATAATAGTGAAAATATAATTACTCCTGAAGGAATTTATACCGGTGAAAATTCATCTCATAATGATGAATTTTTAGATAAATTATTACTAAATAACCGGAGTTTCTATAATTTTAGTGTTTTTGGAATGTATAATTATAAAAATATTGAAATTGGAATAATATTTGATAAAAAATTAACATTGAATAGTAGTGACTTGTCTTATGGCTTTCATGACTTGATTAAATTCAATTGGCAATACATTTATGGTATAAATAAAGATTTTTATGTAAAAATATTTGGTTTGATACAATCTGATTTTATACTTTTGCAATCTAATTTTGGATTTACTGCCGATTATAAAAGTATATTGGCAGGTATAAATGTCAGAGGTTATTCTCCGGATACGTTTGATTCAATGTCTATTATTATAGGAGGAAACATAAATTCCAAGCTGAGAATTATCTATGCGTATGATATTTCTTTTTCCTCTCTTCGAAGTGTGGAAGATGGAACTCATGAATTTAAAATTACGTATGATTTTGGCAATTTAAAAAATAATGTAAAATTGCCGGTTATTATTTTTAATCCTAGATTATAGATTCTATATTGAGAAGATAATCCTTGAAATAATTTTTGATACATTTGAAATCATTAATTTTGACAAATTTATATATTATTGTTATTTAAATATGAGTTTTAGAAAATAAGAATAAAATATATTCGTTAAATATTTGTTAAAATAAAGGCAAGAATTTTTTTATTAATATTTTAAGTTATTTTTTTGTTTATTTAAAAAACGACATATCTTTACGCTCGTTTTATAAATATTTGGTTAAATTTTATTGAATTAACTATGAAAAAAGCAATAATTTCTCTAGGGGTAATTATGTTTATCCTTCTTTTGTCATCATGTGGTAAAAGAGAAACAGGTCAGTTAACAGGTGTTCAGGACAGACCTAAATGGAAAGGTATTAATCCGTACGGAATGGTATATATTCCTTCAGGATATATGCAAATGGGTCAGGATGATAATGATATGTTTCATCAATATATCAAAAGACCTAAAGCCGTTTCTTTAAATGGTTTTTATATGGATGATACGGAAATCACTAACAATGAATATCGTCAGTTTGTTAATTATGTCAGAGATTCGGTAGCTCATACTATTATGGGTGATTTCTATGAGGATGACTATGGCAACGAATATATCGACTGGGATATGGAATTGGATTGGTCGGATGAAGGTTTGGATGAGATGTTTTATCAGGGCGATATGGTTATTAATGGTAAAAAAGAACTCGATACCAGAAAACTTATCTATCAGTATCAGTGGATTGATTGGCAAAAAGCTGCACATCAAAGTAGTGATGTTGTAAGATCTTCTTTGATTCATAAAGAGAAAATCAATATATTCCCTGATACTTTGGTATGGATTAGGGATTTTGCATATTCTTATAATGAACCTTTTACACGTAATTATTTTTGGCATCCAGCTTATGACGATTATCCTGTAGTCGGAGTAAATTGGAATATGGCTAAAGCATTCAATTATTGGAGAACCAAATTATGGGACAATTTTAGCGGTTCTGAAGTTAATACCGAAGAATTTCGTTTGCCTATTGAAGCCGAATGGGAATGGGCAGCAAGAGGAGGACATGAGAGAGCTGCTTATCCTTGGGGTTCTTACTATGTGAGAAATGCCAAAGGATGCCCACTTGCCAATTTTAAACCGGGAAGAGGAAATTATGGAGAAGATGGAGGTATGATTACCGTGAAAGCAGATGCTTATTTCCCAAATGATTATGGCTTATACAATATGGCTGGTAATGTGGCTGAATGGACCTCAACCGCTTTTTACAATTATGGATACCAAACCGAACATGATTTGAATCCTAATATCGCTTACAATGCAAGTGAAAATGAACCCTTGGCATTAAAAAGAAAAGTGATAAGAGGTGGGTCTTGGAAAGATGTATATTATTATCTTCAAAATGGTACAAGGGATTATGAATTTCAAGATACTACTAAATCATATATCGGATTTAGATCCGTATTGACATTCCTTGGACGATCAATAAATGATTTTAACTAAAATTAACTATTTTTTTATATAAATTCGCAACGAAAAATTATTAATTAATCTAAAAAAAATGTATTATGACTTTCGTACACACAAAATGGTTTAAGTATTTGAAGAACTTTATTATCGGTGTTGCAGCATCTATCGTTATGATGGGAGCGCTCGGTAAGTTGACCAGTAAATCTTGGGGTAACCTTGCAATTACTGTAGGCCTTGGAACAGAAGCTTTTATTTTTGCTTTCTTAGGAATTATAGGACCCGAGAAAGATTATTATTGGGAAAAACTTTATCCGGGGTTGGATAATGCCAAATCCAGAATGATACCTTTGACAGAAGGTGGTGGTAGTGATTTCAGACCTTTGAATGCCGATGCCGTTGAATCAAAATTAGGTGGTATGTTGGAAGAACTTCAGGCAATGTCCAAAAGTTTAGGTTCTTTGAAAGCTCTTCAAGAAATAGATTTTACTGAAACCGCCGAGAATGCTAAATCAATGCACAATTTCTATAAAAGAATTAATGAAGCAATGGCTACTCTCAGTGAAACTGCTGACGATACCGTTAAATATAAGGAACATATGGCTTCATTAAATAAAAATTTGGAACAATTGAATGGCGTTTATGGAAATGTTCTTTCCGCTTTTCAAGTTAAGAGTTAATGGTAATTAACAATTGAATTTTTATTGTTTAATATTAAAAAAAAATAAATTATGTCTATACCTAAGGAACCGCGGCAGTTGATGATAAACGTGATGTATATCGTGCTGACTGCTCTCCTTGCTCTTAACGTTTCTGCTGCTGTATTTAATGCCTTTGAAATGGTGGAAAAAGGATTAAAAAAAGCTAATTCTTCTTTGGATCAGGCAAATGCCTCTCTTCCAAAACTAATTGAAAAAAGAGCAAGTAAAAAACCCGAATATAAAATTTATGCTGATAGAGCCCCTTTAGCTCATCAATATTCCCAAGAATTTTCAGATTATGTGGAATCTATTCTAGATACTCTTGTAGATGCTGCCGGTAATAAAGATGGTAAAATAGATGGGGGTGATTCTATTGTACTGAATGGAATAAAAGTATTGAAAGGTAAGCGTGATTATGATGCAACAACCAGAATAATGGCTGAAGGGCCAAAGGGAATGGAGCTTCATGATAAAATACGTGAATATAAGGATAAATTCCTTTCTTTGATAAATGAGGAGGATAGAGCTAATTACGAAGGAAAGATACCCCTTGAAATAGATGACGAAGCATGGAAACATGATATCACTCCTCGTAAGAACTGGGCTGATTTTACTTTTAATCACATGCCTTTGATGTCTACATTACCTATTTTTAGAAAGTTTCAAAACGATGCTAAGTCTTCTGAAGCAACCGTTTTGAATTATTTGTTGAAAAAAGTTGGAGGTGAAGAAATTGTACTTGATAACTTCCTGGTAATGTCCGCTCCTGAAAAAAGTTATGTTATTAAAGGCGATAAATATGTTTCCAAAATCTTTCTTGGTGCCGCTGCTTCTAAAAAGGTGAATACCAAAATTGATATTTTTGTCAATGGACGTAGGTTGCCAACAGATGAAAATGGTGTCGCAAAACTGGTAATGCCTGCAACAACTACAGGAAAGAAAACATATAAAGCTACTATCAAAGTTACCAATCCCGTTACGAATGAAGTGAAAACTTATGATGAAACTTTCTCGTATGAAGTAGGTGAAAGATCTGTGGCTATATCTCCTATTAAAATGAATGTATTCTATATTGGTGTTGATAATCCGGTAGAAGTTTCCGCCTCCGGTATATCCAGTAATGCGATGAAAGTTTCGATGAGCGGCGCCGGTGGTGGTACTATTTCTAGAAATGCTGATGGTACTTATACTGTTAGAGTAACAAAACCTACCAAAGTGGGAGAGTATGCTTATGTAAATGTCTCCGCTCCGGGTATTGAACCGACTAAAAAACCTTTCCGGGTAAAAAGGATTCCGGATCCTATTGCCAGATTGGGTAAAAAGATGAGTGGTTTTGTTCCCTCAGGTACATTTAAAGCCAATAAAGGTATTATCCCGAGATTAGATAACTTTGATTTTGAAGCAAAATGTAAAATTATCGGTTTTAGATTGGTTAGAGTAGCTAGAAGAAGTGACCCTGAGCTCGCTAAAAATGTTGGTGGAAGATATCAGCCTAAAGTCCAAAAACTTGTTAATAAAGCTAAACCGGGTGATAGGTATTTCTTTGAAAATGTTAAGTGTAAGTGCCCCGGTGATAGAGCACCGAGGGACATTAATCCTTTGACATTTACTATTAAATAAATTGATTATTATGAGTATTTTATTTAAATTTTTGTTCTTTATATCATTGTTGTTTGTTGGAGTTAACGGATTTGCCCAATCCGATAAGCAAATGAAAGAATCAAGTGAGCCTTACGTTGATGATATTGTTAATCGGACACTTACTTTTGAATCAAAAGTATTACCTTATGAATTTTTAAGGGAATCCGATATACCTTGGGAAAAAAAGGTTTGGAGAATTATAGAAACAAGGGAAAAACTTAATATTACTTTTAGAAATCCTCAACGTGCCTTTTTTACTATTTTGGTTGACAAAATAAAAGAAGGTAAGATCACTGCCTTTAAAGATGAGTTTTTTAAAGAACCTTTGACAAAAGATGGTGTGGATAGCCTCATTTTCAGTATTGATTCTTCAACGGTCTACGATCCGGAAACATATGAGGAAACTATTGTCGTAACCAAAAGTGAAGTGAATCCCGATGATATAATGAGATATAGAATTAAAGAAGTTTGGTATTTTGATAAAGAAGCTTCCGTTTTTAAAGTTAGAATTCTAGGTATCTCTCCTTTGAAAGATGAGATTGATGCAGAAACAGGTGAATTCAAATATGAAATGCCACTGTTTTGGGTCTATTATCCTGAATTAAGGGAATTTCTTGCTGATGAACCGGTGCCAAGTGATTATAATGATATGTTTCCAATGACTTGGTATGATCTCTTTGAAAATAGAATGTTTTCAAGTTATATTATTAAAATAAGTAATATACTTGATCTCAGATTTAAAGATAAATACGATAAAAGTCCAACTCAAGATATGGATATACTTCTTGAATCCAGACGAATTAAAAAAGAACTGTTCAATTTCGAACATGACTTATGGAGTTATTAATGGAGTGAATGAAATTTAATATATTAAAGCTGCTTTGTTTTTTACTAGGCAGCTTTTTTTATTTTGAAAAACAAATATAATATATCATTATGCAAATTTTTGTAAATGAAATGCCTTTGAAAAGAAGAATTGCGTACCTCAAGTCTAAAGGTAAGACTATAGGGTTTGTTCCGACTATGGGAGCATTACATAAAGGACATCTTTCTTTGATTGAAAAATCCAATTTCCGGTGTGATATTACTGTTTGTAGTATTTTTGTCAATCCGACTCAATTTAATAATAAGGAAGACTTAGTTAATTATCCTATTACGATTGAGGAAGATATATCTAAACTTAAAAATGCTAATACGGATATTTTATTCAAACCTACCGAAAGAGTTATATATCCACCCGATACCAATCTTGATGTTGAGATTGATCTTGAAGGACTTGATAATTTGTGGGAAGGAAAATTCCGTCCGGGACACTTCAAAGGCGTTGTGCAGGTTGTGAAAAGATTGTTGGATTTAGTACAACCTGATTTTTTGTTTATGGGGCAAAAGGATTTCCAGCAATTTACGATAATAAATATGATGCTGGAAAAACTTAATATGGCTACAAAACTTATAGTCGTTCCCATTTATAGAGAAAAGGACGGACTTGCTATGAGTTCTAGGAATATTAGATTAACTAAAAAATTTAGAGAAAAATCTACTATTCTTTATAAATCATTGGTTTTTGCAAAAAGTGTATATGGGGTCAAAACTCCCGAAGAAATTGAATCTACTGCTATACGGATGATAAAAGACCAAGGACTGAATCCCGAATATTTTAAAATAGTGAACGGTGAGACTTTAAGATCCGTTGTGTCAGTATCTGATAATTTTGTCATCGCAATAGTTGCTGCCTGGGCAGGAAATGTTAGATTGATAGATAATATTATAATAAAGCATGAAAAATAAAAAAATAAATTTTTAATACATTATGATTTATTTTAATATATAATTAGTACTTTTGTGTAAAGTTTTGATGTTGAAAAATTTTAAAAATAAAAGTTTCCTGATTATATTTTTTTTATTTATTGTGGCTATGCTGCTACAATACATTGAATTTTTTAATTCCTTCTTTCTTACAAATATTATCTCAGGTCGGTTCCCTTTATCACCTTTGACTATTTTAATACTAATATTTTTTATTGATTGGCTTATTTTGAAATTTATAAAAAGTCAGAAAAATATTCAAGTAGATGCTTATATTAAGAAATCAGTTGTTGGCTTATCTTTATACTCAATGCTGGTTATTGTGGGGATCGGGTTGGTATTACTAATACGATTGCTTTTTTTTAAAAGTAATCCGGATTTCAAAGTAGAAGCCCTTTTCGATATTAAGGCTAAAGATTTATATTGGTTTTTTATATTTTTATTTTTATTTATTACATATTTTATTTTTTCAATTTTTATTTATATGAAAATTGACAGATTGAATTTATCTGTTAGATTTAGATTGGGAATAGTGTTTTTGATTGTGTCGTTATTTTCTATATTTGCTTTATTTTTTATTTCGCTTTTATTATTGATACCGGTAGTGCTATCCTTTTTGATTTATTTATTTATTCTTGATATTTATATAGATCAAAAAACTTTAAATTCTACCTGGATTTTTACCTGGATGATTATTATAGCCGGCTTCACTTCTTTGATTGTCTTTTCAGCATATTCGGATTATGTGCGTAATAATGATTTAACAAAAGTAAAAAGCCTGATATATGGCAGGGATTATGATTTTGAACAAAAAATAAAAAATTTGTCAGAAGCAAAAGATTCTCCTAAAGATGGTGAATATTATATGGAAACTCTTAATCCGGATTCAGTCGAGTTCTTAGATAAACTTAATTCAGGTTTTTATACAATTGATAATAATTTGTTTTTTAATCCCGTGTATGGTGATTATATCAAGCTGGATTCCGTTTTAAATAAAGAAAAGTATTATATTAAATATTTTTATTGTTTAAAATCCATGCCGAATTTTGATAGTAAAAATATAAAACCGGATTATATTGTTGTTTATGATGGGAATGTACTTTTCAATAATTCAGGTTTGACCACCGTACCCGTACCTGAAAAAATTGATTCCTCTAAAAATATAACAGAATATATCGTAGATGGGTTTTCATATATCAGATATGTACAAGATAAAAAAACTATTGTATATAAAATAAATAAAATACCCGGTATTTTAAGACCATTATCGCTATTCTCTCTGTTTTTTGTTATGATTGGCTTGTTATTTTTTATCATTTCTATTATAAATTCACGATTTAAATTTTTACCTGATATTATTGAACTGAGTTTTAGCGGTGTGAAAACACTTAAGGATAGAATACAATTTAGTATAATCGGACTTTTAATTATATCTTTTTTTGTTTTGGGAATAATTACTTTTCATTACTTTCATAACTTTTTTGAAGTACACCAAAAGGAAAAAGCCAATTTGTATTCTTCGATTATTAGTTCCGGATTTTATCAGCCAAATATAGATGTAGATAGTATGTTTGTTCTTGATAAGTTGCTGTCTCTTGAGAGATCAAAAAATATTAATTTTTATTTTTATGACCGGTTGGGAAAATTAGTTATTGATAAAAGAAGAAGAAAAACCGGGCATGCCGATATTCCATTGAGAATTTTGGATTTTAATAAATTTAACTTTTCGAATGGGATTGGTTTTTATGAAATTAATAATTATTTGCTTTCTGCTGTACCGGTTTCTTTAAACAATAGTGGGAAAGGTTTTATTGCCGGATATTTTTTTAATAGTAATTCTGCCGTAATAGCTGCTTCTGATATTCTTTCAAATTTTCTGAATGTATACGTATTATTATTTTTATTGTCAGGAGCTATTGCGATTGCATTGGCAAATTCTATTTCCAAGCCTATTGAAATTTTAGGTGAAAAGATGGAGATATTATCATTGAACGAAAATAACGAATTGCTCAAATGGAACAAAAATGATGAAATAGGTAAATTAATTTCAATTTATAATTTAACCGTAAAAAAACTTAAAGAAAGTGCCAAAATAATTACTAAAATCGAAAGGGATTCTGCATGGAGAGATATGGCAAAACAAGTCGCTCATGAGATTAAAAATCCGTTAACACCCTTGAAACTGAATATTCAATACCTTCAATCCTTTGTTTCCCGTGAACCTGAACGGGCAGGTGAAATGATCCGTCAACTAGCCCCGGGATTGATAGAGCAAATCAATAATCTCGATAAAATAGCTACTGAATTTTCTGATTTTGCTAAAATGCCAACAGCAAGAAATGAGAAAGTTAATTTGAATGAAATTGTAAAAGCTGTACATGATTTTTTCCGCAAGAGAGAAGATCTGGAAATACAACTCTATGTGCCTATTAATGATGTAATTGTTTTTGCGGATAAAAACCATATTGTAAGTATTTTAAATAATATCATTAAAAATGCTATTCAAGCTATTCCTACCGAGAGAAAAGGAAAGATAACTATTGACCTGTATAAAGAAAAAGACAACTCCATTATTAAAATTACAGATAATGGGATAGGTATCTCGGATGAAATGAAAACCAAAGTTTTTTCACCTAATTTTACAACTAAAAGTTCCGGTACCGGACTAGGTCTGGCTATTTCATCAAATATGATTCAAGCGTTTAATGGTAAGATTTATTTTGTTACAAAAATAAATGTAGGAACTTCATTTTATGTCGAAATACCATTGATGCGAATAAAAGAGAATTATAACGGTCAAAAAAGAGTTTCTCTTGATGATTGATATATTATTTACCTTTACCTTTTACTAAAACCAATAGAGTATAAAAAAGAATCTTAATGTCCAAACTCAGAGACATATTTTCAAGATATAAAAGATCAAACTTCATCCTCTGTAGCATTTGTTCAACATTTGAAGCATATCCGTATTTCACCTGCCCCCATGATGTTATACCAGGTCTGACATTTAATAGTTTCTTGTAATGGGGAGCCTTTAATGCTATTTTATCAATATAATATTTTCTTTCTGGTCTTGGTCCTACAAGAGACATATCTCCTTTCAATACATTCCAAAATTGAGGCAATTCATCCAATCTGTATTTACGCATCGTAGCACCCCATTTTGTAACACGATCATCATTTTCATGAGATAGTTGTGGTTCTCCGTTTTCAGCACCAACTACCATTGATCTGAATTTTATAATATCGAAAGGTTTACCTTTTAAGCCGATTCTTTCCTGTTTATAAAAAATAGGTCCTTCGGAAGATAATTTGACTCTTATAATAATATATAGGTATAATGGAGAAAGAACTATAAATGCAAACAGACTAACAAAGACATCTAATGCCCTCTTTATCTTTTTTTCCCATTTTGGCATTAATTCCCTATTGATTTCAAGTAAAACGGCACCATAAACATGATTCATTTTTACATTTCCTAATAAAATATGATACATGTCAGGTATGATTTTTATCAGGATCTCCTGCTCAAAATCAAAAAGAAAATTAATGATTTTATTTACTTTTGAATGTTCAGAAGATTCTACTGCAATTATGACTTCTTCTACATGCTCTTTTTTGATTATTTTACCAATATCTTCAATATTGCCTAATTTTGGTAAATATTTTTCGAGTTCATTTTTGCTGTTGCCGTTTGTGTTTACAAATCCTACGAATTTATAACCCAGTTTGTATGGGATACTATTTAATTCTTCATATAATTTTAAACTGTTATTATTACCACCTATTAATAAGGTATTGAAGGAAACTTTATTTGACTTAATATCATTCTTAAACCTTGTCAGTATCGAAATTCGAATAAAACTTGTAATTATAAAGTGCAGAATAAATAGTACTGCAAATGAATGAAATGTGCTTATGTATTTTAATACGAAATCATTCCTCAGTAATGTAAATAATATGATTGTAGTCCCTAATAAACTAAGCCAGAATGTTCTTTTTAAGGTAGCAAAACGAGAAAACCGGTAGACATCTTTGTACTTGTCTAAAATACTGTATAAAAGCAACCAAAATACCGGAATGAAAATAATACCGTAATAAAATTTAGGATCATTGATAATTTGTAAAATAGAAAACTTATCAGTTTCAATATATTTCCTGAAACAGAAAAATATTGACCATGATAATAGTGCAGCAAAATAATCACCTAATCCATAATATAAAATCCCCTTTGTCTTTGTGTCTAGTCTCATTTTCGAGAATATAGTAATTTAATGTTATCTAAATATATAGTAGATGTTCCGTTTGTTTTATCATAAGTGGTTTTAAAATATATTCTGTATGATTCCAAACCGGAATCCTGAATCTTTTTTGTAAGATTTAAGTATATTTTATTCCAATTTTCTTGCTGTTTTAATAATATAAAGTCCGATTTGTATTCACTGCCATTAATATCTTTACCGGAAATTCCTACAACAAGTTCATTATCTCCTTTATAATCCATTTCCATATATACTAAATTACCTTTATCAGGTAAATTATAATAATCGCTTTTTGTCGTAGTTTCTATATTATTGTGTTCTGTATTCAATTCGATTATTCCACATTTTTTCCCTGACCTGGGGTTTTCTTCAGATATTTTTATTTTAGTAAAACTGTCACCATCTACTTCTTTATTGAAAATATTTCCGTTCTCGAAGTCCTCAATAAAAATAAAATCTGCATGATTTACATAATGAAAAACAGCAGTGATAGTGTCTATCTCTCCTGCTTTTAAAGGCTCTGTAAGCTGGATTTCCCTATATAAAAAATAATTTTCTATATCTTGTTTTATACCATTATCCCTTATACCTGGGACTAATATTATTTCAGCAGTAGAATAATCTGATGCTATTACCGGAATTAATTCCTTTTTATTGAATACACCGGTAGAAAGACCATTTACATAAACCCAAATATCAGTTATATTATGTGTAGGAGCACCTTGAGTAGTGTTATTGGTCTCCAATGCTATCTTATCAATATAAATGTATGCAGGTATTTCTGCACTGTCTTCATTACAGGAATATTGGATTATTGTTAGGAAAAGAAATATAAAAGCATATTTTATAGTGAACTTGTATATCATCCGGTTTTTATTTTATTTAAAATATCTTCCGCCAGTTTTACTGCACGGTATCCATCAAGAGCATCTACTCTTGTGGGTTTATTTTCAATAATAGAATAATAAAACTCATTTAGCTCATCTAATATTGAGTTATTGGTATCTTTTTTTACAAAAATATTTTTTGCAAAGATATTGTTTTCTTTGTCAGGTTTCAAGGAATAAAAATATTTATTTATTTCTTTTTTTGCAAGATCCAGTTCGTAGTATCCTTTTGTTGTCCATATTTTGAGATTTCTTTGCATAAACGGATGAATAATACTTGAATTTAATACTGCTGTATTTCCTTGTTCAAATATCAGAGAAGCTGAGCCGAATTCAATATTATCTCCGAATTTTATTAATCCCGATGCTTCAATCGAATTGATTTTATTGCCCATAATAGCCAGTATAAGGTCTATATCGTGAATCATCAAGTCAAAAATAACCGAAACATCAGTTCCCCTCGGATTGTAAGGTGATAGTCTGTTGGCTTCAATTTTTATGATTTTCTCTTTTTTTAATTCGTTTATGTCAACTGCAGGATTAAAGCGTTCGATATGACCAACCTGAAACTTTATATCTGTTTTTTGGAGCATCTGTATAATTTCAGATGCCTGCTTGGAATTGGAAGTCATCGGTTTTTCAACAAAAACATGTTTTCCGGATAAAATGGCCTTTTTTATCAAATTATAATGATAAATAGTTGGCGTTGTTATATCAATAGCATCTACATCTTTTATTAGTGCTTCAACATTGTCATACTTTTTTATTCCGGTTTTTTTTTCAATTTCTATTGCTTTTTGTTCATCGGAATCATAAAATCCTATGAGATTGAATTGTGTATTTAAAATATTATTTAAGTGAAAAGATCCGAAATATCCTAATCCGACCAATCCTATGTTAACTTTTTTCATTTTGTTTGTGTTTCATTTAATTGTGATTATTCAAATAGAATTTTTAAAGATTAAAAATAAGTGATTTTCAGTTAAAATAGTTCTATCTGAGTATTTATATATAATAATAACGAAAGTAATATAAAAATATTCATTAATTGAAGATATTATTTGTTAGTTATTGTCTGTATGGAATCATCATAAATTCATAACAATTACTTCCGAATAAAAAAATGGTTCCATGTTCTAAATTTGAAAAGAAGAAGATTAAAAAGCAAAAGGAAATAATGGTGAATTATCAGGGTACGAAATTATTGCGGGAAAATGAAAATCACTAAAAATATCATGATTTGACCTAGTATTAGAATTAATATGCAAAAAATCACCTAAATATACAAATGGTCATATTGCTAAATAAAATATATAACATCATAAAACATTGATATACAATAAGATGATATTTTGCGCTTATTTTTGGCATTCTATTTGCATAATACATATCGAGAATCCTTGTGAACTTGGGATTTTCATTGAACTTAATAGTAGTAAATTTTTTTAAAATGGCAGAATACAAAATAGTTATAGCTGATGAGCACAGTTTATTTTTAGACGGCTTGGAGAAAATTCTGGAAATGAATGAATCTCCCGGTTATAAAGTAATTGCCAAAACGAATTCAGGTAAAGACCTGATTTCAATCATTAAGAATTCAGAAGTAGATGCAGTTTTATTTGATATTAATTATGTTGATATTGAACCTGAAGAGTTAATTGGTCAGATAAGAAAAATCAAAAGAGGAGTTAAATTATTTGTTCTTAGTGCTTATGGAGACATGAAATTAGTAAAAACTTGCTTTAGGCTGGGGATTGATGGTTATATGTTGAAGTCTAGTGATAATCAAACTCTTTTTAAAGGTTTGAATGATATTTTTAGCGGACAGATATTTGTCGGTGAAAATATTAAATTATCACCTGAGCTAAATGGTAATGGGAAAACGCTTTTGAATTCTACTAAAAAAAAAATGATTCCGGTAGACAGATTCCTTTTAAGACAATCTTTGACGAAAAGGGAAAAAGAGATTTTGGGGTTTATATATAATGGCTTGAGCAATAAGTTGATTTCCGAGCGATTATTTATAAGTGAACATACGGTTAGTGTTCACCGGAAGCATATTATGAAAAAATTAAGTGTCAAAAATGCAGGAGAACTACTGGATTTAATTGACAAACACGATATTTTGATTAGATAAAATTTATTTTTAAGCACTCAATCAGAGTGTTTACATTCAAAAGAGAGTATAAAGATGCTTGAATTGAAATGATAAATTGAACTTTCATGAGTATTCTGATTTAATCCATCTGATTCATAGGATTGAATTATTATTTTGTAATCAATAAATTTTTATAATACTCATGAAAAACAAGAAATTTACACCCAAGCTTTATACGGGATTCCTTAATGGATTTGTCGTATTAATGTTTTTGTTTGCATTTATGGGAGTGCAAAGTCTTTCTGCACAGACACAGGATTGCCCATTAAGTTGTAATGACATGGTTCAAGTTTCACTTGATGACGAATGTCTTGCAATTATTACACCTGAAATGATAATTGAAGGTGAAAATGATACGATTACCTGCGGATATGAAATATACACTATTGTTGATGAAAACAATAATGTAGTAGGTCATTCTGACGGTACAGGTAATTGGATTTTGGACGGTGATGCCAACCCTGATTATACTTATAAAACACTTATGGCTACCGTAGGTTTTCAAAACGACCATAACAACAGTTGTATGGGAGGATTAAGATTGGAAGATAAAATAGCTCCGACCTTAAGATGCCTTGATACTGTTTATGTGGCTTGTAGTGAAGATCTTAGTGATTATTTGAATACCGATACGGATGCCAGATATAAATATACTGGTACGGATCCCATTGTGCCAAGTGTAGGACCAAATTTATTTGGTTTTCCTTTTACTATTTCTCCCGGTAACGATGCGGATATTCCTTTCGATGTGAATAATAAAGCTAATCAGTCTGAGATTATTACTTTTGTTCAGGCTTTATTATCCATGAATTCATCTTCTAATGTCACAGTGGAGATCCAAGCGCCTACGGAAAATTCTCCTAATACCTTGAATTCTCCTTATAAAGATGATTACTTCTATGGCATACAAGCTGATGATCAATATGTTGGTGGATTATGGCATATAATTATTCACAATAATAGTGCTTATGACGTAACAGTGACAGATGCCCAGCTTAGAATTAATAGTGTAGGATTTTTACGTATTGGTAATGGTGTTATTGTTAATGATAATTGTCATCTTGATGAAGCAGTAGTTGAAGTTATAGCTGATTATACTACTCCGAATGATACTTCATGCGCTTCTTATTTTCAGGAAAGAATAATAAAATATCAAGGAACGGATTGGAGAGGAATGAAAACGCCTGTTTGTGAACATGTAATCAGATGGGAACACAATGGCTTTGACGATATGGAATGGCCTCATAATTGGGATGGAATCGATAACCCTCCATTGTCTTGTAATGGACATTTTATGCAAGCTACTCCCGGAGGTGATTTTACTGAAACCAATCAAATATGGGATACGAATGGAGATGGATATCCTCAGCCTGAGGAGATTGACGTACCTACAATTGATGGAAATCCTATTTGGCCTAATGCCGGTTATTGTATGTTGAATGTTATATATACAGATGAGGTGTTTGAGATTTGTCCCGGATCATTTAAAGTATTGAGAAAATGGACTGCTTATGATATGTGCGAACCCGGAGCTGATGATTGTTGCAATAATGACGCCAATCCAAGAAGCCATTATCAATTGATAAAAGTTATAGATAATACTCCTATAACTTTTGAGACCAATCATGTCGGTTATGTGGAAGTAAGCGCAAATCCATTTGATTGTTCGGCTTGTGTTACTCTTCCTGTTCCGATTATTCAAAACTACGGTTGTAGTGAGGGCTATACTTATGAAGTAGGGTACTGTCCTACAGGTAACGGAATATTTGAATATTTTGATAATATAACCTCACATGTAGTAAACGGAGAAACCGTATATACTATTTGTGATTTGCCGGTAGGTGAAACATGTGTTAGATATACGGTTACGGATCTCTGCGGTAATAAATCTTACGGGACATTAACAGTGAGAGTAATTGATGATATTCCTCCTATTCCGGTTTGTGATGAACATACGGTAGCAACAGTTACCACTGATTGTACCGCTAGGGTATATGCAGAAACATTTGATGACGGTAGTTTTGATAATTGTTCCGATGTACATTTCCAGGTTGCCAGAATGAGAGGTTCTTCTTCGATAGGACCATTTGGAGATTATGCTGATTTTGGTCAGTCTGATGTTGGAAAAACTTCCCAGGTTGTCCTTAAAGTTATAGATGAAGAAGGTAACTGGAATACATGTATGGTTGAAGTTTATGTTGATGATAAGATTCCTCCTACAATTAATTGTCCTGATAATGTGAATATCGATTGTAATGTTGACCCTCATGATGTAGATTTAACCGGAGGGGAAGCGGATTATTGGGATAATTGTGGTGCTACTTTGACTCACGAAGATTTCGGATCTTTAAATCAATGTAATGTCGGAACTATAAGAAGAAAATGGACAGTAACTGATAATGGAGGTAAAACAGCTACTTGCACACAATATATTTATATTGAAAATTATCATCCTTTCAAAATGCGTCCAAGGGACTGGCCCAGAGATGTAACAAACTTGCTTGGTTGTAGTGATGCTGATACAGATCCGTCTAATACGGGTGAACCTGATTTGAGCAATGACGATTACTGTAGTATGGTAGCCTCAACTTATTCAGATAGAATATTTAATGTAGTGGATGGTGCTTGTTATAAGATATTGAGAGATTGGTCAGTTATTGATTGGTGTCAATATGGTGATGATCCTGTATTTTTAGGACTTCCCGGACATCCTTATGAAGGAATGTGGGTGCATACTCAGATTATTATGGTAAATGATTATAATGCTCCTGTTATTACTTCCGATTGTGACAATCAAACAATATGTGCATATAATTCGGATTGTACAGGGGATGTGACTTTAGTTGCTGAAGCAGATGATGAATGTACTCCCGATGATGAATTGGTTTGGTCATATAGGGTAACAGGTCCAAATTTGCAATATCCTATAGTAGGAAACACAAATACATTTAATAAAAGCCACATGGAATTGGGCTGGTATGATATACATTGGACAGTGGAAGATAAGTGTGGAAATATTAGCGAATGTAGCTATTCTTTCAAAGTTGAAGATTGTAAAAATCCAACTCCTCTGTGTTATAGTGAAATAACAACAGTGCTTATGCCGACAACAGATCCTAGAATGGTATCTATAAAAGCCAGAGATTTTGACAGGGGAAGTGATGATAATTGCGATCGTGGTTCTACTTGCGAAGAATGTAATACCGACCTGAGATTCTCTTTCTCAGGAACAGATCCTTATGATAGTACCAGAACATTTACAGAAGATGATGAAGGTTTGCACACTTTGGATATGTGGGTATGGGATCAAGCGGGAAACAAAGACTTCTGTACCGTAACCGTATATATTCAGGATAATGTTGCAGGTGCAAATGCTATGCTTGCCGGACAGATAATAACGGAAGATGATAAAAAAGTTGAAAATGCCAGCGTTAAATTAGAAGATATGGACGTACATGAGACACAATCCGTTAAAACAAATGGTGATGGTTTCTTTGAATTCTCAGTGCCAATGGAAAGAGATTATAAACTCCAGGCGGAAATGAATGATAATTATCTTAATGGG
>Ga0256833_1000382_pt1 | contig 35330 bp, 29 predicted proteins | sample 356284metaG_FD_190535 | JGI IMG/M metagenome (GOLD analysis project Ga0256833, IMG submission 190535) | Hydrothermal vent microbial communities from Mid Atlantic Ridge, Atlantic Ocean - 356-284 | ecosystem: Environmental > Aquatic > Marine > Hydrothermal vents | place: Atlantic Ocean: Mid... | reverse complement strand
TTTAATCGGCTTAAACAGGAGGTGGGTTATGATCGGGATCCTTTTGATGGCATCGGTGGATGTGAAGGTGGGGGGTACCATGTACTCCTATTTGTTCTTCTGGCAGAATGTACTGGACACCGCGGCGGCCTACTCGGATAACCACTACTATGTGCACGCCGATATCTCCCTGGATGCCCGGTTCGATGATAAAGTCAGCCTGTACGCAATGATGGGGATGTGGGGACCCTTCGGAATGCATCCCATAAGCGGAGAAGGGGTCGAGGGGATCAGGGACCTGCACCTGCTCATCGGATGGCTCCGGGTGGACAACTTTCTTGGAAGTCCGGTGGGCATCTCCATAGGGAAGCACCGCATCCTGTACGGAGGGAATGGTCTGGTGGCCTTCGATGGAGGAGAGGATGGAGCATGGGGTATAAAGTTATTCCACCAGGCAGAAAAGGTGGAAGCGGAGGCCTTCGCCTACCGGCTGGTGGAAGGGGGCGGAACCGGATTCATCGGAGCGGGGGACCCCGCTGATATAAAACCGGATATGAACTTATACGGGCTATCGCTCAAGTACAGTCCCCCGTTCGGACAGGTGGAACTGCTGGCCATGGCAAGAGAGGAGAAGGGTAGTCTCCCCATCTGGCTCTTTGCAGGAAGCAGTGGCAGGGGGCTGAAGGGAATGGACTACCAGCTGGGTTTCGCATACATGACGGGCAGGATGGCCCCCGATACTATGGTGTCCGCCTATGCATTCGAGGGAATACTCTCCTACTCCTCCGGAAGCTGGAAGGCCGGACTGGGTGCGGTGGGATTCTCCGGCGGCCAGGCAACCTCATCCGGAGGAAAGGTGACCCTCAGGACCTACGAGAATGCCCTCTATGGCCCCTACACTTACGGCTTCTACAAGTGGTGGGTGGGATTCGGACCGGCCCATCTGCTCAGAACCCCATACGGATTCGCCCTTGTGGGATTCGAGAGCATAATGCAGAACTCCCTGAATGCAGACATATACATCTCCCGCAGGTTCTCAACGGGATACGGGAAGGTGAATGTGAGGCTGGACCTCTGGAAATACAGCAGATTCTATGTCCCCTCAGGCAGCAGGGATATGGGCTACGAGATTGCCCTGCTCATCACCCACGACTACAGGGGCATATTTACATACGGATTCACGGTGGGCTACTGGAAGCCCGGCCCGTATTTCGACAATGCACCGGATCAGATAGGGGGATACCTCTTCTTCTACAAGGCCTTCTGAAAGAGGGGGGAGACCCCCTCACTCCTGTATCAATTCCACATTTGCCCTCGGAACGGTTATTCTCTCCCCATTCTCCAGCTCCACAACGAGCACCCTGGTGGTGGATTCCGTCTCTATCTTCGTGGGCTGGGGAGGAAGCTCCACCACTTTCCCTATCAGGCCGAAGTAGGGAGCCCTTATAATCCTGACAAGCCTCCCTATCTCGAGGGTCCCCTCGTCCTCCTGGGTCTGCAGGGGTTCGTCGGATGTGTAGGGTATTATGATTTCTGGCCTCATCACACCTGCCCTTATCTGGGTGGCACCGGATATGGAGGTCTTGTATCCATCGAGAGCTCTGAGTATTTCGAATGTCCTCTGGGCCATCCTGATCCTGCCGAAACCCTCCGTTATGATCAAAGTGGTACTGACATCCTCGTTTCCGGTGATGGCCACACCGATATCGTATCCCACATACTCCTTAAGATTGGTGTCGTCTATTCCGCCCACCACGACACCGTAAGCCCCCCTCTTCTGGGCCTCCAGGAGGGCCTCTCCCGTCACGAAGGAACCGCCAACGATGATATTCCCCGTCTCATCTTCTAAAAGATGGTCCACGGTGAGCTCCTCATCCGGTGATTCCACCGCCACCCTGAGCTTCCCTATCCTCTCCCCTCCAACACCGAATATCCCCTGAATAAAGGCTCCGGTGGTCTCTATCTCCACCCCTTCCCGGGGAAAGACCTTTACCACCTTCCCATCTATAAAGGCATTGATTTCCACAGCAATTGGGGGTTCCCTAAGAATCACCTGTCCGGTCACCTCCGATATGCTCTCCACATAACCATCTATGGGCGATTTGAGCTCCGACTTGAAGAGGCCGAAGAAGAGCTTCGCCACCGCTATCACCTCCCCCCTGCTGACCGGATCCCCCTCTTTCTTCAGCATCACCCTGCGGACCTCGGATGGATCCACCCCCAGTTTGGCAGCCACATTTACCAGCATTACATTTCCGGGGATCTCCGTGCGGGCCACGATATCCTCCGCCCTGACCTCCTGACCCTCCTGAACCAGGACCTCACCCTTCAGGGGGAGCCTCCTCTCCTTCTTTACAACGGTGTACTTCGAAACCTTGAGTCCGGGCGTATATGCATGTGCCATATCAAAAACCTCCCATCAACTTATTGGCCTTCGCTGTATCCCCCTTCATCTGATATGCCCTCGCCAGCCTCTGGTTGGCCAGGGGATTACCCGTCCCTTCATAGGGCTTCAATATTTTAAGGGCCTCATCCACCTTCCCCATATCCATCAGATTATCAGCCATGTTCATATCTATCAGCAACCTCTGATTCAGGGATACCCTGTCGCCGGGCTTATAGGACTCATATACATCCAGGAACATTCTGGCCGCCATATACTCCCTGTTGGACTTTTCGTACTCACCCCTGATGCGGTACGCATCTCCCAGAATCATGAAGAGGGTCACATAGTTCCTTATGACCCGCATTGTTGCAGGGTCTCCCTTATATACGGATGGATCGAATATGCTCCTGTATCGGAACACCCCCTCCCTGTAAATCCTGTACTGCTTTGCATAGTTCTCCAGGTAGTCCACCGGGTCCATGTCCCCATGCAGAAGATATGCGGTGCGCTCCACATCCACCTTCCCCCAGAATCCCTGCTGCATAACGGACTGGATCTCGGGGGTCACCCTCCACGCGATTCCCTCGAGGACCATCGTTGGCTTCACAGAAGCATAGGCCTGGGGATCGCTGGTCATGGAGAAGTATATGGGTACGGAAAACTTCTTCCCCAGAACCACCTCCCTGAGATAAGTTTCGTCATCGGCAAGGTAAATCTCGGGAATCTCCACTATCCCCTTATCCGTCAGGAACTTTATGTATTTGTCCGGTTTGTACCCCGCGCTGGCCGCTATCATATCCCTGATGGCTATATCCCTCAGAAGGAGATATGTGATCTTCTGCTTGTTCCTCTCGAAGGGTTTGGGAAGGGGGACGAAGAGGGGGAGTTTCTCTATTTCCTCATCCGTAAAGTTCATGGGGGCACCCCATGCCTTCACCTGCCTCACATACCAGTTGGTATTGAGGAGGGAGAGATTCGCCACAACCACATCCCTTCTGTATTCCAGAACCTCCTGTGCAAACCATACGGGGAAGGTATCGTTGTCCCCGTTGGTGAATATAACGGCCCCCTTTGCGGGGGAAGAGAGGATGTTATGTGCAAAGTCCTCTGCAATATAGTTCTTGTGCCTGTCATTGAACCTGTAATTGTGGATCAGGGTGTACCCTACAGCCGGAACTGCAAATACCAGACCAAGTGCGGCGGCAACGATATTCGGAACACGGGCATATTTCTTCAGGATGCGCAGCAGCTCCATCAGGCCCAGACCCGCATAGAAGATAATCATGATGTACCCCAGAACATAGAAGTATTCCCTGTCCCTCACCTCCATGCGGGGAACACCGGTCAGAGGATTGGGGGTCGCATTCTCGGGATTAACGGGAAGGGAAGGCACATCGGCAGGATTCTGATAGAGAATCAATCCCAGGCTAACCGTCAGGGCAAAGATGAAAATCAGCCAGAAGGACTTTCTATCCTCGGAGTAATGGGTGAAGAGACCCAGCACCATCAGGGCCACCACCGCATGCATGATGGGAACCGCCTGTGCCCTGGTGTAGTATGGAATGGATGCGAACTGCCAGGAGAAGTATGTCCAGAAAACCTGAAGCTGTTCCGCGAAGGGGATTCTCCTGGGGAATATGCCCAGGGGCCCGTACTGCTTGCGGGTCAGCACATCCATGAAGGCCACCCATGTGTAGGGATCCCCTTCGTTTATGCGGACCAGCTCCGGAAATCTGTGGAGGAAGGAGGCCCTTGCAATGAGCCAGAATTCGACCACAACCGCAAGGAGCATGAGCAGAAATGCCACCCCCTTCCATCCCCTGTGCAGATCCATGTAAAGGTAGTAAGACACGAGGGCCAAGAATCCGAAGAGCAGGGCGGCGAACAGGGTAATGGTGGAGCCATAGAGGAACATGGATATGACGCTGACGAAAGCGGAGAAGACGAACACCTGGGAATAGAGGTTATTAAAGACCAGTTTGCCCTTTCTGTACATGATCCAGAGCATCCCTATGACGGCCAGAAGATACACCACATTCCACCTGAGGATACTTCCGGATATGGTGGCCATCTCCTGGCGCAGGAATTCCGGATTCACGAGGACAGCATCCACTTCCCTCTGGTGCAGGAAGATGTAGTTGAGGGCCGCCTTCGCATTCATCAGTTCGGCCACATGGTAGGAGTTCAGCCACAGGGCTATCAGGGCAAAAGCCACGGACAGGACCGCCCAGAACTCATCGTCCACGAAGAACTTCCATTCGAAGATGAGGAAGAACAGGACGACCGCAATCAGACCCAGAAGGGCTCCCAGATGGATTCCCGATCCCAGAGCCACCAGGTAGGCGGCCATCAGGAGGTATCTGACCGAGCCCCTCTCGTTTCTCCTCCTGAGCCATATCAGGGTCAGATAGGTGCTGAAAAGGGCAAAGAAATAAGCGGGAGTATATGTCTCCGCCTCTATGGAGTTGAACCACTGGGTGTAGATGAAGGAGGAGAGGAGGGCCACAAAGGCCGCAGATATGTGAATCCATACACTGTCATAGGCATCCCTGTTTTTGAAGAAGGAAACAACATCCAGAAACATGAGGTACAGAACGCCGGCGGTCAGCCCCCCCGTAAGGATTGGAATGAGAGTCACCCGCAGGGTATGCTGTTCCTGGGGAAGGTGATATATGAGATACCTTATTTCCGCAAGGGGAAGGGGCAGCATGGAAAAGAACTTGGCCAGAATCACATATAGGGGGGTTCCGGGGGGATGGGGAACACCCAGATTCTTTGCAGCGGCGAGGAATTCACCCACATCCCAGAAGACCACCGTCGGGGCTGTAGTGAGGAAGTAGATGAGGGAAACGAAAAGGGTTATAATGCCAAATATGATCCATCTCGCTCTATCCTTGAACATCTTAAAATTTTAGAGGGGTTCTCGAATCAGCCCTCCCGCCCGAGCGCTTCTTTGAGATGGGAAATCCGGGGTATGGCCAGGGGGTCCTCCCTGTTGTAAACAGCCAGGTAATAACTGACGAAATCGCCCAGCCATATCAAATAGAATATGCGCTCCATCCGGCTTCCGCCCCTGGACTCCACCTCATCGATTCCCAGAACATCCTCCTCTATGAGACTGCGGGTTATTTCCATCCTCTTCAATATGCGGGGATGGGTATCCATGTCCCTGAAGAAAACCACCCAGGACCTCCTCATAACCTCGGGGGGGTGCTTTATACCGTTTATCTCGTTATGATTCATCTCCGGCAGGACATTCACATGGGCCATCTGCTTTGCGTTCTCGTTGATCTGGGCCTGCCACCTGAGAGCAACGCTCAGCATATCGGAGGGAGCATACAGGATGGGTAGTCTCCTGTAAAACTTGCTGGCAAAATCCATGGATAGGCTCTCCTCCCCCTCTATCTCCTCCGCAATATCCGTGAGAAAGCGGCCAGTTTCGTTCAGTAATTCTTCGACCCCCTCCAGCAACCCCGCCCCACCCATAACCATGGACAGGGCTCCGAAGATCCACCCCAGGGCTCCACGGGGGGGATATCCACCGGGTATGGTTATGAGGGGAATCCCCTTCTGCCTGGAAATCTCCGCAAGTCTGCCGCCACTCGTTATTGCCACTGTATCCACGCCCCTCTCGAGGGCCTGCTCGAAGAGGGAAAGGGTCTCCTCCGTGTTTCCCGAATAACTGACGGCAATGAAGAGGGTCTCTCCGGGGAGCGCATAAGGGGGAAGATGATAATCCCTTATGGTCTCTATGGAGAACTCCACATCCCTGAAGACATCCCTTGCCACATCCCCACCGATGGCAGAGCCCCCCATCCCCCCCACCAGGACCCTCCTGTACCCTGCCCGGGTTATATCGGGAATCTCCAGGCGGGAGGCCCCTATTAACTGCTCCGGAAGACTTCTGATTATATCCAGCATGCGAAAATTTTACATTTGGAATGAAAATTTCCCGACGATTTCGAATTCCGACAATTAAAGCCGTAAAATTTTTACCATGAAGAGAATACTCATAACATCCATTATTCTGCTGGGAGCAGTGGCATGTTCCAGCAATGGCAATGCCCAGACCCCTTCCCCGATGAGCAATAATGCCACTCAGGGCCAGACCCTGGCGGCCAATCAGGTCACAGAAGAGGTGGTAGATGCCAGTTATATAAAGGAGAAAGCCAATGCTCCCCATGTAATCATCATAGATGTCAGGACTCCGGACGAATACAACGCCGGAACCATCCCCGGTACGGATTACAACATAGACTACAGGTACATAGGTCGTATCAAACAGCTGAAGATAGACCCCAGAGAGGACACTGTAGTGGTATTCTGCAGGAGCGGAAGGAGGGCAAAAATCGCGTACCACGCCCTCAGGGATATGGGATATAAGAATGTGAAGCTGTATGCCGGAAGCCTTATAGACTGGACCCAGAAGGGGAACAAGCTGGTGCCCCCGGAGAAGAAATGATGATGGGGCGGAACCGCCCCTACTCCATGGAAATCACCACCTTACCGAAAACCTGACCGCTTTCCAGCTTCCTGTGCGCTTCCCGGACCCCCTCCTGTGTAAAGGGGAAAACGGAATCCACCACCGGTCTTATCTTTCCCATTTCCACCAGACGCCATATAAGATACAGATCCCCCCTCCTGCCCATGGTGGAGCCAATCAGGGACACCTGCCGATAGAAGATGTGCCTCAGGTCAATGCGGGCATCGTATCCGCTCGTGGCGCCGTACATGACGATTCTTCCGCCCCACCTGGTGGCCTTTATGAGGCCGTCCAGATGCATGCTTCCGGTATGGTCCAGGACCATATCGACTCTGCCGAACTCCTTTCTTATTACCTGCGGTATATCCTCCTTCCTCCAGTTAATCACCCTGTCGGCCCCCAGCCGCCTGGCCTTCTCTACCTTCCATTCGCTTCCAACAGTGGTTATAACCCTCGCCCCCACCACATTCTTCGCAATCTGCACCGCAAAGGAGCCCACACCTCCCCCCGCCGACATGATGAGAACCGTTTCTGTGGGCCGCAGGTTTCCCCTTCGAATAAGGGCATTGTATGCGGTCAGGGATGCCAGGGGAACAGCGGCCGCCTCCACGAAGGAGAGGCCCTTCGGTTTCCTGAATACATACTTCCTCTCGATCACCATATACTCCACATATCCACCGTTTATGTGCTCCCCCAGGATGCTGTAATGGGGGCACAGGTTATCCTCCCCGAGAGCACACATCTCGCATACACCGCACGACTTCGCAGGGGCGAGGACCACCTCATCCCCCGGCCTCATATCCTCCACCCCATCCCCCACCTCCTCCACCACACCGGCCACATCCGAGCCCAGTATGTGGGGAAACTCGTGGGTGTGTCCCACCATACCCTTCCTCGTCCACAGATCCAGATGATTGAGGGCAACAGCCCTGACCCTGACCAGAACCTCCCCCCTGCCCGGCGAGGGCTCCGGTAAATCCATCTCCTTCAGAACATCCACATCTCCATAGCCCACCATTGCAATCGCCTTCATCGTAAAACACTCCTATTGCGGTATAAGTATAAGCTCCACGAATCCACTGCCTGTAAAATTGAATTATGAAGGCAAAGAATTCGATGGAAACAATGGTAAAAGAACTGACCGATAGGGTTTCCCATCTGGAGGGAACATACGACTTCCTCTTCAAAGAGATACAGGGGATACGCGGCGAGATCAATGCGGTTTACATGAGCCTGCACGCCCTGAAGTCCGAGCTCATATCCAGCGACATTCAGAACAGGGGCCACATACTGGAGAAAATGGAGGAGTTGAAATCCAGCCTGTTCAGCAGAATGGAATCCATAAAAGCGGAGCTGACCATATCCGACGAGAAGGTGCTGACATCCCTGGAAAGCGAAATTTCATCCCTGAAGAGAGAGATTATAGAACTTGCCCGGGAGATAGGCCTGCTGAGGAAAAAGACGGGAGAGGAAAGCAGGAGAACCATCGTATGGATGGCCATGATCCTGCTGCTGGTGGCCCTGCTGCAGGGGGGTCTGATACTCATGCTCCTGTAAACTAAAGCCACTCCGTTTAAAATTAGGCCATGCTCCTTGCCATAGCGGTCTCCCATCTGACGATAGGTTATCGAAATCCCCTGGTTTACGACCTGCTTTACGGAAAGTACACTGTGGACTACAGATACTGGTACTTCTCCCTCAATTACTCCTCGTACCAGATCAACTCGGCCCCCGTATCCCTAACATTTCCCCACGAAGGTATACTTCCCCCGGATGCCGCCCTCCGCACGGATTTATTCGTAAAGGACCTGGGAGGCATCACGCGGGCATCCATCGGATACAGGGTGGAGGACATGGCTATCGAATTCACCTACTTCGGCAACGAGGAGCTTTCCCTCGAATCCTTCGACGAGTACGGGCCCGGAGCGTGCGACACCCTGGACATGGTATTGGGTCAGGTGGAGGACACTATCTATCCCGGGGAGATTAAGGGGCTGGACAGGAGCATAAGGGTGGTTTACGACATGGACTCCCTGTACAGAACATACTATACATCCTCCAGGAGCAGTGGAGGAATAAGGGCAAGACCCCTGTCCTTCAGGCTCATAAAGGGCAACTGGTTCCTGAATCTACAGTACAGGAGAATAGAGGGAGGGGGCATAATAAACTACGATACCCGCATGTTCATACTGACCCCCGCGGTCAGAGTGATTCCCCGGGATGCGGATGTGGTGTGGTACGGCATGATAACGGGCATCCCCGTGGTCCCGTCCCCCTTCCTCTTCCAGAGGGAATACTCCATCAACGCCGCAAGCCACTGGGCCCTCTCGGCCGGATACAGGAAGGGTAACCTTCTGCTGGAGCTCGGATTTTCGCCCCCCCTGAGGATTCAGGGCACCGTGAGGGATGTAATAAAGTACATAACCGCCCTGGGTGACTCCGCAATATCCACCCGCCTCGACACCGTCGGATGGAATAATCTCTATGCCTTTGTGAACGACAACGGAGAACTCCAGATAGAGGGCTCCGGTGTGATTTATGTGAACTATGAATACAGCGACACAACAATGGATACCACCAGGGCATTCTCCTACGAGATTCCAGCCAGTCCAATCGTGCGCCTCGTATATCACAGGCAGATGGGGAAAGCAGATGGAACCCTGTTTTTCAACTACAATGCTCTGAACAATCTGGCTACCGGATTTTCCGTAGAGTATCCTATTGTGCCGCGCTTTGCCCTGAGCACCAGCTGGATTTACTCCAGAAACACATGGTTCCAGTACAGCTCCATCGGCCTCAACGCCATAGTATATTCCGGAAAAGTACGGCTCACATTCGGAGTTGCAACCAACCTGGTGGGGGATATATACAGGGCAATACAGGACATGATGGGCACCCGCATGACCCTGGAGGGGGATATAAAACCCCACTTCTCCATTAACTTTTCCATGGTCTATCAGGACTGAGAAAGGGCCTCCAGGAAGATCTCTTCCATCTGCCTGCGAACCTTCTCCGGGCTGAAGTGGCGCAGGGCATACTCCCTTGCCCTCATACCCATCTCCCTCCTCAACTTCTCATCCTCTATAAGGCGCACGAGCCATTCCCTCAGGGACTTTCTGTCCCCGGGGTTTATCAGAACACCCGTCCTTCCATGCTCTATGATGTCCACCATGGCCCCAACCTTGCTGGTAATCACTGCACACGCGCTCACCATCCCCTCCAGAACCGCCATGGAAAATCCCTCGGAATAGCTGGGAAGGACGAATATGGAGCACTCCTCGTAGAGGCGGAGCTTCTGCCTTCCGTAGGCCGAAGCGATATATCGGGCCCCCGGGTGCTGCAGGCGAACGAAGGGCCTCCATGGGATGGGCTCCCCCGTAAGCTGATTGTAAAATATGTTCTTCTCCCCCCTGATGGGGGTGCCCAGGAAGACAAATTCCACATCTTCTCTCCAGCGGAGTATTTCGCGGGCCACATCCACAAGGTCGTGATACCCCTTGGCCGCGGAGAACAGGCCCACGAAAAGAACCCGGATCCTGTCCCTTCTGAATTCTATGCGCTCGAAATCCGGCGGATACGGATTGGGGAGAATTCTCAGCTTTTCCAGGGAAACGATGCCATCGAACTGCCTCATGAGGGACGGAGATTGAACGATTATGACTGACGCCCTGGCCAGCGCACCTCGAACCCGCTTTCTGAAGGCCCCATCCAGCATCCGGTAAAAGAAGTGGAAGTGGCCACCCCTCATGTGGAGGATGGTCTTTTTCCCCAGGATGTGGGCCGGATAGAGGATGGAGAGGTCCCGAATCCACCCCATCCTGGTGGCAGTTATGGGAAGATAGATACCATCGGGTCTCCCGAGCATCAGCCGGAGCAAATAGCTGAGGTAAATACGGCTGTAGCGGGCCAGAGCCCCCGCCGTGAGGAAACCCCTGTCCGATTTTCCCCTCTTCACGCTTATGTTGATAAGCTCCACTCTGACCCGGTCGAGAGGACGGGAAAAGAGTATCTCGCTGGAAATTTCCGGTCCCGAATACGGGGGTGGAAGCGGGGCGAGGGCAAGAACCTTCTTCAACTCCACAATTTTAAGGAAAAACGACCCCTCTTCTGTAAAATTTTAGGCCCATGAAAGAAGGAATCTGGTTTATAGAAAAGCACACGGACGACCTCATATTCCACTATCGGGTGGAGAGAATAATCTACCACGGGCGAACCAAGTTCCAGAAGGTGGACATAGTGGACCTGGAGGTTCTCGGCAAGACCCTGTTTCTGGACAACAAGATTCAATCGGCCCAGATAGATGAGCACATTTACCACGAGATGCTGGTCCACCCGGCCATGTTCACCCATCCCTCCCCCGAAAGGGTCCTTATACTGGGAGGAGGAGAAGGGGCAACCCTGAGGGAAGTCCTGAAGCACAGAAGCGTGAAGGAAGCCATTATGGTGGACATAGACGAGGAGCTCGTCAATATATGTCGCCAGCACATGAAGGAGTGGCACGATGGAGCATTCGACAATCCCCGCTCCCGCCTGATATTCACAGACGCAAGGGAATTCGTGGAAAACAATTTCGAGCCATACGACATCATCATCTCCGACTTAACGGAGCCCATAGAGGAGGGCCCCTCCATAAAGCTCTTCACCAAGGAATTCTACACCACCATCTTCAACAGGCTGAAGGAGGACGGCATATTCGTGGCACAGGCCGGAAGCGCAGACCCTGTCTATCCCGATTTCCTGGCAAGCCTGTACAGGACCCTCAAAGCAGTATTTCCCATCGTGCATGTTTACTGGACCTTCATCTTTTCCTTCCAGCTGCCCTGGGCTTTTATAATAGCCAGCAAGAAACTCAACCCGGAGACCATCGATGAAGAAAAGGTGCTCGAGAGGATGAAAGAAATCGGCTCCAGCAGGTTCTCCTACTACTATCCCCGTATGCACACAGCTTCCTTCGTTATTCCCACCTATGTGAAAGAGGCCCTCGAGACAAAGGGGGATATAATCAAAGATGACGCACCCTTTATTTGGAAAGCTTGAACACCTGTACATCTGCGCCGGTGTGGGTAGGGGGGAGACCCTCCTGACCGCCTTCGACCAGGCCCTGCGCAATGCAGGGGTGGGGGATTACAATCTGCTCAAGGTGTCGAGCATAGTGCCCCCCGGTGCGAGGGTGAGCCAGACCATAGAGGTCCCCAGGGGCTCCCTGCTCCCCATAGCCTACGGCTCCATAAGTTCCACCGATAAAGGGGAGGTGATTTCCGCCGCAGTTTCGGTCGCCCTTCCGCAGGACGAGAAGCATGTGGGTGTCATAATGGAATTCTCAGGATATACTCCGGAGGAGAAGGCCAGGGAAATCGTCAGGAAGATGGCGATAGAAGCCATGAGGCACAGGGGAATAGCCATCAGGGAAATCATCGTAAAGTCCGCCAGTGCCCTTATAGAAGGACCCACGAGCGTGTTCGCCGGAGTGGCCCTATGGTAAAGCAAGGGGAAGAATACAGGGAATACCACTCACCCCATTCAGGCATATTCCTGAAGAAAGAGAGGGTACTGTACCGGCATAAGAGCCCCTATCAGGAGATAGAAATCTTCGAGAACGGCTTCTTCGGGAGGGTCCTGACCCTCGACGGACTCGTAATGACCACGGAGAGGGACGAATTCATATACCACGAGATGCTAGTCCACCCCGCTATGATATCCCATCCCTCCCCCCGGAGAATCCTTATAGTGGGCGGAGGGGATGGGGGAACCGCGAGGGAAGTGCTGAGGTACCCCGTGGAAGAGGTCCACATGGTGGAAATAGACAGGATGGTAATAGAGGCCTCCCGCAGGTACCTTCCCACCATTTCATCCGCTCTGAACGACGAGAGGCTCCATATACATGTGGAAGACGCGACAGAATGGATAAAGGGGCACGAGGGGGAATTCGATGTGGTAGTGGTGGATTCCACCGACCCCATAGGACCGGCCGAGGGCCTCATAGGCCAGGACTTCTTCAGGAATGTATTCCGCTCGCTCAGGGACGGGGGGATTATGGTCATACAGTCCGAATCCCCTTACTATCATCTCGACACCATCGAAACCATAGCACTGAGGCTCTCCAGAATCTTTCCCATTCTGCACATGTACACGGCCCCCATTCCCACATATCCGGGGGGATTCTGGGCATTCTCCCTGGCAACTAGGGGGCTGGAGATAAGAGAGAGGCAGAAAATTCCCGCAGGATTGAGGTACTTTAACAGAAGCATATACAGGGGAGCCTTTGCACTGCCCCAGTTCCTGAAGGAAAAGGTGGAGGGTCTGGTCCGGGACCCCTTCTAAAGGGTCCACGCCCCCCTCGAGAAGAAATGCTTCATCACCCTGACACCGAAGTGCAGGGCTTCCACGGGTATCCGTTCGTTTTCGGCGTGGATATAATCCCCGAAGGGGAAATGCGCGGGGAGCTTCATGGGGGCGAATCCATAGGTCTGTATCCCCAGCCTCTTAAAGAACCTGCCATCCGTGACCCCCGTCAGAAGCATGGGGATAACCCGCCCCCCTCCATCCTCCATCCCTATCGCCTCTTCCAGCGCACCCATAAGCCGCCAGTCCACATCGTCCGGATAGGGATCGTACCTGAGGACCCGGGCCTCGAATGGAACACCCAGTAGGTCCTCAAGCTCCCGTATGAACCGGTCGGGGGTGAATCCGGGCAGAAGCCTCCCATCCACCTCCAGTTCCACCCTGGAGGGCACCACATTCACCTTGCTCCCGCCCCTGATGATGGTGGGGCTGGCAGTGTTGTGGAAAAGGGGTCTGAATACCTCCATCCTCTCCCCCAGAAGGGACAGAAGTCCATCCGTAATGGATGGTATGAGAAGCGCCCTCATCAAAAGGGAAGCGGGAAAAGGGAGGGCGTCGGCCATGGAGAGGAACATCCGCCTGACGGCGGGGGTTATGTGGACGGGTAAGCGCCCCCTGTGCAGAGAAACCAGGGCCCTTCCCACCTTTTCCATTGCGGTATCCCTGTGCATCAGGGAACCGTGTCCTCCCCTTCCCTCGAAGGTGAGTTTAAGCCAGCATATCTGCTTTTCAGCCACCATAACCGGATACAGCCTTCTTCCCATCACCTCGAAGCTGAAACCACCGAATTCCCCTATCGCGTACTCCACACCATCGAACAGTTCGGGATGATTTTCCACCATATAGCGGGCACCGTAATCTCCTCCCCCCTCCTCATCGCTGAGGGCAAGGAAGATGACATCCCCTGCAAGACTGCCCTCCCTGTAAGTCTCCAGAAGGGAAGCCAGATATATTGCGAGGGGCCCCTTCATGTCCAGAGCCCCCCTGCCCCACACATATCCATCCTTCACTGCTCCCGCAAAGGGATCCACATCCCACTGCTGCCCCTCCACGGGAACCACATCCACATGCCCATAAACCAGAAGGGGCTTTCCCCCTTTCTTTCCCGGAATGCGGACCAGCAGATTGGGCCTCCTCGAATCCAGGGCGTATATCTCCCCCTCCAGCCCCTCCCTCTCAAACAGGTCCCTGATCCAGAGCACTGCCTCCTCTTCATCTCCAGGGGGATTCACTGTCCTGAAACCTATCAGACTGGTAAGGATCTCCACCACATCCATCCCTCAAAGTATAAGGGGCAGGGGAAGTAAAATTTTGGGAAAAATATGGCAAAACCGGATGCAAAGGGGATAAATCACTGAAGATTAAAACCTTAAACTCGCTCCTCCTCCCCGGGAACTGCCATAATTTAAAGGATATGATGTGGATAGCTATAATGCAGATTGCCCTTCTGGGGCAGAGGCACGGAGCCCCGAAGGAAATAAAGCTGGACCAGTGGTACTATCCCGTGGAAAAAATCCACATGCAGGAAAGCCCGCTCATGCTCAGGGCAGAAGGGAAGAGGATATTCGGGAAGCCCGCCCGATTCGAAGGGAAGTGCGAAAAGGCGGGCAGTCCCCTCAGGAAGGACAACTGCACGATATACTACCAGAGCTCCATTTCGGGGATAAAGGAGGGAATTCTCCGATTCTTAGCAAGGGGGAAAGGCAAATTCAGGATATCGGTCTATAGCGCAGCCGGATTCGTATCCAGAAAGGTGGAACTCTCACAGGATGCAGACACCATAACCCTGGACCTGTCCGGAGCCATCGCCATCACCCAGCACGGCGGCCAGGATCCCCTCCGCATAGTCTTCGTTCCCCTGGATGAATCCTTCGAAATTGAAGTCAGCAACTTCGTCCTCGAGTAAAAGGGAGGAAGAGCCATGATGCTGATGTTCCTTTTGATGGACCCCCCTTTCAACCCCGAGTTCGACCTTTCCGGCAGGGATGTGTCCTCGTGCACCATAGATGAAGAAGTGACGATGGCAAAACAGGGCAATACCATACTGGTCGCATACATCTCCGAGGAGTACAATGCCAATGTGCTCATGATGAGCTTCGATGGGGGCAACTCCTGGAGCTCCATCGGATACGGTCCCAGTTATACGGATTGCTGGGTGGGAGATCCTGCAGTCGCAATCCAGCCAGACAACCCCAACAAGATTTACTTTGCAGGAATCGAGTACTGTCAGGGAAGCGGTGGACAGAACGATGTCAGGGGGGAGGTGTGGTTCTGCACATGCAGTGCCGGAGCCGGATGCTCCAGCGCATCCAACTGGTCGTGCACATATGTGGGGCAGAACGACTACTGGACCTACTTCAAGGATAAGGAGTGGCTCCTTCCTCTGGGAGGAAGCACCGTCCTGGTCAACTTTACGAGCAACATGTACGGAGACAACAACCTCTTCGTGTACAAGACCACGGATGACGGAGCAACCTGGAATGGGATAGGCTACCTGAATTTTATCTCGACCGTGGGATACTGGGCAAAGGATGGAAATACAATTTATATGTCCTTCAATGATTTCAGCAATGTAGAAAGCAATTACGAAATTGGAGCAGGCTTTTTATACTCCACAGACGGAGGAAATTCCTTCAACCTCGGAGGAGAAGTCTTCTTCTCCATCGCCGGGAGCCAGAGCACGGCCTGCCCCCACGATGCCCGCCCCGCAAAGATTCACGACCACATAACTGCATCCAGCGGGAAGGTGGCCATAGCATTCACTGATGACTACTGCCTCGTAAATGTGGCCACATGGCAGGGGACCACCCCGCTGGGGGTCCAGCAGGTATCTCCCGACATGGGGGGAACCGAACAGATTCTGCCCATGCTGGCCTCGTATGGAAACTACATCTACCTCATGTACCAGGGCAGAATCGGGGACTACGGCTATTGCGGAAGCAGTCCCGTGGGGGAATGGGCAACCGGATGGCTCTTCTCTCCCGACTGGGGCAATACCTGGTCCCAGCCCTACAGGGTAAGCAGTCGAAACTACGGATTCAGGGAAAATCCCTCCGGACACGACTACCTCGGCTGGTTTATAGACGATGGAATCCTGTATGCCGCCTGGGGAAACGACTTCTTCGATGAGGACGGCGGCCATGTGCTATTCGCCTATTCGAATCCCGTCGAACTGGCCGAATTCTCGCAGGGCAAAATCCCATTTGCCGTTTTCATCATGCCGGGGGGTATCATGATCAACAGCAGAGAGCAGGTGGAAATCTTCTCCGCTTCGGGAAGGCTCATCCGTTCCATGCCTCCGGGGGAAGCATTCGTTCCATTGAAATCCGGCATCTACATTCTGCACAGCGGTTCGTATTCGAAGAAAGTAATAGTTCAGTGAGGGGCTATCTGCCCCTCCCCATTAAAATTTCTCCAGCCCATGAAGGTATCCGTGATAGCCCCCGCATACAACGAAGAGCCCAATATAAAGCCCCTTATAGAGGAATTCGTCAGCTTCACGCAGAAGAACAACCTGAGGGACTGGGAGCTGGTAATAGTGGACGACGGCTCGAAGGACAGGACCTACGAGGAAGCCCTGAAGCATTCCAGGAATCTGAAGAATGTGAAGGTGGTTCGCCTGCCGGTCAACAGGGGAAAGACAGATGCGATCAGGGAAGGATTCCGGGTCTCGTCCGGCAGGTACATAATCATATTCGACGCCGACATGCAGTTTTCCTTCGAGGATGTGAAGCGTATTGTGGATAAGCTGGAGGAGGGGTGGGATCTGGTGGCCGGGTACAAGGTGGGAAAGTACGAGAAGAAATTCGTATCGTCGGTCTATAATTTGCTCTCCCGCCTCTTCTTCGGGGTCAAAGTGAGGGACATGAATGCCCTCAAGGGGATGAGGAGGGAAGTTCTGGAGGTCATTCCCCTCAGGAAGGAGTGGCACAGGTACATCATCCCCATAGCCCACCACTACGGCTTCACCATAACAGAGATTCCCGTAAAGCTTTATCCCCGCAGGGCGGGGGAGAGTAAGTACAGGGGCAAACTGCGTATATTGATCGGGTTTATGGATCTCCTGGCCGTCCGGTTCCTGCTCACTTTCATGGAAAAGCCCCTGCTCCTGTTCGGAACTCTGGGATTCGTATCCCTGTTCCTGGGGCTGGTGGTGGGAACCATCGCCCTGGTCCTCAGATTCGCCTTTGACCTGGGATACAGGCCCCTCATCTACCTGACCATGCTCTTCCTCCTGGGAGGACTGCTCCTGCTGGCCATGGGGTTCCTGGGGGAGATGATCTCATACACCAACGACAGGTGCAGGGATTACCGGGGGGAGTAAATCAGTACTCTATTCTGAACCACATGGGGATGCCGATGATCAGGAAGAAGAGGTTGGGAATCCATGCCGCCAGCATCGGGTCTATCTTTCCAACAGCCCCCAGGGTCTTGAAGGCCTCCGACAGACCCCAGTAGATGAATACCAGCATCACGCTTATGCCGAAACCCCACGCCTTGCCCCTCCTCTTCATGGCAGCCGCAACGGGGACAGCGAATATTATGATTATGAGGTTCATGAAGGGAAAGGAATACCTGCTGTACAGTTCCGTCAGCTCCGCATACACCTCGAAACCGCTCCTGCTGAGGGTTTCTATCCTGCGGCGCAACTCATTAACATTCATCTGAAACAGGTCCTTCTCATCCCTCAGGAAATCGAAGGGGCTCTGGGTTATCTCTTCGAAAACCCTGCGGTCGAAGTAGGCATACTCCACAGTATCGGCCCTGAAATTTCTAACCGAAGCCCTGTGGAGAATCCACTGTCCCCTCAGGGTATCGTAGGTCCCGTAAAGGGCATCCACTCTCTTCCTGACCCTCCCCTCCCCCTCCAGCTCCACCATGACTATTGCATCGGCCCTACTGGAAAGGGCACTTATACTGCGAAAGTAATACACCCTGTTCCCGCTGATAAAGGTAAGGTCGTTGGCGAAAGTGCGGCTCCGGGGCACCTTCCTGCCCTCTATCTCCACCGCCATGACCGTCTCTGCTTTCTTCATCCAGGTCCCCACGATGTACATATTCAGATACATGGAGCCGGCGGTAAAGAGGGCGGATATGATGAATATGCTGACCACGAATCTCCTCATACTGATACCGGAGGCCTTCACGGCCATGATTTCGAATGTGGCGGAAAGCTCCCCGATGGAGAAGAAGGTGGCAAGAAGGAGGGAAACGGGCATCATGAGGACGGCTATATAGGGGACCTGATACAGGTAGTACCGGGCGATGGCCCCCAGACGAAATCCGTGGGAGATGAATTTATCTATGTTCTCGAAGAAATTGACGATTACGAAGAGGGCTACGACCCCGATGAGAATTATCACGACCAGCCGGGAAAACAGACCCCCCAGATACCTGTCCAGCTTCCGGGGAAAGGGCAGAATCATTTTCCACCACCCTCCATCAGCATTTCCCCCACCCGGTACACATCCCCGGCCCCCAGGGTGATTATCAGGGCATCCTCATCCGCATACCTCCTGAGGAATTCCACTGCTTCCTCCTTGTCCCTCATCAGATGAACGGACTTCACCCCCATCTCCCTGAGGCGATTGTATATGAGCTCCGACGACACCCCCCTGATTGGCCTCTCCCCTGCGGGATAGATGGGCAGGAGAATGATTTCATCAGCAGATGCCAGGACGGATGCGAACTCTTTCCAGAGGAACTTGGTCCTGGTATAACGGTGGGGCTGAAACACGACCACGATTCTCCCCCTGTGATAGGTTCGGGCCGTCATCAAAACCTTTTCGATCTCCGTGGGATGGTGCCCGTAATCATCCACTATCGTGGCTTTCCCCGTTCTTCCTTTTATCTCGAACCTGCGCCTTACCCCCGTGAACTCCTCCAGGCTCTTCATCGCCTCCTCCATATCGATCCCCAGTTCGTATGCCACAGCAAGGGCCGCGAGGGAATTGCTCACATTGTGGCTTCCAGGGACGCTCAGCCTGACCCTCCCCGCGAACTTTCCCTCCACATAGAGGTCGTAGGAAGAAGAAAGGCCGGAGAATTCGATGTTGCGGGCGCTGAGGTGGGCCTCCTCCAGCAGGGAGTAGGTTATGTATCTCTTTTCGATGAAGGGGATTATATCCCGGGTGTTCCTGTCGTCCACATTGACGATGACGCTGCCGTAAAAGGGAACGCTGTTGGCAAAATCCAGAAAGGCCTTCTTGATTTCTATCAGATTCCTGTATGTGTCCAGGTGCTCCGCATCGATGTTCGTAATAACCGCAATGGAGGGGTAGAGTTTCAGGAAGGAGCGGTCGGACTCATCCGCCTCCGCCACCAGGAAGTCGCTCCTGCCTATCCGGGCACCGCTTTCTATCCCCTTGAGGATACCGCCCACCACTATGGTGGGGTCGAGGGACCTGATAGCATAACCGGTCATGGATGTGGTGGTGGTCTTGCCGTGGGAGCCGGAAACAGCGATGGAGAACTTCACCCTCATGATCTCGGCCAGCATTTCCGCACGGGGAATTATGGGAATTCCCAGCTCCTGAGCCCGAATAATCTCCGGATTGTCGAAGCCAATGGCCGAGGAGTACACCACTATATCCTTCCCCTCCACATTCTCAGGACGATGCTCGTATGAGATGCTTATGCCCATTTCCTCCAGGCGGCGGGTGGTCCTGCTCCTCTTTATGTCGGAACCCGATATGTCGAATCCCATATTATGGAGGAGTTCGGCGATACCGGACATCCCCGACCCCCCTATCCCGACGAAGTGCAGCCTGCGAAAGCGCGTCTTGGAAAGGAGCACGGGAAAAGTTTAAGGTGTGATAATTACCTGCCGTACACAGTCAGAACGAAGGCCCCCCAGAAGAGAGGGGAGTCCATGCCTGTGTTCCTCAAGAGGTAGAGCCGGGCTCTCTTCAGGGCCATATCCACAGGGTCCCCGTCCGACAGGTACCCGTACATCTTTTCCATGAGCAGATAGGAGGCGGCGTCGCTCAGGTCCCACATGGTGGTGATTATGCATCTTCCGCCGGTGTATATGAAGCTGCGGGTCAGGTTGAAGATGCCCTCCCAGTCGTTTATCAACCTGCCCATTCCGGTCCTGCAACCGCTCAGAACTATGAGACTTCCTACCCTCATCCGGGAATAGATTTCACCCACACGCAGAAGGTTATCCCTCGACGGAACTGTATCACCGGGGGGACCCAGGATGATCATGCTGGAGGAATCCACTATTGCATGAGTGGCAAAGTGGAGTATGGGGTATTCCCTCAGAGGAATATGATACAGCTTCTCCTCCGATACTTCCTCCCCCACCAGAGCAACACCTCCGACCTTCTCCACAACAGCCCTCGCTTCATCCTCCGCATAACGGAGATTTCCTATGTTCCTTCTGGAAAGGACCACATTATAACCGTAATCGTTCCGGCCCAGCGCCAGCGCGGGCCCCCTTACCCCGCATGGAAGGGCAAAGCTCCAGAGGGAAAATACCCTGTAGATGGAATACGGTGCCTCCACCAGATAACTTCTCCCGTCGTGGAGGATGGAGAAGGGCATACGGGTCAGAATACCGTGGGGAGAGATGGCCACCCTCCGGTACTTCCGGAGCAGGGTGTCGAAGGGCTCTATGAGGATCCTCCACAATCTTTCGGATACAGCTCTACTGAAACCCGGCGCCGATAAAAGCCCGTTTACCATACTCTCGAGACTATCCCTCGATGCCCTCCTGAGCACCACGACGGTCTCTTCAGGAGAAACCAGGTATTCTAAAAGGTATTTTCTGCCCACCACATAACCCAGCAGTGCAGTCCCCCGCGGCAGATGGGGTGCATTTTCCGATATGAAGGAAAGCTTCTTTCTCTCCACATATTCGTGAACTCTCCTCTCCAGAGCGATGAGACTGTCCAGGGGCATATTCATATCCGCATAGAAATTGAGCAGTCTGATGAGGGAATCCACCACCCTGTCCTTAGATAGATCCATTTCTTCCAGAAGGGAGCGGCCCTTCAAAAGTTCGCTGTATAGGGCTACCCTGCCATCCAGACCCGCTCCGAGAAAGTAAGGGATGTTTTCCGTCCACACCCGGAGGAGTTTACCGTAAAGGCCCCGCGTGGCCCCCATAACGCTCGAAATCCTTCCGGAGCGGACATATAGAAATGCGCTATCCAGACTGGCGGCGGCGCCTGCCGTATCCCCGGTCAGAACCTGAAGGCGTGCGAGAGTTATCCTGAAGGAGATATTATCGGGAGCAGAATCCACCAGGGCCCTCATCCAGAGCAACGCAGAGTCCATTTTACCCAGAATCTCGTACGCGTAAGAAATTCTCGTAAAGTATATATAAACTGGAACAGGTAAATAGTCTGAATCGAGATTAAGCCTATCCAAAGCCTCCCTTGCCACAGAACGGGCCCTCGCGCTGTCCCCCGCGTACAGGTACAGCCAGGCCAGGCCCATGCGCTCGCCAAATACATACAGGTCATCCCCCCGCAGTTTCCGTCTTACATCTATAACCCTCTTTATGTAATAGGCGGTGCTGTCCAGCACACCCAGATGTAAGAATCTTCTCGACAGATTGGCCATAACATTGGCCGTGTGATCACTATAGAGGCCGTAGTGCTCCATGTGGGCCGCCAGAGCCCTCCTGAGAACCCTCAGCCCCACAGAATCATCCGGAGCAGAAATACCATACTCGTTCAGTCCATAGAGCCACAGCAAACCCGATACCCCGGCGTATCTGTGGAGGGAATCCAGTATTTCATAAAGCCTCCGGGCATAATAGGAGCCCGCCCTCCGGGGATTTACATAGTTAAAGTAATAGCTCAGCGTAAGGTACAGCCCAACCCGAACGAAGGGGCTCCTCAGGGTGGAAGCAGTGGAGTCCAGCATCGATATGTAGCGGAATCCGAGAATGGGCATATTGTGCTCTGAATAGTACTGGGCAACCTTCTTCATGGCCAGGGCCCTTATCGTGGGGTCCGAATGGTTCAGATAGGGCCTTACGCGGTTCAGATAAACGGAATCCAACTCCACCCATCCAAAAATTAATACATAGGTGAGAGGGGTGGTATCCATCAGAGTGTTCATCCCTACAAAGGCAACTGGCATTTCCTCGTGAAATAGAACATTCTGAACACCACGCCCTAAAAGTGTCTTGTATTTATCTCCGGGCACGGCATCCAGCTGAACCGCAATGCTATTGTAAATGACTCGCGCATACAGGGAAAGGGGACTGCCGCGGGCTGTGGCCAGGAGGGTGTCCATGTATGCCCTCCTGTCCGCCCTGTCCATCGCACCGGCATCGAACCACATGAGCTCATTGCCCAGAAAGGCCATATAGAGGGCCAGAGTGTAGGCCCTCCACAGGGGTAAATCTCCCCTATTCCTCACCAGAGCATAGCCCTTCCACAGGAGGGTTCGGGCCGAATCCACGAGACCCCTCTCCAGTAGTTTCGGGGCCTTCAAAACATAATCGTACGACAGAATGCAGACACTGTCCCCCTGCTCCACACATTCAAGAACGCGGTCGTCCACATAAACCGGTCCCGAAGAGGCAAAGAGTATCGGAAGGAGCATTTCCTGTATCCTTTTACTAATTTTAAAGGCCAGAACTCACTTGAATTTCCCCGCCTCCCGGCATTAATATTTTGCTATGGGTGAATACAGAATAGAAAAAGATTCGCTGGGAGAGGTTAAGGTCCCCAGAGATGCATACTGGGGGGCCCAGACTCAGAGAGCCATAGAGAACTTTCCCATAAGCGGCATCCGATTTCCCAGACCCTTCATAAAGGCCCTCGGACTCATAAAGTACGCGGCGGCAAAGGTGAACAGGGAACTGGGCTATCTGGATGAAGAAAAGGCAAAGGCGATAATGCAGGCGGCCAGAGAAGTGGCCGATGGCAAATTCGACGACCAGTTCCCCGTGGACATATTCCAGACGGGCTCCGGAACCTCCACCAATATGAACGCCAACGAAGTAATCGCCACCAGAGCCAACGAAATCCTCACGGGGGACAGGCACACCAAGAACCCGGTGCATCCCAACGACCATGTGAATATGGGTCAGTCGTCCAACGATGTGATTCCCACAGCAATACATGTATCGGCCTATTCCGAAACTGTGGAAAAACTGCTTCCTGCGCTGGAACATCTGAGGAACACCATACTGAAGAAGGCAGAGCAATACAGGGATCTGGTCAAAACCGGCCGGACCCACCTCATGGACGCCATGCCCCTGACCCTATATCAGGAGATGTCCGGATGGGCCCGCCAGATAGAACTGGGGATAGAGAGGATTAAAGATGCTCTGCCTCGCGTTGCAGAACTGGCCATAGGCGGAACTGCTGTTGGAACGGGAATAAACACCCATCCGGAATTTGGAAAGCGTATGGCTGAAGAGTTGTCCAGGCTCACGGGGCACCCATTCACGGAAGCGAAGAACCACTTCGAGGCCCAGAGCGCGCAGGATGCCATAGTGGAGCTCTCCGGAGCCCTCAAAACTGTAGCGGCAAGCCTCATGAAGATTGCCAACGACCTCAGATGGATGAACAGCGGACCCATTGCTGGCCTCTCAGAAGTGAAACTCCCCGCCCTCCAGCCCGGTTCCTCCATAATGCCAGGAAAAGTGAATCCCGTCATCCCCGAAGCAGTCAGGATGGTGGCCGCCCAGGTGTTCGGAAACGATGCTGCCATCACATGGGGAGGAGCACTGGGAGACTTTCAGCTGAATGTGATGTTGCCCCTCATAGCCCACAACATTCTCCAGTCCATCAAGATACTAGCCAACGCCTCCAGGGTTCTGGCAGACAGGGCAATAGAGGGATTCGAAGTGAACAGGGAGAGGATAGAGAACCTCGTCGGGCGCAATCCCATTCTGGCAACAGCCCTCAACCCCATAATCGGATACGACAAAGCCGCAGAAGTGGTGAAAAAGGCCCTCTCGGAGGGCAGAACCGTAAAAGAAGTGGTCGTGGAACTGGGTTACCTGAGCCCCGAGGAAGCGGAAAGGCTCCTCGACCCCATACTGATGACCACCCCCGGACGGGTCAGCGAGAAGGTGAAATAATACATGGAGGGGAATTTCCCCTCCCTCAATCCGAACGGCCCCGGTAAATCCATAGAGCCACATTAATTAACAGAAGCACCAGAAGGCCGGGCAGTCCCGTTACACCTGTCGTCAGGTCATTTCCACCCCTTATGTACACGAGGGCAAAGGCCCCCAGAGCATTGAGGGTGCCATGGGAGATGGCCGGAACCAGAACAGTGCCGGATTTCTCCCTCAGGAAGAACAAAATGGGACTCAGGAGGGTGGTGAACAGGGTCATCATCACGATGCCCGGAAGGGGATGTTCCGGATAATTCAGCCCCCTGAGAATCAGAGGGGCATGCCACAGCCCCCACAGGATACCAACCATCCCCGACATCTTCCAGAACCCCCATTGTCTCATTTCCATATAAAGAAAGCCCCTCCACCCCGCCTCTTCCCCGAACGCAAACAGGGCATTGAAGGTGGCACCCACCAGCATGGCGATGATGAAAAGGGCGACTGCCATACTCCCGCCCATGAGCCTGAGCTGGAAGCGGGCGGATTCCAGCTCCTCGGGGGAAGCGTACCTGGAAAGCCTTTCCAGAAATCCCATCATATCAGGGGAGAAATCCACACCGGGAATCACAAGGCTCACAAGGGTGGTCAGGATAACGAAGACAGCAGGGAATAACCAGCCCACCACCCACCACCGGTTGAACCTCAGGCTTACGCCTATATCCCTCCAGGAGAAGTCTCCATATCTCCACATGAGGACAGCGGTCGCCACCAGAGGACCGAACATGTAAATGGGGGCGATTATGGTCATAAGGGCCCTCTCATGAGAAAAGTAAAGAAAGGAAGCAACAGTCCAGCTGAATCCGTAGGAAATCAGCAGATAAAGGGCCACCCTCCTCCATCCCATGGGTCAATTTTACAGTGAAAAACCTGTAAACTTTGTCCATGATTGCATTTGTGCTTTTGGCCACCGGTCTGGAGGAGGCCATCCGGCAGAAATACCTGAACATAAAATATCTGAAAGCCGACTTCGTGGAAATCGTAAGGAATCCGCGAATGGATGAAGAGCAGAAGTTCAGGGGCACCCTCGAATACTTCGCCCCCAACAGGGCCGTATTTCACATCACCTATCCTCAGGAGCAGAAGATGATAGTGGAGGAGAACAGGATGATTTACATCATGGGGGCCGATACCATGGTAAAGGAGCTGGAAGGGGACCAGGTATTCAACCCATACGCCTTTCTGACGGAGAAGAGCGACCAGTTCGAAAAGACCATAAAAGAGGAAAATGGGAAAATTTACATCGATGTGAAGGGAGATTCGGATGTCTTCGAAGGGGCCCGGTTCGTGCTGGATGCGAAGGACTACAGGGTCCTGGAAATAAGGGCCACGGACAGCTTCGGAGTCGAATACATCTTCCGCTTCAGCAACATACAGATGAAGTGAGGGAATCAGGGGGAGGACTCCCCCTATCTTCAATCGCAGTCAAGCTCATCCACATCCAGACTCAGGAGGGAGAGGGCGGTCGTGGCAACCGCTGCATCATCCAACCACCCTGCTATAGGGATGAAGTCGGGAACCAGGTCCACCACCATGAGGAAATACAGAAGTGCTCCGGCAACTGCCGCTATGGTCCCTGCTCCGGGCTTATAGCACCCGCTGGCGATCGCCCTGGCAACCTTTACCAGATGAATAAGGGCGCTGCGCAGGGATTCCGGCAGGCTGGAAGACAGCTTCTCCACTACTCTATCCACTATACCTCCCAGTTCTTCCGGACCCACATTTTCGCCCATCCTCCGGGCCCTATCGAATGCTTCCCTCTCATCGAAATCGTACATGGCAGAGAAAGTTTATCGGGAAGTCAGGGCCCGCCGGCACCCGATAAAAACTCCGCTCCTGAAGAGGGAAACCATAATCATTCAAATTAAAAGACTGAAAGAAACCTATTCCGCCCATAGGAAATTCCCGCCGCAAAACCCCTCAGGAATCCTCCGATAACCTCAGCCTCCTCGCTATCAAATAAATGGACAAGAGAGCCACTGCGCCCTGCGAAACGAGTCCCTCGAGGGTCGGATATATGCCCAGAAGGTCTATGTGGGGGGCATAATCCAGAAAGTGAACGGGAAGCATGCCCACTTCCTGAATCTCCCTTATTCCCTTCCCGATGAACACCACCGCAAGGGCAAGGAGCATCCAGGAAGTAACGGTAAATATCTGCCTTAGGGGCAGGCGCCTGTGCAGGTGGAATACCGCGATGCCCAGAAGGATGATGGTTATCAAGCCCATCAGAAATCCCCCTATAACTCCGCCCCTGTCGGCGGATTCGTAGAGGGCAGAATAGAAGAGGACAGTTTCGAATGCCTCCCTGTAGACCACAAGAAATGAAAGGGCGAAAGCACCGATCCACGCCCGGCGCTGGCTGGCCTCCTTCATCTTCCTCCTGATATTCTCCACAGCCCCGGATGAGAACCACAGGGCTATATACAGAAGAATTGCCGCCGCCACAAAGGAGGTCAGGCCCTCCAGAATTTCACCATAAACAGGCAGTCCAGAAAGCACCTTCCTGAAGATCCCCCAGGTGATGAATCCGGAGAGTATGGCAACTGCCCACCCCGCATGCACAGCCCCCACGACCCTCCGATTTCCATATATGGAGGCAACGGAAAGCATGATTGCGATGACCAGGATGGCCTCCAGTCCCTCCCGAAACAGGATAACGAAAGATCCAATAAGGGCATGCCAGGGGGAATCTCCTTCATCGGACAGAAAGTGCTCCTTAAGGGAGGCCACAAGTCTGCCCACACGCTCAGTCCTCCCCTCCTCCAGAGCCCGCCTGAGCCTCATTACATCCATCTCCATGCGGCCGGCATCTGTCATCCTCTTCTCCACGGGCTCTATATACCGGGCGTAGAGGCCATTGAGTATAGATAAAGCATCCGTAAAGTTCCCCGAGCGGGCGGTCCGTTCAATGAGATCCAGGGTATTCAATATCAGGGATAGAGTATCTCCGGTGCCGGGATTATGCCTTATAAAAGCCACTTCCCCCTTTTCTATACCCATTTTGCTCATGTACCGGTCGCTCCACACGGAAGCCAATTCCAGGGGCAGGTAGAAGGTGTCTCCGGGCAGACCCTCGTGGCGGAGCGACAGCACATAGAACGCGACATCCCACTTATCCCCGTCGCTCAGGTGATGAAATGCAGGCATTCCCGCCGCACCGAAGTGGAGCACAGTATAAACCCGAAATGGTGAAAGGTCATCCCTCTCCACAAAACTGGCAGGGGGCGGATCGAGGCCCCTCACCGTTCCCCTTCCATCCCCCCTGTGGCCGTGGCAGACCGCACATTCCCTCGCATAGAGGTCCTTTCCCCTTTCCAGCGACACCACCCCATCGGGGAACATCCTCAGATTCGACTCCGATATCAACCCCCTTCTGATATTCTCCAGGATGCCGCGAACCGCATTCGTATCGGCCCTCCTGTCCACCAGAAGTATCAGGGAATCCGCCAGAGTCCTATTGTGGGGGATGAGCTCCCTCAACCGCCGGGAGAATTCCCTCATCTCTTCCCACTCGAAAGAGTCCCGGATGGCCAGTGGATAATCGGCCATCATGTAATCCACGATATTGATGGCTTCCAGCATCTTAAGGTTAAATATCAGAAAGGTCAGCATGGTTTCACCTCCTATTTCCTACTTAATAGGTAGGAAAATTATACAGGAATTTTATAGAGATTTTGAAAAACTTTTTGCAGTCATTCTATCGGGCAAAAGCAAACTATTCGCAAATTCAATAAAATTCACCAATAATGATAAAAAATCGCTTAATCTACTCGGAAATACTTTATAATTTCCAGCACAAGGAGGTGAACCATGAAGGACACGCTGGTAATAAGGGACCTGAAGGCAGGGATAGAGGGAAAGGAAATACTCAGGGGAATTAATCTTACGGTTAGAAAGGGGGAAATACATGCCATAATGGGGCCCAACGGTTCGGGAAAATCGACGCTGGGACTGGTCATAATGGGACATCCCTCCTATGAAGTGTACGGGGGTGAGGTGATATTCAACGACAGGAACCTGCTGGACATGGAACCCCACGAGAGGGCACAGGCAGGGCTGTTCCTTGCGTTTCAGCATCCACTGGAGATAGACGGGGTCCGATTCTCCACCTTCCTCTGGCAGGCCTATTCCCACAGGTTCGGAAACGGCAGGAAGCCCGACATAATAAAGTTCAGGAAGGAGCTCCGCCAGTGGCTGAAGAATCTGGGACTTCCTGAGAATATGACCGACAGGTACCTGAATGTGGGATTCTCCGGAGGGGAGAAGAAGAGGGCTGAAATAGTCCAGATGGCCATTCTGAAGCCCGAGATTGCAATCCTGGACGAGATAGATTCGGGGCTGGACATCGATGCGGTCCGCATAGTGGCGGAGAATGTAAAGAGGATTAAACAGGAGACCGGGATGGGGGTCATCCTCATAACCCACTACCAGAGAATCCTCAACTACATCGTTCCGGATTATGTGCATGTCATGGTGGACGGAAGGATAGTGGAGGAAGGGGGACCCGAACTGGCAGAGACTCTGGAAAAGGAAGGTTATGCCCGCTACGGCGTAGCCGAGGAGGTGTGATATGGCGGACAGGAAGGAACAGGAAGCCCTTCTGGATTTCGATTACAGCAAGTATGGATTCAAAGATGAAGACGCCGTTTACGATTTCGTTAGCGAGCCCGGGCTCGACGAAGAGAAGATCAAACTCATATCCAGACTGAAGGGGGAGCCCGAATGGATGACCGAAATCCGCCTGAAAGCCTACAGGATCTTCCTGGAAAAGCCCATGCCCACCTGGGGAGTTAAACTGGACGACATCGACTTCGACAGCATCGTGTATTACGCAAGACCCACGAGAAAAGTGGCCGACTCCTGGGATGAAGTGCCCGAGTATATAAGAAGGACATACGAGAGGCTGGGAATACCCGAAGCCGAGAGGAAATACCTGGGAGGGGTGGAAGCCCAGTACGACTCCGAGGTGGTATATTCCCGCATGAGGAAGGAGCTGGAAGAGAAGGGTATCCTCTTCATGTCCATGGACGAGGCGCTGAAGAGATATCCCGAGCTGGTCAGAAAGTACTTCGGCACGGTGGTCCCTCCATCCGATAATAAATTTGCCGCCCTCAACACGGCAGTGTGGTCCGGTGGAACCTTCGTATATGTTCCGAAGGGTGTAAAGGTGGACATCCCTCTACAGGCGTACTTCCGCATAAATCTTCAGAACCTCGGACAGTTCGAGAGGACCCTCATAATCGCTGAGGAGGATTCGTTCGTCCATTACATAGAAGGGTGCACAGCCCCCATATACGACACCCACACCCTCCACGCCGCAGTGGTGGAGGTCATAGTGAAGAAGGGTGCCCATGTCAGATATACCACCATACAGAACTGGTCCAGAAATGTCCTGAACCTGGTCACCAAGAGGGCCGTGGTGGAGGAGAGGGGTTTCATGGAGTGGATCTCCGGTGAGCTGGGAAGCGGAAGGAACATGAAGTATCCCTCCTCCATACTCAGGGGAAGGGGCGCGAGGACCGACATCCTGTCCATGAGCTTCGCCAACACCGGAATGCACCACGATACGGGAGGGAAAGTCATAATCATGGCTCCGGACTGCAGGGCCACCATTACCTCCAAATCCATATCGAAGGGTGGGGGCATAAGCACCTACAGGGGACTGGTCAAGGTCCTTCCGGATGCCGAGAGGGCCCGCATATCAGTGTCATGCGACGCCCTGATAATGGATGAGGACTCGGTCAGCAACACATACCCCTACATAGAAATCGAAGCCGACAGGGTCAACATCGCCCACGAGGCGAAGGTGGGCAAAATTGGAGAGGACCAGGTGTTCTACCTCATGAGCAGGGGCCTTACAGAGCAGGAAGCCACAACCCTCATAGTCATGGGATTCATAGAGCCCCTTTCCAAGGAATTGCCGATGGAATACGCCATTGAGCTCAACAGGCTCATAGAGCTCGAGATGGAAGGAAGCGTTGGATAGAGGAGGAAAAGTATGAAAGGAATAACTGCCCTTCCCCGGTGGTTCATGGAGATAAAAGAGGAGGCCCGGGAATTTTACAAAGGGGCTCCGGCACCCCGCAACAAGTACATAAACCTGGACCTCATTAAGCCGGAGCAGTTCTCTCTTGATGCCTACACTCCCGTGGAAGATGCCGAATCCCGAATAAGTAAAGAGAATGTCTCGGGATTTATCGTTTTCATCGATAATGTAATGACCCACTTTCGCATACTGGACGATGGTATAAGCATCTACGATATAAGGGATGCAGATAAGAACGAAAACTTCAGGAAGTATTTTTCGAAGGCAGTGAGCCCCACTTCAGACAGGTTCACAGCATACCACTATTCCGTTCTTGAGGAAGCCATTTTGATACACATAGCACCAGGAGCAAGAGTGGAAAAGCCTTTTCATGTGCTCTATATTCACTCTTCCGATAAAGCCTCCATGCACCCCCACATCATAATACTGGCGGACAGGTCATCCCGATTCACATACCTGGAAGAGGCCTTCTCCATAGATGAGGAGCATTCCGGATTCTTCAATCCCGTCGTGGAGATATTCGCTCTGGATGAGGCCCGCGTGTACTTCTCATCCATATTCAACATGAACGAAAATGTGCTCTCCTACGGGAGGAAGAGGGGGGTCGTTGGCCGCAACGCCTATATAGACATCAACCACGGCTGGATCGGGGGCAGGGTGAACACAAACCACATGGAACTGCTGATGGACGCCCCCGGAGCAGAGGGAGAGGATACCCAGATCTTCTTCGGAAGGGATCATCAGACCCACTTCCTGACCACCCGCCTCCTGCACAGGTCCGGCGACAGCCGGGGGAATGTTCTGGTGAGAGGGGCTCTGAAAGACAGGGCCCACAGTATATTCGACGGACTCATAAGGATATACCACGGCGCCCAGAGATCCAACGCATTCCTCGAGGAGCACACCATTCTCCTCAATCCGGGTGCCCGCAGCGACGCCATTCCGGGCCTCGAGATAGAAGCCAACGATGTCCGGTGCACCCACTCGGCAACAGTGGGAGAGCTGGAAGAGGAGAAAATCTTCTACCTGCAGAGCAGGGGCGTTCCCCACGATGATGCCCGAAAAATGCTGGTCATGGGCTTCTTCGAATTCGCAATAGAGAAGATACCCATAAAGGAAGCGAAAGAAAGGCTCGTAAATCTCATAGAGGAAAAATGGAAATGAGGGGCTGTGCCCCTCCCTCCCCCTTAAACTATTCGGCCCTTTCGAAAAGAGCAGGAGGGAATATCCATGGTATGGATGATTTTTACGCAGGTGAATCTCATCGCCCAGAACGATTACCCGGGAGCCTCATGGGTGGGTATTACTTCGGACTTTTCCGGGGATGGGGTGCTGGACGCATACGCCTTCTACGGAAACGACTCTGTGGTCATATACGACGGCCTCTCCTCCACCCCCATAGCCGGGTACAGGGCCCCCGCCGGATATAACATCGTCCTTTACCGGATTGCATACCGGACCGTACTTCTGTACTACTACAACTACAGCGATGGCCAGATGCAGTTTAGAATATACGAGGACCTGACCAGTCCTGTATACACCTCTCCCCTCTTCAACTACAGCAACTCGGGTTATCTTTACCCCACCAATTACGATGGGGACCAGTACATCGATATAGTGGTGAGGACGGACAGCGCTCTGTACATCTACGAGACCACCTATTCCCTGAATTCCAGGGAGGTGGACTCCGGAAGCGGACCCGCCATAGGGAGCGTGGATATAGTGTCCGATGGGGGCCGGCTGTTCATTCCCGTACAGCTTGCGGGGACTGCCAGCATGCTGATATTCGACGGGAGGGGAAAACTGATTCTCAGCAGAGAAATTACTAAAAATCATGAGAGAATCGATTTGCCTTCGGGAGTGTATATCTACCGGATCTCTTCGGACGAATTAAAGATGTCGGGGAAGCTCATCGTGAGATAGGGCGGTGAATCCACCGCCCCCATGTTGTCATATTGCACCCGGGAAATTTTCATACGAATTACATGCCCTTTTCTGCATTATCATGTATATGTGATTGAGGGATAAAAATCTGGTCCCACCCTGCTTTCCCACCATGCAGGTGATACTGTTCCTTCCATAAACTGTTGGGCGAAAGGAGGTGGAACCATGTGGAAAGGATTCAAAAAGAGCAGAGGACCGAGAATAGGGAACCCCATCAGGAGGCAGAAGTCCTGGTGGGAGAAGTCGCTGGACCCCAACTACAGATGGGACCCTTTCAAGGGCAAGTTCGTGAGGGACAACTGCTGCAAACCCGGATACTACTACGATGTATTCAGCAATAGATGGAAGAAAATCAAATAGTGAGTGATGGGGGGATCTCCCCCCATCAGAACACCGATTCCACACCCACGAAGAAGTTGCGGGTGGCGGCGGGAATCAGATAGGGCTCCCCGTCCTTCACACCGAAGGGCTCATAAATTTCGTTCAGGAGATTGTTAACCTGAAGGCGGAGAGTTATACCGGACCTGAGAGCATAATTAAAGTAGAGATTCACAACCTGATACGGAGGAAGGGCATAGGTATTCTCCGGATCTATGTAACGGGAACCCACGAATATTCCCTCTGCGTAGAGGCTCCACCTGTCCCGGCGGTATTCCGCTGCAGCATATCCGGTGTAGGATGGGAAGAAGGCGATGATGTTCCCGGAATAGTCGAACGGACCATTCCAGTCGCTCCCTGAGAACTTCACATACCTGTTATCCGAGAGGGAAAGGGAAGCATAGAACCTCAGGCCCCTGAATGAAGGGGTATGCAGGTAGAATTCCACACCCCTGTGACGGGTCCTCCCCGCATTGGTCAGAATTGGCACTCCATCCACCAGAGAACCACCATATACCAGGGCATTGGTAAAGTCCATGTTGTATAGATTGAGGTCCAGGCGCCATCTTCCATCGTCGAACCTGTATCCCAGTTCCACATCCCTGACATCCTCGGGAAGCTTTCGAGGACTGGAGCAAACCAGGGCATCTGCCCGCGCTTCGCACGATTCGAAATCGTAGACGGGGTCGTTCCAGTAGGGATACTGGGCATCGTATATGTCTCTGGTTCCGGGCTCCCTGTGGTTCATCGAATAATTTACGAAAAGGTAGGAATTGGGTCCGGTTCTAAAGCTCAGACCGACTCGGGGCGAGGGGAAGACATAATCCGCACTCCATCTCAAATTCCTGACGATATCGTTGTGGAATCTATAGCTGGCCATCTGTACCTGAAGACCCAGCATAAGCGTGACCCCGGGCCTCACTTCGTGTTCCAGGTGCACAAATGGAGAGAGAATATACTTGTCAAGGGTGTAGGAGTAATAGCGGTAATCCGCAGTATCCATGGGAATATCTGTGGGCCAGTTATCGGCCCAGACGACGGTGCCCCAGTGGTCCCCCGTATGGAAGCGGAACTCCGAACCCGCCGTAAGGGTGAGGCCTCCGCGCGTATAGAGTATCCTGGGAAGATACCCGAAATCCTTCTCATCCACCCACCTCTCCCTTATCAGATCAAAGGGGGTCTCTCCTTCGGGCCTGTCCCAGTATTCCCTGAAGTACTCCCGCCACTCTCCATTCCTCAACTGCCTGAATCTTCCCCTGCCGATTATGGCGTAAAGCGTATTCTTCACATACAGGTTATCCCCTATGAAATTCTCCTGGTGCAGTTCATAGTGGGGCCTGAAGAACAGATCCGTTTCCCCATCGTACTGAAGGGGATTGTACCTGCGGTTCGTCCGCAGGGTGGCGGTATCGATTCCATAGTAGGCCAGGTGTGTGTACTCGTTTCCCCCATGAAGAACGAGGGTCGTTCTGGAAGTCATTCCCCTGTGCTGGAGAGCCACATAATAACTTCCCATGTCACTCCAGGATTTCTCCCTGTACCCATCCGTCTTAAGTTTCGAAAGCCTGGTATAGAAGTTCCAGCTTCCCACCCACCCGGAGGAATAATCCATTGTGAGCCTGTATGTTTTGAAACTGCCGTATCCCCCGTATATCCTTATCTTCCTCTCATCGCTGAAGGGAAATCCAACGAGATTGATGGCACCCGCAATTGCAGAGTATCCGTATGGAATGCTTCCCACCCCCCTCTGGAACTGTATGAATGTGGTGGAGGACAGAATGTCCGGATAATCTATCCAGTAGATGTCGTGGCTCTCCACATCGTCGGTGGGAATATCGTTGATGAGAACGGATATGTACTTCTGGGAAAAGCCCCTTATCGACATATAGTTGTAGTTGAGGCCATTTCCCGCATCCGAATAGACGAACACTCCGGGAATCTGCCTCAGGAGATTGGGAACATCCTGAAAGTTGTAAACTTCCCCTATCCGCGCCGTATCGATCTCCGTATAGGAGACCGGCGTTTCCTTCTCCGCCTTCCCCACCACCACCTCCTCGGGCAGGGTGTATCGGGGAAGGGTATCGCCTGCAATGAGCATTATGGCCAGCATGGCTTACCTCCTTCTCGTTTTGCCGGGGGAACCAGCGGGTGGAACAGAGAGGGTGAGGAGATTTTTTCTCCCACACCTTCCCTGCGCCGGTATTACCCGGATCAGGTTCGAGGGGTCTCCCGCGCGCTCCAGCGGGACTCTCAGCCGGGTTGCCCCCAGCTCCCCCGGTGTGGCAGTGAAAATTTTAAACCAGAGCAGGGCTGGAATTTGCAGGTGCTTGAACGAAAATTTTTAATTATGGGCATGAGGAAAGGAATAGAAGGGATAAAAGGGATATGGAAGGCGATAGCGGTGCACTGCTGGAGATAGCGGCGGCTTTTGACATGCCTGCCATTGCTCCCATCACATTTTCCAAAGGGACAGGAGCTAAAAATAGAAACTATGGAAAGCGAAATTTTCCATCCTGCCAGTTTCTATGAGAGGAAATCCCTGAAGATGAGGATTATTCTCATGGGAAGTCTTCTGGCAGGGGGAAAGTCTTCCAGAGGCAATATGTAGAAACTGTCCTCAGTGTGGTGGGAAAAGCTATGTCCCTACCCTGGAAAAAGGGTATCACCGCGCTCAGGCATCTAT
>Ga0256833_1000381_pt1 | contig 35378 bp, 19 predicted proteins | sample 356284metaG_FD_190535 | JGI IMG/M metagenome (GOLD analysis project Ga0256833, IMG submission 190535) | Hydrothermal vent microbial communities from Mid Atlantic Ridge, Atlantic Ocean - 356-284 | ecosystem: Environmental > Aquatic > Marine > Hydrothermal vents | place: Atlantic Ocean: Mid... | reverse complement strand
GAGTTGGAACCGGATGGACCTCCTTTTTTTGGGCCTTTTTGCCCGGGTGAAAAAGTATCAGTACATATGAAGTTTACTTTTGATGGCACTCAGACAGGAGATGACTGGTTGATGAGTCTAATACCAAAATTTGGCAATGGCTGGGATATGACAGATTTTGATTTTACCACCAATATTCCAAAGGCAATTCCTCCTCTTCCTGCAGAGTACTACGAATCAAATGGAGATTGCGCTCCTTTGGCGACGGAAGCATTCAGCTATTTATGTACTTATGTAGATAGTGATGGAAACCTAAGATTATGCAATACTGAATGCGAAACCTGCCCATGTTCAAAAGGTTTAGAAATAGGGGATACTTTGCCAAGCGGGTATTTTTGGGTTCAAGAAGGGACATCTCCTAAATGCGACTCTAATAGTTGTTCTCCTTCTAAAAAATATGGAATTGGTACTCCGGTTTGCACGATAAACTGGGATATAAATCTTAAAGTTAAAGAATTTGAAAACTCACAGGATTGTTTTAATAATAATGATCTCAAAATTTCATTTATGGTTTTTTCTGATGGAAATGTTGGTTGTTGGGATGATCCTATTGATGAATATATGGGTGGTAAACCACATAGTTCACCCCCTTGGAAAGTGTCCTGTTATATTCCTCCGCATGTAATATCTATTCCTCAAACTAAAGATATTTGTTCTAAATCAGAAGTGGGAATAGCTGTGTCAACAGATGATGGTAGTACAGAACTTGTGGAGATAACTTATAATAAAAATCCGAATATTTTTGGCGCAAACACCCATAACTTCTTAGCTGGAAATGGTATAATCAATGACACTCTTATAATAAAAAATCATAATATTTGTGAACCGCAGGTCATTTACTATTACGCTAGAACTGTGACGACAATAGAATCCTGTACTCAGAATATTGATACTATTGAAATAATAGTTTATCCTACACCCGAAATAGTCACTCAAGATACTTTGCCCGTCAGGCATGTTGAAAATTTACCATTTGCAATGCCTATCAATGCAGAGTGTGGCTATCCTGCCAATTATTATTTCAAATGGGAAGATAATTTAATTGGAAAATCCGGCGAAGGAGATAGTATATTTATTGATAAATCATTTGGTGTTGGTTTGCATATATTCAACATTACGGTAACAGACGAACTAGGTTGTGACAATACCGGCAAAATGTTGGTGTATTTGTATGATGACAATTCATATCTTTATATCAAAAGCAAAAAAAGAGACGCCTCTTGTTTTGGTGAATGTGATGGTGAAATCACAATATCAAATGTACTTAATTCTACCCCACCATTGAGTTATCAATGGAGCACAGGTGATACAATCGCATCAGTTAATAATCTTTGTGCGGGTATTTATACTGTAACGGTAGCTGATAACAACGATAAATCTTCAATTGACACTATCATTATAAATCAGCCAAAGGAGATAATTATCACAATAGATACCGTATTGCATATAACAGATTCCAATAAAGGAGGCGTTTTTGTTACTACCAATAACAACGGCAATTACATTTATGACTGGATAGGGCCGGAAGGTTTTTCTGCAAAAAAACAAAATATTACCAATCTTGCGAATGCAGGATGCTATACATTTACTGTCATAGACACATTGATCAATTGCAAACGGGACACAACGATATGTATTGAAAACAAGACTGCAGTCACAGAATTATATAAAAACAATTCGGCATATATCGTTCCCAATCCTAACACGGGCATATTTGATTTAATACTTGGTGATATATTATCAGGAAATTTACTGATCGAACTATATTCAAATAACGGTAAAAAAATATATTCCAATACCTATGAAATAAATGATAATCAAAAATCATTAAGATTTGATTTTACTTTGTACACAAGCGGCATGTATTTTATGAAATTGGTAACTAAAGATAAAATAGAAATTGTGAAATTTGTTCATCGATAGGAAAATGTCTCTATGGAACGTTAATAACAATCCTGCTTCTAATAACAAACCGCTATCAAGATACTGATTATAAAAAGTTTATTTTTTACTTTTTCTACTTCAAAAATTATTTCTATAGCTAAGGCTATCCAAAGATTTTTTTCATCGAATAAGCAAAAACTAATTCTTTTTCTATTTTACCATCTTGACAACGGTTTGGTATAAAATATTCCGTTGATTATTTTTGCTAACGTTGTGATAAATATTGAAAAATAAGCATTAAAAAATCGTAAAGAATAGATTATCAATGACTAAAATTAACGTTAGATGGAATTACAATTCTTCTTTAAGATATCTTGCAGTATGACTTTGTTCACATTTAAGTATTCCTTCGGTATTACCCTGATATAGGAGTTCACCGCCTTCATTTCCTCCTTCAGGTCCTAGATCTATCAGATAATCCGCAGATTTAATAATATCCATATTATGTTCTATAACCAAGATTGTATTTCCTCTGTCCACCAATTTATTTAGAACGTTAATCAAATGCAAAATATCCTCAAAATGTAGACCTGTGGTCGGTTCATCCAAAATATAGAAAGTTTTTCCAGTATCTTTTTTAGATAACTCTTCCGCCAATTTTACTCTTTGTGCTTCTCCTCCGGATAGTGTAGTGGCTTGTTGACCTAGTGTTATGTAACCAAGGCCTACATCCAATAGAGTTTTTAGTTTTCTTTTCAATGTGGGTACTGCTTCAAAAAAATCATATGCTTCTTCAACAGTCATATTGAGTACATCCGAGATTGTTTTTCCTTTGTACAATACCTCAAGAGTCTCTCTATTGTATCTCCTCCCTCCACAATCCTCGCAGTCTACATATACATCAGGCAGAAAATTCATTTCAATTTTCATCTTTCCACTTCCCTGACATGTCTCACATCGCCCTCCTTTTACATTGAAAGAGAATCTTCCCATGGCATACCCCCTTATTTTTGCATCAGGGGTGATCGAATATAGTTTTCTTATATGGGTAAACAATCCTGTATACGTCGCCGGATTTGACCGGGGAGTTCTTCCTATTGGTTTTTGATCTATTTCGATTATCTTGTCAATATGTTCAATTCCTTTTAAAGACTTAAAAGGTAAAGGTTTTTTGATGCTTTTATGCAGTTTATGTCTCAAATAGGGATACAATGTATCATTAATAAGTGTTGATTTTCCACTACCTGACACTCCTGTGACACATATAAATGTACCAAGAGGAAGTTTGATAGAAATATTTTTAAGATTATTGCCTTTAGCTCCTTCTAATAGTATATATTTTTTATTCCCCTTTCTTCTTTTTTCAGGAACAAGTATTTTTTTTCGTCCACTGAGGTAATCAGGGGTAACGCCTTTAAACTTCAAAAAAGCTTTTGGTGTGCCTTTGGCAATCACTTTGCCTCCATGTTTGCCTGCTCCCGGACCCAAATCGAAAAGATAATCTGATTCTAGCATTATCTCTTTGTCATGCTCTACCACAATGACCGTATTACCAATGTATGTTAATTCTTTTAGAGCATCGATTAACCTTTTGTTGTCTCTTGAATGAAGTCCAATGCTCGGTTCATCCAAAATATATGTTATTCCTGTCAACTTAGAACCAATTTGAGTAGCCAGCCTTGTTCTTTGAGCCTCCCCTCCCGACAAAGTTCTGGTGGGACGATTCAAATTCAGGTAACCCAGACCAACTTGCAGTAAAAACTCTACTCTGGTTAACAATTCTTTCAAAATCTCTTTGGCAATTGCATTCTGTTTATTTGAAAGATCTTTTTTAAGGTTTGATAACCAGTTAAAAAGTTCGTTTAAATCCATTTCAGCTACATGACCTATATGTTTTTCAGCAATTTTAAAGTGTAAAGACTCTTTTTTCAATCTATACCCATCGCATTCATCACAGGTCACTACAGACATATATTCTTCTGCCCATGACCTGATTTTTTCTGAAGTAGTACTCTCATACCATCTTTTTATCATATTTACAAGTCCTTCATATGCCAGATTATATGTGTATTCTGTCATGCCAAAATTAAAATCATACTTAAACTCTTGATTGCCTCCGTTCAATATAATATCAATTGCTTTTTTAGGAATGTTTTTTATTGGAGTATCATAATCAAATTTGTGTTTTTTTGCAATTTCTTTTAATTGCTTGAAAGTCCAAGTATCTCTTACTTCTCCAAATGGTGCAATTCCTACTTCGTTTATAGTTTTATTCCAGTCAGGAATAACTTTTTCCAAATCAACATTATTAACCTTTCCTAAACCCTTGCATTTTGGACAAGAACCATAGGGGGTATTAAATGAAAATGAATTTGGGGAAGGTTCTTCATAAGACACCCCTGAGTCAGGACACATCAAACTTTTACTGAAAGGGAAAACTTTATTCTCCTTCAAATCAGCAATCATCAGTAGATTATCTCCCATTTTCATGGCAACTTCAATAGAAGAAGACATCCTTTCTCGCTTGGTTTTATCTACAATTATTCTATCTACTACTACTTCAATATCGTGGGTTTGATATCTATCAAGCTTGTATCCCGGCTTTATATCAACGATCTCTCCATCAACTCTGACTTTGGTATATCCACGCTTCCTGATTTGATCAAAAAGTTCTCTGTAATGGCCCTTTCTCCCCCTCACCATTGGCGCTAAAACAGCTATTTTCTTTTTGTCAAATTCATTAAGAATGACATCATTAATTTGTTCTTCTGTATATTTTATCATTTTCCTACCTGTCACATAAGAATATGCTTCACCAATTCTGGCAAATAAAAGTCTTAAAAAATCATAAATTTCTGTAGTTGTCCCAACGGTAGATCTCGGATTCCAACCGGTTGATTTTTGTTCTATAGAAATTACAGGGCTCAAACCGGTTATCTGTTCTACATCCGGTCTCTCCATTTTACCCAAAAATTGTCTGACATACGCTCCAAAAGTCTCCATGTATCTTCTTTGCCCTTCAGCATAAATAGTATCAAATGCTAATGAAGACTTTCCACTACCGCTAATGCCCGTAATTACGACAAGTTTGTTTTTCGGTATATCCACGTCAATATCCCTTAGGTTATTTTCCCTAGCTCCTATTACAGATATGTATTTATTCTTTATCGGCATTTAAAAAAGTACTAAAATTCACGTTTCGATTAAGACAAATTGACAAAGATATATTATTTTTAAAAAATACCAAATAAGTATTATTAAAATAGCCGCATTTCATATTTTTATACCAAACCGGTATCAATACGGTGAAATAGAAAAAGAATTAGTTTTTGCTTATTCAATGAAAAAAAACTTTGCATAGCTTTAGCTATGGAAAGATTTTTTGAAGATGAAGAAATGAAAACTAAACTTTATATAATCAGCATATTGGTAGCGGTTTGGTATTAGTCTAGTATTGTCATGTGATCAAAATACTCATATCAGTTTCAGGTCTCAGCATTTTAATCAAATTACTGATGCTAAGGCATCACTAATTCTCAGAAAGACAAAAATATCATCAAAAATCTTAATTTTTCAAAGATCAAGCACTTTATAGACAGACACTATTTAGTGTCTGTCTATAAAATCATTAAAATTTAAAAATAATCTTTTTGCGATATTTTTACCTTCCTCAACTCGCTGATACATGGGCATCACTTCGTTTCGGAAAGATAAAACTCTCATCAAAAATCTTTATTTTTCAAAAATCAAACACTTTATTGACAGACACTAATTAATGAAATGCTTCTCTATTTATTCAGGTTTTAATTCTAAAGTGTTACCTTTGCATTTGTGATACCGGAATTTGGTATCTGATACGCTAATTCGGTTAAAAAGAATAAAAAACAAATATTTGTGTTTATAACACTCAAGTTTATAAAATGATGGAAAATAGTTTAACTGTTTACAATAGTAAGAGCAGAAAAAAAGAGGTTTTCGAACCTATTCATGAAGGAAGGGTGGGTATGTATGTGTGTGGTCCAACTGTATATAGTGAAGTCCATTTGGGAAATGTAAGGACTTTTGTAAGTTTTGATGTCATATACCGGTACTTATTGTACCTAGGATACAAGGTTCGATATGTAAGGAATATAACCGATGTTGGACATCTTACCGATAGGGGAGAAGACAAGGTTTCTGCAAGGGCTAAACTTGAACAACTTGAGCCTATGGAGCTTGTACAGAAATATAGCAATATGTTTCATGAGATGATGAGCATCTTCAATACAAAGAGTCCGAGCGTTGAGCCAAGAGCTACCGGTCATTTGATTGAACAAATAGAGATGGTCAAGGACATTATGAAAAATGGATATGCTTATGAAAAAAACGGTTCTGTATATTTTGATACATTGAAGTTTAATGATAATTACAAGTCTTATGGGAAGTTATCCGGCAGAAAGATTGATGAATTATTTAGTGAAACACGAGATGATCTAAAGAATCAAGATGAAAAAAAACATCCTTCGGATTTTGCTATTTGGATGAAGGCATCCGATGAGCATATCATGAAATGGAATTCACCATGGTCAGTAGGTTTTCCGGGTTGGCATCTAGAGTGTTCTGTAATGAGTACAAAATATCTAGGTAAAACATTTGATATTCATGGAGGAGGTAATGATTTGAAGTTTCCTCATCACGAAAATGAAATAGCGCAAAATGTTGGTTGTACAGGAGTAGAGCCTGCAAAATACTGGTTGCACACCAATATGCTTTTGATGAATGGGAAAAAAATGTCAAAAAGCGATGGGAATACCATTTCGCCATATGAACTATTTTCTGGCGATAGTCCGCATGTGTCGAAGGGGTATAGTCCGATGGTAGTGAAGTTTTTTATGCTTCAATCTCATTATCGCAGCACAATGGATTTGACTGACAATGCACTTCAAGCAGCAGAAAAAGGGTATAGCAAATTGATGGACGCTGCTAAGGCATTAGACAAAATGGAGCATCCGGGTAAAGGAAATGATACTGATGCAAATAAAAAATTACTTGCTTCAGTTAATGGTATAATTGCCGACATGGATGATGATTTCAATACTCCTAAAGCTCTTGCAGGAATATTTGAATTAGTGAATTTTATCAATAAACTCAAAGCTGGTCACATAAGATATAGTGATATCACTTTTGATACTTTTGATAAATTGAAAAGCACGTTCATTAAATTTGTCTATGATATTTTTGGGCTAAAAGATGAAGCAGGAGGAGTGAAAGACAATAATTCAATAGATGGAGTTGTTCAATTATTGATTACTATCAGAAATGAGGCAAGAGCTAATAAAGACTGGTCTACCTCTGATTTGATCAGAGATAAACTCATGGAATTGGGTATTCAGTTAAAAGATGGTAAAGAGGGTACTAGTTGGTCAAAAATATAATATTTATAATGGGGCAACACCCAATAATAACTTTCAAATTATGAAATATACAAAGAATATTTTTCTCGTAATTATAGCTTTGACTTTGGTTGTCACCGCTTGCAAAGAGGATAAGAGTAAAAATGTCTCCAAATCAAGTACTGATAAAAAGGTTAAAGCCCAAAAAAGTGTAAAAATCCCTACTTTTAATGGAGATTCAGCATATTATTATGTAAAAAAACAAGTAGAATACGGTCCCAGAGTGACAGGTACGGATGCTCATAAAAAAGCTCAACAATGGTTTGTAGACAAATTCAAATCTTATGGAGTAGATGTTGATGTCCAAAAATTCAAAGCAAAATTTGCAAATGGTAAAACAGAAAATGCAGCTAACATCATAGCGCATTTCAATCCGGGAAAGAATAAAAAAGTAATTATCGCAGCTCATTATGATTCCAGATATAAAGCTGAAAAAGATCCCAACCCTGAAATGAGAGACAAACCCATAGATGGTGCGGATGATGGTGCTAGTGGGGTAGGAGTAATATTTGAATTAGCGAGGATTTTATCTAAAAACCCTATTGATTTATCAGTTGATCTAATACTGTTTGATGCCGAAGATAATGGGGAATCTTCAGCAGGAGACAAAAGTTGGTGCTTGGGTTCGCAGTATTGGTCCAAAGAAGCGGCCGGGAGTGGCTATAAAGCAGATTTAGGCATTTTATTGGATCTGGTGGGCGCAAAAGGAGCGGTATTTACCAAAGAGGCAATTTCAAAACGATTTGCAGGCCCTGTACAAGATGTGATATGGAATCTGGCATCAAATATGGGATATAGTGATTTGTTTGCTAATATTGAAAGGGGCAATGTTGACGATGACCATTTGTATGTCAATCAAATTGCAAGAATTCCGATGGTAGATATTATTAGCATACCTGATCCTGTAAATGGATTTGGAGCACATCATCATACCCATAAAGACAATATTGACATCATTGATAAAAATACATTAAGAAGAGTAGGTCAAGTAGTTATTGCCTTTATGTATAAGTACTCTGTAGATCAATTATGATATTGTTTGTAATAGGTGAAGACTCCTTTGAATATAATGTGTGGGTTATTTTATGACGAAATATCGTGAAAATTGTATGTTAATTTTTATATTTACATTTGCTTATGAAAAACATCATATTATTCATACTGCTTTTCCCCCTTGTTCTATTCTCACAGAAACAAGATTTGACTCAAAATAAATATTTGAGAATAAAAGGAATTGTATATAAAAATGAACTTTCAATTGAAGCAAAATTAAATACTTTGGGCTTTTCTTTAGGCATCAATAAAGGTAAAATAATTTCTTATCACACCACAAGATACTATCACTTTGAAGTAGCTTTTATGAAATCCTTTAAAGAGAAAAAGACTAATTTGGTAAGCACCGGACTTAATGTTTACAACAAGTATTCGTATGGAAAAGTAAACTATTTTTTTCCTATACGGTTGGGTATGGGTACAAAAAGATTTCTTTCTGAAAAGGATACAAATAAGGGGGTTGCCGTCGGCTATTCTATTGAAGGAGGAGTTGATTTAGCAGTATTAAAACCATATTACATCTATGTAAAATCGGGCTCTGACGGTCATAGTATCTTCTTAAATCAAATAAGATACACGGAGGAGAATAGAGATATATTTATTGATGAAAATCTTATTTATGATAGAGGTTCATTCTTTAAAGGATTTAACCACTTAAGTTTTATTCCCGGTATTCATGTGAATGCAGCTGCTCATTTCGCCATAAAAGCTTATGAAAAACCGGTTTTTGCTTTTGAAACAGGTGTTATGATTGATGCATTTATCAAGCGTGTGCCAATAATGGTCGAGACAACCGGTTTTAAAAACAATTTTATATTTATCAATGTATTCATAAATGTATTGCTCGGAAAAAGATGGAATTGAGATCTACTTCATGAATTTCTTGTTAGTATATAAATCTTCCCTCTTTTAAGGTGCAGTTGTTATGACCTTAGCTATAAATGTATAATTTGACATAATTTCTTTAATTTTCAGTATATATACTCCTCGTTGAAGATTCGATATCTTATATTTTTTATGCATTGTATCCGACATTAACAATTTACCTGAGATATCGTATAGATTTACTTGATGCTTTGAGTTATTAGATACATAAATATTTATATAATCACTTGTAGGATTGGGATAAACTATAATACTGTCATCTTCAATTTCTTGAGTACCGGTAACTAAATCCTCTCCATCACAATCTTCATCAATCCCATTATTGGGAATTTCAACAGCTCCAGGATATATATCGGCATTATTGTCATCACAATCCTCATCATGTGTATATCCATCCTGATCCAAGTCATCATCCAATGTAACGGGATTACAATCATTATCAATGCCATCATACGGAATCTCGCCTACTCCCGGATTAATAGATGCATCATTGTCATCACAATCCTTATCATGTGTGTATCCATCCTGATCCAAGTCATCATCCAAAGTAGCCGGATTACAATCGTCATCTATCCCATTGTATACAATCTCGGTAGCTCCGGGATTGACAACCGGATTGTTGTCATCACAATCATCAGCCAGGATATAGCCGTCCCTATCCAAATCATCATCATAAGTAGCCGGATTACAATCATTATCAATGCCATCATATGGAGTCTCGCCTACTCCCGGATTAATAGATGCATCATTGTCATCACAATCCTCATCATGTGTGTATCCATCCTGGTCCAAGTCATCATCCAAAGTAGCCGGATTACAATCGTCATCTATCCCATTGTAAACAATCTCGGTAGCTCCGGGATTGACTTCTGCATTATTGTCGTCACAGTCATCCAAACTGGTATATCCATCCTCATCATTATCCGTGACTACTTGAGTTGTTGCGGTATTTGTCATGACCGGATAATTAAAGTCAAAGTATATCTCGGCAGTATTTTCCAATTTGTCATTTACATCAATATCGTCCCGTGTTTTAATTTTGAATATAACATAACCATCATTTATACTATCTTGATACGGCAAATCAATATCATCGAAAAGAAATGCTACCTCATCACCTTTAATTTTAGTATATACCGAATGAGATGTTTCTAAAATGGAGAGTGTAGATATATCAAAATATTCTGGATTTATTTCATCGATAATTCTTACATTGATAGCATTGGCATTGCCTGTGTTTTCAAATCTAATTTTATACGAAACATAGTTTCCTATCATATCTTTTAAAAGGTAATCTCCTTGAAGACATGTTTTATCATTAGGATCAAAAGAATTTCTGACATCTTCGTATAGAACAAATCTATTATCTACGCCAAGTGTATCTCGCACATCAGGAATTAAGTTAGAGACATAGTAAAGTGTCTCATCACCATCAAGTGCTGGAGTATCCATTGGGGAATTTAATTTGAATGTGACTTGAATTTCCATTGAATGAAATGGCTTGAGATCTTGATAATATCCTGTCAAAGTTCCATTATTGTCAGTAAGGGAATAATCTGAATTTACAAAAGAGACAAATTCATCTTGATATTTATAGTTGATCTGTCCGGATGAAGGGAAGTTTCCAATATTGGTAATTACAATTTTATGTTTTACTTCAAAACCGGGTCTCGCTACATCCAAAGGTACAACATAAACAGAGCAATCTGAAAGCGAATCTATTCTTGGTGTTAAGCAAATATCTTTATTGTATTGTTCAATTGATGAGAGCACTGTAAGATTAAGTGGATTGGGTGATATATTAAAATTGTCCGGATTGTCGATAATAGGACTTATTTTGTATTTGCCCGGGGGCAATTTGATTTCATACTTATCATGACTGTTTTTTGAAGGTTCTATAAATGCATTCAATTCATCTGATACAATTTTGAATTTTGCTTTATCTATCGAATATGAGTCAGTGGTACAGTCACCGGAATCCGAATATCTAAGACTTAACACCACTTTTTTGAAGTCTTCCCAACCGGTAAAATTACAAGTTGGATCCAGTATCACCCCCTCCAAATCAATTGAGGACTTTAACCAATCGTATTGAATAGGCTCTGCACAAATCCATTCAATATTTTCATACGATATATTCAAATATGCAGATACAGGTATCCCCATTACATTTAAGTATTTAATACTATTTTGATGAAAATTTATGTTTTTTAATGAAGGTAACCCACTAAGGTCCAGTTCTCTAAAATTATCACAATAGGATATACTGAAATAGTTTAATGAATTAAGATTGTTCATCTCCAAACTGGTCAGTTTATCACAATCATAAATATCAATTCTTTGCAGTGAGTTCAAATTATAGATATCCAAAGTGTCTAAAACATTGGCGCTATACAAATTTATTTCTTTTAAACTTGGAAAATCGTGTAAGCTAAGGGGTTTTACCAGTACATTTTCAAATCTTATATAAGTTAATGAGTTTAAGTTTTGTAAGTCCAGGTTTTCAATAATGCCATTATAATAAACAGAAAATTTTGTTAAAGAATTTAAATTTTTCAATATTATTGATTTTAAATGAGAATGTCCACGAATACTAATGGTTTCTAGTGTTGGTATATCGTGTATTTCAATACTTGTTAGTGCATTATTATTATTAAGCTTTAAATTTATCAATACGGGAAGATTTTCAAAACTAATAGTCTTGATTTTATTATTTTCATTGCAAGTAAAACTGTTTAAAGCAGGTAGGTTTATTAAATCAAAAATTGTCAATTTTGTATTATTTTGCAAATTAAATGTCTTTAAGGAATTTAAATTTTGATATGATAGTTCTGTCAATGATAAATTATACTCAATAACTAAGGAAGATAATGAACTAAGATTATCAAGGTTGATTTTTTTAACTAAATTATTATGATTTAATACAATATATTCTAAATTTGCTAATCCTTTTAATTCTAATGATGTAAGTAATCCGCAGTATTCAACTTTTAATGAATTTAATTCATTCAATTCTGAAAAGTCAATAGAACTTAACGAATTATTGTTTTTAACATTAAGGGATTTAACAGGACTATTATTTCCAAAACTTATACTCTTCAAAGAATTGTTATAAGTGATATCCAGATTTAAAAGCATTGGTAGAACGCTAAAATCCAAAGAAGTGATTTTGGGACTACTATTAATGACTAATTTGGTTAATGAATTCAAGCCGAAAAAATCAAAAGAAGATATTGAATTGTTCTCATTTATTGATAAAGTAGTGAGATTGCTCAAATTTTTAAAATTTATTAATTGCATAGAAGCATTTTGAGCTAAAGTAAATGTTTTAATACTTGAATTTTGGCCAAAGTCTATATCGGTTAAAGAAGGGTTTCTCTCAATTGTCAAACTTGTTAATGATGTTAGAGAAGATAAATCAATATTGGAAACTGAATTATTACTTATTAACTTCAAATTTATAAGAGAACTTAGTCCGGTAAAATCATAACTACTTATTGAGTTATTGGATTCAAGAGTCAAATTCTTTACATTAGACATTTTGGTGAAATCTATTCCTGTCAGAGAATTATTATTTGAAATCGAAAGGTTATCTATTGAACCATATCCCGCAACATCGTTTGTGATATTAAAATTTACCAGTGAATTGTTATCATTTATGTAAATAGAATATGTATTTATATTATAAATATCAATTGTGTCTAATGAGGTATTATTGCTTATATAAATATTGTTAACTAAATTCAGAAAATGTAGGCTGAACTTAGTCAATGAACTATTGCTATTGAATCTGCATTGAGATAGTTTGTTAAGATCGTCTAACTCAACTTCTTTAAGCCAAGAATTATTATTACATTGTAGTGTTTGAAGATTAGTAAAAGCATTAATCCCTTCCATTGATGCAAATTTTTCACTATAAAAGTTAAGATACGTGACAGAATGGGCTTCGCTAACCTGTATCTTGCCGTCTCCGTTGGTATCCACGTTTCTGTCGATAAGAGCCTGCAAGAAATCTGCATCCGGTATATCAACGATTTGAGAAAATGAAAATAATGAAGTGAAAATAAAAAATAGGAATGGAATTAATTTAAACATGATAGTAAATTTAGTTTTTAAAAAAAATATCATTTCCCTCAATCATCTTTTCCCTAATAGAGTCTGCCTATAAAGTGCTTGATTTTTGAAAAATAAAGAATATTTTTACTTTTTAATGACTTTAAGGGCAAGCATCAATTACCTACTAATTTGGAATTTAGCAGCTAAGTTAATGAATTTGCATAAATTATCCAAAATTTCAATGAGTTAACATTCATATTATTTCAAATTTATTGTGTTTTTGAATTTTGATTGTAAATATTCCGGCAAAATCGGGAAAGATAATTGCTATCAATTGAATTGCTCTTTCATGGTGTTGATACACGTTAATGGCAATATCCTGGTATACTACTTGGGTTGAAATAGTTTGTGCTTTCAATCTGAAGGTATCGAAAAAGGCTATTCGCTACCTGTTTTTATTTGCATCATAAAACTTAAAATGTAAATAATTGTTAGAAAACTATAACTGTATAATTAATATCAATGAGTAAGAGAGAAAGAAAACCTTCTTGGTTGAAAGTAAAATTGCCGCTAGGAGCATCATACAGACAGGTGAAACATACTGTTGACCATTATAATCTTCATACTATTTGCCAGAGTGGTAACTGTCCCAATATGGGTGAGTGTTGGTCTGCGGGAACAGCTACATTTATGATTCTTGGAAATATTTGTACCCGTAGTTGTACTTTCTGCAATGTAAAGACAGGGAAACCCACAGAATACGATATTGATGAGCCTAGAAGAGTAGCTGAAGCGATAAGACTCATGGGGGTAAAGCATGCTGTTATCACTTCGGTAAACAGGGATGAATTGGTCGATAAGGGTGGACAGATATGGCACAATACAGTGTTAGAAGTAAAAAAAATGAACCCTAAGACTACGATTGAAACACTAATCCCTGAAGTAAAAGAAGATTGGTTTGCTCTTGAATTAATGATTAGTCCGGGACAAGAAATAGTCTCTCACAATCTTGAAACTGTCCAAGAATTATATAAAAGAATTCAACCACAATCAAACTATAAACGCAGTCTTGAACAACTAAAAAGGATAAGAGATTACGGTAAAAGGACTAAATCAGGTATAATGGTCGGTCTTGGGGAAACCCCGGATCAAGTATATAAACTGATGGACGATTTAGTAGAGACCGGAACTCAAATACTTACTATCGGTCAATATCTTCAGCCTACATTGAATCATGCTCCTCTAGTCGAATACGTACATCCGGATCAATTTGCATTATACAAAGAAATCGGAATTGAAAAGGGCTTTGAATATGTAGAAAGTGGTCCTCTCGTCAGATCTTCTTACCATGCGGAAAAACAATTGTGAGCACCTATTATTCCTGCTCGTATTCGCTGTTATTGATCATTTCTTCATCTGATAGCGTAAGTAAAAAAGCTTTCAATTGTTTTTTTTCTTTATCTGACAAATGAACACCTCCTTTGTACGCGCTTTTCATCAGAGGATCTATTGTTGATGAAAAAACCAAACCTTCACTGTAATGATTAATTACATCATCAATTGTTTTAAATCTACCGTCATGCATATAGGGAGCAGTATACTTTAAATTTCTTAGTGTTGGAGTCTTGAATTTGCCTCTATCACTTTTTAATCCTGTCACATACTCCAAACCGTAATCGTCAAATTCAGTATCCATTCCATTATTGTGAAATCTATTATCTGTCCAAAGAGGATTTTCAATGCTTCCGTGGCAATGAAAACAATCGCCTTTTTCCTCTGCTTCAAAAATCTGATAGCCCATCCTCTCATCGTAAGTCAACTCGGCTTCTCCTAGAAGATACTTGTCAAATTTTGAATTTCCCGAAATAATTGTTCTGATGAATTGTGCAATAGCTTTGGTAGCACGTTCTTTTGTGATTTTATCATCCCCAAATGCTCTAGCAAATAACTCGGGATATTCAGAATCACTTTTTAAATCTTCTATAGCATTTTCCCAAGTATTATGCATTTCCAAAGGGTCTGTGATGGTATGCTCTGCTACGATTTCTATACTATTGGCATGACCATCCCAAGCATATTGCTCGTAATAATTCCATGCGACATTAAATAGTGGTATAGTATTACGTTTTACCTTTGTCTGGTTTACCCCAGTTGCAAATTGTTGATTGTTTGTAAACCCACTGCTTTGCCTATGACAAGAAGCGCATGCTACCGTATGGTCTTCAGATAAGATAGGGTCATGAAATAACCTCTTACCTAAGACTATTCCCTCTTTGGTCAGGGGATTGTCTTGAGGTACTATAGGTGGCAAAATCCTGTCCTTGAATATCTCCGGTATTTTTAACTCAACAGGAGTCTGTTCATAAATCACTTTAGGTTTATCTTTTTTACAAGAATACATCAATAATACTACCGCAATAAAAAATAATTGAAGCTTCATCTTCTAAGACTATTTTATGATATTAATTATATTAAGCCATCATAGGATTCTGTAATATAAACTACATATCTCCTAAAGACAAAATCCTGTTAAATACAACGAATAAACCGCACTCTTTAGTTTGAAGAAAATCAAGCACTTTATATACAGCCACTATTTAGAATCTATACAATTTACTGATAATATCCTATTTAATAATAAAACTTCAGGTTTTTTATGCAGACTCTAAATTGAGCCCTCCATTACTCCGTAACCAAACAAGGCGAAATCGTATTTAACAGGATCTTTATTATCTATTTTTTTTAGATTATTGGTCAATTCTATGACAGCTTGCCAATCTCTTTGCTTTCTATCCAGTAAACCCAAGTTTCGGGCGACCCTTTCTACATGTACGTCTATGGGTATCATCAATTGAGATGCCTTAATGGTATTCCATATACCAAAATCAACACCATTTTCATCTTTTCGAACCATCCACCTAAGAAACATATTCAATTTTTTACAAGTAGATTTGCGTACAGGTGTGGGGATATGTTTTTTTGTTCTGTGAGGTGCATATTCCAATGAAAAAAATAAATTGTGAAAACCGATCAATGCATTTTCGATATTTTCATCATCTTTTTTTAAAAAACTTGAAAATGCATTTTCCAATGATTTATTATTCTTATAATACCATTGCAAAAATTCTAAAAAATACAATGTATCCGTTGGTTGAAATGTCCTGTGCTTAAAATCTAAAAACTTCACTCTGTCTTTTTCTTCGTGATTTACTATAAAATCATACGGAGCATTGTCCATAAGTTTAAACAATTTATTAGCATTTTTTATTATCATATTTCGTCTGCCCCAGGCTATAACTGAAGTCCAAAACGCTGTGATTTCAATATCCTGTTTTATTGAAAATTTATGAGGAATTGATATTGGATCATCCTTTATAAAGTCAATCGTATTGTATTTCTTATAATAAATATCCAATATTTTCTTAACTTCGGCTTTAGATTGCATAAATACTATTTTGAAACAAAGATACTCTTATAATTTAATACATCAAATTTTAACTTTTGATAAAAGAAGAAAACGATAAAACTCAATGTTTAAACTGTGGTGAATCATTGCCACAAGATGCTGCATTTTGCCCAAGTTGCGGGCAAAGTACAAAAGTAAAAACAATAAATCTCTTTGATTTAATACGCGAGTTTTTTAGCAATTTTGTGGTTTTTGACCTAAAAATATTCCGATCGCTCAAAGCATTATTGCTACCGGGTAAAATCACAGTCGATTTTTTTGCAGGAAAACACAGCAGATATACAAGTCCATGGAGATTGTTTTTTATATCAATTGTCGCGATGTTGATTTTAGGTAATATTGATTCTAAAATTCAAACAGAATTGAAACCAAATGTAGAAAGTGAAGATGATGGTAGTATATATATTGATTTAAAAAAAGGATGGAATATGGGCTCTCCAAATATAGATTCCATCCAACAAGAATATGTAGATTCCATTAAAAATATCATTGATTCTATCAAAGGGAAACCAAAATTTGATTCGATACTGCACATTGTATCCAAAGATAGTATTTTGCCGAAATCAATAATTAAAAATATAAAAAATGAATGGATAACAAAACATCAATTTGAATTAAATACGATAAAAAACAAAATAGCAAATGCAGATTACCCAAAACTTCAAAAAATATATTACGCACTTGATTTAGCAAGAACTTGTGAGGATACTATCATTAAAAAAATTGTTGACAGCACCGCACTCACTTTTAATAACCAATTGAACGATACCTACCTCGACTCATTTCAATTATTCAAAAAACAAATAAGTAAATACGATATAAATACATTGTCTTTGAATCAAATAAAAGCAAAATACAAAATAAAAGATGAAGGATTTATGAAGAACACTCTTAACAAAATAGTGTATAAATTCAATTCTCAAAATTCAACTTTTGATATGGTCAAAGATTATATTTTGAAAAACATAAATTGGTATATTATATTTCTTTTGCCTTTTGTAGCATTGATATTTAAGATACTATATATTAGAAGAAAACGTTATTTTGTCGAACACCTAGTGTTTAATCTTCATGTTCATTCGGCAATATTTCTTTTATTCGCCCTGTACACAATAATAAGCTGGAATGATAATGAGCAAATACAAAATATATCCGGCTTCGTATTGGCTTTTGCCCCAATGGTATATTACATAGTCGCTATGAAAAGATACTACAGGCAATCATGGGGTAAAACAGTCACAAAATTATTGATTTTCTCATTTATTTATGCCATACTGATCTTTATCACAGCTGTAATATACGTAGGGGTAGCCGCAGTAATGATTTGATACTATCATATCGTCTGTTATGGTGCAGATAGATAGAAAGATAGATAGATAGAAGTGCCTACATTAAAATTTTTAATTGATAAAAAAATTGATAAATTAATAATTATGCTTGTGTTAGGTGTTTTAACACTTATTTTTACTTATTTTATATGTAATAGAGAATTGAATGGTGATTGGAAATATGATAAATTTAAATAATTAAGTATGGTGGGAGAAAAACTAAAATATTCAATAATAATAAGGAAAAGGAGCTTTATTTATTATGAGGAAATGATAGTCACTAAAGATGTTTTAACATTACTAGGGGTTTCCGAGAAATTTTCATTTTACCTACTGATATATTTACAATTATAGTTGTTGCCGGTTTTGGAAAAGGATTATTGATTAGTCATAAAATTGAAAATTATTGACCGGAAATACTTATTCGTACTCAGGAAAATCCGTATAAGATTTTGAAAGATTTAAAATCAATTGGTTTTTTAAATAAGAAAGATTACATAATAAATGAAGAAACTCTAATTTTTGTTAGAGGTAAACAAAAACAAGGTGATATTTTAGGCTGCTGTATTACTTTGTTCTTTTATATTGCTTTTTGGTTATTGTTAGTACTGACTATTTTATTGTCATGATTAGCTTTTAAATTGTATCTTTGCATTACAATTTAAAGCTAATCACAATAAGGATTATTCCGTTGTGAAAACATCTAGTTTGCCCTCAACTATTAAATCGGGGGCATTTTTTTGTGTTGAATAATAATTTGAGCGGCAATTCTATACAAAATTACAGAAAGTATTTGTGTTTTTTGTATTTTGGGGTTACAAACTTACTATATTATTGTGCTTTTGAGTGTTTAGCATTCGTTTCTGCTTCAAAGTCTCTATTCTTTATATTTTACAGTTGGATTTTAGTTAATTCTTTTGAATTATTTGCTGTATTTCGATACAAATATTATTTTTGTCATTTATCGCGTTATATTTGTAGCTTGAAATTATTTTAATATAAAATATAAATGTATGGAATACAGGAAATTTTTAGTTCTTCTTTCGATTTTGTTTATAGTTGTCTCTTGTTCGCCAAAGGTGGTGGAGAAGGTTGCACCAGAGGAGAAGAAAGTAGAGAAGAAGGTGGTAGATGAGGGGCCGAGACCTACTCCATGTAAGATGTTCAAGGACTTGGAAGATGCGGAGGATGTCAAGGGTATGTTTTTTATATTTCACAATTTTTTGAAGACCAATGAGTATGCAAATGCTTTGGAGTATTGGTCTGAGGCGGTTCGTCGGGCTCCCGGAGCTAATGGTAGGATGAAGTACCATTTTGATGATGGGGTGAAGATATTCAGGCATTTTTATGATATTGAAAAAGACCCGTTGAAGCGTAAATCGTGGCTTGATTCTATTGACTGGGTGTACAATAAAAGGGTGGAGTGTTTTGGTGAAGATGCCTATGTATTGGGACGTAAAGCATTTGATTATTATTATTATTTCAATAAGGATGTGAGTCAGGACACTATTTTTACTATGTTTGCCAAGGCTGTTGATGCAAAAAAGGAGAAGACGGATTATTTTGTCATCAATCCTTTTAGCAAGATGATATACGATAGGTTTGTGGTAGCTAAACTTGATACTATTGATGCAAAGCGCTATGCTAATTATCTTGTTGATGCTATTGAGTATGGTTCTGCCCACTGCAAAGGGACAGAATGTCAGGCTTGGGATATGATCAAAGATTATGCGCCTAAATTGTTGGATAATTTTGAAGCCATTAAGGGTTTTTATCCCAGTGATTATTATGTAAAAAAATATTTGAAGATACTGAATAATAGTGCTGAGAGTTGTGATACCATCAATCTTGTTCATAGGAAATTGATGTGGGGTGGGGCGGACCTTAGTGGAGCGGAATATGACAAACTCAAAAAATTAAAATCCGGAAAATGTTATGTTGCTCCTCCTGAGCCGGGTCCACTTCGTAAGGCTTTTAATTTATATAATGAAGGAAAATATAAAGAGGCGATTAAATATTTTGAGATATTTGTCAATAGTACTGATAATAATGCAAAGAAGGCGAAATATTTGTATATGATTGCCAAAATATACTATAGGGACTTGAAGAATTTCACATTGTCCAGAAAATATGCTTTAAAATCAACTAAATTTAAATCGGGATGGGGAGAGCCATTTTTGTTGATCGGCAAATTGTATGCTTCGAGTGGTCCTATTTGTGGACCCGGCAGAGGGTGGGATAGTCAGATAGTGACCTGGCCAGCAATAGACAAGTTCAAATATGCCAAAAAAATAGATCCTTCTGTTTCAAGAGAGGCTAATAAATTGATACGTTCTTATCAAAGGTTTATGCCTAGTATGGAAGACATATTTCAGAGGACATTAAAAGTGGGAGATAAATTTAATGTTGGATGTTGGATAAAAGAGTCCACTACTATCAGGGCAGCAAAGAAATAATCTAGACCAAACCGTTATTGATCAAACACCGATAGCAAGATATCGGTGACAGCTTTGTGTTACACTAATCAAATAGCGTGTTTCCTGCCGTACCGTATTTGTTTATTCCCAAGTGCTTGTATGCTTTGTTGGTGACTATTCTTCCTCTAGGTGTACGTTGAATAAAGCCTTCCATTATCAAGAAAGGCTCATGTACTTCCTCTAGTGTGCCTGCCTCTTCACCTACTGCTGTGGCAATGGTAGTCATACCTACCGGGCCTCCCTTGAATTTGTTGATGATGGTGCTCAATATTTTGTTGTCCATTTCGTCAAGCCCATATTCATCAACATTGAGGGCTTCCAGTGCGAATTTTGCTATTTTGACATCTATTGTGCCATCTCCTTTTATCTGAGCAAAATCTCTAACTCTACGCAACAGTGCATTGGCAATTCGAGGAGTTCCTCTACTTCTTCTTGCTATTTCGATAGCACCGGACTCGGTTATCTCCATATCCATGATCTTGCAGCTTCGGTAAATAATGTCTTTTAAAGTTTCAGCATCGTAGTAGTCAAGATGAAAAGTAATTCCAAACCTAGCTCGCATGGGTGCTGTTAGTAGTCCCATTCTAGTGGTGGCTCCTACTAGGGTAAAAGGTTCTAGATTTATCTGAATACTTCTAGCATTTGGACCTGAATCAATCATTATATCAATGCGATAATCTTCCATTGCGGAATACAGATATTCTTCCACGACATTGTTCAATCTGTGTATTTCATCTATAAAAAGGACATCATTTTCCTGTAAATTTGTTAGCAGGCCTGCCAAATCACCGGGTTTTTCTATTACCGGACCGGATGTGATTTTTATATTGGCTCCCAGTTCATTTGATACTATAAAAGCAAGTGTGGTTTTTCCTAACCCCGGAGGACCATTCAAGAGGACATGATCCAAAGCTTCTCCTCTCAATTTTGCTGCTTCAATAAATATTTTTAGATTATCTACAAGTTTGGATTGTCCTTTGAACTGCGTTAAATCCTTTGGGCGCAAAGCCTTGTCCAATTGTTTGTCTTCACTAGAAAACGAAGTACCTGTTGCATCTAAATTTTGATTAAACATATTATAATTATCGTTAAAGTATATCCTGAATAAGCACAAAGGTAATAAAAATGAAGAATAGTAAAAATATTTTCTCAAATTATGAATTTTACAAACAGACAATAGGCTTTTCTTCAAGGATTATTTTTTGTTATTAAATATACAATTGGTCAAACTATTCCAAATGATATTGCATATCCTTACTCTATTATTATCTTTTTTATTGTAATATCTTGATTTATTAAAAGTTTTAAAAAGTACGTTCCTTTTTTCAAATATTTTAAGCCAATTGTCTTTTTACATTCCCCGTTTTTTACAGTCTTGCCAAGAGCATTTACGATTTGAAAATTTATGATTCCATGGTTGTTTTCAACAGTAAGATTCTCTCCTTGGCTCAATGGATTCGGGTAAATATATACCTCATCTGACAAATTGATTTTTTCAATAGCAGTACTCTTCTTGAATGCTTCAATACCAAACCATAGACTATTCAACTCATTTTGATTGAATCTCACTAGAAAATGTTCTTTAAACTCAGGAAGTACAGTAAATCCATCCATTTGTTTGCCTGTGACATCAAGAGGGTAAATAACAATAGAATCTGCGATAATATTTAATAAGATCTCCAAATTCAAAGCCTGAACTTCAGTAGGTGCATTGCCCCAATTGTTGTGTACAGTAGTATTACCATCCCAGACCATGTCCTTGTTTTGGATTCGGGAAGAAATGGCAAGAACAGTACGTTTAGACTGAGACAAAGATTTATCCGTCAATGATAACCAAGCGACAGTACCATGATTGGCTCCTTTTTTAATCTGAAATTGTATTCCTGCAAATTGATTTGCGTTTTTCAAATCTCCTGTGACAGACTCAAATTTTGGGGTTTGGATTTTAACCAAATCAAGATCGGCTGAAAATGCAACTTCGTCAGTACTAGTGATAAAAGATGTTTTATCAACATCAGGAATCTCGATTTTTTCATTATCATAATCAAATCCTGCGATTCTGACACTATTGGTCAGGGCGATATTGCGGTCATATGGAAAATATTTTCCCCAATGATGGTAGTCGTCCTCTTGAGGCATATTATACAGGTATTTTTTACTATATTCAACCAAGATAGGAGATTGATCTTCTTTAATCAATCCATTTTGAAAAGCGTAAGAAAATAGTGGAAATAATGCCATTACAGGAGTGTTTTTTATCAGTCCGAAATAGTTGTTTTGAATATCTGTGTCCCAATCAGCGGGGTCACCTCCATTGTATTCAAAAAACATAAATCCGTCAGCTCCGTGAAAAGAGCCATAACCGGTAAGAATAGGGAGCATTTCTACTTGATAGCTATTTGGGAAAGGATGATTGTATTCACTTACGGTAAATGGTTTGCCTTGGACTTGTAAACCTCCAAACAAGTGGGGGATAGTCCCTAGAAAGTCTTCGTAAACCATGGACTTGTTTGCTATATACCAATCCCAATTTGACCATGGTTGATTTGGGAAACGGGGATGATCCCAATATGCATGATCGTCGATATAATCTAAATCGTCATGAGTAAAAGGTTCGTAAATACCTCCAAATGCATTTGATCCGGTTATAGGTACTTTTACACCTAATTCATTTTTCAGAAATGTATACATTTCATCATAATAATCTTTTTGAAGTTTTAAATAAAATTCTGCTAAATCAGCGACTCTTTGCGTATTAAACCCCAATCTCTCACTATATGTAATCCTACGAATATTGTTCAAATCCAACTTCTCACCTTCTTCCAAACCAACTTTTGAAGAAAGGGTCATACTAACATTGTCTATCCAGTAAGTGCCTATTTTGCCCCCAAGTAGAAATGATAAGCGAGTCAGATTAGAATTTGATTCGGGAGCGGCTATTGAAAAACTAAACTTTCTCCATTCAGTAGTAAGTTTTGCTTCAGTTCCTCCATACCAAGTCCATGGATCAGCATTTCTGATAACGCTAGTATATATAGAGGTCGGAGAATCTGACTTAGCAAAAAAAGTAATGGAATAAATTGAGTCTTTTTGTATTGATGCCCCATTTTGTTCAAATTGGATATGCCAATCTGTATCGGTCACCTGACTGACGACTATTTTAGCACAATGGTTGCCTTCATAGGGATTGTCTGTTGACAATGACATTGTGGCCTGAGCAGTTTCATGTTGTTCTATATACCAATTTTGATTTATATCTCCAGATTCAAAATCTCCATCCACAATAATATCTTCGTGCGAATTTGAAGTGTCTATACCCCAGGCTTTTTCCAAATTCTCCTGAGAATTGTATTTTTCTTTAAGGAAAATATTCCATTTCAAGTCCAAAGTATCGGAATGCCTGCTTAAAATTCCACCTCCTTTTGAAAATGATTGAAGTTGATTGTCTTTCCAAAACCCATAAAGTGTATTTTCATTTGTTATTTCAAGCATTGCCATTACCGGATCATCAGCAATGGGTAGCCCTGTATAGGGATTGGTAGTTGTCAATAATTGTCTCGCATATTGTTTTTGAAGATCTATAAGCTGTCTGTCAAAATATGTAACCCCTTTGCCAAAAGAAGTAATGGAATCTGCGTAAAGGATGCCGTCGTTTTCAGTAAATGTACGACTTACATGCAGATTAATATTGGCATAAATCCCTTCTTTTTTTAATTGTGCTAGAAAGAAATGCAGTTTATCCAATGTGTTTGGATTTAGCGAGGTAGTGCTTCCGTTTTGAAGGAAAAGACTTCCGTTATTGCTTGTCCAAGGATTGTCCATATGGTGAAATCTAATAAGATTGATACCCATTTTCCTCATTCGGGCAGCAACTTTAGCTGCGTCTGAATGAGAGGGGAAACATGCTCCTGTAGTCAAATTTACTCCCCAAAACCTGATGGTTTTATCTCCTGATTTGAACTTTCCATCAGTTGAGCTAGTAACAAACTCTGATAAGATTTTTTTCTTAAAGTTTGGTAAAAATTCTTGTGTTGTTGAATCAAAAGGAGGAAGAGTGAAAGCAAACCCATTGGAAAAATTCTGTGCTTCCAAAATATTGAAAACTCCTGTTAGAAATAGAACAAAGATAAATCGCGACATAATTTTTATCGTAAAGATATGTTAATTACAGTAAAAAAGGGGCTAGATGCCCCTCTTTTATAAAAATATGTCATTTTTTGACAATAATATTAACCTCTCAATGAATTCAAAGCACTACCTGCCTTGAACCAGTCAATCTGCTGGTTATTGTAGGTGTGGTTTACTTTTATCGTGTCTTTTGTTCCGTCTTTGTGCACAATCTCTACTGTCAATTGTTTGCCAGGAGCAAAATCTTTTAGGTCAATAAAATTAAATCTATCGTCTTCTTGTACTAGATCATAATCTGCTTCATTTGCAAATGTAAGCCCCAGCATTCCTTGCTTTTTTAAGTTAGTTTCATGAATTCTTGCAAAAGATTTTACGATTACAGCGATTGCACCAAGATGTCTTGGTTCCATAGCAGCATGCTCTCTTGAAGAGCCTTCGCCATAGTTGTGATCACCTACTATTACTGATTGTAATTTTGCTGCCTTAAGATCTCTAGCTACTTTTGGTACTGCTTCATATTCTCCTGATAATGGATTTTTCGTAACGCCTACTTCTTTAGTAAAAGCATTAACCCCACCGATTAGCATATTGTTGGAGATATTATCAAGATGTCCTCTGTATTTTAGCCAAGGTCCTGCCATTGATATATGGTCGGTAGTACATTTTCCAAATGCTTTTAACAACAATGGTGCATTATAAATATTGTCTCCATCCCATGCTGAAAAAGGGCTTAATAACTGTAATCTATCAGAAAGAGGATTGACTACTATTTCAATGCTACTACCATCTTTAGCCGGTGCCAAATAACCTGAATCTTTTACCTCAAATCCATTGGTAGGTAGTTCCCATCCTGTTGGTAAATCCAATTTTATTTCTTCTCCTTTTTCATTTAATACAGTATCTGTAGCCGGATTGAAATCCAGTCTGCCTGATATTGCTATTGCCATGACCATCTCCGGTGATGCGACAAAAGCATATGTATTAGGATTGCCATCTGCACGTTTTGAGAAGTTTCTATTAAAAGAATGTACTATTGAATTTTTTGGATTTCCTTCGATGTCATCTCTTTTCCATTGTCCGATACAAGGTCCGCAAGCATTGGTAAATATTTTGGCTCCCAAATCAGTAAAAGTATCGAGAAGACCATCGCGTTCTGCGGTATACCTCACTTGTTCTGAACCGGGGTTGATACCTAAACCTGATTTTAATTTTACTCCCTTGTCTATTGCTTGTTTTGCAATAGATGCTGCTCGTGAGATGTCCTCGTAAGATGAATTTGTGCAAGAACCAATTAGAGCCCAGTCCACTTTCAACGGCCAACCATTTTCAGGAGCGACATCTTTCATTTTATCTACCGGAGTATCTCTGTCCGGAGTGAATGGACCGTTGAGGTAAGGAGTCAATTCGTCAAGATTTATCTCAATTAATTGGTCGTAGTATTTTTTTGGATTAGCTATTATTTCAGGGTCGGATTTGAGATAGTCCTTGATTTCATTAGCGGCATCAGCAACATCAGCTCTATCGGTAGCTCTAAGGTATCTTTCCATTGCTTCATCGTAACCAAAGTTAGAGTTTGTTGCCCCTACTTCTGCGCCCATATTGCATATAGTTCCTTTTCCGGTTGCTGACAAAGATTCTGCACCATCACCAAAATATTCAATGATAGCACCTGTTCCTCCTTTTGCTGTAAGTATACCTGCAACTTTTAGAATAATATCTTTGGGTGCAGCCCATCCGTTGAGTTTACCAGTTAATTTTACCCCTATTAGTTTAGGGAATTTCAATTCCCACGCCATATCAGCCATCACATCTACTGCATCTGCTCCTCCAACTCCAATAGCTACCATACCAAGACCGCCTGCATTAACAGTATGTGAATCAGTCCCAATCATCAAGCCACCGGGATAAGCATAATTTTCCAGTACTACCTGATGGATGATTCCTGCACCGGGTTTCCAAAAACCAATTCCGTATTTGCTTGATACGGACTCTAAGAAATTATATACTTCATTGTTTTTATTCAGAGCCTCTTGAAGATCTTTATCCGCACCGTCATGAGCTTGAATCAGGTGATCCAAATGAACAGATGAAGGAACAGCAACTTTTTTCTTCCCTGCCAACATAAATTGCAATAAAGCCATTTGTGCTGTAGCATCCTGCATGGCTACTCTATCTACCTTGAAATCCACATAATCCTTTCCTCTGGTAAAGACCTTTTTAGAATCCCCATTCCAAAGATGTGAATAAAGAATTTTTTCAGTCAAAGTCATTGGTCTACCCAACAATTCTCTTGCCTTATCCACTTTTCCCGGTATTGTTTTGTAAACCTTTTTTATCATATCTATATCAAAAGCCATATTAATTATTTTATAAGTTATCGAATATTCATTTTTTCCGAACGCGAATATAACGAAAAAAAACGGATTATCAATATATATAGACACTTTTGCTATAGATATATTGATTTTGTATGGTGTCTAAATTAAAAAAAATAGCTATTTTTATGTTAAAATAATCTTTTTGTATAATTGCTAACTCATACTATATAAACAATATAAACTAGTCCAATTACTGGTATGTAACTAAATCTTTATTACGAAAAAGCAATTGAAATAAATACTATCTTGGTGGCGGTTTGGTTTTGAAGTGTGTTTTTAGTATTTTGCAACGTTTTTCTTAGCATTAACCAATATATTGAAGGCAAAAATCAACAGAATGAGAACTTTATTTATCACTATTTCGTTTTTTTTACACATTGTTATTTTTAATGCGCAAAGCATAAATGAAAATATAAAATATCTTCCTCATCCAAAATATCCTGAACTATTCAAAACAGTACCCTTAATCAGTAATAATAGTCCTAAATGGGTCAAGCTTTTGTATAGCAAAGCGCCGAATTATAATGATATAAGCATTGCTTTTGATAAATATTACAGCAACCATCCTTTTAAAAAAAATACTCATACACAAAACTATAAATTTTTTATAAGAACAGTTTATTTCGAAAATTATGTAGAAGAAGATGGAACTATTTATATCCCAACTTTAGCGGAAGAGGATAAAAGAACTGCATTTTTAAAGAGAAAATATGATAGAATCAGACAAAAACAAGGAATCAAAACTCGCTCGGGTAACTGGTCTTCGATAGGTCCATTCGAAACTTATAAGTCTGATGGCTCCGAGTACAAAAGTTCTCAAGTAAATGTCTATGTCATAGACCAATCTCAATCCAACCCCAATGTGATGTACGCCGGTACAGAAGGAGGTGCATTATTCAAAAGTATTGACAAGGGATTAAATTGGTCTCCATTAGCAGAAAATCTATCTTTGGGGGGAATCGGAGCAATAGAGGTTGATCCGACTGACGCAGATATTGTCTATATGGCTCAAGGCAAAAGATTGTATAAATCTACAGATGGAGGCAACAATTGGAATGAAATACAAAATATCAATCAATTAAATATAACAGATATATCTATCAATCCAAATGATCACAATGTTGTGTTGACAGCAGGCAACAAGGGGTTGCAAAAAAGTACAGATGGAGGGAATAGTTGGTCAACAATAATAGCTGAAAAATGCTATGATATCGAACTAAAAACGGATGATCCCAATACAGTTTTTGTAGCAAAAGAGAATACCACCAAAAACAGAACGGAAATATGGAAATCCACAGACAACGGTGCGAGTTTTACCGCAAAAACCAATGGGTGGTGGGAGCCGTTAGGAGGTTATGCAGCATCCAATGGAGGTGCAAGGATAGGCGTGACCGATGCAGACCCCGATAGAATATATGTTATGCTAATAGGAAATGAAGATGATAATGTAGATGATAATAATTATGTGGGTATTTATCGCAGTGATGATGCTGCGGAATCATGGTCAACCCCTTATGATGGAAATGGTGATGGCAATCCGGACAACGAGCCAGGAGGCCCATATAGTAATGATCATTGGTGCTTTACTCATTTTGGATTGACTACTACCGGATATAACCAAGGGTTTTATGATTTGGCAATTGATGTTTCGGATACTGACCCTGATAAATTTTTGGTTGGCTCTCTCAACCTATTCAAATCAGAAGATGGTGGAGTAACTTATACAGCATGGGGTGGTTATCAATGTCAAAATTGCGGTTCCGGATATAGACATCCTGATATTCAGGAGATTGAAATGAACGGTGATGATGTTTGGGTTACTACTGATGGAGGGATTGACTATTATGATAAAAATTTTAATTATATAGAATCAAGGACAAAAGGAATTTATGGCTCTGCATTTTGGGGCTTTGGACAAGGGTGGAATGATGATGTAGTCACTGGAGGACGATACCACAATGGCAATGGAAGTCACTATGAAGGCTATGGGCAAGGAAGATTTCTTTCGCTTGGTGGAGGGGAGTCTGCTACCGGCTATGTAAATCAAGGGGAAAATCGCAAAGTACATCATAGTGATATCGGCTCTAAAATGATTCCTGAATCCTTGACAGGAGGATTGACAAATATCCCTAAATACAGTAAATTTCCCAATCAAAGCTATTATCCCGGTCAAAAAAGTGAAATCGTCTCCGACCCTCGTTCTTGGAATTTACTCTATCTTGGCAATGCAAACGTTTTGTATAAAAGTATAGATGGAGGAGTATCTTTTGATACAATTAATGTGTTTGGAAATGATGATACGAAAAAGATGCTGGGTATCGAAGTTTGCAGGAGCAATACAGATTATATTTATGCTGTACAATTGGGAAATAAACTTTGGAAATCTACTGATGGAGGCACATCTTGGTCTCAATTAAATCCTCCTCATACTACTAATGCGATGTATATTTCGTCAAGCGGAACAGATGAAAACAGCATATTTTTAGCTATAACAAATGGGTATAGCAACAGTAACAAGATTTTTCATTCAGTTGATGGAGGTGATACTTGGACAAATCTAACTACAAGTATTTTTGATGGAGAAAAGCCTAAAGGTATCCAAGTACAGGATGGAACAGACGGAGGGGTATATGTCATGGCAGGAAATAAAGTGTTTTATAAAAACAATAATATTGACTGGCAACTATTTTCAGATGGCTTGCCCGCAAAAATAAATTATCAAGCGATTGTCCCGTTCTATAGAGATGAAAAAATCAGACTTGCTTCGGAAAATAAGGCTCTGTGGGAAAGTCAGCTATATGAGTCATCATCTCCTGTAGCGCAACCTATGGTCGATCAATTGATATCTTATTGTTCGAGGGATACTTTGCAATTTGAAGATTATTCTATCAGAAAAGCAGGGGCATCATGGGCGTGGACATTCACGCCTGCACCTCAATACATCAATGCCACAAATATCAGAAATCCAAAGGTAGTATTTGGGGATGTTGGACAATACACAGTATCTCTAACTGTTACCAATCCCAATGGACAATCAGATACGAAAACTATACAAAATATGGTTACAGTAGAGGATGAATGTGACTGCGACACCATAGCAGGAAGAGCAGTTATTTGTAGCAATTCCGAAGATTATGTGACAGTACCGGATGTCGATATTTTAACCAATGAAATCACTTTTACAGCTTGGATAAAACCCAACGGTGCTCAAAATGATTATACCGGCATTGTATTCAATGATGGTGACGCAAATGAAAAAGCAGGTTTTAATTTTAGAAATAATAAAATTGCTTATCATTGGCCGGATGGTGCTTATTGGTGGAATTCAGGATTGGAGATACCTACGGATGAATGGTCTTATGTAGCGATGGTAGCAAGACCTACAGGGATTACTTTGTATGTAAATGGTATCGGTTCAACGCATAGTTTTCAAGTGCCTGAAGTGAATTTTAACACGATGAAATTTGGTAGTTATAGAGGTTGGAGTAGTAGAAATCTCAAGGGAGAAATGGACGAAGTGTGTATATTTAACACTGCTTTGACTGAAAATGAAATTCGAGATATAATGCATTTGACTAAGAAAGCGACCGATTTTCCTTCATTGGTTCACTATTACCAATTTAATAGAGCATCAGGAGTGATCACCGATAGAATCGGGACATTGCACGCCAGCTTGCATGGTAATGCTTCAAGAGTAAAATCCACAGCTCCCATTGGTGGTGGTAAAAGCCAAAGGTTAAGTATCACTTCTCCGGGAATTTATAATTTTGATAAAGTCGGGCTGAAAATGAGATTTGGAAATAGTGCTACACTTCCCAATGGAGATATGGTAGTAAGTAGATTGAATGTAATGCCTGATACTATTTCAAATGTAGTTCAAAAAATGTATAAGGATTATTATTGGATATTGAGCAACTACGGTAGCAATTCATTATTTACTCAACCTGATAGCCTTTGGTTCAATGATCTGAATTTTATTTATGAGGAGGGGGAAGGAGCAAAATATGAACTATTGACAAGAAGTGAAAATGAAGATGGGTTAAATTGGGTCTCAAGAGCACAACCCGTCCATTTGTACAGTACTTATACCGGATCAATGCTATTCAACTCAAGTAATAATATCATCAAAGAATATCAACTTCTTCTGATCTTTACTAAAGAAATAGAAGATATAATTTGGAATGGTGAAAAATGGAGAGGAGGGACAGGATTGAACAAGTCTCCGGGCCTAAATGACAATGTAAAAAAGGTTTTTGTAATGCCGGGACTACAAGGAAGCATCCTTGAAAATTCAAATGTGAAAAATCTTAAGCTATTTGAAGATGCCAAATTGAAAATACCTCTTGGTATTCAGCTTGAAACTCATTAGTGTCTGTCTGTAAAGTGCTTGATTTTTGAAAAAAAATTGTTATAAAAAATCATTGATATTTATTGCATCTAAATTATATCAAATATTGATAACATTATTAAATATGCTTCAAATTTTACGTTTTTTTATAAATGTGTTTACCTTTGCCAATTCTATTTTGATATCTAATATTAAAACAAAATAAATTGGAAAATAATAACAAACAAATGGTATTTACAGATGCTTCGATGCTGATCACAGAGGCGTGTGTAAAGGCAGGAGCGGATGTATTTATCGGTTATCCTATTACTCCTTCTAATAGATTTTATCAATACGGGACTCAAAGGTTTCCTTCTTTTTTAGCAGGTCCTGATGAGATTACTGTTATGCAATGGATGGCTGGATTTTCTGCTGCCGGCAAATTTCCTGTTTCAGCTACAGCGTTTCCGGGTCTGGCATTGATGACGGAAGGGCTTAATATGGCATATGCGATGGAATTGCCTATGCTCTTGATTTTGACTCAAAGACTTGGACCGAGTACCGGTTCGGCAACCACAGGAGCACAAGGGGATCTGATGTTTCTGAATGGTGCTATATCGGGTCAATACCCAATACCTGTTTTTAGTCATTCTGATTTTAAAGATTCTTGGGAAATGACTTATGAAGCTATCAAAACAGCAATAAAATTCAGGACTCCGGTAGTGCTTTTGACCTCAAAAGAGTTGGTAATGACCAATAAAAGCTTTGATTTGTCAACCTTGAAGGCAATTGAGCCGATTGAAAAATTTTCGACATCGGTAGTGGAGCCTTACAAACCATACAAAACAGGTAAAGAAATGGTTCCTCCATATATTCCTCTCGGTGATGATAAATATCAGGTGAGAATAAATGCATCTACGCACAACGATGCCGGTCTGATAAAAAAGAACGACCCTGAATCAATGGCTAATACAAAAAGGCTTAAGGAAAAATTTGAGAAAAGGATAGATGAAATCACATTCTTTGATTTTGATGATCAAAAAGGTGCACAAAAACTGATAGTCACATACGGTATATCCGCTGATGCTGCAAGAGATGCGGTAAATGATTTGAGAAATTCAGGTGAAAAAGTTTCGCTTTTGATAGTAAAAACGATGATTCCTGTTCCACCAAAAGTGATGGAAATAATGAATAGATTTGAAAAGGTGATCTTTGTAGAAGAAAATATAGGAGGAATATACAAGGAGATAATCTATGGTAACAATTGTCCAAAGAAAGTAAGTTCAGTAAATAAAATTGGTAGTCTAATCAGTCCTTCTGAAATAGTAAAAGCTGTAAAAAAATGACAAAAAATAAAATATTAAGCAAAGCAAAAATGCCCTTTTGTCAAGGCTGTGGGCACGGTATAATAGTTAGGAATATTGCCAAGGCAATGGAGCAATTGGGTTATACAAAACACGATACTATTATTGTAAGTGATATCGGGTGTAGTGGACTGGTTGATCCATTGTTTGATACCCATTCTATACACGGATTGCACGGTAGAGCTCCTGCTCTAGGTGTTGGAGTTTCACTAGGGCTGGACAACAGAGATAAAAAAGTGATTATTATCCAAGGGGATGGTGGTGTTACCATTGGATTGCAGCACGTATTGGAAGCAGCAAGAAGAAATATTGATGTCACCTTGGTAGTCATGAATAATCTATTGTATGGTATGACTGGTGGTCAAATTAGTGGATTGTCGACTCAGAAATTTAAGGAACAAAAGAATTTTGAAGTAGATGTGCCTCCATTTGAAATTGTAAAACTAGCTCATGCATCAGGTGCAGCGTATAGTGCTAGAGCAACCTCCATCAAGACATATACAGAGGTATTGAAAGAAGCAATTGAAGTCAATGGGTTTTCTATTGTGGAGTTTTCAAGTCTTTGTACATCTTATGCATTTAAGAAGCTGGATGAACTACAGGAGGTTTTTGAAGAAGCAGAAGTATATAAAAATGAAAGAATTCCGGTAAAAGCACATCGTAATGAGAAGAGTTCTTTATTGGACAGATTGCAAAGAATTGAGTCTGATTTTGATTCAAAAGTAAAAAATAAAATAGGTGTAGTACTTGCCGGATCTGCCGGAGGAGGAGTTCAGTCAGCAGCAAAGCTCTTAGCAACTACGGGAATGTTTTCAGGGCTTCACAGTACGATGAAAGGAGAATATCCGGTCACTGTTGGAACAGGATTTTCGATTGCAGAAGTTATATTGTCCAAAACACCTGTCAATTATACGGGGCTGGAAGAACCTGATGTGGTGATTGTCGTTTCAGAAGATGGATGGGATAAAGTAAAAGGAAATATCACGGAGAAAAGTATCGTGATTATGGATAACAGTCTTAAAAATGAAGAGACCGAAAACATTAATGATAAAACCGTATTTGGAGACTTTAACAGGAAAGCAGGCAAAAGAGGAGCAGCATTAGCAGCGCTGGGTTATTGGTTGCAGGATTCGGGCACTATGGATGTAGGTGCTTTGAAAAAGTCAGTCAGTTCTCATAAATACTCTACTGTGTTATTGAAGGCAATAGATGCAGGTTTGGAAATATAAATCATTTAAATTGTTTTAACATATTATTTCGTCCAACTGTTATATAATGAATAGAAAAAATTAATCTATGTATTTCATTTTTAAAATCAAATTTATCATAATTATTAATAAGATAGTTATTTGCACCACAAGTCAGGTCAATTGAACCACAGTCACTTATTTTAGAATAATATTTTTTGATAGCTGTATTTGATTCAGCGTATTCACCTAAAAATTTATAATATTTTTTATCTTCGAACATTAGAAATGTCCTTTTGTATTCCTTACCCTTAGGTTTTTTTCTTTCAAATCCCTCTGTATATTCCCAAATTGCATTAAAAACATCTTTAGGCAATGTGTTTAAAAATATTTGATTATTCATTGTGTCCATAGACAAGCCATTACTTAGGTAGCTCATATTTAGCCCTTTAAAATAAGAAAAATAGCACTTGGCCGTATCGTTGCTTTTACAATGCTTCAGAATTTTCTTGTCGAAGAAAGAAACAATTTTGCCCAATTGAATTATTTCCTCTTTGCTAAAATATTTTTTAAGTATTATGTTATTTTGAATATTACTATTTATTGGAGTACTGCAATTAAAAAATATCAAAGTCAAAAACAGATAAAAATTTAAAAAATAATGTTTCATGATTTTTTTTACTTTTGTTGATTAAAATTAATGATTTTACGATATACATAAGGTTGCATTTTAAAATTTATTTTTACTGAGTAAACAGAATAGAGAGGTGAAAATCTCTAAAATTCACCTCTCTATAAAAATACTATTCACAATCAGGAAACACTACATCATCAAATTCTAACGAACAACCTTCAGTCATTGTGAACTTCAATCCTTGCAAATTAGGCTTACCGTGAATATTGAATTCATACTTCCACAGACCTCCTGTTATTGCAGTATTATGAATCGGATCAGTTTCTGTAGTTTGGAATTCATCACTACTATCCAAATAATTGTTATAAAACACACTGAAATGTGGGCAACCTCTCCAATTTGAATTCCAAATACCTGCTCCAAAATGTTCAAAATAATCTCTCCAATTTACAGGTTCATAATTACTTGTTTCGCAAAAATACTTGTTTATTTCTGATAAAACTAAAATAAACTGATTAATTATTTCTTCATCACTTGCTGTACTCATGTCTACTGAAGGTAAATCTACATGCAAAATACCATTACCATCCATACCAAATAAAGTTCCATCTATAACGTGTGTTTCAACAATATTCACTCCAAATTTCAGACCAACTGACCCGTTGGGAATTAAGGTGACCCCAAAATTAATAAAATCATTTTATTAAAAATATTTTTATATTTTGCCTTGATGCATGACT